>LNAP01000958.1_pt2 | contig 50786 bp, 45 predicted proteins | sample 602601 | NCBI WGS metagenome assembly LNAP01 (sample SAMN02440304, study PRJNA202911) | soil metagenome | biome: Subtropical and temperate rainforests or woodlands; isolation source: soil samples (1 kg each in a 20% v/v slurry with milli Q water) were... ...
ACTTTGCCCTTGGCGTCAATCACGTACCAGTCACGTTGGACTTCCTGCGGCTTGGCCACAAAGGTCTTCATGATGGTTCCTAAATATTCAAAATAAGCCTGTCGAACATTCGTCAGACTGCAATTTCTGATGACAACGATGCCTAAGCGTTGTACTTCGCCCGTGCAAATCAGTCAGAAAAGCCCATAATCTTAACACACTCGTACCTATTTTCAATACGCCGAGTTATCACGACGGTGCACGGCCAGCGGCTAACACGCCACGCTCGGGGAGCGCCCCTCAAAGTTTCGACTGCAAAGCCGGGATCGACATCGCATAATCATAAAAAAGCCCCAAAAAGCACGGACATGTTGTCTGGCTTTTTGGGGCACACAACTGGATGGCGGCTTCATGGCCGCGATCTGGAGTTACTTTTTCTGGCTGGCCAGGGCAATACCCAGGTAGTTGTCGTAAGAACCTTCAGCGACACGGAACCATGGTACCAGGCTGTCACGGAAGCCCATGTAGTTGTCGTGGATTTTCTTGAACATAGCGTTTTTGTCGCTGAACTCTTTGTAGAGTTCGTTAGAAGCCTTGAAGGAAGCGTCCATGACGTCACGCGGGAAGGCCTTGAGAATGGCGCCAGCGCCTATCAAGCGACGCAGTGCCGCAGGATTTTGGGCATCGTAGGTAGCGAGCATCTGGCCGCCGGCGGCGCGCGACGCGATTTCGACCAGGGACTGATAACTTTTCGGCAAGCTGTTCAAGGCTTCGTCGTTCACATAGAGGGAAACCTGCGCCGAGCCTTCCCACCAACCGGGATAGTAGTAATACTTGGCCACTTTTTGAAAGCCCAACTTTTCGTCGTCGACGGGTCCGACGAATTCGACGGCGTCCAGCGTACCCTTTTCAAGCGAAGGATAGATATCGCCCGGCGGGATTTGCTGGGGCACGACGCCCATGCGTGAGAGCACTTCGCCCGCAAAGCCGGCGGTACGCATCTTCAGCCCCTGGAGGTCGGCGACGGATTTGATTTCCTTGCGATACCAACCGCCCATCTGCGTGCCGGTGTTACCCAGAGGAAAGTTGATGATATGACGCGGCGCGAAGAGTTCACGCGTCAGCTTGAGACCGTCGCCCTCGTGCATCCACGAATACATCTGGCGGGCATTCAGGCCGAAGGGCACGGCCGTGTCGAAACAGAAGGAAGGATCCTTGCCGTAGTAGTAGTACGAAGCCGTTTGCCCGCATTCCACCGTACGGTTGCCCACCGCGTCCATGACGCCGAAACCTGGCACGATTTCGCCGACCGGATACAGGCGGATGGAAAAGTTTCCATCGCTGGCCTCTTCAACCATCTTGCAAAACGTCTGCGCCGTGTTGTAGAGCGCAGGCGTCGAAGGCCCGTAGGTCGACGTCATTTTCCAACTGATCTTGGGATTGCTTTGCGCAAATACGGGTGCGGCCACAACAGCCGATCCGGCCATGGCGCCAAGCCCTGCTTTCTTAAGAAATGAACGACGCTGCATTAAAAGCTCCTTTCGGCATTCGATTATTTTTTACGGTAAAAATTCCACTCAGAATATTACACCGCGTTGCAAACCCTGTAACGCGGGTAAAACCCTGAGCATCCTTTGGCGACGGGGTGGTCGCAAACCTCTGACCTGCAACTACTGTCCTGCAATTGACATCTGCTCGATCAGGATGGACCCGGTCGTTTTGGAACCGCGCGTGATTGTATCGGCCCCCACGGCGACGATTTGGCGGAACATATCGGCCAGATTGCCCGCAATGGTAATTTCCTGGACGGCATGACGGATCTCGCCATTTTCAACCCAGTAGCCAAAGGCGCCACGAGAATAATCGCCACTGACATAGTTGACGCCCTGGCCGATGAGTTCTGTGACAAGAAATCCCGTGCCGAGCTTCCCGAGCATTGCGCGGAAGTCGTCGGTGGGTTGGGTAAGTCGCGATTCCAGCCGCAGATTATGAGAGCCGCCTGCATTGCCGGTGGTCGACATGCCGAGTTTGCGCGCCGTGTAGGTGGACAGGAAATAGCCGTTCAACACGCCGGCAGTGACGACATCGCGCGGCTGGGTGCGCACCCCTTCGCTATCGAAGGGCGAGCTGCCCATGGCACCGAGGATATGGGGATCTTCCGCAATATCGATATGGTCGGACAATATGGGCTTGCCGAGGGAATCCAGCAGGAAACTGGCCTTCCGGTACAAGGCCCCGCCACTGGTCGCCTGTACCAAGGCACCTATCAGGCCGACGGCCAGCGGCGCCTCGAACAGAACTGGAAACCGGCCGGTCTTGATACGCCTGGCTGACATGCGCGACAGCGTGCGTTCGGCTGCGTAGCGTCCAACCGCCGCTGGATCGGACAAATGCTCGGGCGCGCGGGCCGATGTGTACCAATGATCCCGTTGCATATTGCCGCCCCGGCCGGCGATAGGCGCAACGGAAAGACTATGTCGAGAGTAAGGGTAGCCCCCCATGAAGCCGCGGCTATTGCCCAACACGAAGTGACCTTCGTAGGTATCGACCGACGCTCCGTCCGTGTTCGTGATCAGTCGGCTGGTGGCGTGCGCCGCACGCTCGGCCTGAATGGCCAGCTCGGCCGCGTCTTCGGCCGCAATATCCCATGGATGGTGCAACTGCAGGTCGGGATAGCCGGAAGTCGCCAACTGGTCGGCGTCAGGCAGGCCTGCGGCGGGATCTTCCGCCGTGTAGCGGGCAATGTGCCACGCGGCCTCGACCGTCTCGCGGATGGCCTGCGCCGAAAAGTCGGAAGTCGAGGCCGAGCCGCGCCGATTACCGGCGAACACCGTAAGGTCCAGTGAACGGTCCCTGGTCTGCTCCACTGTCTCGATGTCTTTGCGGCGTACCGATACGGAAAGACCGCGGCTCTCGGAAATTTCCGCTGCCGCGTCCGAAGCACCGAGGGATTTTGCGTGTTTCAGTGCATCGCTGACCAACTCCCGGAAACGGGTCTGGTTTTCGGATATAGGTAGATAAGATGTGGGTTGGTCGCTCATTGCTGCTCTTTCAGGTTAGACGGTTATCATAGCCAATTAAAGAACACTTTTTTGATTCCCATGCCAAACATTCCCGAAAATACCGACGAACCGGCTGATCACGGCTACGACAGGCCCAGCAAATCGCAAATCAAGCGGGACATGCTCGAGTTGCAGGACCTGGGCAAAAAATTGGTCGAGCTGTCCACCGACCGGCTCAAGCAACTGCCCTTGTCTGAAAGTCTATACGAAGCCGTCCGGCAGGCGCAGCGCACCACCAGCCGCGAAGGTCTTCGCCGGCAAATCCATTACGTCGGCAAACTGATGCGACACGCCGATGCCAATGCCATCCGCACGCAGCTCGACATCTGGGAGAATGGCTCGCGTGAAGAAACGCTGGCCATGCACCGGATTGAAGCGTTGCGGGAACTGCTGATTAAAGACGACGACGCACTGACAGGCTTGCTTGACGCCTATCCCGGCGCGGATGTTCAACATCTCCGTACACTGATACGCGCCAGCCGCAAGGAAGCGCAAACCAACGCCGCGCTACATGCCGGCCAGGATCCGCAACGCAAGCACTATCGCGCGTTGTTCCAGGCCATCAAAGCGCTCAACGACTCAACGGAACAAAAATGAGCTCAACCCTACTTGAAAGCCTTGAAATCGAAACTGGGACGAATCCCGGTCTGGCGGTGATCTGGCTGCATGGCTTGGGCGCAGACGGCCACGACTTCGCCCCACTGGTGCCGGAACTGGGATTGCAGGACGTCCCTCCTGTCCGCTTCATATTCCCCCACGCGCCCGTGCAGCCGGTCACGATCAACAATGGCATGGCCATGCGCGCCTGGTATGACATTTTCATTCCAGGTGCCGTCTCGCGTGAAGATGAACAAGGGTTGCGCGCGTCGCAGGCGGCCGTGCAGGCACTGATCCAACGTGAAAACCAGCGAGGAATTCCAAGCGAAAAAATCGTTCTGGCCGGTTTCTCGCAGGGCTGCGCCATGGCATTGCAAACCGGCTTGCGCCTGGACAGCAAGTTGGCAGGCATCATTGGCTTGTCAGGTTACCTGCCCTTGGCAAGCCTGTTCGACGCCGAACGACATGCGGCTAACCAGGACACCCCTATTTTCCTGGCACACGGCACCAGCGATCCCGTGGTCGTATTCCCCCGCGCCCAAGCGACCCGTCAGAAGCTAGTCGAACTTGGCTATGAGGTTGAATGGCACACCTACCCCATGCAACATTCCGTATGCCTTGAAGAAATCGCCGATATCGCGGCGTTCTTGCGCAAGGTGCTGATTTAAGGTCAGGAGCGACGGGTTTCGCCCAAATCCAGCCATACCCGACGCATGGTGGGATCTTCGGCATCGTAGTCATTCTGGAACCCAAGGTGCTTCATCAGGCTCAGCATGGGACGGTTCGTCGCCAGCACGACCCCATCTATATAGGTAAGGCCCTGGTATTGCGCCGCTTCGATCAGGCCGCGCATCAGCTGGGCACCCAGGCCGCGACGCTGCCATGCGTCGCCGATGACCAGCGCGTATTCAGCACCACGGCCATCGGCATTGCGCAAATAATGCGCAAACCCGATTATTTGTTCGTGGGGATGGCCGCGGTGCTCGGGGTTGGGCACCTGCACGGTAGCTACCAACGCCAGTTCCCGGTCGTAGTCGATACGGGTGTAGCGCGCCAGCATGCGTGGAGTAAGTTCACGCATCATGGAAACGAAACGCATGTACCGCGCTTCGTCCGAAAGCCCGCGCACAAACTCCTGCAAAGGCTCGGCGTCTTCCGGACGTATCGGCCGCAACAGCCAGGGACTGCCATCCTTGAATGCCTTGGACTGCACCAGGCGGCGAGGATAGGGATGAATGGCCATATGCCGGTAGCCAGTCGTTTCAGGCAACACGAGCATCGATTGACTGGTAAGCTCGATGCGTACGGAATGTGCGACGGCCTGCATGTCGTCAACGTACATCGGATCAATAATCAATGAGTCCAGCGAGGGCAGCTCGCTGGTGAGTTCGGAAATGCGCTCCAGGGTTTCTTGAAGGAGTTCGAACGCCGCCGGCGTCGAATGGCGTGAGAGCCTCTGCTGCCACACGCTGCTGCGCAAGATGAGCTGGCGGGCCAGATAACTGTTCAATGGCGGAAGCTCAATTGAACTATAGGCACCCGCGACAAGGGCGTCCTGCCCTCCGGAACCAAAGGTGATGTAGGGCCCGAACTTCGCGTCGCGCTGGACCTTGATCGCCAGTGGGAGACGGTCCCCCGCTTCGCCCTGCGAGATCGCGTCATCGTCTAAAGCATAGTGCAAAGGTACATGAAAACACTCCAGCAGCTCACGGCACTCCTGGTCGGTCAGAATGCGCCGGCGCTTGCTTTGGATACTGCGCACCAGCGCATGCGCTTCATCAAGCCGAGGCGGTTTGCTTAATGCTTCGGGCGGCAGGATCTGTTGCGACAGCCTCTGGTTGTAGTGGTAGGACGCGAGTATTCCGAAAGCGTTCGCGGCCGATTCCGGAGTACGGAACGCAGGGGTCCCGGCACTGTCGAGAATATGGCGCAGTGCCCGCATCGTCGCGTCTCCCATGAAGCAGGTAATGATGGGTTTGCGCGAATGCGGCGATATCTCCGCCAGCTGCCTTGCCACGCCTTGCAGGTCTGACAGCGGATCAGGCGCGAGCAACACCAGCACCCCATCGACGCCGACATCAGCGACCAGTATACGGATGACTTGAGCCACTTTCTCTGGCGTCAACGGAGCAAAGCTGACAACCGGATTGCGGCATTTTGCGCCGACTTCCAATAGTTGGTCCAGGGCGGTGATGCTGGGCTGCCCCAAGGCGGCCCGGAATACGGACTGGGTATCACCCATGACATCGAGCGCCAGTTGGGCCGCACCGTCGCCGTTGGAGAACAGCGCAATCTTGCGGCCGCGTGGATGTTGCGTATAGGCCAGAACTTTGATGGCGGAAAACAACTGCACAAAATAGCGGATGCGTACGGCGCCTGCCCGACGCAACAGCACATTGAAAATGGTGTCTTCAGTGGAAGCCGCGTCGGCGTTGTGACCGACCTTGAGCACGATTACCGGTTTGACGCTTGCCGCGGCGCGCAGCGCGCTGGTGAAGCGTCGCGATGACGAAGTTTCTTCAAGATACAGCGCAATACTGTCGGTGCGAGGGTCCATCGCCAGGTAGTCGAGCGTCTCGGCGACATCGATAGTGGTTTCGTCCCCCACCGACACCACTGCCGAAAAACCCAGCCTGACGTCCTCGGCCCAATCGAGGACGGATGCGGTGATGGATCGGGATTGCGCCACCAGCGCGACGCGCCCACCCAGACCCACGTGCGCTTCGTGGCTGAGGTTCATGCCAAGATGCGGCCGCTGCACGCCGAATGAACGCGGACCAAGCACCATGCAGTCGTTTAGCTGGCCCCACGTCCGGCAAAAGACCATGTCTTCGACCGGATCGTCGGATGGGGTGTGGTGGGGCAAGACGGTCAGGCACCGGGGTCGGAAAGGCTTGATGGCCGCAAGGGCCTCGGGCAGGCGCCGAGGGGCGATACAAAGCAATACCTGATCAACGCGACATCCCTCGCCCACTCCATTGAGAACCTGGAACAATTCGATGGGCTGGCCGGGATCGACGTCGATGATTGTGATTGTATTCTGCAGCGAACGTGGCACGCTGTGCACGATGGGCAGGGGGCGATCTGAAAGCACCAAAAGCGATCGGGGTTCGAACAATGCTGTAAGGCGATGTCGCGGCATACTTTATCCGGTTCAAGCGAAAAATGTTGTGTACTCTAAAATAGGCGTCTTGCCATTTTCCTGTGCATGCGGTGCATACCGCCACATGCCAAGCCTAACGACTTACCATGACCACGTCCACTTCTTCTGCCGTTCGCACTCGCTTCGCCCCTTCCCCAACGGGTTACCTGCATTTGGGTGGAGCCCGCACCGCCCTGTTTTCGTGGGCGTTCGCGCGCCATCACAAAGGCACCTTCATACTGCGCATCGAAGACACCGACCTAGAACGCTCCACCCCGGAAGCCGTCCAGGCCATCCTGGACAGCATGGCCTGGCTAGACATGCAGCCCGACGAAGGTCCTTTCTACCAGATGCAGCGCATGGACCGCTACCGCGAGGTCGTACGGTACATGCTGGACCAAGGTAAAGCCTACTACTGCTACAGCAGCTCCGAAGAAGTCGAAGCCATGCGCGAGAAAGCTCGTGCCGCTGGGTTGAAACCGCGCTATGACGGCACATGGCGGCCGGAGACCGGTAAAACCTTGCCCGCCGTTCCAGCCGACCGCAAGCCAGTGGTGCGCTTCAAGAATCCGCTGGATGGCGTCACCGGGTGGAATGACCTGGTCAAGGGGCAGATCAGCTTCGATAACAGCGAACTCGATGACCTGGTCATAGCAAGGCCCGATGGCACCCCCACCTACAACTTCTGCGTCGTTGTGGATGACTGGGACATGAAGATCACCCATGTATTGCGCGGTGACGATCACGTGAACAATACCCCGCGACAAATCAATATTCTACGCGCGCTCGGCGCCACCTTGCCTGAATATGGGCACGTTCCCATGATTCTGGGTCCCGATGGTGAAAAGCTCTCGAAGCGGCATGGCGCGGTGAATGTGATGGACTACGACAAAGAGGGTTATCTGCCAGAAGCCATGGTCAACTACCTCGCCCGCCTGGGTTGGAGCCACGGCAACGATGAACTGTTCACTCGTGAACAATTGGTCGAGTGGTTCGATACGCGCAACCTGACGAAATCAGCCGCGCAGTGGGACCCCAAGAAGCTGAACTGGGTGAATGCCCAATACATTAAAAACAGCAGCGACGCGGATCTGGCCGGGCGGGTCGCGCCCCGCATACGTGAACTGAATGGCGATCCGCTGGCCGTCGACCTGCACGCGGTGATGGCCCTGCTGAAAGACCGCGCCGAGACCCTGAACCAGCTGGCCGAGGGCGCCATGCTTTTTTGTGGTCCCTACACGCCGGCCTCCGCCGAACTGCGTACCGAGCATCTGGATGCACAGGCAAGAGCCCTGTTAAGCCACTTCGAAGAGCGGGCGCGGTCCTTGCCCGAATGGACGCCGGAATCATTGGACGCCCTGATCAAAGCACAACTGGCCGAACATGGCGTCAAGATGCCCAAGCTGGCCATTCCCTTGCGGCTTGCCGTTACCGGCCAGAAGCAGACGCCCGCCATTGGCGCCGTGCTTGCCGTTCTGGGTAAAGACCGAGTACTGGAACGGCTCGCCGCAGTCTGATTCGACGGTTGCGGCCCGGACTGCGGCATTAAAACGGCAGACGATATCCGGGCGACATGCGCCTGGCCGTAATGCGGGTGGCATCCTGGCTTTTGACGGTCAGGGCGGTGGCACTGGACGAAACGACGGTGTAGCGATTTGTGTAAATCGGATCGTCCAGGTTCACGGGGGCGCCATTGGATTCCAGCGTCTGGAGGACCAGCATCTTCTTGTCGCGGCGCCAGCACCCAGCCTCTTCCAGACCTTGCGATGGATTCTTGCCTCGCTTCAATTGCTCGGTGTATGCCATGGTGCCGTCGGCATTCAGGGTGATGAGGGTACGAAGCTCGCCGGCCACGCCCTTCTGTTTGCGTACGCTTAGCCAGTTGCCGATCAGCGGTTCGCCCATTGCGGCGGCTACGCACTTTGGCACCGTCTTCGTCGGCGGTGTGGGCGGGGCCGTAACAGGCGCGGCGCAGCCGGCCAGAAAGACCGCAGTGGCCAGCCCGGCCATCAGAGGACGTGGACGAAGCAGCAAATCGTACATAGGAGACCTTCCTTTAAACGCAAAACGTTCACGATTTTAGCCGCAACGCCGGAAAACGGGCCCGCCGAAATGGCGGCACCCGGAAAATCATGACACCACACGCGAGAATCCACACGGCCCATGCGGAATCAACGGGGGATACACACGCCTGACCTTACAATACCTGCCGTCGTTTGCCATCTACACGCCGACCTCGTCGGCGACGCCGCTGGCGGGCACGCCACCTTGTCGCGCCAGGAGCCCATCAATGCCCTATTCCGTCCTGATCACCCTGCATTTGTTTGCGGCCTTCATATTCGTAGGCACTGTCTTCTTTGAAGTCCTTATGCTGGAAGGCATACGCAAGCACGTCTCTCGCGACGCCATGCGGGAAGTCGAGCGCGCCATTGGCAAGCGTGCACGGCAAATCATGCCGTGGACTTTGCTTGTGCTGTACAGCGCCGGCATTGGCATGGCATGGCACTACCGCGGCGTCCTGGCTCATCCCTTCGACAGCGCTTTCGGTACGATGCTCACCATAAAGATTGTCCTCGCGCTTAGTGTGTTTGGCCACTTCATCACCGCCATGGTGCTGGGCAGCAAAGGTCTCTTGAAGACGCGCTACGTCCAGCGCATACACACCAGTGTATTCACCCACATGATCGCTATCGTGCTGCTGGCCAAAGCCATGCTTTACCTCAACTGGTGATCACAGCGGCAACCTTACGTCGTGCTTGATTTCACGCAGCGCGACTATGGTTCGCGTCTGGCGCAGGCCCGGCAAATTGAATAAGAATCGATGCAGGAAGCTATCGTAGGCCTCGGGACTGGGCACCACTATCTTCAGCAGGAAATCCGAATCGCCGGTCACGGCATAGCATTCCAGTATTTCAGGCGCATCGCGCACCGATCGCTCAAAGTTCTCGACAATTTCCGCCGAGTGCCTTTCCAGGCTGATCTGCGCAAACATGCAGCCTTGCAACCCGACCTTGTGGCGATCCACCTTGGCGTAGTACCCCTGAATGACCTTGCTGGCCTCGAGTGCCTTGACACGACGCCACACGGGCGCGGCGGACAACCCCACGGCGTCGGACAACTGCTGCGCTGACGCGCGCCCTTCTTTTTGCAGTTCCCGAAGGATTTTTATATCAGTTTTATCCATATTTCCCTCTGCGCGAAATAAACGTTTCGTTTACCAGGGATTTTACGTGACCTGAAAGCAATAAAAACAGTGCGACAAGTCTCTATCATCGGTTGAATACCGGAGCCTTGCCATGCGCACCCCCCACATAGACACTGAATACCGACTATCCGATAACCTTACTGCCACGTCGGGCCGCATCTTCCTGACAGGCACCCAGGCCCTCGTACGTATGCTGCTGGCCCAGCACCGCATCGACGAACATCGCGGCATGAATACCGCCGGCTTTGTCACGGGGTATCGCGGATCCCCCCTGGCCGGCGTCGATCTGGCCATGTGGCGGGCACAAAAATTGTTGGACAGCAAGCGCATCAGCTTTTTGCCTGCCATCAATGAAGACCTGGCGGCGACCATCGTCATGGGCACGCAACATGCGGGCGTACGCGACGATCGGCGCGTCGATGGGGTGTTCGGGATGTGGTACGGCAAAGGCCCCGGCGTAGACCGGGCAGGCGACGCACTTCATCATGGAAATGCCGCAGGGGCTTCACGCAACGGGGGCGTTCTGTTGATTGTGGGCGACGATCACACCGCCGCATCGTCTTCCATCCCACATGCCAGTGAAACGTCGTTGCAGGCGTGGAGCATACCCATTGTCCACCCGGCCTCGGTCGAGGAGTACGAGTTATTCGGGCTGTGGGGCTGGGCATTGTCGCGCTACTCCGGCGCATGGGTCGCCTTCAAGGCAATAACCGAAACGGTGGAAAGCGGGCGTTCGTTCACGCTCAGTCCCATACCGGACTTCTCCACCCGCGACGAAGACCCGCACAAGGGTGCACTGGAATACAGCGCACGTGAGTTCCTGACGCCGGCCATCGAACGCCGAATGGCCGACCGGCTTGTTGCTGTGAAGGCCTTTGCCCGCCACCACACACTGGATCGCCTGATCGATGCCGCGCCCGGAGCTCGGCTGGGCATCATCACCACCGGCAAGGCATATCTGGATACTCTCGACGCGCTGCAAACGATGACGGATGCGCAGCCGGGAAGTACGCCTGCCTTGCGACATTACAAGATAGGCCTGAGCTGGCCTATCGATGAAGCAGGTTTCATGCGCTTCGCCGAAGGCCTGGACCACATCCTCGTACTCGAGGAAAAAGCGCCATTGATTGAAGGCCAGATCAAGGATCTGCTGTTCAATCTGGCGGTGCGCCCGCGCATTGCAGGCAAGCGCGACCTGGAAAACGAAGTCCTGATCCCTTCCACCGGCCAGCTGCATCCCGCACTTGTCGCCAGCGCACTGCGTCGCTGGCTGGCACAAGCGGCAGGACTCACGGGTGAAGACGCCAGCCGAACGCTGCTGCCGATAGAAGTCGCCAAAATGGATGCGCCTGCCCGGCGACCTTATTTCTGTTCAGGCTGCCCCCACAATACCTCGACCAAAGTGCCCGAAGGCAGCCACGCCCTGGCCGGTGTGGGCTGCCACTATATGGCTACATGGATGGACCGCGACACTGGCGGACTGACGCAAATGGGCGGCGAAGGCACCGACTGGATAGGATTGTCGCGCTACATCACCATGCCGCATGTTTTTCAGAACATGGGCGAAGGCACTTATTTTCATTCCGGCTACCTGGCAATACGTCAGGCCGTTGCTGCGAAGGCCGACATCACCTATAAGATTCTCTTTAACGATGCCGTGGCAATGACCGGTGGGCAGCCGGTGGACGGGTCCATTTCGGTACCGCAGATCTGCCAGCAGATGTTGGGCGAAGGCGTACGGCGCGTCGTAATCACCACCGACGAGCCTGATAAATTCCGGGGCGTTGCGCTGCCGTCCGGTGTCGCCGTGCGCCATCGCCATGAACTTGACCGCCTACAGCGCGAGTTGCGTGAAATCAAAGGCGTCACCGTTCTTATCCACGACCAGGTCTGTGCCGCCGAAAAGCGACGGCGTCGCAAGAAAGGAGCATTCCCAGATCCCGCGCGCCGACTGTTCATCAATACGGCCGTGTGCGAGGGCTGCGGCGACTGTGGCACCCAATCGAACTGCCTGTCGCTGGTACCGGTGGAAACACCCTTCGGTCGCAAGCGCGCCATCGATCAATCGAGCTGCAATAAAGACTATTCCTGTGTGGAGGGCTTCTGCCCCAGCTTTGTATCGGTGATTGGAGGAGCGCCTCGAAAGTCCGGCAACGCCCGCGATGCCATGGCGCGCCAGAAAATCGAACGCCTGATTCCGCAATTGCCCGCGCCAGCATTCCATGCGACCGGTTCGAATTGCGATGTGCTGGTGGCCGGCATTGGCGGCACGGGCGTCATCACTGTGGGCGCCATCCTGTCGATGGCCGCCCATCTGGAAGGACGCGCTGCATCTGTCCTGGACATCACCGGGCTGGCGCAGAAAGGCGGTACGGTCATCAGCCACATACGCTTATCCGCCAACGCAACGTCACCGGCGGCGGTACGGATAGGACCGCAACAGGCCGATGTCGCAATATTCTGCGATGTCGTGGCCGGCACCAGTCCTGAGGCGCTGAAAACACTGCGGCCGGGCAGGACCCGCGTGGTACTTAGCACCTATCTCGCACCCACGGCGGAGTTCACCCGTAATCCTCAGGCCAGTATGGATCCGCAGCCGCTCATCGATATCATCCGCGCAACGGTCGGCGCTTCGGCGGCGTGGCAGCTGAATGCGCACGCCCTGGCCGTCCAGCAGTTCGGCGATAGCCTGCTGTCCAACATGACGATGCTGGGCTTTGCCTGGCAGCTGGGTTGCATTCCCTTGAGCGAAGAAGCCATCATGCAGGCGCTCAAGCTCAACGGCATTGCGGTCCAGGCAAACCAGGATGCATTTCGCGTCGGTCGCCTGGCCGCCTGGAGGCCAGATGACTTGCTGCCGGCTGGCGGCTCGGATGAGAAAGCGGTCGTTATCCACATGCCCGAATCGCTGGACACGATCGTCGGGCGATGCACAGCTGCGCTGACTGACTACCAGAACGCCGCATACGCAAAGCACTATACCGATATCGTCGATACGGTGCTTGCAGCCGAACGCGCGCTGCATCCTGGAGCCAAACCACGCCTGGCATCGAAAGCAGCTCAATCACTTTACAAGCTGATGGCCTATAAAGATGAATATGAAGTTGCCCGGCTGTTTACCAACGGCGAGTTCCGCAAGGCGCTTCAGGGAAGCTTTGAAGGGGATTTCACCCTGCAGTTTCACCTGGCTCCCCCATTGTTCGCCAGGCGGGATCCCTTGACCGGAATCCCCAGAAAAATGACATTCGGCCCAGCCACCGAGAAAGCGTTTCGGCTGCTGGCCCACGGCAAGCGGCTGCGCGGATCGTGGCTGGATATTTTTGCGTATACTGCCGAACGCAAAATGGAACGCCGCCTGATGAGAGACTATCGCGATGCCCTTCTGACCATGGCCAGGAAGCTGAGTGAGCAAAATTTTTCGATTGCGCTCGAAATCGCCGACCTGCCGCAGATAGTCCGCGGCTTCGGACACATCAAGGCTGCCAATGCAGACGAATACCAACAGCGCATGACCCAGTTGCTGTCCAGGCTCGACGCGCCGGTCATCGATGCTAACAATATTCGACGAGCACACGCCTAAGCGCCAAGAACCTTGCTACGTGAGGCATTCCGGGTGGCCGGTCTCTCGACTGCTCAATTTCCGGACATAAAAATAAAAAATCAAGCCCCTTGTGGGCTTGATTCGCATCAGATCCATCACTACAATTAGTGTCAATCAAACTACAAACCACAAGATGTAGTGGTCTCTCACCGCAACAGCCATAGAGACCCATACAGATTACCGCCCACCAAGAATTCTGCTCAACGCGCCTGCCTGCAGGCGCATTTCGCTCAGGAGTATCCATGCAGACCATACAATCCGCCAACGCCAGGCCCGAATTCGCGCAACTGAATCAGGGGCCCGCATCAAGCGACATTGCCGAAGGTCATTGGCAAAGTTTTCACATAATTCGGCGCAACGGCGCGGTTGTGGGTTTTGAGCCGGGCAAGATTGCAATCGCCATGACCAAGGCATTCCTGGCTGTGAAAGGAGGCCAGGGCGCCGGCTCGGCACGCATACGCGAGCTTGTCGAGAGCCTGACCAAACAGGTGTCGACTGCCCTGGCGCGCAATCGGCCCAGCGGTGGCACCTTCCATATCGAAGAAATCCAAGACCAGGTCGAACTGGCCCTGATGCGCTCGGGTGAACACGATGTGGCGCGCGCCTATGTGCTGTATCGCGAAAAGCGTTCGCAGGAACGCGCCACAAAGGCCAGCGCCAGCCAGCCATTGATCGAGACGGTCGCCTTGAACGTCAGCGAAAATGGCATCAGGCGGCCGCTGGACCTGGCAAAGCTGCGCGAAACGATCGTGGAAGCCGGCATGAACCTTCCGCACGCCATCGATGCCGACGCCATCCTTAAGGAAACCGTGAAGAATCTTTACGACGGCATTCCCGTCGACGAAGTCTTCAAGTCGGCCATTCTTTCGGCTCGGGCCATGGTCGAGAATGACCCGTCGTACAGTCAGGTTACCGCCCGCCTGTTGTTGCACACGATCCGCAAGGAAGTGCTGGGCGAAGAAGTTTCGCAAGCGGCCATGACAAGCCGGTATGCCGTCTATTTTCCTCAATTCATCCAGACTGGTATCGAAGGCGGGCTGCTTGATGCCAAGCTTGCACAGTTTGACCTGGAAAAACTCGGCAACGCCCTGAAGGCCGACCGGGACTTCCAGTTCAATTACCTCGGTCTGCAAACTCTGTACGACCGCTACTTCCTGCATCTTCGCGGCCGACGTATTGAACTGCCGCAGGTATTCTTCATGCGCGTCGCCATGGGGCTGGCCTTGAACGAGGCCGACCGCGAAACGCGTGCCATGGAGTTCTACGAGATCCTGTCGTCATTCGACTTCATGAGTTCCACGCCAACGCTGTTCAATTCGGGTACGCTGCATTCGCAGTTGTCGTCGTGCTACCTCACGACGGTCTCCGACGACCTGGCCGGCATCTACGACGCAATAAAGGAAAACGCCCTTCTGGCCAAGTATGCCGGCGGCCTGGGCAACGACTGGACTCCCGTACGCGCATTGCGCAGTCATATCAAGGGCACCAATGGCGAAAGCCAGGGTGTCGTACCTTTTCTCAAGGTCGTCAACGACACCGCCGTTGCCGTGAACCAGGGTGGCAAGCGCAAGGGCGCTGTCTGCGCCTACCTGGAAACATGGCATCTCGATATCGAAGAATTTCTGGAACTGCGCAAGAACACTGGCGACGAACGACGCCGCACGCATGACATGAACACGGCAAACTGGATTCCAGACCTGTTCATGAAACGCGTTATGCAAAATGAAGACTGGACGCTCTTCTCGCCATCGGACGTGCCCGATCTTCATGACAAGTACGGTCGGGCCTTCGAAGAAGCCTACGTCGCCTACGAAGCCAAGGCGGCAAGCGGCGAATTGCCCTTGTTCAAGAAAGTCCCCGCCAATTCTCTGTGGCGCAAGATGCTGTCCATGCTGTTTGAAACCGGCCACCCATGGATCACCTTCAAGGATCCGTGCAACATCCGCTCGCCGCAACAGCACGTTGGTGTCGTCCACAGTTCAAACTTGTGCACCGAAATCACGCTGAACACCAGCGAGACCGAAATCGCCGTATGCAACCTGGGGTCGGTCAATCTTGCCGCGCACCTCAAAGAGGATTCCTCCGGACACTATGTGCTGGATCACGAAAAACTCGAGCGTACGATAACGACGGCGATGCGCATGCTCGATAACGTTATCGACATCAATTACTACGCAGTTGACAAAGCTCGCAACTCCAACGTGCGCCACCGGCCCGTGGGCATGGGCGTCATGGGCTTCCAGGATTGCCTGCAAATGATGCGAATTCCGTTCGCTTCCGATGCGGCCATCGAATTCTCCGACCGGTCCATGGAAGCCACCTGCTATTACGCCTACTGGGCTTCGAGCAAGCTTGCCGTTGAACGCGGTCATTACGAAAGCTTTAAAGGTTCGTTGTGGGATCGCGGCATATTGCCTCAGGACACCCTGGCCATGTTGCGTGAAGAACGCGGTGGCTATGTTGAAGTCGACGACAGCAGCACCATGGATTGGAACAGCTTGCGCGCGCACATCAAACAGCACGGCATGCGCAACTCGAATTGCGTGGCTATTGCGCCGACGGCCACCATTTCGAACATCATTGGCGTGTCGCCTTGCATCGAACCCAACTATCGCAACCTCTACGTGAAGTCGAATCTATCGGGTGAGTTCACGGTGGTCAATGACTACCTTGTCCGCGACCTGAAGGAGCGAAAACTGTGGGATGAGGTCATGGTCGCGGACCTGAAATATTTTGACGGCAGCCTGGCTCGCATCGACCGCATCCCCAACGACTTGCGCAAGCTCTACGCGACGGCCTTCGAAGTGAACCCAAGCTGGGTGGTCGAATGCGCCGCCCGCCGGTCCAAGTGGATAGACCAGGCCCAATCGCTGAATATCTTCATGACCGGCGTGTCGGGCAAGAAACTGGACGATACCTACAAACTCGCATGGCTGCGCGGCCTGAAAACGACCTATTACCTGCGTTCCAATGGCGCAACGAATGCCGAGAAATCGACGGGCCGTGGTGGTGAACTCAATGCAGTTGCCAACGCCACGCACGCACCTGCCGCTGCCGTTGTCGATCCGGCACTGCCCGAAGCGGAAGTCATGGGAGACGCATGCACGATGCGCCCCGGCGACGAAGGCTTCGACGAATGCGAAGCCTGCCAATAACACGACACGGACATATATCATGCTGAACTGGGAAGAAACTCCTACCACCCCGCCCACCAACAATGCCATCGCCACGCCTGGCACCACGGAGGCTCCGTCCACCAACGCCAGCACCCGGGTTCGGGCGTCCGACAAGCGCATTATCAATGGCCAGACAGACGTCAACCAGCTCGTGCCGTTCAAATACAAATGGGCTTGGGAAAAATACCTGGCGACCTGCGCCAATCATTGGATGCCGCAGGAGATAAACATGTCGCGCGACATTGCGCTCTGGAAGAATCCAAACGGCCTGACCGACGACGAACGACGTATCGTCATCCGCAATCTTGGGTTCTTCACCACGGCCGACTCGCTTGCTGCCAACAACATCGTCCTTGGCACGTATCGCCACATCACGGCGCCGGAGTGCCGACAGTTCCTGCTGCGCCAGGCTTTTGAAGAAGCCATACATACGCACGCCTATCAGTACATCGTCGAGAGCCTCGACCTGGACGAAGGCGAGATCTTCAATGCCTACAACGAAGTGCCATCGATTCGTGCCAAAGATGAATTCCTGATTCCATTCATTAACGCAATTGCCGAGCCGACGTTCAAGACTGGCACACCCGAAGCTGACCAGACCCTGCTTAAATCGCTCATCGTATTCGCATGCCTGATGGAAGGTTTGTTCTTTTATGTTGGATTCACGCAAATCCTTGCACTGGGTCGACAAAACAAAATGACAGGCGCTGCCGAGCAATACATGTACATCCTTCGCGATGAATCCATGCACTGCAATTTCGGTATAGATCTCATCAACACGATCAAACTCGAGAACCCGCACTTGTGGACGGCTTCGTTCCGCGAAGAACTGCGCGACCTGTTCCGACAGGCTGTAGACCTTGAATATGCTTACGCTGAGGACACAATGCCACGCGGCGTGCTGGGTTTGAATGCATCGATGTTCAAGGCTTATCTGCGTTTCATTGCCAATCGCCGATGCCAGCAAATCGGCCTGGAAGCGCTCTTCGCACAAGAAGAAAATCCCTTCCCCTGGATGGCCGAAATGATCGATCTCAAAAAGGAACGCAACTTTTTCGAGACACGCGTAATCGAATATCAGACCGGGAATGCTTGGAATAGAGTAAGAGCTTACGTTAGACTCTAAGCGTGCAAAGTACTAATGCTTTGCACGCTTGCGCCATTTGAGATGGGTCGCACCCAAAGGTGGGGGCCATATCAAATGGGAGGACGACCTCTTCGACTCAATCTCAAGGAGCATTACTATGGCAACAGCCAAAAAGGCCGCAACAACAACGGCCACCAAAAAAGCTGCACCCGCCAAGAACGCGGCACCGGCAAAAAAAACCGATGTAAAAAAAGCAGCTGTCGCTAAAGAAGCAGCGCCCGCCAAGAAGTCCAGCCCCATTGCAAAAAAGGCAGCCTCGACCAAAGCAACGCCCGCAGTAAAGACAGCCAACAAGGCCGCCGCCAAGAAGGCAACTCCTGCCAAGCAAGCCGCTCCCGCCAAAAAATCCGCTCCCGCCAAGAAAGCTGTTGCTAAAAAATCCACTCCGGTCAAGGCGGCAACTGCCAAGAAAGCTGTTGCCCAAACTTCCGTAGCAAGCAAGAAAACGGCACCTGCCAAGAAAGCTGCAACGCCAGCCAAGAAAGCCGTGGTCAAGAAAACCGTGGCCAAGAAAGCGGCTCCTGGCAAGGCGGCAAGCTCAAACAAAGTGGCAGCCAAAACTTCCACGGCAGCCAAGAAAGCAGCACCAGCCAAGAAAGCCGCGCCCGCCAAGGCTGCTCCAAACAAAGCTGCTTCCAAGAAAGCAGTGCCCGCCAAGAAAACAGCTGGCAAGGCAGCCGCAAAGAAGACGGCACCCGCCAAGTCCGCGGCAGCTACCAAAGCACCCACCAAAGCTGCAATAAAAAAAGCAGTTAGCCAGAAGACAGCACCGGCCAAGGGCGCTGCCGCAACGAAGTCTGCAAGCAAGAAAGAAACTGGCTCGGCAAGTCCGGCAGAAACGGCCAACGGCGCACCGGCTAAACAGGCCGCTAATAAATCCGCCGCCAAGCAGCCAGCAGAAAAGAAGCCAAATGCCAAGGCGGCAGCCAAAGCCGCAAAGGCAGCGACTGCGGCACCAGCCAGCAAGAAAACAGTCAACCCGGCTGCTTCCTGGCCGTTCCCAACAGGAGGTCGTCCGTAACGACGTAGTCAGTGCAGGCAAACGCACTTGAGTCATAGTCAGAAAAGGTCCACGAGACTGCCACGATAGCTACGCGGCTCTCGTAAAACTGCCCGGCGTTTGCCGGGCAGTTTTACGTAGTGGCGATCGCTTTCAAGGCGACTGCTCTCGTGCGACAATGGCGCTTCCGACATTTCTGTGGACTAAACATGTTCAGCGAAGTCCTGCACTTTTTAATCAATATCATTTTTTCTCTGTTCGGAATCGCGCTCATCATCCGAGCATGGATTTACGCAATACGGCTGCACCCATTCAATCCCTATTCACAGGCAGTGCTGCGTACCACCGATTGGCTGGTCAACCCGATACGCTCGGTTGTCGGGCCCGGCAAACGCATCGACTGGCCGAGCCTGATCGCCTGCTGGCTGACGGCATTGGCATTTCTTTTATTGTCGGTGCTTGCACTCAGCGGGCAGCTGCCTCCTGTGCAAAGCGTGCTTCCCATTTTGTTGACGGCATTGTTGACGATGCTGAAATGGACTTTCAACCTGATTTTATGGATCACCCTCATACAGGCGATCTTGTCATGGGTTAATCCGCTTGCACCCGTTATGCCTGTATTGCAGACCCTGACGGCCCCCCTGCTTGATCCCATACGCCGCATACTGCCCAACCTGGGCGGACTGGACTTATCGCCATTGGTGCTACTGGTGTTGGCCCAGGTAGCCATGATGGTCTTGCAGCAATTTACATTTTCACTTTTCGGTGTCTAAACTGCAGCATTGCCGGAGACGCACTGACAACGTCTTCCGACAATGCATGCTTCGGCCTTAAATAGGGGCGACGCGTGTCGGACCATTCCCGCTGATCAAACGAACGCGTTGGCCCACACCGATCTTGACGTCATCCGCCTGAGCAATAACACGCGTTTCGCCGTTATCGAGACGTACGGTGATTTCGAGGCCGCGCGTTTTTCCTGTCTGGTTCTCGACAGCATTGCCCGCCACCGCGCCCAGAATGCCGCCGCCGATCGTTGCCAGCACGTTCCCCGTGCCACCACCGACGGTGCTACCTGCGACGCCACCCAAGGCACCGCCCGCAAGAACGCCCGCGCCACTGGAGCGGTCTTTCTGGATCGTGATAGGGCGCACTGCCTCGACCGTGCCCAGACGTACGATTTGTTCGCGTTGAGCCTGACCGTAGTTATAGACGGAACTCGATGCGGTATCGTTGGCGCAACCGGCGAGCACCGCCATTGAACCCACCAGCATGGCTATGCCCAAAGTTCGGGTACGACGTGCGCCCCTTGGTTTTAGTTGCGTTGAAATCATAAGAAACTCCTAGTAGATCGGTCCGCCCGGCAAGCAATTACAGAAATTGCAAGCCAGTCAACCTAAAACAAGTCCAGACCATAATGCTGCTTAAGGGCGGAACTCAGCTCGGCGCGGGATGGCCGATGATTTTGCGGACCCCTCGATGCAATTTTAAAGCTGCCCATGACGTTAGCCAAGCAGCATGCATCGAACAGGCTCCAGTTCTGTGTAAGTCCGTATAACAGTCCGGCCCTGTGAGCGTCGCCGCAGCCGGTCGGATCGACGACATCGTCCACCGCGACAGGCGCGATTTTCGTTTCAGTACCGCCGGTGTAGAGCATTGCGCCATCGGCGCCATGAGTCACGACCACCGCCTGCATTGTGCGAGCAATCTCTTGCATGCTGCGTCCAGTGCGTTGTGCAACGATGCTGGATTCATAGTCATTTGCAGTAAGAATGCTTGCAAGTTCCAGCATCTCATTGATATCGTCCCCTGAAAACAGCGGCATCGCCTGGCCCAGATCGAAGACAAATGGTATGCCCTGCGTATGCAAACGGCGGGCATGGGCAAACATACCGTCTTTGGAATCGGGCGACACGATGCCCCATGCTGCTTCATGCCCGGTCAGGTCGTTTTCTGCCGACAGCATCATCGCCCCGGGATGAAAGGATGCAATCTGGTTATTGTCCAGATCTGTGGTGATGAAACACTGGGGCGTGTACATATCTGGCAGAACCCGGATGAGGCTCGTGTCAATGCCCAGTTGCTGCATGTACACCAAATAGTCGGTTGCATCGGCGCCCACCGTGCCTACCGGCACCGGATGCCCGCCCAGAAGACGTAGGTTGTAGGCCACGTTCCCAGCGCAGCCGCCATATTCCTTGCGCATGCTGGGCACGAAAAATGACACACTGAGCGTCTGGATATTGTCGATAAGTATGTGGTCCTTGAAATGTCCATCGAACACCGCAATGGTATCGAACGCTACCGATCCACAAATCAAAACTTTGTCAGACATCACTTCCCTTATGGAAAAAACTTCCCTAGTTGATAACCGTTGACCTTCAGGCCGTTCAAGATTATGGGTACGCCAACGGTAATTTCGCTGTTTGCGGCAAATGGCTGTCGCAATGCGTCGGGCGTCAGGTAACTTGATGGAGGAAGGTTCTTTCTGACCACCAGGGTACCCGAAAAGTCAGTGAGATCCAGGACCAACGTCGGCCATTCCTGAGGCTTGCCATAAGTATTGCGCAAGGTCGCCTGCAAGATCATGGAGTCTGCGGCGCCTGCAGTGGGTGCGGCGGCACCCGGTACCTTGTCGGAAGCTGTGGTACCACCGGCAGTTGCCCTGAGGGAGGAACTCATGATGGAAATCTGGTTGATCTCCCGCGAATAGGGAATCTCGCATGCCAGTTGCGCACAAGCCTGCGCCAGCAGCGGGCGCAATGCAGGAATATGTTGAGCAAGCTGCACGCGATAAACGTACGCCAGTTGCGCCAACAAGAGCACCAGGCCTGCCACGATAAGCACATTCCAGAACACCGAAACGATACCCCGATAGCGAGGCAAGTCGGGACCCGGAAGGTCATGGGCCAGCCTATGGTCGCCGGTGGCCGCCGGACCCCTGGGTTCGACGTAGATTTTAGAGGCCGGTTGCTGCGTTTCCGTGCTCTGAAGCGCGTTCTGACGCGGCTTGACGAGAAGGGACTCGGACGGTGCAAGGCCATCACGTTCGCGCCCCAGCACTGGCTCATGGCCGCGGCCACGCATGATCACCGGATCCGTGTCTTTCGGGTCCATGCCACCGACCCGGAAAACGGGGTCCTGGCGCGACGGTTCCTGACTGATTGGCCGCGTGGTGGAAATGCTGAAAGCGGGCCGGCCCGTGTCGAGTGGCGGCTTGCTTAGCAGCTCTGAAACTGGAGCCGACCGGGTATCGAACCCGGGCTCTTTCTTGGCCTGACGTTGCCGCAATACACTGGGCATGGACGTTGTGAGGTCCGCTGCGGATGCGATGGGTGACGCGGTGTACGGCACCGCTGGTTCCTTGTCCCCGCCCGGGATGGAAGCAATCGCCTCGCCGCCGGGAACAACAGCATCGTAGCCGTCAAAAATATGAGCACAACTGACGCACCGGATATAGCCCTTGCGCAACTGCAGTTGCTCAAGAGTAGCGGTAAATACAGTGCCACATTGCGGGCAGCGCGTGGTCAAGTCCATAAATTAAGAGATTTCCAAGCCTCAGGCTGTTCTTTGACCGTGTAGACAGACCCACCCGTCCCGGGCGCGCCATACATCCATTACCAACCATGGCGCGTAGGCGTGCGCGACCTCTTGGGCCTGGCGCTCGAGGACACCTGAAAGCACCAGGTGTCCACCTGGCGCCACACGACCGGACAGCATGGGCGCAAGCACCTTCAGCGGATTCGACAAGATATTGGCCACGACCATATGGGTCCGTCCCTCGGGCAGCTCGTCTGGCAGCATGGCATGCAAATCCACGCCATTTACTTGTGCATTGTAGCGGGTGGATTGCACTGCCTGCTCATCAATATCGACAGCCTGTATGTAACCGGCGCCAAGCAGTTTTGCCGCAATAGCCAGTATTCCGGAACCGCATCCATAGTCCAGGAGGGTTTCACCGCCTTCCAGATTTTCGGCAAGCCACTCCAGGCATAGATGCGTGGTTGGATGACTTCCTGTGCCAAATGCGAGGCCCGGATCCAGCTCGATATGTACGACGCCACTTCCGCCGGCGATCTGGCGATCGGCCGCGACCGGTACGTCGGGATCGCCTCGATGCCAGCTGGGAACAATCCAGATACGGCTGCCAATCTGAATCGGCCCAAATTGAGATTGTGTCAATCGGACCCAATCCGCATCGGGAACATCGCGCAGCGACCATTCGCCATCCGGGTAATCGCCGAGCTCTGCGTCGCGCAGCCGTTCCAGAATTTGTCCTGGATCGAGCCCGTCGGGCAGCAAGGCGACGACACGGTTCCTGTTCCAGGCGTTTACCTCCGGCTCCATGCCAGGCTCGCCGAACAGCGGGTTTTCGGAATCGGTGTCGCCATCGGCATCTTCGACTGACACCGACAGGACCCCGGCTTCCAGCAAGGCATCGGAAAGCGCTTCCGCCTGTGCTTCGGGGCAAATCAGCACGAGTTCGCGCATAGTAATTCCATCAGTAAAACAGGGGGCTGCGCCCCCGTTTACCCAGCTTCAGTTGCACGTGCGTATCAAGGACGCTGCGACAACTTGTGTTCCAGGTAATGAATGCTGGTTCCACCTTCTACAAAGCGGGCGTCTTGCATAAGCTCGCGGTGAAGAGGAATATTCGTCTGCACGCCTTCGACGGCCATCTCGGACAGCGCGATCTCCATACGTGCGATAGCCTGCTGGCGAGTATCTCCGTAGGTAATGAGCTTGGCAATCATGGAGTCGTAGTTCGGCGGGACCACGTACCCGCTATAGACGTGCGAATCCAGGCGAACACCCGGCCCGCCGGGAGCATGCCAACTGGTAATACGCCCGGGGCTGGGCGTGAACTTGAAGGCGTCTTCGGCGTTGATACGGCATTCGATCGCATGGCCCTTGATGATCACGTCCCGTTGCCGAAGCGTGAATTTTTCACCCGCGGCGATAAGAATCTGCTGTTGCACAAGATCGATACCTGTCACCATCTCGGTGACCGTATGCTCGACTTGAATCCGAGTGTTCATCTCGATGAAGAAGAACTCGCCATTCTCGTACAGGAATTCAAACGTGCCGGCGCCGCGATAATTGATCTTGCGGCACGCTTCGGCACAGCGTTCGCCAATGCGTTCGATGAGGCGGCGTGCAATACCAGGGGCAGGCGCTTCTTCAATGACCTTCTGGTGGCGCCGCTGCATGGAGCAATCACGTTCGCCCAGCCAGACCGCATTGCGCCCACCATCGGCCAGGACCTGGATCTCGATGTGGCGGGGATTTTCCAGGAACTTCTCGAGATAGACCTCGGGGTTATTGAATGCGGCCCCGGCTTCGGAGCGCGTCATGGTTACGGCATTCAGCAAGGCGGCCTCGGTGTACACCACTCGCATGCCACGGCCACCACCACCGCCCGCCGCCTTGATGATGACGGGATAGCCGACTTCGCGCGCGATGCGCTGAATTTCCTGGGGATCGTCCGGCAACGCGCCTTCGGAACCGGGGACCACCGGTACCGCGGCGGCAATCATCGCGCGCTTGGCGCTGACTTTGTCGCCCATCAGGCGTATGGACTCGGGGCGGGGCCCGATGAATACAAAACCGCTTTTTTCGACACGCTCGGCGAAATCTGCATTCTCGGCCAGAAAGCCGTAGCCGGGATGGATGGCCTCGGCATCGGTGACTTCCGCTGCGGAGATGATTGCCGGCATGTTCAGGTAGCTGTCGCGGGCCGGTGCAGGGCCGATACATACCGACTCATCGGCCAGCCGCACATATTTGGCGTCGCGGTCGGCTTCGGAATGAACCACCACTGTTTTGATGCCCAATTCGCGGCAGGCACGCTGAATGCGTAAGGCGATTTCTCCGCGATTGGCTATGAGAATTTTTTCAAACATGTATTAGCCGATGACAAACAAGGGTTGACCATATTCGACGGGCTCGCCGTTCTCGACCAGGATCTCCTTGACCACCCCGGACTTGTCAGCCTCGATCTCGTTGAGAAGTTTCATTGCCTCGATGATGCACAGCGGTTCGCCTTCCTTGACCGACTGCCCGACCTCGACGAAAGGCGAAGCTCCAGGATTGGGCGCACGGTAAAAAGTGCCCACCATAGGTGCCTTCACCTGATGACCTGCAGGCACAACAGGGGCAACTGGCGCGGCGGGGACCGGCGCCGCCGGAGCAGGCTCAGGCGCATAGGCCACGGGCTGCATCGCCTGGGAAAATTTCACGATCCTGACCTTGCCTTCACCCTCTGTTATTTCGAGTTCTGCTATGCCTGACTCGGCTACCAGGTCAATCAAGGTTTTCAGTTTTCTTAGGTCCATACGAACTTCCCGTAGCATTGCCCTGCTGCCATCGCACAGAGCAAGCATAATGATTAAAAGTTAAAAGTGATCGCGCCGCGCTTAATTAGCCAGCGCATAGAGCAAGGCCGCTTCATACCCGAACGATCCTAGCCCCGCTACCACTCCAACCGCCTTGTCAGCCAGAAAGGAATGGTGGCGGAAAGGTTCCCGCTTGTGCACATTCGATAAATGCACTTCAATAAAAGGAATGCTGACGCCTGCCAGCGCGTCTCGCAAAGCTACGCTGGTGTGAGTGTACGCGGCCGCGTTGATAATGATAAAGTCGGTATGGTCGCGGCTTGCAGCCTGAATACGATCGACCAGCTCGCCTTCATGATTGCTTTGGAATGCGGTGCAGGTAGCGCTGCTTTCTACAGCCAACTGCTGTAAGCGTTCGTTAATATCGTTCAACGTGCGTCGTCCGTAGACCTCTGGCTCGCGTGTGCCGAGCAGATTGAGGTTGGGGCCGTGCAAAACAAGAATGTGCTGCGCCATTGCGGATTTTTTATGAGGACAGACCGCCTTTTTACGCTAAAAAGGCGTATTTGTCCATTAAAGCCAAGCAACTTGGGAACCAGTTTCAGCTCATGCCCACAATGATCTTATCGAGCTCGGCCGGCTTGATCTGGCCGAGCAATTGCCGGGCCACCTTGCCGTGCTTGTCAAAGACCACCGTGAACGGCAACCCACCCTGTTTATTACCCAAAGCGCGCATTAATTTAATGCCGCCATGGCCACCGATAAGCAGGGGATACGACACGCGCACCTTCTTGGTGAATTTCTCGACGTTGACTGCCGTATCGACCGCCAAGCCGACGAAACCGACATGGCCATGTTTCTTATGCAAGGCATCAAGGTCGGGCATCTCTTTCACGCAGGGGGCACACCAAGTTGCCCAAAAATTAAGGACCAGGGGCTTACCCAGAAAAGCGGTAAGGTCCACCTGGCGGCCTTCCAGATCAGGAAAACCGTTAGCGTAAAAAGGATCGGGAGCTGAAGCGCCCGCGTATGCCGACCGCAGTGACAATACTGTACCGGCTGTTGTGGCCGCCGCGTAGCGCAGGAATTCTCGCCGTTTCATTTCGTCCAGTCCAGAGGTAAACATAAGCGCGTTTATGATAGCACCTGGCATAAAGCCGCCTGCCCGATTGCCTATGCAATAGAACGACACAAGCGTGCGGACGCCAGCATATCCGCTTGACTGATTACAATGGACGCCGGAGGAAAACAATGCATCTACATATTCTAGGCATCTGCGGAACGTTCATGGGAGGGCTGGCGCTTATCGCCCGGGCAGCTGGCCATTCCGTTACGGGATGCGACACCGGGGTCTATCCTCCCATGAGCACTCAGCTCGAGGAACAGGGCATCCGCCTGATCGAAGGTTTCGACGCCTCCCAGGTCGACTTGAAACCTGACCTCTATATTGTCGGCAATGTCGTAACTCGAGGCAATCCACTCATGGAAGCCATACTCGACCGCGGCCTGCCCTATACATCGGGACCGCAGTGGCTGGGCGCAGAGATATTGCAGGGCCAGCATGTGCTGGCGGTCGCGGGCACACATGGCAAGACCACCACCAGTTCCATGCTGGCATGGATACTTGAGTACGCCGGCCTAAAACCCAATTTTCTTATCGGCGGCATCGCTGCGGACCTGAACGTGTCGGCGCGGTTTCAAGCAGACCGTAAGGCTTTTGTGATCGAAGCTGATGAATACGATACGGCATTCTTCGACAAACGCTCGAAGTTCGTGCATTATCGCCCCCGCACGGCTGTATTGAACAACCTGGAATTCGATCATGCCGATATTTTCCCGGACCTCTTGGCCATAGAAACGCAATTTCACCATCTGGTCCGCACCATACCGTCCGCAGGCTGCATCATTCGTCCTAGTGTGTGCGAACCGCTGGACCGCGTTTTATCGCGCGGCTGCTGGACACCGGTCGAGACTTTCGGGCCTGAAGGTCAATGGCAGGCAGTTTCTGACTTGCACGCCTGCGACTTCCAGATCAAGGTCAACGACGCAAACGCGGGCACCCTGCATTGGCATCTGACTGGCGAACACAACCGCATGAATGCACTGGCCGCCCTCGCGGCAGCCCAGCACGTCGGTGTCGCGGCGGCTGTCGGAATCGAAGCGCTTGCCGCGTTCAAGGGTGTCAAGCGACGCATGGAGCTGCGAGGCGTTGTCAACGACATCAGCGTGTATGACGACTTTGCACACCATCCCACCGCCATTGCCACGACGCTGCAGGGATTGCGCAAGCAAACCGGTAGCCGGCGTATCCTCGCCGTCATCGAGCCGCGCTCCAACACCATGAAGCTGGGCACCATGGCGGCACGCCTGCCCGCTGCCCTGCAAGAAGCTGACCTTACGTTTTGCTTTGGTGCGAACGACGGCAAACACGCGCTGGGCTGGAACCCGGCGCAAGTTCTGGCGCCCCTGGGCACGCGCGCTTCGAGCTACGATGACGTGGACACATTGATAGATGCCATCTGCTTGTCAGCAATGCCTGGGGACTCTATCCTGGTAATGAGTAACGGCAGTTTCGCGGGGATACACCAAAAGCTCCTCGACCGCCTGCAATTCTGAAGGAATACGAAATGATCCTGTACCTCCACGGTTTTCGTTCGTCACCCAGATCCAGCAAGGCCACACTCATGGCACGGGCCATGCAAGAGCGCGGCCTGAGCCATGAATGGCTCTGTCCCCAGTTGCCGGCCAGTCCCCGGCGCTCCATGGAGTTGGCCAACCATCTCATCGAAACCGCCGTAAAAGAAAAGGGCTTGCAAGCAGAAAACGATCTCGTCATTGTGGGCTCGTCGCTGGGGGGCTATTACGCCACCTGCCTGGCCGAGCACTGGAAGTGCCGGGCGGTCGTGCTGAATCCGGGCGTATATGCGGCCCGGGACCTCGCCACGCAAGTGGGGGAGCACACGCTGTATGATTCGACAGACCCGTTTGTATTCCTGCCCGAGTACGTCGACGAGTTGGCCGAGATGGCGGTAGGAAAGCCAGCCCGACCTGAACGATACTATTTGCTGGCCGCCAAGGGCGACGAAGTCCTCGACTGGCGCGAAATGGCCGACTGGTATGCAGGAAGCCATGGACGCATACTGGAAGGCGGCGACCACGGTTTGTCCGATTTCCAGCAATGGCTGCCGGAAGTTATGGACTTTGCCTTGGGCAGCGGCCAATACCCAACACACACCGACGCGCAATCACGCGTGTCCTGATGGAAAACTATGTACGTTCTTTACGAAGACAGCGGAAATTTCAAGGCGGAAAAGATTTTTTCGCAAAGCGATTCCACCATGCAGGTGGAGTCCGAATCCGGCAAGCGCAGCAAAATCAAAATCTCCAGCGTCTTGTTCAGCTTCGATCAGCCTGCCCCGGCCGTCATGCTCGAGCAGGCACGCAGCCTTGCCCAGACGCTGGAAATTGATTTTCTTTGGGAATGCGCACCCCAGGAAGAGTTCGATGCCACCACATTTGCCCAGGATTATTTCGGACACGCACCCAGCGCCACTGAAAAAGCCGGACTGATCTTCGCCCTTAACAGTGCACCCGCTTACTTTCACCGGCGCGGAAAAGGACAATATCGGCCCGCGCCACCCGACATCCTGGCGGCGGCACTTGCCGCAATCGAGAAAAAGCAGAAGCAAGCCGCCCAGCAACAGGAATGGACCGACCAACTGGTTGCAGGTCAACTGCCCGACGCTATTGCCGAGGTCGCCCACAGCTTGTTGACCCGCCCCGACAAAAATACGCTGCAATGGAAGGCGTTCGAAGCCGCAATCGAACATCTGCGCACAAATCCTGAAAAACTATTGCTGCAGTTGGGCGCCTGGCCGCATGCCCTGGCCGTGCACCAGCACCGTTTCATGACCGCCAATTTCCCGAAGGGTACGCAATTCGCGCCGGTACAGGTTGCCGAGATGGCTGCCGACCTGCCGATTGCTGATGTGGTCGCGTATTCTGTCGACGATACCAGTACGACGGAAGTCGACGACGCCCTCTCGGTCGTACTGCTCGACAAGGATACCGTTCGGATTGGCGTCCACATCGCCGTACCAGGCCTGGCGGTGATACGCGGCAGCGACTTCGACAGCCTGGCTCGCACACGCATGTCGACGGTATATATTCCCGGGCTCAAGATACCCATGCTGCCCAATGAACTGATCGACGCCTTCTCCCTGGACGCCGGCAAACCCAGGCCGGCCCTGTCACTCTATGTAACTGCCAACTTGGCGACAGGCGAACAACTCTCGTCTGAAACGCGCCTCGAGCGCATTCAGGTCAAGGAAAACCTACGCCACAACCTGCTGGACGAATTCGTTACCGACGAAGCTCTTGCCGATCCTGAATCCGACCTGCCGTATGCCGAGTGGCTGCGGCCATTATGGGCGTACGCCCAACACCTGTCGGCGCAACGGGAACTCGTGCGCGGCAAGCCCGAGAACAACAACCGCGTCGAGTATTCGTTTGTACTGGATGGTCCTTACGACGACCCCGACACGCCGGTGCAATTGGTGCCACGTCGCCGCAACGCGCCACTGGATCGCCTAGTCGCCGAGTACATGATCATGACCAACAGCATTTGGGGCGGCCTGCTGGCGCAGCACGGCGTGCCCGGCATCTATCGGTCGCAACAGATGGGCCGTGTACGAATGTCCACACACGCCCTGCCGCATGAATCAATAGGCGTACCGCAATACGCATGGTGCACATCGCCATTGCGTCGCTACGTCGACCTGATCAACCAGTGGCAACTGATCGCCACCGTCGAGCATGGTGTTTCGGCACGGCTGGTGGCTCCATTCAAACCCAAGGATGCCGATTTGTTCGCCATTATCGGAGCTTTCGAATCCCAGTACACCGTGTGGAGCGACTACCAGTCTGCCATGGAGCGTTACTGGTGTTTGCGCTGGCTGCAGCAACAGGGCCTGCGCAGCGTTCAGGCCAGCGTATTGCGCGACGACCTCGTGCGCCTGACGTGTGCGCCACTGGTCACACGCGTCCCCGGCCTGCCGGAACTTGAACGCGGACAAATCATTACACTGGACATACTGGGCTTCGATGAACTGGCACTTGAGCTGGATTGCCGGCTGGGCGAAACTGCAATAGCCTGATATTTTTCCGCACAAGCCCGATATGTCTATGCTTTCCGCCCTGCTGTTACGGGTTCGCATGCCGCGCAACGACTATTTGCGCATTGCGATACTGTTATCGCTGGTCATCCATGCGATCGTGCTGACCGTGCACTTTTCCCGGCCGATGCCTCCCCGGGCGCCTGTGAACATGCTGGAAGTCACGCTGGTCAATGCGCGAAGCACTGCGGCCCCCATCACGCCTAAAATGCTTGCCCAGGACTCGTTAAATGGAGGCGGACAGGCCCAGACGGGGCAGGCAAGCTCGCCCTTGCCACGCACCGCCGAGTCCCCCGACGAGGTGGTGCTGGCGGCCTTGCGCAAGAAGCAGCAAGAGCTCGAGGCGGAACAGCTCCGACTCTATACGCAACTGACCGCCCCGCATAAAGTCCTTCCGGAACGCCAGCAGCCCGACCTGTCTGAACCCTCCACCGACTATGGTGCCGACGACGCGTCGCAGGAGTCCCGCTTGCTCAATGCGCAGATCAGTGCCCTGAAAGACCGCATAGAGCACTACAATGCCCAACCGCGCCACCAGTTCACGGGGCCAACGACACAAGCGGTAGACTACGCTGCCTATGTCGAGGCTTGGCGCCAGAAGATCGAGTTATTGGGCACTGAACATTACCCACTGGAAGCACGCGGCAAGATATATGGCGACTTGCAGCTCACGGTGTACATACGCAAAGACGGTTCACTCGATCGCGTCGAGATTGACCGCCCCTCGGAACATCCCATACTGAATCTGGCCGCCGCACGTATTGTGCAGCTGGCCGCGCCATTCGCCCCTCTACCACCCAGCATGGCCCGCAATACCGACGTGTTCGCCATTACGCGAACATGGCATTTCATGAACCAGCAACTGGAAACCAATACGCCGTGAATTGCGCCCCACCGCCAAAACGCTACGCCGTCATCGGCAATCCCATCGAACATAGCCGCTCGCCCTTCATACATGAATTTTTCGCCCGGCAAACCGGGCATGCCTTGGCCTACGAGAAGATAAAGGCACCACTGGACGGATTCGGCATGACGGTCGAAAACTTCTTCGCAAACGGTGGCCACGGCCTGAACGTCACCGTTCCGTTCAAGGAAGAGGCGTTCGCCCTGGCACGACCCAACCTTACCCTGCGCGCGCAGCTGGCTGCCGCGGTAAACACCTTATGGATGGAAAAGGGTAGCCTTCACGGCTGCAATACAGATGGCATCGGCCTGCTGAACGATTTGCTGAGGCTGGGACACTCACCCAAGGCTAAAGAAATACTGCTCGTCGGTGCCGGAGGCGCCGCCCGGGGCGTGGCTTTTCCCTTGCTGGACGCCGGCTGCGCTCGCCTGCACATTATCAACCGAAATCCCCAACGCGCATCTGCACTGCATCAACACCTGATCGAACAAATGCCGGCGCTATCACCGCGCCTTTCCTGGGGCAGCTTGTCTGATGCGGGAGGCCCCTGGGATATCGTCATCAACGCAACTTCCAGCAGCCTGGGACAGACCGCGCCAGACCTGCCCGGAAACCTCTATAAACCTGGTGCCCTTGCCTATGACATGGTCTACGGCCGTAAAGCGACGCCATTCATGATGCAAGCCGCGGAACACGGCGCGCACACCGTGGCGGATGGGCTGGGCATGCTGGTCGGCCAGGCAGCGGCAAGCTTTGCGATCTGGCACGGCGTCACGCCCGATCCGGAAGCCGTGCTGACTGCCTTGCGTCACCAGCTTCGCGCCGGCTGATCCCGTGGCCACACACAAAATAAACAAGACAAAGGTCCTGGGTGTTGCAGTGCTGGCGGCATTTTCCGCCCTGTTGCTCTATCTGTTCGGTCTTTTCGTCATGATACTTTGGCTCAGCGTTCGCGATCCGGGCAGCAGTGCCTTCATGGACGCCACACTGGCCGAACTTCGTCTCGCCAATCCCGAGGCCGAGCTCAAGTATCAATGGACATCCTACGAGGGCATCAACAAATCCCTCAAACGCGCTGTAATTGCGTCTGAAGATGCCAATTTCACCGACCATGAAGGCGTCGAGTGGGAGGCGATCCGCAAAGCGTGGGAATACAACAAGAAACAGGCTGAGAAAGGCAAGAGTAAAATTCGCGGCGGGTCGACAATTACCCAGCAGTTGGCCAAGAATCTGTTCTTGTCGAGATCACGCAGCTATTGGCGCAAAGGCCAGGAACTCGTACTGACCTACATGATCGAATTTGTCATGAACAAGCAGCGCATACTGGAACTCTACCTGAATGTAGCGCAATGGGGCGGCAACGTATTTGGCGCCGAAGCCGCTGCACGGCATTATTACGGCGTGAGCGCGGCGCAGCTAAGCCAATACCAGGCTGCGCAACTTGCCGCCATGCTGCCCAATCCGGTCTATTACGAACGTCATCGCAAAACCTCATATTTGCTGTCCCGCACCGGGACCATTCAGAAACGCATGAGGCTCGTGACTATTCCCTGACCGGTGGTCCGATAAAGGCCTGCAAATGTTAAGCTGTTGGCTCAACCACACACATTCGTTTCAGGTATCAAGTAATCGCATGCGCACCGCCCGCCGTTATATCGCCAGCGAAATCTACCGCTCCAGCGCCGTGGTCCTGATGGCGCTGATCGGCCTATTCACTTTCTTTGCTCTGATTGAAGAGCTCGATAATGTGGGCAGCAAATTCACTTTGCTGAACCTTTTCTACATGCAGGCCTTGGCGTTGCCCACCCGTTTGTACGATCTACTGCCCATAGGCTTGCTGATAGGCGCCATATTGGCCCTCGCCGGTTTGGCGCAACGTAACGAGCTCGTAATCCTACGCGTCTCCGGCGTCAGCGGCATGAAACTGCTGACCATGCTTTGGGTAGTGACCATCCCCCTGGTCCTGGGTGCATTCCTGCTTTCCGAAGTGATCACGCCCGCAGCGGAAATGAAATCCAGTGAGGCCAGCCTGACACTGCTTGGCAGATCCGGCGGAGGGCAATTGAACAGCGGTTACTGGTTCAAGGAATCGGATGCCGATGGAGGCACCCGCATCATCAACATTGCGCAGTTGAAAGCCAATGGAGATGTTGGCGACGTCACTCTGTATGAATTTCACAAGGGCCAGACCCTGGCCGCTTTTTCGAAAGCAAAAGAAGGCCGATTCACAGCCGGCACCCTTGAATTGCGCGAAATCACCCAGACACAGATCGACGCCAGCTCCGTCTCGGCCCTGGCCGACGCCAGGAAGCCGGATGCGCCACTTACTCGGCTGCAGACATTGAACAGCCGCGTTCTTGAAACCACGCTTACCCCCGAACGCCTGATCGCCCGCATCCTGACTCCCGAGCGCATGTCCATTTTCGACCTGCTCGATTACATCGACTACCTTGAAAACAACCGCCTGCAGACAGACCGGCAAGTGGTGGCCTTGTGGCGCAAGATGGCCTACCCATTCACTCTGCTGGTAATGATCACCATCGCCGCGCCAATAGGCTTCATGCAGACCCGGCGGGGTGGTGTCGGCAGCAAGGTATTCGTCGGCATCCTGCTGGGCGTCGGATTCTTCATGTTGAATCAGTTGGCGCTCAATGTTGGCATGCTAAGCAAATGGGCGCCGTGGGTTACCGCCCTGGTTCCCAATATCGGTGCACTTGGAGCGGCGCTGGGCGCTCTTATCCTGATGGAAAATCAGCACAATGTGCGCCGTTTCAATCAAACCCGCTGGCCATGGAGCAAGTCAGCCGCATGACAGGCCGCATGAAACCGACACCCGAGCCCAGCATCTGGATGATAGGCGACCTGCAAGGCTGCTGCCAGCCCTTGCGTGAACTGCTGGCCCATCCGGATATCAGTGGCGAGCCAAACGCCAAGTTCTGGTTCGCCGGCGATCTGGTCAACCGCGGACCCGATTCGCTGGCCACGCTCAAAATGGTCATGGCCTTGGGAGACCGCGCAATTTCCGTGCTCGGCAATCACGATCTCCACTTACTGGCCGTCGCCGCCGGCGTGCGCAAGCCGGGGAAGTCCGACACCATAGACGACATCCTGAAGGCTCCAGACGCACAAGAAATGATCGACTGGCTCAGGCATTGCCCGCTGGCTCACCATGAACAGGGGCACTTGATGGTCCACGCTGGCGTACTTCCTGCATGGACCACGGCTAAGACCCTTCTGTTGGCCGCGGAGGTTGAAGAAGCCTTGCGCGGTCCCAATTGGAAAGTCAGCTTGAGCAAGATGTATGGCAACGAACCCGTACTGTGGAAAGACGAATACCGCGGAAGCAAACGCCTTCGCGTCATTATCAATGCGATGACGCGTATGCGCATGTGCGACAAGAATGGTCAGATGGAATTCACCTTCAAAGGCGCTCCTGCCAACAATGGCCAAATGATGCCCTGGTTCGATGTACCGGCGCGTGCCTCCACTCAGGACACCATTGTGTTCGGACACTGGTCCACACTCGGTCTGATGCTGCGGCCGGATGTGATCTGCCTGGATTCGGGCTGCGTCTGGGGCCGGCAATTGACTGCAATACGCCTCCAGGACCGAAGAATCGTGCAGATTCCATGCGAGCAATATCAAAAACCAAAAGACGATTGAAAACCCGCTACACCGACAAGTCTTCTAATGCGGCCGCCGTACGATAGCCTGCCGGATTACATGGTGGGCGTGTGCGGAAACCTTGTTGCGCCCATGCTGCGCACAGTAGTCACCGCTCATCACGGCAAGGAATTCCAACTCAATCGACACGCCGGTCGTACCAAGCAAACGCCACATGTTCCGGAGCAAAGTTTGCTCGCCCACGAACGCCACATAGTCGCTGCGCTGACCACGATGAAAAAAGCGCAAGGCGAGAGGCTGGATATCGACATTGACGCGTATTGCCGGATCGAACAAACTGGAATGGAAGGGCGCTACGTCGTAGCCGGGGGAAGTCGTGCCCTCCGGGAACAACCCGACGATTTCCCCCCGTTCGAAACGAGCCTTCATTTGCTGGCCCACTTCGCGTACGGCATGGCGATGACCACGTTCGATGAACACCGTGCCCGAACCGCTCACCAGCCAGCCGATGACAGGCCAATGCCTTATCTCACTTTTGGCAATGAAGGAAGTGGGCCGAACACTGTTGATGACGAAAATGTCGATCCAGGATACGTGATTGGCGACCCATAATGCGGGACCGTGAGGAATGGGTTGTCCGGAGACCTCGACCCGGACACCGCAAAAAAAGAGCAACACCCGCGACCACCGACGCGTAATGGCCGACCGGGCTGCCGGCGTGCAATAAGGAAAAACAGCCGAGACCAGTAGTAGTCCCAGCAGTAGCCAGATAATAAGAAGCACCGCTCGCGGCAAAAATAACAAGACGGTCAAGTCATTCTCTTTGTGGTCTTTTTGCCGGTTAGTTTGGCGGTGTCAACGCATCGAGATAGCGCTGCAGTATAACTGCCGCGGCAACGGCGTCATCAGGGGCATTGGTACCCAGCAACTCTTGGGCTTCCACACTGGATCCGCGCTCGTCGACGAGCTCCACCAAGACCCCAAAGCGGCCGTGCAACTGATTGGCGAATCGACGGCAACGCAAGGTGGCGTATTGCGTTTCGCCATTAAGAGCAAGGGGCAAGCCGACCACCACCCTGTCGGGCTGCCATGTTTCAAGCAGCTGCGCTATGGCCGAGAAGCGTTGCTCGCGCGTGACCGACCTGAGAATCTCCAGAGGTCGGGCCACGCGCGTCAATGTATTGCCGATGGCAACGCCGATTTTCTTCGTTCCGTAATCGAAAGCAAGCAAGGTCTCTTCAGGCATGGCCTGCATCGCCCGCCAACATGAGCGGATCGATACCCAACTGGGCCAAGGCGGCCCCGTAGCGGCCTTCCGCCGGAGTATTGAACAGGATGTCGGGACTGGCCGCCACATTGAGCCATGCATTCTGCGACATTTCGCTTTCGAGCTGCCCCGCTCCCCAGCCCGCATAACCGAGGGTGACCAGGAGCATGGCGGGTCCGCGGCCATTGGCGACGTCCTGCAGAACGTCGCGCGATGTGGTGAGGGCGACATCGCCCAACTGGATACTGGAGCTGTAGCCGCCCGCTGGAGCGTGCAGCACAAAACCGCGGTCTGTCTGCACAGGTCCGCCGAAAAAAACCGGCGCGTCGGCAATCGGCCCTATTTCGAGGGCGAGATCCAGCTCGATGCGTTTTAACAGATCGCCCAGCGTGAGATCGGTCGGCCGATTGATGACGAGCCCCAATGCACCGTGTTCCGTATGCTCACAAACGTAGATGACTGTATTGGCCAGGTTGCCCGCCACCTTGCCTGGCATGGCTACCAAGAGTTGTTGGGACAAGTCGACGCTTGATTCGGCTTCGGGCCGATGGACTGTGGAAACCATGACTCGCCCTCCTGGGTCAATATTCAAATACTGTATTGATCAGACCGTATCAGACCTCGATCAGTTCAAAATCTTCTTTGCGTGCGCCGCATTCGGGGCAGACCCAATTCGGCGGGACGTCCTCCCAACGGGTTCCGGGTGCAATTCCCTCTTCAGGAAGGCCCGCTTCCTCATCATAGATCCAACCGCAAATTAAACACATCCATGTACGCATTTCTATTACTCGCTATAAATTTCATCCCAAACCCGCGGAGTCGGGAAGCTTCTATTAGAATGGGGTTAATGTTACTAAACCCAATAGCAACGTCCCGGGCATTTTCCTGGGATGTTGCAGGAATCTTGTGAATATCGACGCCGTGCAAGCATCAATCCCACCGTTAGTGCTTATTTTCGGCCCTTTCGATCCTAGCGGCTCGAGTAGCCTGCCCGCCGACGCGGTTACCTGTGCGGCCCTGGGCTGTCACGCCCTCAGCACCCTGACTGCACTGCTGGTCCAGGATACCGCCAGCACCGAAGAAATCCAGCCTGTGGCGCCGGAGCTGATCGACGACCAGGCTCGCTGCCTGCTCGAGGATATGACGGTCAATGCCATCAAGGTCGGGTCACTTTATACAACGGAATCAGTAAGTGCGCTCGCTCAAATAGCGGCAGATTATTCCCACGTACCACTGGTTCTGCACCTTACCTCGTTCCCTGACGAGACGCTGATCACCGATTTTGATGCCGAGGACGTCCAACTCGCACTCTTCGAACTCCTGTTGCCGCAGACCGACATTGTCGTCGTGGATCACAATCTACTATCACGCTGGCAGTCCCAGGGCGTCCTCATGGGACCCGATGTCCACACGCCGGCCGAGGCCCTCCTGCAGTTCGGCGCGAAATGGGTATTGACCAGCGGCGCGCCTTTGCGTCCCGGCCACGGCAGCTACCTATTGCAAGGCCAGAACAACCAGACCTTCAACTGGCCGTGGCAGGCGCCTCCAACTCGCCTGAACGACGCCGACGGTCCCTTAACCTGCGCCATCACAGCACAATTGGCGCGCGGTCTCGATGTACCACAGGCCGTCGATGCCGCCCTGTCGATGCCAGCCTGTCTTGAGTCCCGTTCGTTCCAACCCGGCATGGGTAATCGCCTTATCAACCGATCAATAACATGAATGCATCACTACGTTTTCCCAAGGGACTCTATGGTGTCACGCCCGAATGGGACGACACGGACAGGCTCCTGGATGCCATCAGTGCGGCCGCCGATGGCGGAATGACGGCTTTGCAGTGGCGGCGCAAGACTATCGATGCCGATGCGGGCCTGGCGCAGGCGCGGCGAGTGGCGGAACGCTGCCAAAAAGAGGGCCTGCTGTTCATTGTGAACGACGACTGGCGCCTGGCATCCCTGATTGACGCCGACGGCGTTCATCTTGGCCGTGAAGATGGCGGCGTGGCAGAGGCCAGGCTGGCCCTGGGCCCAGGCAAGATTATCGGTTGTTCCTGCTATAACCAGCCCAAGCTGGCAGTCGAAGCCATCAAGGCCGATGTCGATTATGTCGCTTTCGGCGCCATGTTTGCCTCCAGCGTCAAACCGGATGCCGTGCGCGCAAGCCTCGACGATATCAGGCAGGGTCGAGCGATCGTGGAAACCGACAACGTCGGGCCACGCGCCGCGGTGGTGGCAATCGGCGGCATCACGGCCCACAATGCGGGCGACGTCATCGACGCCGGAGCGGATAGCATTGCAGTGATCAGCGGCCTGTTCGAAAGCCGCGACATACGCGATACTGCGGCCCGGTTCGCAGCCCTTTTTGCCTGAAGACGATGTTTTGCCCCTGTTATGCTATGCCTGCACCTCCTTCATTTTTTCAGCAGTGAGTCTCAACAACATGTCTCGCAATACAGAACTATTTGAACGCGCCTGTCGAACCATTCCTGGTGGCGTGAATTCTCCCGTTAGGGCATTTCGCTCGGTCGGTGGATCGCCACGATTCATTACGCGCGCCCAAGGGCCCTATATGTGGGACGCCGAAGATACTCGTTATATCGATTATGTCGGATCCTGGGGGCCTGCCATCCTGGGTCATGCGCACCCCGAAGTCATCCGGGCTGTTCAGGAAGCTGCCGTCAATGGACTGTCCTTCGGTGCACCGACCGAAGCCGAGATCGAAATTGCCGAAGCAATCGCAGCGCGCCTGCCATCCATCGAAAAAGTCAGGCTGGTCAGTTCAGGCACCGAAGCGACCATGTCCGCCATCCGCTTGGCGCGAGGGGTTACAGGACGCTCCAAAATCATCAAGTTCGAAGGCTGTTATCACGGCCATGCCGACAGCCTGCTCGTCAAAGCCGGCTCCGGCATGCTCACTTTCGGCAACCCCACTTCGGCCGGCGTGCCGCCGGAATTCATCAAGCATACCCTGGTACTGGATTACAACAAGCTGCAAGCCGTCGAAGCCGCATTCCAGGAATACGGTCCCGAGATCGCCTGCATCATCGTTGAGCCGATTGCCGGCAACATGAATCTCATCAAGCCCCTGCCAGGATTCCTGGAAGGTCTGCGGTCACTATGCACGCAGTACGGCGCGTTGCTGATCTTCGATGAAGTCATGACGGGTTTTCGTGCCGGACCGCAAGGCGTCCAAGGACTGACAGGCGTCACTCCGGACATCACCACGCTGGCCAAGGTCATCGGCGGTGGCATGCCGGTCGGGGCCTTTGGCGGCCGCGCCGACATCATGGAGCACATCGCGCCCATCGGCAACGTGTACCAGGCGGGCACGCTTTCGGGCAATCCCGTTGCGGTTGCCGCAGGACTGATCACGTTGAAGTTATTGGCGGAACCGGGATTCTATGAACACCTCGAGGCGCAATCTGCGAAGCTTGCGAACGGCCTTGCCGAACGCGCCAGGGCCGCCGGTATCACGATGTGCACCGACTACGTCGGCGGCATGTTCGGCATTTACTTCCGTTCCACCATTCCGACCACCTTCGAGGAAGTATCAACCTGCGACCTCGAGCTTTTCAAAAGATTCTTCCACGCCATGTTGATCAAAGGCGTGTACTTTGCACCGTCGGCCTACGAGGCGGGTTTCATTTCAGCGGCGCACGACGACGCTGTAATACGGCAGACGCTGGACATCGCCGAAGAAGTATTCGCCAAACTATAAGAATAGACACGCATCGGGCAGCACGCTTGCGTCCTGCCCGCCATGGCACTGCCTGTTATGGCGCTGCTGCCGGAACCACAGCGGTCACCTCGATCTCCACCCGTGCGCGATCCTCGATCAGATCGGCCACTTCAATCGCCGTCATGGCCGGAAAGTGGCGGCCGATGATTTCGCGATAATTCCGGCCGACCTCACGCAAGGCGGCCATGTATTCATTCTTGTCGCGTACATACCAGGTCATGCGCGTGATGTGCTCGGGGCCGGCGCCGGCCTCCCCGAGTATGGCCACAATATTCTGCAACGCCTGGCCCACTTGCTCGGCAAAGTCATCGGTTTCAAATTGCTGCTGACCATTCCAGCCTATCTGTCCTCCCACGAATACCAGGCGACTGCCTACATTCATTTCAGTCATGATGCCGTTCGCATAGCCGCGCGGCTCCAGCCACGTCGGCGGTTGCAAGGTGATCATTCCGTTTTCCCCTGGTTAATGGTTCTCTGGCGCAGCACGAAGCGCTGCAGTTTTCCCGTTTCAGTACGCGGCAGGCTGGCGACAAACTCGATCGCGCGTGGATACTTATAGGGTGCGACGACGGCCTTGACGTGATCCTGCAAGGCTTTGACCATCTCCGGTCCTTCTTGCATTCCCGGCTTGAGGACCACGAACGCCTTGACAATACTGCCGCGTTCGGGATCCGGCTGGCCAACCACTCCACATTCCGCAACGGCGTCGTGAAGCAATAATGCCCCCTCGACCTCCGGTCCGGCAATGTTGTAGCCGGCTGAGACGATCATGTCGTCGTTGCGTGCCTGGTAATAGAGATAGCCATCTTCGTCCATGGCAAAGGTGTCGCCGGGCAAATTCCAGCCATTCTGCACGAACACCATCTGGCGTTCATCGTCCAGATAGCGGCATCCGGTGGGGCCCTTTACCGCCAGCCTGCCCACCACGCCCGGATTTACCGGCTGAAAGTTCTCATCGATCACCTGCGCTACATAGCCGGGTACGACCTTGCCGACTGCGCCGCGGCGCACATCGCTTCCGGCACTGGAGGCGTAGACATGTATCATTTCCGTGCCGCCTATGCCGTCTATCATTTCGATGCCCGTCGCCTGCTTCCATAGCTGCCGCGTCGCATCCGGCAAGGCCTCACCCGCGGAAACGGAATTTTTCAGCGAAGACAGGTCGTGCTGGTCGACCAGGGCGGACATCTGTCGATAGAAGGTCGGCGCAGTGAAGCTCATGGTGGCCCGGAAATCCTGGATCGTGGCCAGCAATTCGCCGGGCGACAGCTTCTCGACCAGAACGGTCGACGCCCCGACCCGTAGCGGGAAGCACAGCAGGCCACCCAAACCGAATGTGAACGCCAGCGGCGGTGTGCCGCAAACGATATCATCCGAATCCATGCGCAGGATATGCCGGGAGAACGTGTCGCACATCGCCAGCACATCCCGATGAAAATGCATGCAGCCCTTGGGCTTCCCTGTGGTGCCACTGGTGAATGCAATGAGGCACACGTCGTCGACAGCAGTCTCGCATGCTTCGAATTCATCCGATTTCACCGCCGCCAACTGGTCGATACTGTCCGCACTGTCGTCATGGAAATAGCGTACGTGCGTCAGCTGTGGGCAGAAACTGGCGTGGTCCGGATCGAGGCAATGCTCAATCTCGGCCGAAAGTCGCTTATCGCACAAGACCGCCTGAATCTTTGCCTTGTCGATAATCTGGCGAAGTTCGAAGGCTCTCAGCAAAGGCATGGTAGGCACCGTTACCAGGCCCGCTTTGACCGCTGCAAGCCATGAGGCGGCCATCATCACGTTGTTCGGTCCGCGCAAAAGCACTCGGTTACCCGGCTGCAGCTGCATATCATCCACCAGCACCCGCGCTATACGATTGACCAATTGAAGCAACGCCCGATAGCTCATGGCTTGCATGCCGGACGCGTCGCGCCAGCGCAGAGCGACCCGTTCGCCCATTCCTTGCCGGACGCGCTCATCCACCAGGGCAACGGCACAGTTCAGGCGCGGGGGGTAGGCGAGATCCGGGTTGCCCTCCAGCAGCAATTCGGGCCACTGGTCCAGAGGCGGTAGATGGTCACGTGCAAAGGTATCACTATGAGCCGACTTCTCCATGTTCAGTCGCCTTCAAAAACGGGTTTTTGCCTGGCCACGAACGCGTCGTACGCGCGCCGGAAGTCCTTGGTCTGCATGCAGATCGCCTGAGCCTGAGCTTCCGCTTCGATGGCCTCATCCACGCCCATATTCCATTCCTGGTGCAGCAACTTCTTGGTCATTCCGTGTGCAAAAGAAGGGCCATCGGCGAGCTGTCGAGCCAGATCCTGTGCTGCGCCAAGGACCGATTCTGAAGGCTGCAGACTATTGAAGAACCCCCAGGCCAGGCCTTCGTCAGCGGTCATCGCGCGTCCGGTGTACAACAATTCCGACGCCCTGCCTTGCCCTATCATGCGTGGCAGCAAGGTGCAGGCGCCCATGTCAGCGCCCGCCAGCCCTACCCGGGTAAACAGAAAGGCAGTACGAGCCTGAGGCGTACCGATACGCATGTCGGATGCCAGAGCGATCATCGCACCGGCTCCGGCGCAGATTCCGTCAACAGCTGCCAAAATGGGTTGGGGACACGCGCGCATCGCCTTGACCAGGTCCCCCGTCATGCGGGTGAAGTCCAGGAGTTCCAGCATGGACATGCGAGTCAGCGGACCTATAATTTCATGCACGTCGCCGCCCGAGCAGAAGTTGTCTCCCGCTCCGACCACCACAACTGACTTGATATCGCTGGCATATACCAGGCCGCGAAACAAATCACGCAATTCGGCGTAGGAATCGAACGTGAGCGGATTCTTGCGTTCGGGTCGGTTGAGGGTAACGGTGGCGACTTTGCCATCGTCTGACACTGTCCACAGAAAATTACCGGCCTGGTAGCCTGCATAAGGTCGCTTGTGACCGTCCATGGTGTGTGGCGCTATGTTCATCTTTCTTCTCCTGAATAGGGTCGACCCTAGCCGGCCATTACTTCGCCGCCGTCCACCGGAATGGACTGTCCGTTGACGGCGGATGCGCCGGGGGTGCACAGCCAGGCTACTGCCTGCGCCACATCGTCGGGTTGAATCAAGCGGCCCTGCGGATTACGTTCGGCCAATTTCCCCCTGGCCTGATCCGCAGTCATCCCCGTCTTGCGCGAAATATTGGCGACTGCTGCCTGGACGATGTCTGTTTCCGTATACCCCGGACATACCGCATTAACGGTTACCCCTTTCGTGGCCGTTTCCATCGCCACAGACCGCGTCAGGCCTATGACACCGTGCTTGGCGGCACAATAGGCACTGACATAGGCATAACCCACCAAGCCCGCGGTGCTGGCCACATTGACGATGCGGCCCCATTGGCGCTCGAGCATGTCCGGCAATCCTGCCTGCATGCAATGGAAAGTGCCGGTCAAATTCACGGCAATCATCTGCTGCCAGGCGGCCTCATCGACCTTGTCAAAACGCTCGCTCAAGGCCTGGCCGGCGTTGTTCACCAGGATGTCAACCGGACCGAAGCCTTCCTTGGCCTTCAGAAAGATGACATCCACGTCGGCGCGCACCGATATATCCCCGCTGACGAAAGCAACTTCACCCAGATTGACGAGCTGGCGTACCGCCTCTTCCAACGACTTGGCACTGCGACCGGCAAGCGTGACCCGGGCTCCCATGGCGAGAAGCCGCTGCGCAATGGACAGACCTATCCCACGAGAACCGCCGGTCACCAGCGCGTGCCGACCGGTCAGAATACGCGACTCATTCATTTGCCTACCGGCAGCGCATACGCGGCCGCCCGTTCGAAATTGGTTTCCAGTTGCCGCTTGGCGGGGAAGTACTGCCTGGGCCAGGTCACGTCGCTTACCCCTATCTTTGCGGATTCGCGCAAGGTCCAGGAGGCGTCGGCAAGATGCGGGCGAGCCAGCGCGCACAGGTCCGCCCTTCCCGAGGCTATGATGCTGTTGACGTGGTCGGCTTCAAATATCGCGCCGACCGCAATCGTGGGTATCTGCGCCTCGTTTCGTACCCGATCAGAGAAAGGCGTCTGGTACATGCGTCCATATACAGGCTGTTCCGCCTTGCTTACCTGGCCCGAAGAGCAATCCACCATGTCCGTGCCGGCCGCCCGGAAGCGACGGGCGATCTCAACGGCGTCGTCCGCTGTTATTCCCCCCTCGACCCAATCGTGTGCCGAAATGCGGACCGACATCGGCAAATGTTCGGGCCAGACTGCACGCAGGGCCGCAAAAATTTCCAGCGGGTAACGCAGCCTGTTGTCCAACGATCCGCCGTACTCGTCGTGGCGCTGGTTGGTAAGCGGCGAAATAAAGCTGGACAGCAGATAACCGTGGGCGCAATGCAATTCCAGCCAGTCAAAGCCAGCCTCGGCGGCGCGAACGGCGGCAGCCACGAATTCATCTCTTACCGAGTCCATCTGGCCACGCGTCATGGCCTGCGGGACCTGCGATACACCGTCGATGTAGGGTATTGCGGATGCCGACAGCAGCGGCCAGTTGCCCTCGGGCAGTGGCATATCCGTGCCTTCCCAACTGACGCGGGTGGATCCCTTGCGCCCCGCATGCCCTAGCTGAATGCCTATCCTGGCATCACTATTGCCATGGACGAAGTCGACGATCCGCTTGAATGCCACCTTCTGCTCACTATTCCACAACCCCGGGCAACCGGGGGTGATGCGTGCCTCGGGCGAGACGCAGGTCATCTCTACCATGACCAATGCCGCTCCGCCCATGGCCCGTGCGCCAAGATGCACAAGGTGGAAATCGCCCGGGATACCATTCACACTGGAATACATCGCCATGGGTGAAACCATAATGCGATTTTTCAAGCGTATGCCGCGTACCGTATAAGGCGTGAGCATCGGCGGGCAGGACCGTGCGCCAGCGACTGGGGCACCGGCCATGTCGGCCATCCAGCGCTCGTAGCCCTCCAGCCAGGCCGCATCGCGCAAACGCAGGTTCTCATGGGAAATGCGCTGCGACCGGGTCAATAAGGAATAGGCGAACTGTTCCGGCTCGAACCTGGCGTACCGGGCCACGTTTTCGAACCATTCGGTGGAGTTGCGCGCGGCATTCTGTATTTTCAGTACCTCGACACTGCGCACTTCCTGATAGTGGACAAGGGCAGCCGTAAGGTTATTGTTGCAAGCACGAATCGAACGATTCAACTCGATCGCGTCCTCGAGGGCAAGCTTGGTTCCCGAGCCGATCGAAAAATGCGCGGTATGCGCGGCGTCGCCCATCAACACGACTGGAACCGTCCGCCCGCTGGGCAATGTCTGTTGGCTCACCCATGCATCGCAGATAACGCGTGGGAAACGGATCCAGATTGCCGAGCCACGCAAGTGACCAGCATTGGAGATCAGCGAATTCCCGTCCAGCCACGGCGCAAAAAGCTTTTCGCAAAACGCGATACCTTCTTGCTGGCTCATCGTCTCAAGCCCCGCCGCTTTCCAGGTCTCGTCGAGCGTCTCGACAATGAACGTGGACATCCCTGGCTCGTATTGATAGGCATGTGCCTGGAACCAGCCATGTTCGGTCTGGACGAAGGCAAATGTGAACGCGTCAAAAGTCTGCCGCGTGCCCAGCCACACAAACCGACACTGGCGGGTATCGATGTCCGGCTTGTAGGTGTCGGCATAGCGTGTACGAATACGACTATTCAGACCATCGGAAGCGATGATCAGGTCGGCGTCGTACTTCTGCGCAATCGCCTGGTCATCGGCGACATCGGTCTCGAACACGAGGTCCACACCAATTTCTTCGCAGCGCGCCTGCAAGATATTCAGCAATTTCTTGCGTCCTATGCCGATGAAGCCGTGGCCGCTGCTGCGCATGCTGCGACCCTTGTAGTGGATGACGATGTCGTCCCAGTGGTTGAATGCGTCGCTGATCTGGGTTGCGGATACCGGATCGGCCTCTTTAAGATTCTCGAGCGTGGCATCCGAAAATACAACGCCCCACCCAAACGTATCGTAAGGGCGGTTGCGTTCGACGACCGTCACGTCATGCCCGGCGTCAGTCAGCTTCATGAGCAGACCAAAATACAGGCCGGCAGGCCCACCACCAATGCAAACGATTTTCATGCGTCGCTCCAATACTTTAAGCCTAAACTATATAGACAAGAAAAACCATTGGCAAGGCATTTACAGGCATCAATACCTGGGAGTTTCCCTCGGCTGCGGGTGCACGAGCACTACGCGGCTGTGCGCCCGCAGCCGGCCGCGCTCATCGATTGGACAGACCGTACAAGGCCTGCAGCAAACTGGTCCGCGATTGCCCTATGACAGCGCCGCGCCAGTCATCGTTGCCCGGATAAAACGCAGCCTTGTGGGCCTCTTTGATTGCGCTGCGCTGGGCATCACTGACCGAACCACGCCCCGCTTGCCAGCGATCGCTACGTAATGCAAGAAACACCTCGTCCATGGGCAGGGTGCCGAACTCCAGCGCCAGAAACGTGAGCTCGGGAACCTGCCGGCATTCTTCCAGCATGGCACGCATGCCCGTGCCGCCGATGTCGACTGTGCTGGATTCGGGATCGACCACCGACACCACATCGTTACCCCACCACATACGCGCCCGCTGGTAGTCTTCCAATGTTTTTTGTACAAAGATTTTCTCGGCATGTCCATAAGGACCTAATCCGGTGTGATAGTCGATCCATGCCATGCGCTCGCGATCCTGGCCGAAACGTCGCAGAATATCGCGCAACGTCCTGTTGCTCCAGGCAGGCTCCTGGCCGCCGTAGAATAGCCCATCGGGATGGCTGTACTGCCCCAGCATCATGCCTTCCCGGTAGGCTTGCTCTCCTTGCGCTTTGATGAAAGACTGGATCGCAGCGGCATTTTCGGGCCCGGGCGGCCAGGTTTCCGGGATCAGCAGGGAGTGTAGTGTCTGATAATGCCGATTATCGGGTAAGGGCTTGCTGAAGTCGCAGAAATTGCGATTCAGATCCACATTGTCTTCATTGCCGCGGTGTCCCCATGAAAAGCCAAAGGGATTAACGGCATGGATAAGCAAAATCCCTATTCCATTGGCGTGCGCATGATCCAGTAGTTGCTGGTCATTCAGCAAGGCTACCTGGCAGCCGGAGCCGCAATACCCCTCCTCGCCGTGCATGGCCGAGGTCAAGACCAGCAGTGCTCGCGCATCGTCAGAGCCGAAATACGCCACATCGGTCGACAAGACTTCGCCGCTCACGCCTGATCCGGTGGGGTTCACATATGATTGCAAGGCGCATTGCTGCTGAGTGGCAGCGGTGATGAAACGAGTCCTGGCATCGGCATAACTCTGGCCGAAAAACGCTTGAAACATAAATATTGTCTCCAACTGCTATTTTTTTCATGTTCCCTGCATAACATCAAAGATGTTGAGAGGGCTGCTTATTACACTGGTGTTGATGATAGCTACAGAGCAATTTAACATCACGGGGTAATTGAAGATTAAACTATCCTGGTGGTTAATACGGGTCCTACAATATGAACGATATGGCTGACACAGCAATACTGCAACGCACCCCCGACCTTGAAAGTCGCACGGTACCTGAAGACCACCAAGACCTTCGTCTATGGTTGCGGCTACTCACTTGCTGCAACCTGATCGAAGGCGAAATCCGTAGCCGCCTGCGCACGGAGTTCGAAACCACGCTCCCGCGCTTCGACCTTATGGCGCAATTGCTGCGCGTTCCGGGCGGCATGAAGATGAGCGAGCTTTCCCAACACATGATGGTCACCAACGGCAACATCACCGGCATCACCGACCAGCTCGAAAAGGAAGGACTGGTCGAACGGGTCAAGGTAGCTTCCGATCGACGCAGCTCGCTTATCCGTCTCACGACCAAAGGCAAGCGCACCTTCAAAAAAATGGCCAAGCTGCACGAAGAATGGATACGCAGCATGTTTGGCGGGCTGTCCGAGCAAACCCGCAGCGCGCTGTTCGAAGCCCTGGGCGAACTTAAGGCGATGACCCGGCCCAAACTCTCTGGCCGCTCCTGATAAAATTGCCAATCGCGGCCGCGTACAGCGGTCCCTTTTCCTTTTTCATTGTTGAGTCCCGTCATGGCCGTCAATTTGTATATCCCGCCGGAATCACACATCTTTGCCGTGGCTGGTATCGAAATAGGCACCGCCGAAGCCGGCATACGCAAAGCGAATCGGCGTGACCTGACCGTATTTCGCCTGGCCGAGGGCAGCAGCGTGGCTGGCGTATTCACCCAGAATCGTTTCCGCGCCGCGCCCGTACAAATCTGCGAAGCACACCTGGCCACGAACCAGGGCATACGCGCCCTGGTCATCAACACAGGCAACGCCAACGCCGGAACCGGCGACAGCGGCCTGCATGCATCCCGGGAAACTTGCAAGGCTCTGGCCGGCCTGCTGAACATCACCCCTTCACAGGTCCTGCCGTTTTCCACCGGCGTCATTCTGGAACCCCTGCCGGTGGACCGTCTGGTTGCCGGGCTGCCTGCCGCTGTCGAAAGCCTGAGCGACAACAACTGGTTCGCCGCGGCCCACAGCATCATGACCACCGACACGCAACCTAAAATCGTGTCGCAGCGTGTTGCACTGGGCAACAAGACAATCACCATTACCGGCATCAGCAAAGGCGCCGGCATGATACGTCCCAACATGGCCACCATGCTGGGCTATCTGGCGACCGACGCAGGCATTGCGCCTGCGCTGCTGAAAGAAATGGCGCCGGGCATTGCCAACCGCTCTTTCAACCGGATTACCGTCGACGGCGACACGTCCACCAACGATTCGTTCATTATCATGGCCACCGGTAAAAGCGGCGTGCAGATCGAATCAAAGTCTGATCCCTTCTATGCACAGGTTTATGCCGCGCTGGCAGATGCCGCAACCGAGCTGGCTCAGAAAATCGTGCGGGATGCCGAAGGCGCCACCAAGTTCATGACGATACAGGTGGAACAGGCAAAAAATACCGAGGAAGCGCTGAAGGTTGCCTATGCCGTCGCGCAATCCCCCTTGGTCAAAACCGCCTTCTTTGCCTCGGACCCCAACCTCGGACGTATCTTGTGCGCCATCGGCTATGCCGGCATCACCGATCTGGACGTTAGCGGCATTAAGCTCTGGCTGGGCGACGTGCTGGTCGCCAGCAAGGGCGAACGCCACTCCGATTACAAGGAGGCGGACGGCCAGCGGGTAATGAAGGAAGCGGAGATCGTGGTGCGCATCGAAAGATGTGTCGGACACGGTTTACACCTGCGATTTCTCGCACGAGTATGTAAGCATCAACGCGGATTACAGGTCGTAGGGGATGGGAAGTGGCGACTGCGTCGCCATCCGGTACTTCTGACTTGCCGTACTTCGCACTAAAGCGGCGACAGTGGCTGGTGCCGGACTGGCTCAACGCGTCTGCGGTCCCGTGCTTCGCCGGGACTCCCCGGGCCGAACCATTTATCCGGCGCACGCTTACTTCGCCTGCCCGGCACCAGCCACCGTCGCCTTGCCGCTTGGGCTTGCGGAAAAGGTTAAGAGGTGCGGCGATGGGCGCAGGCGCGAGCCTAATATCCAGCCGTTCTTGCTTCGGTCGGACAAGGGTTTGATGTTCACTTGCTTTAGCTATACCACGCTGATTCGCCGCTACGATCTGCGCCAGGAACTCATCGACCGCAACTTGATCTGACATGCACTGGGAGACACGCTAGCAGCGAGCCAGCAATTTCCGCTTTCGGTCGGAAGCAGCTATCCCTCCTGATATATTCCAAGTTACGGCAGGCGGCTTGAAGACTTGCTTTCTCTTTCTAATAGGCATGTCCAAACGCCGGCGCCCGTTGATTACCTTTTAGGTGACTAAACGGAGGCAAACGATGACACGAGTTCGCGTTGAGGGTTTCACCATTTCGCTGGACGGATATGGGGCAGGTCCGAATCAAGACATCGACAACCCACTAGGCATTGGCGGAACGGAGCTACCCACTCGCACGTTCCAGCGGGCCTTGTTCAATAAGGACGACGGCACTACCAGCGTTGACGATGATTTCGCCGCTCGTGGCTTTCACAATGTTGGGGCTTGGATTCTTGGACGAAACATGTTCAGCCCCATTCGCGGGGACTGGTCAGACACAGACTGGAAAGGCTGGTGGGGAGACAATCCACCGTATCATGTTCCAGTGTTCATCCTGACCCATCATGCTCGTCCTCCCATTGAGATGGACGGCGGCACGACGTTCCACTTCATAACAGGAGGCATTCGCGAAGCGCTCGGTCATGCGCGCGAGGCTGCTGCCGGAATGGACGTGCGGATAGGCGGTGGGCCGAGCACAATCCGGCAATATCTTCGTGAAAGCCTCATTGACGAACTGCACATTGCTATCGCGCCCATCCTGCTCGGTCGGGGAGAATCGCTGTTCGAAGGGCTAGACTTGCGGGCTCTGGGATATGAGTGCGTTGAATTTCTGGCATCGGAAAAGGCCACGCATGTCGTCCTGCGACGCCAAGGCAATACGGACGCCCAACCACTGACTGAAGGTCGACGTCCCTGACCGGCTGAGTCTTAGCTCGGTCGTAAGTGTGAGCCCCTCGTCCAATAACCCCCATCTGAGGTGCAGGGGGCTGGTATGGGCCGGGCGGAACTTGAGCGCGCCGTGCGGGCGGCCTGGAGCGGGGAGGCAAGGCCGCGCTGTTCGAGCGGGACGGTTACGGACAGCCGGTGGCTGTCCGTTCCGCGAGTTCGCGGACGCCCCGTTTCAGGCCGACCGTGCGGGAAGTCCCGGAACGGGACCGCAGCGAGGTGGAGCCCGGTCCACACCAGCCCCCTGCGCCGGCAGAAATAAATAGGAACGACCAAT
>LNAP01000847.1_pt1 | contig 50785 bp, 45 predicted proteins | sample 602601 | NCBI WGS metagenome assembly LNAP01 (sample SAMN02440304, study PRJNA202911) | soil metagenome | biome: Subtropical and temperate rainforests or woodlands; isolation source: soil samples (1 kg each in a 20% v/v slurry with milli Q water) were... ...
TGATCAAGCGCGGCGTCTGGCCGGTGGCCGGCTGCGACGAGGCCGGGCGCGGCCCGCTCGCCGGGCCGGTGGTGGCTGCAGCCGTGGTGCTCGATCCGAAGCGGATCCCCAAAGGCATCGACGATTCCAAGCGGCTGACCGCGGAACGCCGCGAGGAACTGTTCGAGGAAATCTGCGCGACTTCCTCGTTTGCGGTCGCCTTCGGCTCGCCGGCGCGAATCGATCGCGACAATATCCTGCGTGCATCGCTGTGGGCGCTGGCGCGTGCGGTGCACGCGCTTCCCGAGATGCCGAAGCACGTATTCGTCGACGGCCGGGACCGGCTCGATACGCCATGCGATTGCGACGCCGTGATCGGCGGCGACGGGCTGGTTGTCTCGATCGCGGCGGCATCGATCATCGCCAAGGTCACACGCGACCGCCTGATGTGCGCGCTGGCCCAGGATTGTCCGGGATATGGTTTCGAATCCCACAAGGGTTATGCCGTGCCCGAGCATCTCGAGGCGCTGAGTCGGCTTGGACCGAGCGCCCATCACCGCCGTTTCTTCGCCCCCGTCGTGGCCGCACGGGAAAAACATCAGCCGGCAACCATCGAGCGCGATCTCTTGACGGGCGACATCCAGATCGAAGCCGAGGTGTCGGCCGCGATTTGAAGCCGGAGCCCATCCGGTTCTGATTGAATCACCGGCTTGCGCGCTTTATCACAAATCGAGGATCGAGAGCCGGCTCGGAAGCTGGTTGGGGCATTTCGGACGGCATGCGTTTCACCTCCCTGATTGTCGAGTTGATTCGCGCCCGGCCGCGGCTGGTGGTCTGGCTTGTGGTGCTGGTTCAGGCGGCGTTGTGGCTGATCCTGCCGCTGCTGTTGTATCGGAGCCCGCCCGGCGATCTCGCCACCGTGCTCGCCTTTGGCCGCGAATACCAGGTCGGCACCGATCTCGGCCCGCCGCTGGCGTTCTGGCTTGCCGATATCGCGTTTCGCGCGGTGGGCAATCACATGTTCGGCGTCTATCTGCTGGCGCAGGTCTGCGCGGTCACGACGTTCTGGGCGCTGTATCTTCTGGCCCGCGCCATCGTTGGCGGGCAGCAGGCGGTGCTCGCCGTGCTGCTGACGATGACGATTACGGCGTTCAGTTCGCCGGGCGTCGAGTTTGGTCCGCTGGTGCTGGCACGCCCGCTCTGGGCGCTGTTGCTGCTGCACTCCTGGCGGCTGATCGGCCAGAACCGCCGCAATGCGTGGTTCGCATGGTCGATCGAGGCCGGACTGCTGTTGCTGACAACCTCCGCCGCCATCGGTCTGTTGCTGCTGATTGCAGGCTTTGCGCTCGCGACCGCGCGTGGCCGGCGTACGCTGAGGTCGTTCGATCCGCTGTTCGCCGTGCTGGTGATCGTCGTGTTGGCGCTGCCCTATGCGATCTGGGTGATCCGCGCGGATACGCTGGCGTGGCCGCAATGGCCGGCGATCGCGGAGTTGAGCGGCAGGGCACGGCACTGGGGCGCGCTGCTCCGTGGACTGTTGCTGGCGATCTCCGGCGTGGTGGTGCTGGTGGTCTTGAACTCGGGCTGGTTCAGCCGCAAGCCGGAAGATGCGCCGATCATCTATCGGCCGCCGGTCAGTCCGCTGGCGCGCAATTTCGTCTATTTCTTCGCGATAGCGCCGCTGCTTATGGGAAGCCTGATCGCCGGTCTGTTCAACCTAGATCGTGTCGTCGGCGGCATGGGCATCGCGCTGTTGATGACGGGGCTGGCGGTGATGGTCGCCGCCGGCGATCTGGTCCACCTGCGCCGCCAGCGGGTGCTGCGCACGGTCTGGGCGCTGGCCATCATCGCCCCCGCGCTTGCCGCGATTGCGACCACGGTTTTCCTGCCCTGGACCGCCGGTACGGAGGTCGCGACATCATTGCCGGCGACCTCGATCGCGCGTTTCTTCGGCGACAGTTTTGAGCGGCGCACCAATCAAAGGCTGCGGGCGGTGGCCGGCGACCCGCAGCTTGCAAGCCTGATCGCCCTGGATAAGGGACGGCCGCATCTGCTGCTCGACGCCACCCCGGAACGGACGCCGTGGTTGAGCCTGACAAAATTCGCCGAGACCGGCGGCGTCGTGGTCTGGCGCGCATCCGACACGATCGGCACGCCGCCACCTGATATCGCAAAACGGTTTCCGGGGCTGGTACCGGAAGTGCCGCATGCCTTCGAGTGGCTGGTAAACGGCCGGCAGCCGTCGTTGCGGATCGGCTGGGCCATCGTGCGGCCGAAGGCGCCTTAGCTCGCTCGACCCTCATGGTGAGGAGGCGCTCTTGCGCCGTCTCGAACCATGACGCCCCGATTTCACCCCGCGGCCATCCTTCGAGACGCCGCGCAAGTGCGCGGCTCCTCAGGATGAGGGAGTCGTTGTCTGCTCCAGCGCCTTCGCGATCGCGCGCAAATCCTGCCACGACATGCGTTTGTAGGACGGCGAGCGCAACAGATAGGCCGGATGGAAGGTGGCCATCGCGCGGATTACCCGCGTGCCGGTGTCGTAGTCGAACCACTTGCCGCGGGTCCGCATGATGCCCTCGCGGGTCGCCAGCAAGGTTTGGGTCGAAGGATTGCCGAGCGTCACCAGCACATCCGGATTCACCAGTTCGATCTGGCGCTGGATGAACGGCAGGCAGATTTGCGTCTCCTGCGGCGTCGGCGTGCGGTTGCCGGGCGGCCGCCATGGAATGACGTTGGCGATATAGGCCTTGCTGCGGTCGAGACCGATCGCGGCGATCATGCGGTTGAGCAATTGGCCCGAACGCCCGACGAACGGCAGGCCTTCGATGTCTTCATCGCGTCCGGGGGCCTCGCCGACGAACATGATGCGCGCCTGCGGGTTGCCGTCGGCGAATACCAGGCGCGTCGCCGTGTGCTTCAGCGCGCAGCCGTCGAAATTCTCGAGTAGCGCACGCAACGTCTCCAGCGAAGCCGCGGTTCGCGCCGCTTCCCGCGCCGAGATGATCGCCGCCTCCGGCGCGGGTGCGACTTCACCGAGTACGGCAGGGATCGCAGCAGGAACCATCCTGACGGGTCGAGGGGTCGCCGTTTCGCGGGGCGGGGGTGCGGCAACGACGTCGGGATCGGACAGCCGGTTGACCGGCTCTTCCGTCAGCGCACAGTCGACCCCGGCCTCCAGATAGAAGGCAAGCAATTGCGCGACACTGGGCGCGGGATCAGGCGTCATGGTTGGCTGTCAGGGGCATCGATCCAATCTAGGACGGATCGCGCTGCAGCGAAACGTCTAGAGGGTTGTCCTTCCCTGAAAAATCGGAAACAAACGGCCTTAGAAGCATTCTCAATCCGGGCTGAGATCAGATCATGAGTACCGAAGAACTGCCGCCGCGCGAATCCATGGAATTCGACGTCGTAATTGTCGGCGCCGGACCCTCCGGCCTGGCCGCGGCGATCCGGCTGAAGCAACTCAATGCCGACCTCAGCATCGTGGTGGTGGAGAAGGGTTCCGAGGTCGGCGCGCATATCCTGTCCGGCGCGGTGATCGATCCGGTATCGCTCGACAAATTGATTCCGGACTGGCGCGAGGATGCCGATTGCCCGCTGAAAACGCAGGTCAAGACCGACAAGTTCTACTGGATGACCGCAGGCAGCGCGATTCCGCTGCCGGCGATCATGATGCCGCCGCTGATGAACAATCATCATTGCTACATCGGCTCGCTCGGCAATGTGTGCCGCTGGCTTGCGCCGAAGGCCGAAGCGCTCGGCGTCGAGATCTATCCGGGCTTTGCCGCGACCGAGGTGCTCTACGACGACAACGGCGCGGTGCGCGGCATCGCGACCGGCGACATGGGCATTGCCAGGGACGGCTCGCACAAGGATTCGTTCACCCGCGGCATGGAACTGCTCGGCAAATACACGCTGTTCGCCGAAGGCGCCCGCGGCAGCCTGACCAAGCAATTGATTGCGAAATTCTCGCTCGACGCAAAAAGCGAGCCGCCGAAATTCGGCATCGGGCTGAAGGAAGTCTGGGAGATCGATCCCGCAAAACATCAGAAAGGGCTGATCCAGCATTCGTTCGGCTGGCCGCTCAACAATTCGACCGGCGGCGGCTCGTTCCTCTACCACTACGACGACAACAAGGTGGCGGTGGGTTTTGTCGTCCATCTCAATTACGACGACCCGTATCTGTCGCCGTTCGACGAATTCCAGCGTTTCAAGACCCATCCCGCGATCCGTACCCTGTTCGAAGGCGGCAAGCGCCTTGGCTATGGCGCGCGCGCCATCACCGAGGGCGGTTATCAGTCGGTGCCGCGGCTGAGTTTTGCAGGCGGCGCGCTGATCGGCTGCGCGGCGGGCTTCGTCAATGTACCGCGCATCAAAGGCGTCCATAACGCGATGGGCAGCGGCATGCTGGCTGCCGAACATATCGTGGCTGCGCTTGGCGCCGGCCGCGCCAATGATGAACTGGTCGAGTACGAGAACGCCTGGCGCGATTCGCCGGTCGGCAAGGACTTGCACCGGGTCCGCAACGTCAAACCGCTATGGTCGAAGTTCGGCACCGTGATCGGCGTTGCGCTCGGCGGTATCGACATGTGGTGCAACACGTTCGGCTTCTCGCTGTTCGGCACCCAGTCGCATGCCAAGCCGGACCGCAAGACGCTCGATCCGGCCAAGGCTCACGCGCCGATACCCGCGCCGAAGCCGGACGGCAAGCTGACCTTCGACAAGCTGTCGTCGGTATTCCTGTCCAACACCAATCATGAAGAGGACCAGCCGGTTCACCTCAAGGTCGCCGACATGAACCTGCAGAAGACGTCCGAACATGACGTCTATGCCGGGCCATCCAACCGTTATTGTCCGGCCGGCGTCTATGAATGGGTCGAGGAGACCAGCGGTCCCCGCTTCCAGATCAACGCCCAGAACTGCGTCCATTGCAAAACCTGCGATATCAAGGATCCGAACGGCAACATCACCTGGGTTCCCCCCGAAGGGGGCGGCGGCCCTAATTATGAGGCGATGTGACCACGATTGCGTGAGGCCGGGGCCGCTCGAAGGGGCTACGGTCACGATACTGCCATACTGAAAGCGTTTTCAGGCCAGACTATCTGACAAGTCTGGCTGAATCGGCGGCCATGGGGCTTTCTACCACGCGATTCGCCACCCCGAATCCTTGCGGTTGAACGCCAAAAGCGGCATTGTCCCATGCCTTGATGCCGCCCTTTGGTTCGCATTCGAGATCGATCGTAAAGATCCTGCCGTAAACCCCTGGAGCTAGGCGAACCCTGATGCTTTCCATTCGTTTCAATCGCTGGACGATCGCCGCATTCACCTTCACCGCGCTGGCACTGCCCGGCTCGCTTTCGGCCCAGACGCCCGATCATCCGTCCGACAACTCGGCGCAGTTTCCGAGCAAGGGCGAACTGAAATCGATGACGACGGCCGGCAGCTATCTCGCCGCCCGTCACGCCAGCGTCGAGCGCGACGCCAATTCGGCGGCGGCGTTTTACCGCTCGGCCCTGCGCACCGATCCGAAGAACAATGAATTGCTGGACCGCGCGTTCATCTCCTCGCTTGCGGACGGCGATATCGACGAGGCCGTCAAGCTCGCCGATCGTATCCTGACGATCGACAAGTCCAACCGCGTGGCCCGGCTGGTGGTCGGCGTGCGCGACCTGAAGCAGAAGAAATACGCCACCGCACAGATCAACATCAACCAGTCGATCCGCGGGCCGATCACCGACTTGGTCGCCACCCTGCTGTCGGGCTGGGCCAGCTACGGCGCCGGCGACGTCAAGACGGCGGTCGCCAATGTCGACAAGCTGACCGGTCCGGAATGGTATCCGATCTTCAAGGACCTGCACACCGGCATGATCCTCGAACTCGCGGGCAAGGAGAAGGACGCCGGAACGCGTCTCGAGCGCGCCTACAAGCTCGACGACACCATGCTGCGCGTTTCCGACGAATATGCGCGCTGGCTGTCGCGCAACAAGGATGCGGCGGCGGCGACCGCCATCTACGAGGCGTTCGACAAGAAGCTGCCGCGGCATCCGCTGGTGCTGGAAGGTTTGCGCGAGAGCAGGGCCGGCAAGAAAATGTCGCCGCTGGTCGAGTCGGCGCAAGCCGGCGCTGCCGAGGCGCTGTACGGCATCGGCGCGACCTTGACGCGCCGCGGCGGCGAGGACCTCGCGCTGGTGTATCTGCAGCTTGCGCTGTACCTGTCGCCCAATCATCCGCTGGCGCTGCTGTCGCTCGCCGATCTCTACGAGTCGGTGAAGAAGCCGGCGATGGCGATCAAGATCTATGAGCGCATGCCGGCCAGTTCGCCGCTGAAGCGCAATGCGCAGATCCAGCTCGCGACCAATCTCGATGCCGCCGACCGCAGCGACGAGGCGATCAAGATCCTGAAAGGCGTTACCGCCGAAGATCCCAAGGATGTCGAAGCCATCATGGCGCTCGGCAATATCGAGCGCGGCCGCAAGAAGTTCGCCGATTGCGCCGATACCTATACGAGGGGTATCGAGGCCATGCCGTCCACGAACGAAAAGGGCGCCTGGGTCACCTATTACTACCGCGGCATCTGCGAGGAACGCTCCAAGCAGTGGAGCAAGGCCGAGGCCGACATGCGCAAGGCGCTCGAGATGCAGCCCGAGCAGCCCCATGTGCTGAACTATCTCGGCTATTCCTGGATCGACCAGGGCATCAATCTCGACGAAGGCATGAAGATGATCCGCCGCGCCGTCGACCAGCGTCCGGACGATGGCTACATCGTCGACTCGCTGGGCTGGGCATTCTACCGCATCGGCAACTACGAGGACGCGGTCAAAAACCTCGAGCGCGCGATCGATCTCAAGCCGGAAGACCCGACCATCAACGACCATCTCGGCGACGCCTATTGGCGCGTCGGCCGCACGCTGGAAGCCAAATTCCAGTGGGCCCACGCCCGCGACTTGAAGCCCGAGCCGGATGAACTGCCGAAGATCGAGGCCAAGATCGAGAACGGGCTGCCCGACAATGACACCTCCTCGGCGGCGTCTGCGGACAAGAAAAAAGAAGACGGCAAGGGCGGCTGATCGAAAGGCTGGTCGCCGATGCCGGCGTTGATGGAGGATGGGCGTGCCAAGGTCAACCTGACCTTGCGGGTGGTTGGCCGCCGCGTCGACGGCTACCACGACCTCGAAAGCGTGGTGGCGTTCGCCGATTGCGCCGACCGCCTCAGTCTCACGCCGGGTCCCGAACTTGAACTGAAGACGACCGGGCCGCTGGCCGGCGCCTGCGGCGAGACATCGGACAATCTCGTGCTCAAGGCCGCGAAGCTGCTCGGCGAGCGCGTGCCCGGCCTGAAGGTCGGCAGCTTCACCCTGGACAAGGTGTTGCCCGTCGCGGCGGGCATCGGCGGCGGTTCGGCCGATGCGGCTGCGGCGCTGCGCCTGCTGGCGCGGCTCAACGATCTTGCCCTGGATGACAAGCGCCTGCTCGATGTCGCATTGCAGACCGGCGCCGACGTGCCGGTCTGCCTGTCCTCGCGCGCCTGCGACATGACCGGGGTCGGCGAAACCCTGCTGCCGCTGAGCCTGCCGAAGATGCCGTGCGTGCTGGTCAACCCGCGCGTAGCTGTTGCGACCAAGGATGTGTTTGCCGAATTGGGCCTGCGCAACGGCGAGTTGCTGGTCGGCGCCGCCGACGTGATGCGGGCCGTGGCCTGGCCGGAAAACGGCGCCTCGGTGGAAGACTGGGTCGAGGTCCTCGCCGAGAATTCCAACGACCTCGAAGCACCGGCCACGCGCATCCAGCCCGTGATCGGCGAAGTGCTCACGACGCTCAACGCCACCAACGGAGCCTGGCTGGCGCGGATGTCGGGCTCGGGCGCGACCTGCTTTGCGATCTATGAGAACACCGCCGAGGCCGGCCGCGCGGCGGAGAATCTCCGGCGCGACCATCCGGGTTGGTGGGTGCATGCGGGCGTGTTGAGTTAGGCGTTCTGAGGCTCGCACAACATGAACCCCGTCATGCCCGGGCTTGTCCCGGGCATCCACGTCTTTGCGGTGCTCGTGAGAAGACGTGGATGGCCGGGACAGCCCCGGCCATGACGAATTTCAACTAATGCGACCGTGCCAAACAGAACGCCACCACCTGCTCCAGTGCCGTCTTCATCGGCGAGGCCGGAAACAACGCCAGCGCGTCGACCGCCATGGCGCCGTAATGCTGGGCGCGGTTGATGGTGTCCTCGAGCGCGCGGTGCTTGGTCATCAGGCCGATGGCATGGTCGAGGTCGCCGTCGGCGATCTTGCCGCGCTCCAGTGCGTTGATCCAGAATGCGCGCTCGCTGTCATTGCCGCGGCGGAATGCCAGCACCACCGGCAGCGTGATCTTGCCCTCGCGGAAATCGTCGCCGATGTTCTTGCCGAGCTTTGCCGATTTGCCGCCATAGTCCAGCACGTCGTCCACCAGCTGGAACGCGATGCCGAGATTCATGCCGACCGAGCGGCACGCGGTCTGCTCGGCCTTCGGACGGTTGGCGATCACCGGCCCGACCTCGCACGCCGCTGCAAACAGCTCGGCGGTCTTGCCGCGGATGACGGCGAGATACTCGTCCTCCGTGGTGGCGGTGTTCTTCGCGGCCGCCAACTGCATCACTTCGCCTTCCGCGATCGTCGCCGCGGCCGACGACAAAATGTCGAGCGCCCGCAGCGAGCCGACCTCGACCATCATGCGGAAGGCCTGGCCGAGCAGGAAGTCGCCGACCAGCACGCTCGCCTCATTGCCCCACAGCATGCGGGCGGACAATTTGCCGCGCCGCAGTTCGCTTTCGTCAACGACGTCGTCATGCAGCAGGGTCGCGGTATGCATGAACTCGACGGAAGCCGCGAGCTTGATATGGCCGTCGCCGGAATAGCCGGTGAGGTTGGCCATCGCCAGCGTCAGCATCGGGCGCAATCGTTTGCCGCCTGAGGAAATCAGGTGATTGGCGACTTCGGGGATCATGGTGACTTCCGAGCCGGTCCGCGACAGGATGGTCGCGTTGACCCGCTCCATATCGGCGGCGACTAGTCCGACCAGCCCATCAATCGACGCGTTCGATGGGCTTTCGAAGGGAACAATAACCGCCACGCTGGTCTCCACATTTGTCCAATTGGGACTATCCTTACGATATAACAATAGAAACTGCCGGGTAATGCGGCAAGGGCACGGGGGGGCTGAGAAGCGACACCACGCGTCACTCAGCCTCGTTTTCAGGCCGGTAAAGGAGAGCCGAATTGCGGGAATTGGTCCGGACCAATGATATTGTGCTGGTTTCGGCGGTCGGAGCACTGCTCGATGGCGCCAATATCCATCATCTGGTGCTGGACCAGAACATGAGCATTATCGAAGGTTCGCTCGGGGTCTTGCCGCGCCGTATCCTGGTCCACGAGGATGACAACCGGCAAGCGCGCCAGATCCTTGCCGATGCCGGCCTCGCCCACGAATTGCGGGCCGATGACTGATCGCAAGACCGAATCTGCCATGGCCGAATCTACCAAGGCCGAATCCGCCCAGACCGAATTCACCGAGGATGCGTTCCTCGGCGGCCAATTGCATCTGCGACAGTTAAGATCAGGTCACCGCGCCGGCCACGATGCGATGTTGCTGGCCGCGGCGACGCCGGCACGCCCGGGTGATCGCGTGGTCGATTTCGGCGCCGGCGTTGGCGCTGTCGGTCTTGCCATCGCCCGGCGAGTGCCCGGAATAGAGCTTGTCCTGGTCGAGATCGACCAGCAGCTCGCAAGTCTCGCGCGCGGCAATGCCGAATCGAATGCGATCCCGGCCGAAATCATTGTGCTCGACTTAACCTCTGCCGCCGACGCGTTTGCCGCTGCCGGCCTGTCTCCCGACAGCGCCGATGTCGTGCTGATGAATCCGCCGTTCAATGACTCCGCGCGGCACCGTGCGTCGCCCGACAAGGCGCGCGAGACCGCGCATATGGCGACAGCGACGACGCTTGAATCCTGGATACACGCGGCGCGGCGCATCCTGAAATCCGGCGGCATCCTCACTTTGATCTGGCGCGCCGACGGACTCGCCGAGGTGCTGGCGGCGCTTGATCGCGGCTTCGGCAGCCTCGCCATTCTGCCGGTCCATGGCGACGCGAAGATGCCGGCTATTCGTGTGCTGGTTCGTGCCATCAAGGGCGGACGGGCGCCGATTCAAATCCACGCTGCGCTGGTGCTTAACGATGGGTCAACGTTACCCAATGAACAAGTTCAGGAGATTTTGGCGGGGAAGGCGGTGTTGCCGCTGGCGGTGCGTTGAAGGCGGTCCGGCCGCCCAGGCTCTTGAGCGGAGCGCGGTCTATTGCGGAGCCGATTTCGACCGCTGTTCTGGTGCCGAAGTGAAGTGCACCGCGGTTAAAAGTGTGCCTATCAGCATCATCAGCAGGTAGACTTTCATGTCATTCTCCGCTGCGCAATTGCAGCTTGGCGAACGCTGAGACGCAAGTGACGTTCCATTCAACCAATGACGGTCGCGTGATAAGAAATGGTTAATTTTGAGGTAATGGCATGACGGAAAGTAATGTTCGCGGGGGATTGCCGGGACTGATCGACAGGATCGCGGAATTCATTCCGGCACGCTTCCGGCGTGGAACCGCGGTTGTGCCTGTGGTCCGGTTGTCGGGTGTGATCGGTGCGGTGACGCCGCTGCGGCCGGGCATGTCGCTCGCGGGCGTCGCCAGGATGCTGGAGCGCGCCTTTGCGATCAAGAATGCCAAGGCCGTGGCGCTGGTGATCAATTCGCCCGGCGGATCTCCGGTGCAGTCGCGCCAGATCTACCTGCGGATCAGGCAGCTCGCCGCGGAGAAGAGCCTGCCGGTTCTGGTGTTCGTGGAGGATGTCGCGGCATCCGGCGGTTACATGATTGCGTGCGCCGGCGACGAGATCTTCTGCGATCCGTCCTCGATCCTGGGTTCGATCGGCGTGGTCGGCGGCACCTTCGGATTTCAGGACCTGATCAAGAAGATCGGCGTCGAGCGGCGGCTGTATACGGCCGGTGCCCACAAGGCGATGCTCGATCCGTTCCTGCCGGAAAACCCTGACGATGTCGCGCGCGTGAAGGCGCTTCAGCGCGAGATCCACGCCATCTTCATCGCGCTGGTGAAGCAGAGCCGCGGCGCGCGGCTGAAGGGCGCCGACGACGTCCTGTTCACCGGCGAATACTGGGCGGGAGAAACCTCGGTGTCGCTCGGGCTGGCGGACGCCGTCGGCGACCTGCGCTCGACGTTGCGAACACGTTATGGTGATAAAGTCCTGACGCCGGTGATCGCGCCGGCGAGCGGGCTGCTATCGACCCTGTTGGGCCGCAAATCGGCGGGCGCTGGCACGCTGGCGTCGCTCGAGGGGGTTGCGGGCCTTCCCGACGAGTTGATTTCGGCGCTGGAGACCCGGGCGATTTGGGCCAAATTCGGGTTCTAGGCACGAGCTGGCCGCGCCATTTGGTCCCGGGATAATGCGATTGCAGGCGGGGCCTGGTTGCGCGACAATATTGTTTGGGGCACGTGACGTATGAACGACGAGGATCGAACGATGCCGCCGCTGATTGCATTTGCGGGCGCCCTGGGTGGGCTGGCCGTGGTCCGCTGGGCCTACCGGACAGTCCAGAGGGTCAACAGGGAATTGGAAGAGGCGCGGCTCGCCCGGGTCGCCGAAGCAGCCCGATCGAACGAAATTCCGACGCTGCGGCGGGATCCCACCACCGGTGCCTATCGTCCGGGCTAACGGCTAATCCTCATCCTGAGAGTCTGACTCGCCGATAGTATCGGACTTTCAAGGGAGTCCGTCATGCCCGGCCTTGTGCCGGGCATCCACGTCTTGCCTTCAACCGAGCAGGAAAGACGTGGATGGCCGGGACGAAGCCCGGCCATGACGAAAAGCGAACGCATTCGGTGAAGCTTTGAGGAACATCGCCAGCGGGTCGCGCGAAGCCTCGCTCCTCGCAGCATGACGAAACCGGGTTTAAGGCTGAATCGTCCCCCAAAAGCACTTGCGCCGGCCTCGGGGCGGGGCACCACCCATGAGAACCGGCGAGCAAGGCTTGGAGGAAGTGCGGTTGTCTTACCGAACACCGCCGCCCGCGTGGCTCACAATCCCATCGAGACCGATCACGAAATCCGGCGCGGCCATCCTGGGCTTTCTTGCGGCAATCCGGCCGGGCATCGCCTTGATTCCCCTCGTCCCCGCCGATACGGTCCCGCGCGATTGCCGCCCCCCTCGCGAGACCGATTCTGAAGATGGATTCCTTGCCCGCCCATATGCGCCCGGAACGCTCGTTCCAGGGATTGATCCTGACGTTGCAGCGCTATTGGGCGGACTACGGCTGCGTGATCCTGCAGCCCTATGACATGGAAGTCGGCGCCGGCACGTTCCATCCCGCGACCACGCTGCGCGCACTCGGCCCGAAACGCTGGAATGCCGCCTATGTGCAGCCGTCGCGGCGGCCCAAGGACGGCCGTTATGGCGAAAACCCCAACCGGCTGCAGCACTATTACCAGTTCCAGGTGATCCTGAAGCCGTCGCCGCCGGACATCCAGGAACTCTATCTGAAATCACTCGCCGCGATCGGCGTCGATTCGCACCTGCACGATATCCGCTTTGTCGAGGACGACTGGGAAAGCCCGACGCTCGGAGCCTGGGGTTTGGGGTGGGAATGCTGGTGCGACGGCATGGAAGTGTCGCAGTTCACCTATTTCCAGCAGGTCGCGGGCGTCGAATGCGCGCCGGTGGCCGGTGAGCTCACCTACGGGCTCGAGCGTCTCGCGATGTATGTGCAGGGCGTCGATCGCGTCTATGACCTCAATTTCAATGGCCGCGAGGGCACCGACAAGGTGACCTATGGCGACGTGTTCCTGCAGGCCGAACAGGAATATTCGCGGCACAATTTTGAGCATTCCGACGCCGACATGCTGTTCAAGCAATTTTCCATGGCGGAGGAAGCCTGCAGGAAATATCTCGCCGCCGGATGGCAAGAAAGCTCAAAGGGCGGCGATAGCCAGAAGGAACATCTGATGGCGCTGCCGGCCTATGACCAGTGCATCAAGGCCAGCCACGTCTTCAATCTGCTGGATGCCCGCGGCGTGATCTCGGTGACGGAGCGGCAAAGCTACATCATGCGCGTGCGCGAACTGGCAAAGGCCTGCGGCGAAGCCTGGATGCATACCGAAGCCGGCAGGGCGTCGACTTTACCCTCCCCCTCAAGGGGAGCGTAAGTAGAATGCCGGATCTCCTGTTCGAACTGTTCTCCGAAGAAATCCCTGCGCGGATGCAGGCGAAGGCGGCCGACGATCTGCGCCGCATGGTCACCGACAAGCTGGTCGCCGAGGGTTTGGTCTATGAAGGCGCGAAAGCGTTCGCGACGCCACGGCGGCTGACGCTGACGGTGCACGGCATTCCGCCACGGCAATCCGACCTCAAGGAAGAGCGCCGGGGACCGCGCGTCGGCGGCCCGGAGGCCGCGATCGCGGGCTTCCTCAAGGCCACCGGGCTTGCTTCGATCGAAGAGGCAAAGATCCAGCGCGATCCGAAAAAGGGCGACTTCTATATAGCGCTGATCGAAAAGCCCGGCCGCGCCACGCTCGACGTGCTGGCCGACATGCTGCCGGTGATCATCCGGACGTTTCCGTGGCCGAAATCGATGCGGTGGGGTGAGCGCTCGGCAAGGCCGGGCGCGCTGCAATGGGTGCGGCCACTGCACGCCATCGTCGCCACCTTCGGCATGGAGACCGAAGAACCCGACGTCGTGAAATTCGCCGTCGACGGCATCGAGGCCGGTCAGACCACCTATGGCCACCGCTTCATGGCGCCCGCCGCGATCCCCGTGCGCCGCTTCGAGGATTACGACGCAAAGCTGCTGGATGCGAAAGTCGTGCTCGACCCGCAGCGCCGCAAGGACGTCATCCTCACCGACGCCAGGCAGTTGGCGTTCGCGCAGGGCTTTGAACTGGTCGAGGACCAGGTGCTGCTCGACGAGGTCGCCGGCCTCGTCGAATGGCCGGTGGTGCTGATGGGATCGTTCGACAAGGAATTTTTGTCGATCCCGGGAGAAGTGATCCGCGCGACGATCCGCAACAACCAGAAATGCTTTGTGGTGAGGCAGTCTGCTTCACCTCTCCCCGTTGGGGAGAGGTCGACGGCGCGCGTGAGCGCGACGGCGGGTGAGGGGGCCCTTACCAACAAATTCATCCTCACCGCCAACGTCGAAGCCTCCGACGGCGGCAAGGCCATCATCGCCGGCAACGAGCGCGTGATCCGCGCGCGGCTGAGCGATGCGAAGTTTTTCTATGAGACCGACCTGAAGACTAGGCTGGAAGACCGGCTGCCGAAGTTTGACCAGATCGTGTTCCACGAGAAGCTGGGTACGCAGGGCGAGCGCATCAAGCGGATCGAGCGGCTGGCGGCGGAGATCGCGCCGATCTTATGGAAGCAGCGCGACTCGTATTTCGACGGCAAGCGATTCAAGCCGGAAGATTTCACCGACGAGCAAGACTACATCCTGAAAGTCTGTCGCGCGGCGCGCCTATGCAAAGCGGATTTGCTGACCGAGGTGGTCGGCGAATTCCCGGAGTTGCAGGGCTTGATGGGGAAGTATTACGCGCTGGCGCAGGGCGAGCATGCGTCTGTCGCCGCCGCGAGCGAGGAGCACTACAAGCCGCAGGGACCGGCGGATCGCGTGCCGAACGATCCGGTGAGCGTTGCGGTGGCGCTGGCTGACAAGATCGATACGCTGGTAGGGTTCTGGGGCAACGATGAGAAGCCGACCGGAAGCAAAGATCCATTTGCTTTGAGGCGAGCAGCGCTGGGGATTATTCGGGTCGTAATTTCGAATACCATTAGAATTTCGCTTCTAAGGTTCATCGACATGGCTTGGAAGGGTCATGGTATGAGTGAAGCGGGGGTTATCGGTCGATCAAATCGATTTTCCGCGGACCTCCTTTCCTTCTTTGCCGACCGACTGAAAGTCCAACTCCGCGAGCAAGGCGCGCGGCACGATCTCGTAGATGCGGTGTTCGCGTTGGAAGGTCAGGACGACCTCCTGATGGTGGTCCGCCGGGTCGAGGCGCTTGGCAAATTCCTCGATACCGACGACGGGAAGAATTTGCTCGCGGGCACCAAGCGGGCCGCGAATATTTTGCGCATCGAGGAGAAGAAGGACGGCAAGCCGTATGATGATACGCCCGATCCTGCGCTCTATTCACTCGACGAGGAAAAGACGCTCGCAAAGGCCATCGATCAGGTGAAGGTTGAAGCTAGCGCCGCCGCAGCACAGGAAGACTTCGCCGGCGCGATGAGTGCAATGGCGAAACTACGTCCGGCGGTGGATGCGTTCTTCGACAAGGTGAAGGTCAACGACGACGAATCCAAAGTACGGGAAAACCGCCTGAAGCTGCTGAATGAAATCCGCGTCGCCACCCGCGCGGTGGCGGATTTTTCGAAGATACAGGACTAACGTCCGTTCCCCGGATGCTGCGCAGCGCATAGCGATGCGCTGCTACGCCGGGGTCCATCGTGCGGCACCCTCATGGGTCCCGGCTCTGCGGAGCAGCGTTGCACGCCGCACCGCGTCCGGGACACGCCTGAGAACTCATTGCGCGATCTTGTGCCCCGGATGCAGCGCAGCGCGGAGCGGTGCGCTGCTACGCCGGGGTCCATGGTGCGGCACCCTGGGTCCCGGCTCAGCGGCGCAGCGTTGCACGCTGCACCGCGTCCGGGACACGCTTGAGAATTCATCGCGCGATCGCGTTCCCCGGATGCAGCGCAGCGCGGAGCGGTGCGCTGCTACGCCGGGGTCCATGGTGCGGCATCCTCCTGGCTCCCGGCTCAGCGGAGCAGCGTTGCACGCTGCACCTCGTCCGGGACACGCTTGAGAACTCATTGCGCGATCTTGCCCCGGATGCTGCGCAGCGCGTAGCGGTGCGTAGCTAAGCCGGGGCCCATCTCGCAACGCGCTCATCCTCATGCGTCCCGGCTCAGCGGTCCGCGTCCGGGACACGTTCAAAAGCTCAATTCATGACTGAGATCCCGCCAATTCGGGTTGAGCTTCTCGATCAGCTCGATCTTCCACGCACGCCGCCAGCGCTTCAGCGAATGTTCGCGCGCGCGAGCTTCGAGGATGGAAGCAAACGCTTCAAAATAGACGAGTTGATCGACACCGTATTGCCGTGTGAAGCCGGGAATGAGCTTCGCCTTGTGTTCGGCGATCCGCCGAACGAGGTTGTTGGTGACGCCGACATACAAAGTCCCGTTTCGTTTGCTTGCGAGAATGTAGACGAAGAACTGTGCGTCCATTTAACGTGCCCGGATGCGATGCGGGCCGTAATCTGGCAGGGCCGGAGCGAATTGCCAATCGGTGGGTCCCGGCTCTGCGGAGCAGCGTTGCACGCTGCACCTCGTCCGGGACACGCTTGAGAACTCATTGCGCGATCTCGTGCCCCGGATGCTGCGCAGCGCGCCGCACTTCGCGGCGTGGTGCGCTGCTAAGCCGGGGCCCATCTTGCAGCACCCTCGTGGGTCCCGGATCTGCGTAGCGGCATTGCATGCCGCAACGCGTCCGGGACACGAGATCGAGCGAAACGACTGCCTGACGGGCAAATCACTTGCCTCGCGCGAAAACCTGTCCACCCCGGCTTCGAAAAATATTCCGCTTGGTCGCTTGCTAAAATCAGCCATATCATTTGTGTCGTTCCGGCCCGACAAGAGGGGCGTATCGCGATCGTCACGGACGTGGTGTCGGAATGCGGTGGACGCGGCAGCGTCGGGCGCGAAGTGGAATCGCAGGGCGGGTTCTCGATTGAGCGAGGTCTCGTGAGTGCATTCACGGCGCGCAGGACGAACGGCGCTGAAGCGTACGGCAAAACCGTGTGGTCCTGGCATCCGTTGCTGATGCTAAATCGGCGGAGGTTTTGCGATCCCGACCGGGGTCGGCAAGGCCGTTAATTCGCCGATGACGGTGGCAAGAACGAATTCGTCGCCGAGGAGAGCGCGGCATAAGCCGTAAAACCATTGCGCAGGGAAGGCCGGATGCCTCCGCTGAACCTGTATGCTCGTGTGCGCACATTTTGCACACGAGACCGCGGGTGCAGCGCGCACCCGGTCTTCCCTGCGCCCTTGTTCGCAGAGGGGCACAAGGCAGCAACACCTCGGGCGCATTCGCGCCGCGGGCATGAAGACTCATACCTTCAGGCTTTTTGAAAATTGAACCGGAGAATCGGCGCGGCATTTGGTCGGAAACACAGTGCTCGTCATGGCCGGGCTTGACCCGGCCATCCACGTCTTCTTTGAACGAGAGAAAGAAAGACGTGGATGCCCGGCACAGGGCCGGGCATGACGAGCATTGTTACGCGCACGTCGGCACGTGAACGCGCTCAACTCGACAAAGCAAAAGCCCCGTCCGGCGGGGGAAGACCGGGCGGAGCCTTTGTGCCCGGCCGCCGTTGCGGCGCCCGGACAATTCGTTCAGGCGATCTACTTGCTCACCTGCTTACTCGACCACCTGAACGATGCGGCGCGAGCGCGGTTCGACCAGAACGGTCTGACCGTTCACCACCGTGTAGCGATAGGGCGTGGCGCCGAAGGTTTGCGGCACGTCGTAATAGGTGACGCCGGCCTCCGGCAGCACGCCGCCGACGATCACCCGATCCGGAACGGTGTAATTCGGCACGCGCTCGCGGACGATATATTCGCGGAACGCCGGTCGCTGGTCGACCGCGATGCCGTCGACATCGTCGTAGATGACCACGGCGCCGCCGCGCACGATGCCGACGGTGTCGCTCTGCGCCTGTGCTGCGACCGGTGCGCTGATGGCGCCCGCAATCGCGGCAATGGCAAGTATCCTGTTCCGCATAGCCAACTCCTTCGCGATGGGATGCATGCCGGTTCGCCTCGACACGCAATTGTCACCCCAATTCATCGCGAGCGGCATCGTTCCGGGGAACAGACCTGTTCCAGCGCTGCAATTCCCCGGCATTTATGGCGCGGGCTGGAACCCGTTGAAGCGACAAGCGTCTCCTATCGTGGAACCCCGCCGGCCGATAAAATGCCGCCGCGATTCGATTTCCCCGCACACGGTCAATTTGGAGGAGTTCAATGACTATCACTGCTGCGCACCTGCCTGCCATCGTAGCCCTGATCGCTGGCATCCTGATTTTGGTCATGCCGCGACTTCTTAATTTCATCGTCGCGATTTATCTGATCTTCGTTGGTTTGGTCGGTCTGGGTGTCCTTAAATGGCTGCACTTCTGATGCTCAACTAGCGTTCGCACCTTGCGCGGAACCGCCCAAACGTGGTGTATGGCGCGCACCTCCTCACCTCTTGCGGATTATTTGCAGTCATGGCCAAAGCCGTAGCGAAGACCAGGAAAATCGCAGCGAAATCAAAGCCATCCGTGGCGGCCCGGGCCAAGGCGCCACCACCGGCCTCAGCCCGCAAGGCGCTGAAGAAAGGCCCGGCCAAGCCGGCGCCGAAGCCGGTCAAGAATCCCGTCGCCAAGCCCGCCACAGATGCGGCGAAATCCGGCAAATGGGTGTTCACCTTTGGCGACGGCAAGGCAGAAGGCAAAGCGGGGATGCGCGATTTGCTCGGCGGCAAGGGCGCCAACCTCGCCGAGATGGCCAATCTCGGGCTGCCGGTGCCTCCCGGCTTCACCATTCCGACGTCGGTCTGCACCTATTTTTATGCCAACGACAAATCCTATCCGAAGGAGTTGAAGGCGCAGGTCGAGAAGGCGCTGGATCATGTCGGCAAGCTGACCGGCAAGGTTTTTGGCGATCCGAAGAATCCGCTGCTGGTCTCGGTGCGCTCCGGCGGCCGCGCCTCGATGCCGGGCATGATGGATACCGTGCTCAATCTCGGCCTCAACGACCAGACTGTCGAAGCGCTGGCGGAATTGTCGGGCGACCGCCGTTTCGCCTATGACAGCTATCGCCGTTTCATCACGATGTATTCCGATGTGGTGCTCGGCTTCGAGCATCATCACTTCGAGGATATCCTCGACACCTTCAAGGACGGCCAAGGCTATACGCTCGACACGGACCTGACCGGCGACGATTGGATCGATGTGGTCGGCCGCTACAAGGACGCCGTGGCGCGCGAAACCGGCGCGGACTTCCCGCAGGATCCGCATGCGCAATTGTGGGGCGCGATCGGCGCGGTGTTTTCATCCTGGATGAACGCCCGCGCGGTGACCTACCGGCGGCTGCACGACATTCCGGAGTCCTGGGGCACTGCGGTCAACGTGCAGGCGATGGTATTCGGCAACATGGGCGAGACCTCGGCGACCGGCGTTGCGTTCACGCGCAACCCCTCGACCGGCGAGAGCCGGCTGTACGGCGAATTCCTGATCAACGCGCAGGGCGAAGACGTGGTGGCGGGCATCCGCACGCCGCAGGACATCACCGAATTTGCGCGCCAGGAATCCGGTTCCGACAAGGCATCGATGGAAATCGCGATGCCCGAGGCGTTCAAGGAACTGACGCGGATCTACACGCTGCTGGAAAAGCACTACCGCGACATGCAGGACATGGAATTCACGGTCGAGCAGGGCAAATTGTGGATGCTGCAGACCCGCGGCGGCAAGCGCACCGCGAAAGCAGCGCTGCGCATCGCGGTCGAACTCGCCAATGAAGGCCTGATCTCGAAGAAGGATGCGGTGTCGCGGATCGATCCTGCATCGCTCGATCAATTGCTGCATCCGACCATCGATCCCGCCGCGAAGCGCGATGTGATCGCTACCGGTCTGCCGGCATCGCCGGGCGCCGCTTCCGGCGAGATCGTGTTCTCGTCCGATGAGGCTGCGAAACTGCAGGCCGATGGCCGCAACGTCATCCTGGTGCGAATTGAGACCAGCCCGGAAGACATTCACGGCATGCATGCGGCGGAAGGCATCTTGACCACGCGCGGCGGCATGACCTCGCATGCTGCGGTGGTCGCGCGCGGCATGGGCAAGCCTTGCGTCTCCGGCTGCGGCACCATCCGCGTCGATTACGGCCGCGGCACCATGAGCATCGGTTCGCGTACCTTCAAGACCGGCGACGTCATCACCATCGACGGATCCTTAGGCCAGGTGCTGGCCGGCCGGATGCCGATGATCGAGCCGGAATTGTCGGGTGAATTCGGCACGTTGATGGGCTGGGCCGATTCCGTCCGCAAGTTGAGGGTCCGCGTCAACGGCGATACGCCTGACGATGCGCGCACCGCCATCAAGTTCGGCGCCGAAGGCATCGGGCTCTGCCGCACCGAGCACATGTTCTTCGAGGAGAACCGCATCCGCACCGTGCGCGAGATGATCCTCGCCGAAGACGAGCAGGCGCGCCGTGCCGCGCTGTCAAAGCTGCTGCCGATGCAGCGTGCCGATTTCGTCGAACTGTTCGAGATCATGAAGGGGCTGCCGGTGACGATCCGGCTGCTCGATCCGCCGCTGCACGAATTCCTGCCGCATACCCAGGCCGAGATCGAGGAAGTCGCCCGCGCGATGAACACCGATCCGCGCAAGCTGGCCGATCGGGCCCGCGATCTCGCGGAGTTCAATCCGATGCTCGGGTTCCGCGGCTGCCGTCTTGCGATCGCCTATCCGGAAATCGCCGAGATGCAGGCGCGCGCCATCTTCGAGGCCGCGGTGGAGGCCGAAAAACGTACCAGCAAGGCCGTCGGCCTTGAGGTAATGGTGCCGCTGATCGCGACCAAGATGGAGTTCGATCTGGTCAAGGCGCGGATCGACGCCACCGCGCTGGCTGTGATGAAGGAGACCGGCAAGAAGCTCAGCTATCAGGTCGGGACCATGATCGAGTTGCCGCGCGCGTGCCTGATGGCCGGCGACATCGCCCAGACCGCGGAATTCTTTTCGTTCGGCACCAACGATCTGACGCAGACCACCTATGGCATCAGCCGCGACGACGCCGCGAGCTTCCTCGGCACCTACGTCGCCAAGGGAATCCTGGAGATCGATCCGTTCATCTCGGTCGATCGCGACGGCGTCGGCGAACTCGTCAAGATCGGCGTGACCCGCGGCCGCAAGACCCGCCCAGGTCTCAAGGTCGGCATCTGCGGCGAGCACGGCGGCGATCCGGCGTCGGTCGCTTTCTGCCACGAGGTCGGTCTCGATTACGTCTCCTGCTCGCCCTACCGCGTGCCGATCGCGCGGCTTGCGGCAGCGCAGGCCGCACTCGGCAAGGCAGTCGCGAGCCAGGCGTAAGCCCAAATCAGCAAAGACGGCGTGATGCCCGGGCTGGTCCCGGGCATTCGCGTCTGAGGACCTCATGAGAGAAGACGAAAAATTCCTTCATCATTTTCGTTGACCGAATATTTACCACTTTGCTCCAGCGCCTGTTTACCAACAATTTCGATGGGTTCGGACCATCTGCAGCATTTTCTTGCATGTATCGCGCGGGCAACGCCGATTAACTCCCCGGCAACCTAAATTCGGTACCAACAATTTTGGTCGAATTGCACGGATGTACTGACGTTCGATCGGCTCCTCAGTAAGCGTTGCGTGAGCGTATCGATGTTTGTGTTGCGTAACCAGCCGAAGGGCGCGCGCCTCGCGTCCTTCGGACTCGGTCTTTGCGTCTTCGCATTGATGCCGACCGAGATCGGATATCAGGATATCGCCTCACTGCTGGCCCGGCAGCCTGGCGTTGCCGAGCGCTGGCAGAAGCGGGTGTTCTCCGCCGCCAGCACCATCCAGGTCGCCACCTACAGCTTCGGCCGTCCGATCGGAACCTCGTCGCCGCAGAGCGTGAGCTATCGGTTGGCCAGTCTCGACAATCAGGGCATCGGCATCACGGGTTCCGTGACGCGCAATCCGATTGCCCAGCCGCCGCTGCGCTATCAGGCATCCGATTTCCCCAAGGTCGATCGCACGCTGAAGGGCGATCGCCTGGTCGTCGCCCCGTTTGAGACTCTCGCGCCCGCGCCGGCCGCGACAACGCCCTCGAACGAAGATCCATCGACCTCGAATGCGTCGGTGAGGGGCGCGAAGACCGCCGTCCTCACGCCGTCTGCGGATCCCGCAAAGCTTGATCCGGAACTGGCCGAAGCGCTGAACGCGCCGCCGCTTGCGCAATACGACGTCTCGATGTCGCTCGAAGCCCGGCCGCTCGACGACTTGAAGACGGCGCCCAATGCTGCGAGGGCGGCTGAGCCTGCGTCGCCGCGCGACGGCTTCGCGTTCAAGACCTCGAGCCTGTTCTTCGGAAGCTCGCTCGGTGCAGCCGCCGAAAGCATGGAACGCTGGCAGCCCGGCGAAGAGCCGATGATCGTGACGCATCCCGATCCCGATATGAAGGTGATGGCGTCACTGCCCCCTCCAGCCGCGGATGAGCCGTCGCCCAAGACCCATGAGAGCGGCGAGAGCATCGCGGCCAAGGGCGAGGTCAACGCCGACAATCAGCGCGCCAAGACGCCGGCCGAACGCCTCGGCCTGTTCGACGAGAAGTCGCGTGCCAAATCCGAGAAGTGCCTCGCCGAAGCAGTTTACTTCGAGGCCCGTGGTGAAGCCGTGCGCGGCCAGATCGCTGTGGCGCAGGTGGTGATGAACCGCGCGTTCTCCGGCTTCTATCCAACAACCGTGTGCGGTGTGGTCTACCAGAACAAGCATCGTCACTTCGCCTGCCAGTTCACGTTCGCCTGCGACAACAATGCCGACGTGGTGCGCGAGCCTGACATGTGGGACCGCGCCAAAAAAATCGCGAAAGCGATGCTCGACGGACAGCTTTGGCTGCCGGAAGTCGCCAAGTCGACGCACTATCATGCCTACTGGGTGCGCCCGTCATGGGTCCACGAAATGAAGAAGATGTACAAATTCGGCGTGCACACCTTCTACCGGCCCCGCGCATGGGGCGACGGCAGCGAGGCGCCGAGTTGGGGTTCGACCGAGCAGACTGCGGCAATCTCGGCCAAGCTCGCGGAAGCCGCGCAAAGTTCCGCCGAGCAGGAAGCCAGCGCGCGGCGCTAATGCTTCACGCGTCGATGTCGAGCGCGATGTCGAAATTCGGCGCTGAGTGCGTGAGTGCGCCGGAGGACACGTAGTCCACGCCGGTCGCGGCGATCTTCGCGATCGAGCCCAGGGTAACGCCGCCGGAAGCCTCCAGCACCACGCGCCCGGCGGCGAGCTTTACGGCTTCGGCCAATTCGGCGAGATCCATATTGTCGAGCAGCACTACGTCGGCGAGCCCGGTGTCGAGCACTTCGCGTAGCTGTGCGAGCGTATCGACCTCGATCTCGATCCTGACCAGATGTCCGATGTGGGCCCGCGCGCGTTCGAGCACCGCTTTGATACCGCCTGCGACCGCGATATGATTGTCCTTGATCAGGATCGCATCGTCGAGCCCGAAACGATGGTTGAAGCCGCCGCCGCAGCGCACCGCATATTTCTCCAGCGCGCGCAGGCCCGGTGTGGTCTTGCGGGTGCAGCAGATCCGCATCTTGGTGCCGGCGGTATGGCGCACGTAGTCAGCGGTGAGGGTGGCGATGCCCGACAGCCGGCCGACAAAATTCAGCGCGGTGCGCTCGCCGGCCAGCACCGCGCGCGCCGGGCCTGAAATCGTCAGCACATGCACCCCCGTGGCAACCGTTGCGCCATCGCGGAAGTGGGCCTGAATGCTGACATCCGGCGATAGCTTTTGAAATGTTGCAACCGCCAGCGGCAGGCCGGCGATGACGCCGGCCTGCCGTGCGATCATGACGGCATGGGCGTGGGTCGCTTCCGGAATGGTGGCGGTCGAGGTGATGTCGCCGGCGCGGCCGAGATCCTCCGCCAGCGAACGCTGCACGGCCTCGTCGATGGCGAGCGGCGACAGGAACGCGTCGGGATTGAGCAGTGATGCGGGCGTCGTCATGGTGCGCGTTTCCCTCAGGCGGTGATCGGTTGCGGCGTTCGCGCGGATGTGCGCCCAGTCAGTGACGCTGCGACATCGCGTGCTGCCGTAAGCGTCGTCATGGTGCGATGGGCCAGCGCCGGTTGTTCGGCCGGATGATCGCTGCGGTAATGCGCGCCGCGACTCTCTTGTCGCGTCAACGCCGACGCAGCGACCAACAGCGCCGTGGTGGCCATGTTGCGCAGTGCGATATTGCCGGTATCGCGCTCGATATCAGCGAATGTCCGCACCGCTTCCGCCAGGCGGTCACGATCGCGGACCACGCCGACATGCGAGGCCATCATCGTCCGAAGATTGGTTTCGGTCAGCGGCGGCATCGCACAATTTCGCGGTGTGACCGATGCGGCGGGCGGGCGGGCAGGCTGTGCGATATCGCTGCCGCCGATATCCTCCGCGATACGTGCGGCATAGACCACGGCCTCGAGCAGCGAATTCGACGCCAGCCGGTTGGCGCCGTGGGCACCGGTCGACGACACTTCGCCGCCGGCCCACAATCCCCTCAGCGACGTGCGACCATGCCTATCCACTGCTACGCCGCCCATGTGGTAATGCGCGGCGGGCGCCACTGGAATCGGCTGCTTCGCGGGATCGATGCCGGCGGACAGGCAGCTTGCATAGACCGTCGGAAATTTTTCAGCGAAATGCGCGCCGAGCGCGGCCGTTGCGTCAAGAAACGCGCCATGGCCCGCCGCGATTTCCGCGAAGACGCCGCGCGCCACGATATCGCGCGGCGCCAGTTCCGCGAGCGGATGCCGCGCCAGCATGAAGCGTTCGCCCTTGTCGTTGATCAGCTTCGCGCCTTCGCCGCGCAACGCTTCGGTTGCAAGCGGTGCCGGATCGCGGCCGATCATGATCGCGGTCGGGTGAAACTGCACGAATTCGGGATCGGCGATGACGGCGCCAGCGCGCGCGGCGATTGCAAGTCCTGATCCGCATGCCTCAGCCGGATTGGTCGTCACCGCATAGAGGTGTCCGATGCCGCCGGTCGCCAGCACCAGCGCGCGCGATGCGATCGTCACAGGCTTTGCAGTGGCGTCGTCAGCTTTGCGCAGTTGCAAGCCCGTGACCGCGCCGGCCTCGGTCAGCAGCGCTTCCGCGACGTAACCTTCGATCACGCGGATCGAGGGCGCGCGGCGTACGGCTTCGATCAATGCAGCCATGATCGCCTGGCCTGCCATGTCGCCGCGCACATGTACGATGCGACGCGCGGAATGCGCGGCTTCGCGGGCAACCGCCAGCTTGCCTTCGAGGTCGCGATCGAACGGCACGCCGTAGTGAAGCAGATCGTGGATTCGTGCGCCTGCCTCGCGCGCCAGTCCGAACGCGATCGTTTCATCGACCAAGCCAGCGCCGACGGCGATCGTATCGGCGGCATGTGCCTCGGCGCTGTCGCCTTCGGCCACCGCAGCCGCGATGCCGCCTTGCGCCCACGCCGTCGAAGCGCCCTGACCAAGGGGGGCGGCCGAGATCACGGTGACCGGACGCGGCGCCAATTTCAGCGCGCAAAACAATCCGGCAAGCCCGCCGCCGACGATGACGACGTCGGTGCGACGGGTGAGGTCGTCGTGGTTGCGATCTGACATTCTCATTCCCTCTCTCGTCGTCCCTGCGAACGCAGGGACCTATACGCCGTGACGTCAATTGCGTCGGTTGGTGGCAGCCGTTCTAATCACCGGCAGCGGTGGCTATGGGTCCCCGCGTTCGCGGGGACGACAACTAATTCCTCAAATTGATCATGCGTTCGACCGAACGCCGCGCCTTGTCGGCGATCAAGGGATCGATGGCGACTTCCTCACGCAGGTAAATCAGGCTGTCGAGAATCTTGGGCAGCGTGATCCGCTTCATGTGCGGGCACAGATTGCACGGCCGCACCATTTCGACATCGGGCAGTTCGGCCCGGACGTTGTCGGCCATCGAACATTCGGTGATCATCACCAGGCGTTTGGGACGCTTGTTGCGGACCCAGTTGATCATGTGCGCGGTCGAGCCGGTGAAGTCGGCTTCGGCCAGCACGTCGGGTGGGCATTCCGGATGCGCGATGATCTGCACCGAGGGGTCGGCCTCGCGATAGGCGCGCAACTCGTCGCCCGTGAAACGCTCATGCACTTCGCAGGCGCCCTTCCACGCGATGATCCTCACGCTGGTTTTGGACGCCACGTACTTCGCCAGATACTGATCGGGCAGAAAGATCACCGTCGGCGCGTTGAGGCTCTCGACCACCTGAAGCGCGTTGGACGAGGTACAGCAGATATCGACTTCCGCCTTCACGTCGGCGGAAGTGTTGACATAGGCCACCACGGGCACGCCGGGAAAACGCTCGCGCAACAGCCGTACGTCGGCGCCGGTGATGCTCGAGGCCAGCGAGCAGCCGGCGCGTTGATCCGGGATCAGGACCGTCTTGTGCGGGTTCAGGATCTTCGAAGTCTCGGCCATGAAGTGCACGCCGCACTGCACGATGATGTCGGATTTTACCTTGGTGGCTTCGATCGCGAGCTGCAGCGAGTCGCCACCGATGTCGGCCACGCAATGGAATATCTCCGGCGTCTGGTAGTTGTGCGCCAGGATGACCGCGTTGCGTTCCTTTTTCAGCTCGTTGATCGCCTTCACGTAAGGCGCCATGAACGGCCACTCCACCGGCGAGATCACATCCTTGACCCGCTCATAAAGATGCGCGGTGGCGCGTTCGACCTCTGGAGTCCATTCCAGTGATGGCGTCGGCATCCCATCCGCGCGATCGCCGGCGCTCACCTGACTGCGCGGAGGGGCGGCAGGGCGTCCCTGAACGGAGCTTCCAAGATCGTCGGGCCCGTAGATTCCAGCGATCGGCATGATGGCCTCCCTTGATCGGCTATATATACTCAATATGAGCATATATAGGTTCTGAGAAATCCGGCCTCGCAGGGCCGGCGTTTTTTAAAGCTGCATCGTCATCTTGCGAGCCAACCGGCAGCGGTGCGGAGGGTTCGGCACATCACGAGGAGTTGACTTATTCTCATAACGAGCAAATCAAACATAGCATGCTCGACCAGACTCCGCCAGAGGCTTGGCCGGACAAATCGTCCGGGCTGCCCGCCCTGATTTGCAACGCTGCAATGCAGAGCAAATTTTCGCGACGCTGCGGATTGGGATTTTCATGCGAATGCATTAACTCCCTGCAATGTGCCGGCTCGGCTGACCGTGTCCGAGGTTCGAGGCAAATCATCGGGGAATTGAATGACGTCAGTTGCAGACGAAGTCCGCCCGGCCACCGGCTTTAGCAACTGGCGGACGCCGCTGGTGATCATCATCTGCGGTTGCGCGATCGCGCTGTTGAGCTTCGGGCCGCGCTCGAGCCTTGGCTTTTTCATTCAGCCGATGGGCCGGGAGTTCGCATGGGGCCGCGACGTGTTTGGCCTCGCGCTTGCGTTTCAAAATCTGTTGTGGGGGCTGGGCCAGCCGATTGCCGGCGCGATCGCCGACCGGTTCGGCGTTATGCGCGTGATGTGCGTCGGCGCCGTGCTTTACGCCGGCGGCCTGCTCATGATGCGCTACGCTGCGACGCCGTTGTCGCTCAATATCGGCGCCGGAGTCCTGATCGGTTTCGGACTGTCCGGCTGCTCGTTTAATTTGGTGCTGTCCGCATTCAGCAAGCTGCTGCCGCTGGAAAAGCGAGGCATAGCGCTAGGCGCCGGAACCGCGGCCGGATCGTTCGGGCAGTTCCTGTTTGCGCCGTTCGGCGTGGCGATGATCGATAATTTCGGCTGGCAAGCGGCGCTGATCGTGTTCGCAGGCTTGATGCTGCTGATTGTGCCGCTATCGCTCGCGCTTGCGACACCGCCGGCGACGTCGGCCGCTGTACCTGCCGCCGACCAGCAAACGTTCAAGACGGCGCTGGCGGAAGCGTTCGGCCATCGCTCCTATGTGCTGCTGGTGCTCGGCTTCTTCACCTGCGGCTTCCAACTGGCGTTCATCACCGTGCATCTGCCGGCTTATCTGGCCGATCGCGGCGTATCGGCGCAAACCGGCGGTTGGGTGGTTGCGGCAATCGGTCTGTTCAACATCATCGGTTCGCTGAGCGTGGGCTGGCTGCAGAACAGGTTCCCGAAGCGTTATATCCTGTCGTTGATCTATTTTGCGCGCGCGCTGTCGATCGTCGCCTTCATCTCGTTCCCGATCACGACGTTCTCCGCCATCATGTTCGGCGCCTCCACAGGCCTGACCTGGCTCTCGACGGTACCGCCGACCTCGGCGCTGGTGGCGCTGATGTTCGGTACCCGTTGGTTCGCGACGCTGTACGGATTTGCCTTCGTCAGCCATCAGGTCGGCGGCTTCCTCGGCGTCTGGCTCGGCGGCATCGTGTTCGAGCAATTTGGCTCGTACACGCCGATCTGGTGGCTGTCCGTGCTGTTCGGCGTGCTGTCGGCGCTGATCAATCTGCCGATCGTGGAGGCACCGGTGGCGCGCCCGGTTGCGCAGCCGGCATGACCGTCTTCATTTGAGCATGATCTCTTCGGAAAACCGGTTTCCACTTTTCCGGATCATGCTCTAAACATCCAACTGCAAAAAATTCGGGAGTTGGCGGTGGGAACATTCAAGGCGATCAGGATCGACAAGGCGGAAAAGGGCACCACGGCCGCACTCACCCAATTCGACGAAGCCGAATTGATGGAAGGCGACGTCACCGTGCGTGTCGAGTGGTCGACGCTCAACTACAAGGACGGCCTTGCCCTCACCGGCAAGGCGCCTGTGGTGCGGCGCTTCCCGATGATCGCGGGTGTCGATTTCGCAGGCACCGTGGAACAATCGTCGCATCCGCTATGGAAGGCCGGCGATAAGGTGATCTGCAACGGCTGGGGCCTCGGCGAGACCCATCTCGGCGCCTATGCCGAAAAGGCGCGCGTCAAGGGCGACTGGCTGGTGCGGCTGCCGGACGGCATGACCGCGCGCGACGCGATGGCGATCGGCACCGCCGGCTACACGGCGATGCTCGCGGTGCTGGCGCTGGAAAAGCAGGGCCTGACTCCGACCAGCGGTCCCATCGTGGTTACCGGTGCGGCGGGCGGCGTCGGATCGGTAGCGATCGCAGTGCTATCGAAACTCGGCTATCACGTCATCGCCTCGACCGGACGGATGTCGGAGGCCAATTATCTGAAGGGCCTCGGCGCGGCCGAGGTAATCGATCGCAACGAACTGTCGGGACCGGCCAAGCCGTTGGCAAAGGAGCGCTGGGCCGGCGGCATCGACAGCGTCGGCTCGGCCACGCTCGCCAACCTGCTATCGATGACGAAATACCGCGGCGCCATCGCCGCATGCGGTCTCGCCGCCGGCATGGACCTGCCGTCTTCGGTGGCGCCGTTTATTTTGCGGGGGGTGTGCCTTCTTGGCATCGATTCCGTGATGTGCCCGATCGAGTTGCGCAAAGCCGCCTGGACCCGCTTGGCGGGCGATCTGGATCGGACAAAACTTGCTGAAATTACTCATGAAATCGGTCTGGACGAGGTCATCGAAGCCGGTGCCAAGATCCTGGCCGGCCAGGTCCGCGGTCGAATCGTGGTAAAAATTCTCTAACGGCGTTCAGACTTTACCAACCAAGCTGCTCCAATGTTGCCACTGTTGGTATGGTAAGCAGCGGGTAAAGAGGGTTCAGGCGGTTGCCCGCGCTTGGGTAAGTTGGAGTTGCAGCATGCTTGCGCGTTTCGTGTTGGGTGCCGTCACGGCCGGTGTAGTGGTCGCGCCCGCTTTGGCCGGGCAGATGAATGCCGATGAGGCCCGCAGGTTCGTCGCCGGCAAGGTTTTCGCGTTTACCTGCTTCGACGGTACCCGCGGCGCCGGCCGGATTCTCGACGACATGGGGGCGGCCGGTTCGGTGCAATTTTCCGGCGCTGGCCCGATCCGCCATCTACGATTGCCCGGCAATACGCTTCAGGTCCGCGGCCAGGCCGTCTGCGCGTCGATCAAGGGCATCCCGTTCGAGCCGTGCTTCAATCTCGACAAGAAGGACGATCGCAGCTTCCGCGGCTCGGTCTCGGGCATGGGCTTCGCGTACTGTGATTTCCGTCATCAGGGCGCCGCACAGATGCTGATGGCGCGTGCGGTGGCCCGCCCGCGTTCGCTGCGCCCGCCGGAGCACACGCGCTCGGCCGACGCCTCGCGGGTGGAAGTTTCGGCGCGGGTCGAAACGCCGGCGGTGGAAAGCACCAGACTGGAGCCGGTCAAATCCGAGCCGAAGGCCGAGCCGGCGAAATCGGAAGGCGCTTCGGAACTGCGCCGCTCGACCGACTAAGGCGTGCCTGGCTTGAGCCGCTGCTCCTAGAACACAAGTACGCTCTTTTCCGCCAGACACCCGATCAGATTTGCCGTCGACGTATCGGCGACGCGGTCCAATTCTCGCTGTTGTGGATGACCCCGGCCCGGGGCCTGGCAACTAATCCCCGGCTCAGCAGCGGCTACTCGGTGGCCGGATTGATTGCCGAACATCGCAAGCTGGTTGACGTCGCCAGCCGGCAGCGGCCGCCAGAACACGTCGCGTGCGAGGTCGAGCACTTCGCCGGATCGAAACTGCGCGGTCTTGCCATTGGATCGACGTACGCGCGGATCGTCGGTCAGCAAAGCGCTGCGCTCCCGTCGCTGGTCATAGCGAAGCCGAAGGCGCATTCCGCAATGCCGTAGTCTTACGGGCCGTGGTGTTCATGTCTTGGTAGGACTGGCGATCCAGTTTTGTCAGAGATCGACAGGCCTCGGGGGCGCGGCCCAACACTTGGTTCAATCATGTCGTTATATTACTTCCGGATCGCCACCGGTCGCTATTCGGGCGCGTCCGATCAGGGGTCGGAATTCGACAGCCGTGAGGCCGCCTGGGCCGAAATGACCAAGGTCTGCGCCAATCTTGTTGGCGGTATCTCCCGCAGCCTGAAGCAAAACGCCGAATGGCAGATGGAACTCCTGGACGAGGCGAGGAAACCGGTGTTCCGAATCCGTCTGGTGGCGGAAACGCTGGAATAGTTTGCTTCTATTAATGGCCTCATCAAGAGAATCTGCGTGACGGTCAAAGAGTCGCCGTCGCCGCATTCGTAACGGATCAATCCTGTAAAGCCTTGGTGTCGCCAGCCTTTCCTGCAGGCGGCTTTTCAGTTTTGCTGCGATGTTGAGGGTTTCGTCCAGCAGAGGATGTCATTATCGTTCTTGCACGGGTAGACGAGCCGCTGGAAACGCTTGGCTTTGATTTCGGCCTTCCGATAACGTGGAGCAAATAACGGTGTCTCCCTATGAGCAGTGACGCCGTGAAGGGCCGCATCAGCGAAGTCTTTGCGGCATTCCTGAAGCTGGGCCTCACGTCTTTCGGCGGCCCGATCGCTCATCTCGGCTATTTTCGCGATGAGTTGGTAGTCCGGCGCAAATGGCTGGACGAGACGGCTTATGTCGACTTGGTGGCGCTCTGTCAGTTCCTTCCCGGACCGGCCTCCAGCCAGGTCGGTTTTTCCCTCGGAGTTCTGCGCGGCAATGGCCTTTTGGGCGGTCTAGCCGCGTGGTTCGCCTTCACCATGCCCTCGGCACTGATCCTGTTCGCTTTCGCGATGGGCGCAGCCTCGTTCACGGGACCTGCTGCCGAAGGCTTTCTGCATGGCCTCAAGCTCGTCGCTGTCGCAGTCGTCGCACAAGCCATCTGGGGCATGGCGCGAACTCTCGCGCCCGATCGCGCCCGGGCTGGCATCGCACTTGCCGCGGTGGCGATCGTCGCTTTCTTCGCAGGATCGTTTGGGCAGATCGCAGCCATCGCGCTCGGCGCATGTGCGGGCCTTTGGCTCTGCCGGGGAAAAGTCGCGCCGGTTTCCGGTCATCTGAATTTTCCGGTCAGCCCGCGACGAGGTATCGTCGCGCTCGTACTCTTCGCGGCACTTCTGTTGATCCTTCCGGCCGTCGTCAGTGCAACCCACTCGCAGGGCCTCGCCTTGTTCGACGCGTTCTACCGGTCGGGAGCCCTCGTCTTTGGCGGCGGGCACGTCGTACTGCCTCTGCTGCAGGCTGAGGTCGTTACGCCGGGATGGGTCAGCAACGAGGCATTCCTGGCTGGTTACGGGTTGGCACAGGCGGTACCAGGTCCGCTCTTCACCTTTGCCGCCTATCTTGGGGCTGTGACGGGCCCTGCGCCGAACGGTCTTGCGGGTGCAGCCATTGCGCTTGTCGCACTACTCCTTCCAGGCATGCTGCTCGTCTATGGCATGTTGCCGTTCTGGGATGTGATGCGCACACGCCCTGCCGCTCAGGCGGCCATGCGCGGCACCAATGCGGCCGTGGTCGGCATTCTCGGCGCAGCCCTTTACAATCCGGTCTGGACCAGCGCGGTCCTTACGCCGCGTGATTTTGTGTTCGCGCTCACGGGTTTTCTGCTCCTCACCGTTTGGAAGATGCCGCCATGGGGCGTTGTGGTGCTTCTGGCCGGCGCCGGCACCTTGTCGCGGCTCGTCTGAACATCGTTCGGCGCGCGGGGGCGCCAGTTCACTGCGGCATCAGGCCGGCCCCATCGAGGCCGCTTGAATCGCTCCGCCAAAGCCAGACCGAAAGCGTTTGCGAGCGTCCCCTGATCCGCGTTTCCTTGGGTCCAGTGAGAACGCCGGAGGCGAACAATGCGTTTTCGGGGCCGGCCTGACGCAGCAGGTCGTCGCTCACGGCGAGCACCGCGCCTTGCTTTGCTGCGACCTCCATCAGCCGGCTTGCCACGTTCACACAGTCTCCGGTCGCGGTGATGTGCTGAAAGCTGCCGCCGCCGAGGCGAGACGCGAGGATGGGGCCGAAATGGGCGCCGATCTTGAAGCCGGTTCGCGAGGCGATCGACGGCGGCAGCGTTTCGATCCATTGTTCGGAGCGGCTGCACAGGTCGACGCAGCAAAGCACGGCATTGCGAGCGTCGTCTGCGGTGCGCTCCGGCATGCCGAACAGGATCATGGCCCCGTCGCCCTGAAAGCTGGTGACGAGGCCGCCATGCGCCACGACCGCGCGGTCGATCAGGATGTGGAAATCCTTCAGCATCTCCAGCATCGGCTCCATTTCCGTCGTTTCGCTGAGTGACGTAAAGCCGGACAGGTCGATGAAAACGATCGCCGCATCCTGATGCACCGGCTCGACCAGAAATTCCGGATTTTTCGTCAGCCATTTGCGAAGCACCGGCGCCTGGAATTGCTGCAGCAGGTCGCTTTTCATGGCGAGATACTGCGTCTGTCGCCGGTTCAGCCACAACTGGACCGCGCCGAACAGGATCGCCGGCGGAGCAGCGGCCGCGACCGGCAAGGCCGCGCTGAGCCAGATGCCATGGGAGAATGCCATGAAATTGCCGGCCAGCCAGATCAGCAGTACGGCCGCGATCGAAAGCAGGCCGACCGCGCTACGCCGCCACGCCAGCAAACCCACCAGCAGCAGCGTCAACGCGACCGCAAGAACGGCATCGATGGCGCGCGTGGTCCGGTCGCGCAAAATTCCGTCACCGGTCATCAAATGCGCAACGGCCGTGGCGATGATCTCCACGCCCGGCGTCACCGGATCGAATGGTGTCGAAAACACGTCGCCGCCGCCGGTGACGGTGACCCCGATCACGACAATGCGGTCTCGCACGGCGTTGCTGGGAATATCGCCGTTCAGTACGGAAGCCGCGCTGACGGTGCGGACCGTGCCGTGGCGACCATAGAACGCCAGCGGCAGAACATGGTCAATGTCCGTCGGGATATCTCGTCCCCCGAGCGTCAGGCTGTCGGCCTGGATGGCCGGCTCCGTGCCGGTCGCCAATGAAGCGACGCGCAAGGGGAACGACAGCTCGATCTTGTCATCGGTCCGAAACAGCATCGGCGCGCCGCGAGGCGTGCCGGATTTGTCCGTGGTCAGGTTGACCACGCCGACCGCGGCACGATCGGAGAATGTCTTGAGCGGCATCAGGAATTTTTCGGCCCGCGGCAGGCGCGCAAAGGGATCGTTTTCCTCGGTGGCGATCAATTGCTTGGCTTCGGGAAATACGGCGGCCGCGGCGATGACGGTTGGCCGTTTATCGAGCGCCTGTGCTAACGCTGCATCGCCCTGTTCGCTGCCGTGATCGAGCAGCAGCAAGTCGACTGCAATGACGCGAGGCTCGAAGCGGGCGATCGCATCGACGATGGCGGCGAGATCGGCCCGCGGCAGCGGGTAGCCGCCTTTCTTCGCCACCGTGTCATCGTCGATCGCCACGATGGTGACCAGATCCGGCGCGGCCGTTTCCCCGCGCGCGACCAGGCGCAGATCGGTCAGGGCGCCTTCGGCCCGGTCAAGAAACTGAACGTCGCCGCGCCAGTGGCCCAGTCCCAGCACCGCCGCCCAAAGCGCCGCGAGGGCGAACGCAACCAGCGTCTGGATGGTCCGGCCGGTCACTGACGATCATTGTCCAAATCGTTGTCCAACAAGATCATTGTCCAAGACGTGCGAGCAATGCGTCGACGCGCGGTTGCGGCCAGCGCTTGATCACCAACGGATCGGTGCCCGGATCGACATCGACCCCCTGGCCTGGACCAAGGACGACCTGCGCTCGGCCGACGGGCCTTCGCACCGCGACCTGGCCCCTGAGGACGAGAACCGACGTCCGTGTTGCCTGGGCATCCACCGCCCATTTCGTGCCGCGCACGGCGGCGATGGCTTGCGGCGTCGTGACCTCGAAGCGACGTCTGCCGCGCTGCTTGGGGGCGTCGACGAGCAAGGCCTTGCTTTGCAGATCGACCGAATCCACATCGCCATTCCGGTTGTGGCTCTGCAGCGTGAACCTTGCGCCTTCCTCGGCCACGATGGTCACGCCGCCGCGGCAACGCAGGATTTGCGTCGCATTCGGTCCTTGCGCTGAATTGCACCCCATCGTGGCCGGTTGCGCAGACGCACCGTCAACACCGGGAAATGCGCCGATAAATGCGCAGGCAATAGCTATGCACGTTATCCGAACGAGCGCTCTCATAGCTCAGTCTCCATGAATAACCCTGCACAAGGCTTCTGTAAAATGATCAGCGCAGCAACACCGGTTTTGAATTTCAAACTGTGTTCAGAAAATGTCTGGAATCGCGCCTATGCTCCCGGCTGGACCGCAGGTGTGGGCGGCGGTGGTCGCCTGCGGAATAGTAGCCGCTGGTACATCCAGCCGATCGCCACCAGCACCAGCCCCAGGCACATGAACGAAAGCGCACGGTAGACGCCTGTCAGCGTCGACATGTCGATCAGGAAGGCCTTTACGATCGTCAGCGCGATCACCACCGCCGAGGCGAGGCGGGCACGCTGCGAATTGAACAGGATGCCGATCCCGAGCAGGACGACGCCGAACGTCAGCCATGCAATCGAATAGGTATACTGCTCGGCGCCGCTGGTGACGCCGCGGGCCAAGACCGGGCCGTGATAGAGCCTTCGTATTTCAAATGTAACATAAGCCAGCGCGAGCATCAGCGCCCCTGCGGCGATGGTGTTGCCGTAGCCGGCCGGGCGACGGCCGGCTACTGCATAAGACAGCAGCAACGCCAGTACCGCGGGCAGCGCGTAGCCAAGCAGCAGCAGGTTGACGAAGGCGCCGCCGACGTCGGTCGGCCAGAGGATGGGGTTCTCGAGCATCATCAGGCCGAACACGCTGGCCAGTCCGGCAAACACCGTCAGCAGGAGTGCGCTGATGTTATGGATAATACTGCCGGTGCGCAGCCGCAGCCGTTCCAGCCCGATCGCCATCGCCAACGCGACGCAAACCTGGAGTCCGACCTCGGTGAGACCGGCGGAGCTCGCGTAAACGTTGCCGCCATTGACGGTGTGGCGGATTTCCATGAAGGCCAGCAATACCGTGAACAGGATCGCCGCCGATTCCACCATTCGCAGCGGCGCGTCGTCGCCGCGGCGGCGCAGGAAGCGGCTTCCCGTCCAGAACGACAGCGCCGGTATGCCGTAGCCCCACAGCAGCCAGTTGAAGATCGGCATGGTGCCGACGGCATCGCCGACGATGCGCGGCTCGTATCCGATCCGCAGCACGACGATCCCGGCGAGAATGGCTGCGAGCCAGCGCAGGAACGGAATCGGCCGCTGCATCGAGATCCACGCCGTGCCCATCGACATCAGCGCCAGCGCAATCGTGAGCCAGCCTTTTTCCAACGCGAAGGTCAGCGCCAGCGCAAGTGCTGCGAGCGCGCCGGTGGCGAACAGCGCAATCGAGATTTGCAATCCCGGGCGCTCCTCGCGCTTGCTGAGAATTTCAGTCGCAGCGCCAAATGCTGCCGCCAAGATCGCCGCGAGGATCGCAAACGGGATCGAGCGATCGAGATGCGCGATCCGTGCGTAGAGCGCGACCAATAGCGCCAGCGGCGTGAATACGCCCGACGCCGCCCAGCGCGTCGAGATCGCCGCGCTGGTGAAACGGCTTTGCGCCAGAAACCCGGAGGCGCCGAACCCGACTGCGAAAATCGCAGCCGCCACCAGGTGCAGCGAAACGGAGCCGTCCGTGGCATCGGGGCCAATGCCCGGCAAGGGCCCACCCGGCAGCACCAGCATGTCCGGATTGCCGCGGATGGCCCATTCGGCGAACACGACGAAGACGAGGATCGACGCGGCGCCGAGGGCGCCCGCAGCGGCATCTGCGCGCCACGCTACGAGCAATGTTGCGGCTACCAGCAGCGTGAACACAACCATCGCTGTATCGTCATGTCCGCTGTTAAGTACGATCACGGTTGCGCCGAGCAGATAGGCAGCGAGCGAGCCTGAGGAGATCGGCTCGATCCGGCCGTCGGCAGGCGGGCCGAACATGAAGCCACAGACCACCAGCAGGGCTGCAAGGATGAACCCGGCGACGATATGGAATGCGTGCGGTGCGACCATCGACGGCCCGCATTCCAGGCAGGGGAACGTCCACAGCAGCGCGAACACGATGGTGGTGACCGCGAGCCAGCGCCACAGCCTGATCCGCGCAAGCCCGAACGCCGCCGCGGTGACGACTGCGAGATAGGCATATAGCGCCCAGAAGTCGGGTTTGTCGGATGATACCAGAACCGGGGTGGCGAATGCGGCGGCGATGCCGAGGCCGGCCAGCGCCGGCCCATGCAACAGCGCCGCGGCGAGCGTGCCCAGCGCCACCATGCCAAGCAGGATGAACGCGGTTGCAGGCGCCAGAAAATCGTACAGCGCGTAAGCCGCATAAACCGTCGCAAACGCAACCGCGGTACCGGCGGCGGTGAGGATGGCGGGGATGTTGGCAACCGGCAGCGCTTCGATCGCGGAGATGCTCTCCTTGCGCCGGGTCCATTCGCCGGCAGCCAACAGTGCCAGCGCGAATGCGCCGCCGAGCAGGATACGCACGCCGGGACCGATCAGCCCCGCCTCGATCGAATAGCGGACCATGAAGAAGCCGCCCAGCGCCAGCGTCAATCCGCCGACCCAGACCACCCAGCGGGTGCCGATGCGCTCCTCGAAGCCTGGACCGGGCTGCGGTGCGGGGGCGGCTGACGGAACATCCGGTATTGGCGGAGGCGTTACCGGTGGAATCGGCGGCGGTATGGCTTCGCTTGGCTCGGGTTCGACCTCGGTCGCTGCCAGCGGAGCGATCGGAGCTTCCTGCGCGGGAAGCGCTGGCGGCGCGGTGCGCGTCAGCATTCCTGCGGTTTCGATTGCGTCGAGCCGCGCGCGCAGCGTCGCGGCTTGATTGAACGCCTTGCGTGCGAAAATAAACGCGACGATGGCGATCACGACGGCAAAAAAATCGAACGGCGAATCCAACATCAACCTCCAGGCGATCGGCCCGAAGCGTATGGGCTTAACCGCAGTAAAACTTCAGCGCCGTCCGCGGACGCGCAGTCCGGGGGCCGGCCGTTCCTGCAGCACCTCGCGACGGAAGCGAAACAACGCCGCAGGTCGCCCACCGGTGTGAGTAGACATCACGCCGGTCGGTTCAACCAGCGCTCCGGCTTCCACCAGCCGGCGGAAATTCTGCTTGTGCAGATGCCGCCCCGAGATCGCTTCCACGGTGCGTTGCAGTTCAGTGAGTGTGAATTCGGGTGGTAAAAGTTCAAACACCACGGGGCGGTATTTCAGCTTGGCGCGGAGCCGTCCCATCGCAGTGGCCAAAATACGCCGGTGATCGAAGCGCATCGACACGCCGAGGCTTGGGATCGACTTGCGCGCTAATGCCGCAGGACGGCCATCGCGGCGCGCTTCCTCGACTAATCCTGCTTCGTAGAGCAGTTCGTAGCGGTCGAGCACGCGCTCCTCGTCCCAATGCGCCCCCCCGGTGCCGAAATACAGCCGCACGCGGTCCTTGCGGCTGAGCGCCCGTGGCGTTTCGGCGGTCTCGGTTTGCGCAGCCCAGTCCGTGAGTTCGGGAAGGATGTCGCGCTCGATGATGTCGGGCTGCGCCGTTCGCCAGTCTTCCCACGGGAAAAAGCGGTACCAGGGCTCGAAGGTGGCGCCCGGCGCGTGCGCTGCATTGTCGGCGGCGCGCGTGAGCGCCAGATAGCCGATCGAGGCGACATGCACATCGGTGTCGCCAGGCTCGGTATGCCGGCCGCGATCGCCGAATGTATAGAGTTGTTCGACGTAACCGACCCGCAATCCCGCCTGTTCTTCCACCCAGGCGCGCAAGCCCATTTCGAAGGTGCGGTGTGCGACCGCATCGAATGGCCCGAAGGGAAGGCCGGCGAGGCGGTCGCGATCGCTTCCCGATGCGGTGAGAATCAGCGGCTCACTGCCTTCGATCGCGACGATGGCGGCGGTCAGCCCGATTTCGATCGGCGTCAGAAGCTTGTCGCTCATCTGGCGCCATTCGCGGACATCAGTCGAGATCGACGCGGAACGGACGGCCCTCGACCGTCATGCTGCCCGGACCCATTTCGTCGAGCGCGCGCAGCATTCGCCCCTCGCGGCCCAGCGCCTTGTCGGCAAGGCTTACGATCAGCCGGTTCGGCGAAGCGATTGCCGACGCTGCTCGAATCTGCCGCGCGATCGAAATCTCGTCGCGGTGCGGATTGAGCATGCACGCGGCGGCAAAGGCGCTCGCGGTCGAGCGGCTGATCCCGGCATAACAATGCACGACCAGCGGCGCCTTGCGATCCCAGCCGCGCACGAAATTCAGGACCTGTTCGATATGCACATCCGACGGCGCGACAAAGCCCTCCATCTGTTCGGTGATGTCGTCGATCTGTACTTTCAGATGATTGGCCTCGAGCACCGATTCCGGACGCTGCACCTGATCGACCTTGGCCATCACCGTGAGGATATGGCTCGCGCCGGTGGCTTTGACGGTGTCGGGGAGTGCGGCGAGCGAGCAGACGTGAATCATGGCAGTCCTTTTTATTTGCCGCGATTATAAACCCGCCGGTGGCGTGGTGAAAGCAGGTTCAAGCACCGATGTTCACGGATGGAGTGTCTTGAACCGTGCGAGGAACCGTTTCTCCGCTTTGGCCGCGGTCCAGGGCGTCAGGTAATCCTGCCTGGTCGCCTCGGGCAAGCCGGGATCGCGGCCGAACAGGCGCTTGGCTTCGGCCTCCGCAAAGCCCGCAAGCTCCGTCGCTTCGAGGTAGGCTGCACCCTTGTCGGCTTCCTTGATCTGTCGCGTGATTTCGTCGGCCAGCACCGGCGGCAGTCCGAAGCGGATGTGGATCGCCGACAGCAGCCGTTTTTCGACGGCCTTGTAGTCGCCGCCGAGCACCGCCTTGAATGGCGAGATCATGTCGCCGATGACATATTCCGGCGCATCGTGCAGCAGCGCCGCCAGCCGAAACCGATGATCGACGCGCGGCTTCTGCTGGCGCATGACCGCTTCGACCAACAGCGTGTGCTGCGCCACCGAGAAAATATGCGTGCCTCTGGTCTGCCCGTTCCAGCGCGCCACGCGCGCCAGCCCATGGGCGATATCGGCGATCTCGATATCGAGCGGCGAGGGATCCAGCAGATCGAGCCGCCGTCCCGACAACATCCGCTGCCAGGCGCGAGTCGAAGCTTTTGTCGCGGGCAATCGTGCCGTCATTTGGCCTTGAGGCGTGGCGCGCGAAGCTTGCCTACGCAGGCTTGGTGGCAAAAGCACGTCACCAGATGGTCATTGACCATGCCGGTCGCCTGCATGGAGGCGTAGACGATGGTCGGGCCGACGAATTTGAATCCGCGCGAAGCCAGTTCCTTTGACATCTTGATCGACAGCGGCGTCGATGCCGGCACGCTGGCGGTGGTCTTGAAGTTGTTGACTTGCGGCTTGCCGTTGACGAAGTCCCACAGGAACTTCGAGAAGCCCGGCCCGTCTTCCATGATCTTCAGATAGGATTTCGCGCTCGCGACCGTACCCTCGATCTTGGCGCGATTGCGGACGATGCCGACATCGTTCATCAGCGCGTGGATTTTTTTTTCGTTGTAGCGCGCGATCTTCTCGGGCTGGAAATCATCGAATGCCTTGCGAAAGTTTTCGCGCTTGCGCAGGATCGTGATCCACGACAGCCCGGCCTGGAAACCATCCAGGATGAGTTTTTCATAGAGTGCGCGGTCATCGTACTCCGGCACGCCCCATTCGGTGTCGTGATACGCCATATAGAACGGGTCTTCTCCGGGCCACGGGCACCGCGTCAGGCCATCGGCATGCAGTCGCGCCGAGCGGCTCATGCGACGGTCTGCTTCGGCGCAGGGCGCACGTCGTCGGGTTCGGCGAGGCGGAGGGCAAGGCCGCCCGACGTTAGCGGTGTCCCCGCGTCGAGCGCGTCGGCGACGCGATCGGTCCGAAGCAACGCAAGGCCATTGTGACCGGCGGTTGAGCCGATCGTGCCCACCGGCTTGTCACCGGCGAGAATAGCGGTGCCGGATTCCGGGGAGGCGTCCTCAAGAACGATGCGCACGGTGCGCGTGCGCGCGGTACCGCGATGCTGCATCCGCGAGACCACCTCCTGGCCGACATAGCATCCCTTGTCGAAATCAACGCCGTGCAGCCGGTCCATGTTGGTCTCATGCGGAAACGCATCGCCATACATGAAATCGAGGCCGCCGCGCGGGACGCCCGAGGCGATGCGGTGCGCGTCATAGGCGGTGCTGTCGACCAGATCGGCGCCGATGAGATCGGCAACCTTCTGCGCGAGCTCCGGCGGCACAAGGATTCGCCAGCCGAGGTCCGCGTTCCGCGGATCGGCGAATGCGAGATCGGGTTTCGCGGTGGGATCGCCATCCCATGCCGCAAGCACACCTAGTCCGTCCGACAGGTTTTCGACGGCGACCTTGGCACGCAGCTTGTAAAAACCGAGTTTGTCGGCGAGACCTTGCGCCAGCGCGCGTGGGCAGTCGATCAGGAAGCCGCCGCCATGGCCGGAAGGCGCTTCGGTGATCAGGAAATCCACCGTGATCTTGCCTTGCGGCGTCAGCAATGCACCGAACCGGCCAACCCCAGGCCGCAGCGATAGCACGTCGGTCGTGACGAGACCGTTGAGAAAGTTGCGGGCGTCATCGCCGCTGACCTTGACCACGCCCCGATCGGGGAGAAACGCTGCTTTCATACGGTTTTTCTGCAGTCTTTCGGAGTTTCTTTGGGGAAACGCCGGTGTTGGATACCACACGCCAACGTAAGGCGCTAAGATGCCGGGAACAAGGCCCGCGCGACATCCGAAAAGCGGGCGCCGAGGACCGATGAATCAGCGATTTGACACCATTCTAAAATCCGGCACCGTGGTCAATCAGGACGGCGAGGGCGTGCGCGACATTGGGCTGCTCAATGGCCGCATCGCCGAAATCGGCGGGCTGTCACAGGCCTCGGCCGCCGAGGTGGTCGACTGCAAGGGGCTGCACATCCTGCCCGGCGTGATGGACACGCAGGTGCATTTTCGCGAGCCGGGCCTCACCCACAAGGAAGACCTCGAAACCGGGTCACGCAGCGCTGTCATGGGCGGCGTCACCGCAGTGTTCGAAATGCCGAACACCGATCCGCTCACTGTCACCGAACAGACCTTCACCGACAAAGTTGACCGCGGCCGTCACCGCATGCATTGCGATTTTGCCTTCTTCATCGGCGGCACCCGCGACAATGTCCAGGATTTGCCGGAACTCGAGCGCGCGCCGGGTTGCGCCGGCGTGAAAGTGTTCATCGGTTCGTCCACCGGCGCGCTGCTGGTCGAGGACGACGAAAGCCTGCGGCGGATTTTCAAGGTGATAAAGCGCCGGGCTGCGTTTCATGCCGAGGACGAATACCGACTCAACGAGCGCAAGGGACTGCGCATCGAGGGCGATCCGCGCTCGCATCCGGTGTGGCGCGACGAGACCGCGGCGCTGATGGCGACGCAGCGGTTGGTGAAACTCGCGCATGAAACCGGAAAACGCATCCATGTGCTGCATATCTCCACCAAGGAGGAAATCGAGTTCTTACGCGACCACAAGGATGTCGCCTCCTGCGAGGCGACCCCGCATCACCTGACCATGGCCGCGCCCGAGTGCTATGAGAGGCTCGGCACCCGTGCCCAAATGAATCCGCCGGTGCGGTCGGCCGACCATCGCGCCGGCATCTGGTACGGGATCGAGCAGGGCATCGTCGACGTGCTCGGCTCCGATCACGCGCCGCATACGCTGGAAGAAAAAGCCAAGACCTATCCGGCGTCGCCGTCGGGCATGACCGGGGTGCAGACGCTGGTGCCGCTGATGCTCGATCACGTCAATGCCGGGCGATTGTCGCTTGCGCGCTTCGTCGATCTCACCAGCGCCGGCCCGGCGCGGCTGTTCAACATGGCCTGCAAGGGCCGCATCGCGGCCGGCTACGATGCAGACTTTACGGTGGTCGATCTCAAGCGCAGCGAAACCATCACCGACAAATGGGTGGCCTCGCGCGCGGGCTGGACGCCCTATGACGGCATGCGCGTCACCGGCTGGCCGGTCGGCACCTTTATCCGTGGCCGGCGCGTGATGTGGCAGGGCGAACTGGTGACGCCGGCAACTGGCGAGCCGGTGCGGTTTCTGGAGACGCTGAAGGCGTAAGGATCATCTTTTTACACGGCGAGATGGATTGCTTCGTCGCAAGCTCTCCTCGTGATGACGTGCCCCGGACGCAGTGCAGCACGAAGTGGTGCGCTGCTGAGCCGGGGTCCATACAGCGAACTCCGCCTCATCCATGGGTCCCGGCTCTGCGGAGCAGCGCAAGGGCGCTGCACCGCGTCCGGGACATGAGATCAAGGCCACGCGCATTCCGGCGCGCCGTCATTGCGAGCGAAGCGAAGCAATCCAGCGCACAAAGAGCAGCGGGAGTCCGGCGCGGCCTTTACTGCCTCGCCAGTGAAATCGAGAACTCGCCGTTGCGGACGCGGGTCGGCAGGCCTTCCACGAATTTCGCGACCGCGTCTTCGCCATAGGTTCCGACCAGTTCGGCGAAGGCGGCAAACAGGCTGGCTTGCGCCAGGCAATCGCCGTCGACGCCATCATGCCGCGCTTCCGCCCACGCTTCATTCAGATAGCTCAGCGCGGCCTGCTTCTGTTCGTGGTCGGGCAGCGGGTCGCGGGCGGTGATGAAGGACGCTGGATGGCTCATGAAACTCAACGGGCAGTGCGCGCACTCCAGGGCGGAGTGCACTGACAGGCGAGGTGTAGCATGCAGTTCGTGGCCGCCTAGACTACTTCTTTAAGAAAGGTTAACGGCACTCTCCGCTTTTGACGGGGATTTCTCGCCGTCAATCGATGCGCATGTGGATATGATCGAGGATCGCGCGCGGCGTAGCGCAAACATGGCTGGCCCCGGCCTCGGTCAGTTCACTCCTGCTGCCGTAACCATAGAGTACGCCGATTGCGTCCATTCCATTGTTTCTTGCGCCGATCATGTCGTGGCTGCGGTCGCCGATCATCAGCGCTTGCGAAGCGTCCACCTCTGCTTCTTCGAGAGCGTAGGCCAGCAACTCGGTCTTGTAGACGCGCGTGCCGTCCAGTTCCGAACCGAATACGCGTTCGAAATAACCCGTCAGGCCGAAGTGATCGATGATCCGCTCGGCAAAGATGCGCGGTTTGCTGGTTGCGACAAACACGCGGCGGGGCGACTGCCCAAGCGTCGCCAAAACGTTTTTGATATCCGGATAGACGCTGTTCTCGTAGAGGCCGACATCGGCGAAGCGTTCGCGATAATGCGATACGGCGAGATCGGCTTGGCTCTCATCGCCGAGCAGCGTTGCAAAGCTGGCGCGAAGCGGCGGTCCGATACACCAGGTCAATTCGTCCTGTGTCGGGGCCGGACGGTCCAGTTTTCTTAGCGCATACTGGATCGAGCCGGTGATCCCGGGTTTCGGGTCAGTAAGTGTGCCGTCGAGATCGAAATAAATAGCGGCCATATCGTTCGATTTTCTGCGCGTCGTCGCCGGCTGGTGAACCGGCTCTCCTAGTTCGCGTAACGGGCCGTGAGATCGCGTGAAATCTTCGAGCCTTCCTCGATATACCTGCGGATCGCAACCGTCGCCGCCGGCGTGCAGCTCCGGTAGGTCTGCTGGAAGCCGTTATAGCCGCGGTTGAAGCCCGCGATCATGCGCGTGCGGCGGTCGCCGGAGGGGGTTTCGGCATCGATCAGCGCCTGCATTTCGTTGCGCCATTTCGGGCCTTCATTGGTACCGCAAATACCCCGCAGATAATGCAGGGCGCCGAGGATCTCGGCCAGCCGTTGCAGATCGCCATCGAACGGCGCAGCCGCGTCCTGGGCCCGCACAGGGCCCGAAATGCAGATCGAGATAAGGACGAGAGCGGCCAGAAAATGCTTCGACATGAAAGGGTTCCGCGACGGCCGTGATATGCCTTTTCAATGCGATGGAAGCAAGGCCAAGAGGCTTCGGATGTCCGCCGTTGTCAGGCCCGGAGCAGGCGCCAGGCCGACTGGATGACCTCCTCCAGGCCGCCGGTGACCTTGAGGTTATCAAGCGCATCCGGATCGAGCCATTTGAAATCGTCGAGTTCGTCGTTCAGCACCGGCTCGCCGGAAGTCCAGCGCGCCGCGAACGACATGATCAGGTAATGCCCGCCGCCGCCGGTTCCCGGCACCACCTCGCGCCATCCGGCAAGCCCGACGATCTCGATCTTCAGCGCGGTTTCCTCATCGACTTCGCGATGAAGCGCGGCATGCAAGGTTTCGCCGAATTCGACCCGGCCGCCGGGCAGCGAATAGAAGCCCTTGGCGGGCGATCGGGCGCGCCGCACTAGCAAAAGCTTGCCATCACGGAAGATCGCCGCGGAGACGGCGAGCTGGGGATGCGAGGGCTGGACGGGCGATGTCACGGCCGTCAGTTGCTCATCATGATGGTTTCGACGTCGGCTTCGCTGCCGCCATTGATGATGCCACCGGCCAGCGCCACCAGCGGCTTGACCCAGCCGGTCGCCTCTTCCGCCAGTATGGCGCGGGTCCTGTCCTGCTTGACCTGGCGCATCGCGGCGCCGACCGCGGTGAGGATAGAGGTCATGGCGCTCGTGATATTGTCGAACTCGACGCGGATGTGTTCATCTGCGGATTCATAGGCCTCGATGGCGAGGTCGCGCCCTCTAAACGTCGATGCCGCGAAATGCTCGCGATAGGATAGCGGGTGCCATCCGAGGAAATCCTCCGCGCATTCCGGCATATCCGGGATCATCTCGAGCAGCATGATGGCTTCATTGAAATGATTCAGATAGTCAGTGGCAAGCCCGGTGCGAGGATTGATGTTGGCAGCGCGTAATCGTGCAGCCCGCGCGCCATCGTCGCCGCCCACCTTGCCGGGTGCCGGGCTGTCGGGGGATGGGGACATGGCAGCCATCGGGGTCATCGGTACAGTGTTAATGGTTGGAGTTAAAAGGTACTGAACGAATGCCTGTTTGGAAGGTATTATGTGCGGACGCTTCGTCATCACCTCGCCGCCGGCGGCCTTGCGGCTGCTTTTCGGCTATCTTGAGCAGCCCAATTTCCCGCCGCGGCACAATATTGCGCCGACCCAGCCGATTCCGATCGTTATTGTCGAGCACGGCGTCCGGCATTTCCGGCTGATGCGCTGGGGGCTGTTGCCGGCCTGGGTCAAGGATCCCCGTAAATTTACCCTCCTGATCAACGCGCGGGCGGAAACCGTAACGGAAAAACCGGCCTTCAAGAATGCGATCAAGCGGCGGCGCTGCCTGATCCCGGCCGACGGCTATTACGAATGGCAGGATTCCGGCGGCCGCAAACGGCCGCACTTCATCCATCGCCGCGATCGCCAGCCGATTGGCCTCGCCGGACTGGCGGAGACCTGGATGGGCCCGAACGGCGAGGAACTCGACACGGTGGCGATCGTCACCGCGCCGGCGAGCGCCGACCTCGCGGTGCTGCATCACCGCGTGCCCGTGACGATTGCGCCCGGGGATTTCGATCGCTGGCTCGATTGCAGCGATGACAGTGCGGAGGGCGTGATGGCGCTGCTGACCGCGCCGGAAGAAGGCGAGTTCACCTGGCACGAGGTCTCGACAAGGGTCAACCGGACCGCCAATGACGACGCGCAACTGATCCTGCCGATCACGGCGGAGGAGAGGGCGGCGGAGGAGCCCAAGCCGGCGAAGGCGGCGCGCAGGGCAGCGCCGGTGGCGTCAGAGGATGACGGACAGGGGTCGTTGTTTTAAATTCGAATCCATCAATGAAATTTATCGAAAAATATTCAACGCCGCGTATTGCAGGAGCATGATGGTCTTGGCATCGGCGATGCGGCCATCTCCGATCATGACCATCGCCTGGTCGATCGGCAATTCCAGCACCTCGATGTCCTCGCCCTCGTCGGCGATGCCGCCGCCGCTTCCGATCTTCATCCGCGGCTCATACTCCGCGACGAAGAAGTGCAGCTTTTCGGTCACCGAGCCGGGACTCATGAAGGCTTCAAAAACCTTGCGGATATCGCCGAGCCGGTAGCCGGTTTCCTCTTCGGCTTCGGCGCGAATCCGCACCTCTGGAGACTCGTTGTCGAGCAGGCCGGCTGCGGCCTCGATCAGGAGATCGTCGCAGCCGTTGACGAAGGCCGGATAACGAAACTGCCGCACCAGCACCACTGTGCGTTGCGCCAGATTGTAGGGCAGCAATGTCGCACCGTTGCCGCGATCGTAAGTCTCGCGGTGCTGCGTCTGCCACTCGCCGTTGGCGCGGCGCCATTCGAAAGTGGTGGTTTTCAGCGTGTAGTGGTTGTCGGAGAGGAGATGGACGTCCTTGATCCGGATGCGGTCGGAGACGCTCATGGGTGCCCCTTGGTCTCGATTAGGGTGTCGGTTCGCGCCCGTCGAGCCATTTGGCGTAAACGATGCGTTGCTGCTCGAAATAGCCGAGCGATTGATAGAACGCCTGAACCTGCGTGTTATCGGGGCGCACCATGAGCTGCATTTTTTCGATGCCGCGCCCGCGCAGCCAATCTTCTGCTGCGTCCATGATGAGGCGGCCATATCCCTTGTGACGGCAGTCGGGATCGACGGCGACGTAATAAACCCAGCCGCGATGACCATCGTGCCCGACCAGGACCGAGGCGACGATGCCGCCATCGTCACGCCCGGTCAGGACCGTGGCATTCGACCCCCGGCGCGCCAGCGCGATATCGGCGGCGGGATCGTTCCAGGGGCGCGTCAGGCCGCAGCGCTGCCACAGCGCGATGACATCGTTGATGTCAGCGTCTTCGATCGCCGCAACCGACAGTGCCGGCGTCGCCTTTGCCTGATCCACGCCTACAACACCTTGCCGGGGTTCATGATGCCGAGCGGATCGAGCATCGCCTTGATCGAGCGCATCAGTTCCATCGCGACCTTGTCCTTCACGTCGGGTAATTCGTCGCGCTTGAGGACGCCGATGCCGTGCTCGGCCGAGATCGATCCGCCCATCCGCAGCACGATGGCGAACACCACTGCGTTGACCTCGTGCCACCGGGCAAGGAAATCCGCGCTGTTGCCGCCGATCGGCTGGCTGACATTGTAATGGATATTGCCGTCGCCGAGATGGCCGAACGGCACCGGCCGCGCGCCGGGGATCAGCTTGACGACGGCCGCGTTGGCCTGTTCGAGGAAATCAGGCACGGCGGCGACCGGCACCGAAATGTCGTGCTTGATCGAACCGCCCTCCGGCTTCTGCGCCGCGGACATTTCGTCGCGCAGCTTCCAGAAGGCGCTGCGTTGGCTGAGGCTGGTCGCGATCGCGGCGTCGTCGACGATGCCATCGTCCAGCCCCTTTGCGAGGATCGCTTCCAGCGTATCGCGGGCGTCATCGCGCGGCGACGACAACTCCATCAGCACGTACCACGGGTGTTTGCCCGCGAGGGGATCGCGGACGTCGATGCCGTGCCGTACGCTGAAATCGACGGCGATATCGGAGAGAAGTTCAAAACTGGTCAGGCTGCCGGCGGCCTCGTTCTGCGAGATCGACAGCAATCTCAGCGCCTGCGCCGGCGATTTCAGTCCGACAAAGGCGGTTTCCACCGCGCGCGGCTTCGGAAACAGCTTCAGGGTTGCCGCGGTGATGATGCCGAGCGTCCCCTCGGCGCCGATGAAGAGATTGCGGAGGTCGTAGCCGGTGTTGTCCTTTTTCAGTTTCGATAGGCTGTTCAGGATACGTCCGTCGGCCAGCACCACCTCGACGCCAAGCGCCATCTCGCGCGCCACGCCATAGGCCAGCGCCGCGGTGCCGCCGGCATTGGTGGAGAGATTGCCGCCGATAGTGCAGCTTCCTTCCGCGCCGAGCGAGAGCGGAAACAGCCGGTCGGCCTCAGAGGCGCGCTGCTGGGCGATCTGCAGCACCATGCCGGCCTCGCAGGTCATGGTGTTGGAGGCGGCGTCGATGTCGCGAATGCGGTCCATGCGGCGCATCGAGACCACCACCTCGCCGTTGTGCGGCGTCTGGCCCCCGACAAGGCCGGTATTGCCGCCCTGCGGCACCAGAGCGATCCGATGCTCGGTGGCAAGCTTGCAGATGGCGGAGACCTCCGCCGTCGAGCCCGGCCGCACCACCAGCGGCGAGCGGCCGTGAAACAGGTCACGCTCCTCGGTGACGTAGGGCGCGATGTCGGCCGCATCGGTAACCGCGTATTTGTCGCCCACGATGGCACGAAAGCGCGCGATCAACTCGGGCGAGAGCGGCGGGGCTGAAGGCTGGGCAATATTCATCTTCTTCTCTTGACGCTGGCTCGTTTCCCGCCGCGTCGCCGCGCAGGGGTCCAGAAAGCCACGCGATAACTGCAGGGTTATGGCGTCCGTGTCGAGATCATACACGTCATATAAGGCCTTCGCCGGCAACAACCCACCAGCGGAGCGGCCATGCCGCCTCGCCTGCGGCCCGAATCCGCACCGTCAGCCCCTCATTTTGTAGGATAAAAATCCTCAAACCCGCGACTTGCGGTGCACGAAACCCAAGGCTATAAGCCGCCTTCTTGTCGGAGTGTGGCTCAGCCCGGTAGAGCACTGCGTTCGGGACGCAGGGGTCGCAGGTTCAAATCCTGCCACTCCGACCAGAAATCATTAGGCTTTTTCGTCTGATTTAGCCCCTCGGTCAAGTCAACCACCGATTCAACCACCGAAACGTGCCGGCCTTTTTGCCCAATGGCGGCAGCCGCTCCCTTCAAATAGTCAGGATGGTGGTGGCCGTAGGTGTCCTGAAGGACCTCGGGCGACATCCCAAGGAATCCGGCGGCCTCCCAGATCGGCACACCGCGCTGCATGAGCCAAGTCGCGGCTGTATGCCGGAGGGTATGCGGCGTGACCTTGCCAGGAAGTTTGGCGAGGCCGACCGCTGTTCCGAACCCCTTCTTAACCGACGCCACGGGCTTGCCGTTGAACTCGACAAAGCAGTTCACAATCAACTTTCGCTCTTTCCAGCGCCGCATATGCGCAAGCAGTCGCGGCGGGACAGGTGCCGGGGTCTGTCGTTTTTTGGTGGTCCGTTTGCCGATCGCCTTGCGGTAAAAGATGCCGCGTTCTAGATCTACGAACGAACGGCCTTGTTCGGCGTAAGGCGATGCCGTGGCGATCGCGCCAGCGCGCGTGCCGGTATAGAGGCCTATCAGGATAAAACGCGCAACGTGCCGCAACGGCCGCCTTTCCGTCACTACCGGCCTTCCCTTGCCCGAGCCGGTATGAATCGTTTGCTTCTCTCGATGCCTCCAGCAATGCCAGATCAGCGCTGCTGCTTCTTTGCGGGTCAGCCAGCGATCACGCGCTTCGCCCTTTGGTGGTAAGGAAACGCGAACCACGCCTCGGTGAAAGCCTTCTTTGGCGTGATGATTGATCGCGGCACGAAGCGTTTCAAGGTCGCGGCGAGCCCCACCTTGATTGCCCCGGTGTTTGACATACGCACCGCAAGTTTGCGCATTAACTGCAGACAACGTCTTACCACCCCAAAATTCGTTGAGGCGTCCAATTCTGGCGATGATCTCGAATTGATCAGCCGGCTCTCCGACATCGGATAAATAGATGGAGAGTACGTCAGCGCAGTCAATGTCCTCGATGTCGCGTCGGTTCCGCTCCGGTTGATATTTTTTGGCAATGTAGTCGGCTAGCGCTTGCTCTGCTTCTCGAGGTGGCTTTGCTTGAGACGCGCTTGCAATGCATCCCGTGGCGATATTGCGGTCTCCATCCTTGATGATCCAGACCGGCTGGCCAACGAGTTTTCCGCCGGTGTACCGCGCTTTTCGCTTATACAGTCGTGCTCCTTTACTTGGACGCGGCATAGCTTTCTCATTCGATCGATGTGTTCTAAGGTCGTGTAATCTTTGCCAGCAATACGTTCGATGGTCAGCCGGTCTCGCGCCGCTTCACGTCGCAAACCTGAAGCGGTCATTGACCCGTCGGGGAATGCAATCTTTGCCGCTAGCGCAAGGCGAATTGGGGCGTCGGATTGAAAACCACTATGCAGCGATTCTACCTTATTCGTCTTAGGTGAACTAGATCAGCGATTTTGAAATTCGAATCATATCAAGCGGCCTTGTCAAGTTTGTAGGTCCAAGTGTGGACGACGGGATCGCGATTGAAGAAGTCGA
>LNAP01001233.1_pt1 | contig 50762 bp, 42 predicted proteins | sample 602601 | NCBI WGS metagenome assembly LNAP01 (sample SAMN02440304, study PRJNA202911) | soil metagenome | biome: Subtropical and temperate rainforests or woodlands; isolation source: soil samples (1 kg each in a 20% v/v slurry with milli Q water) were... ...
GGAAAGTCAATGAAATCAACGATCTACCAACACCACCTCCGCGCCAGTGCTAGCTTTTCGTACCGTCACTTATTGCACTGAAAACGAGGAGACCCCTAGAGGGTGTAGACGAAATCAACAGGCGAGAGCGATCCTGCTGAGCAGGACACGTGCCTCTGCAAGCCAGACCCAAGCGGCGGAGGTCGATGTCTTGCGGTCATGGTGCATGACCATGCGACGCCAGCGTTCATTCCATGCGTGAGTGCGCTCGACGACCCAGCGCTTGGGCAGGATGACGAAACCCGTCGTGGGCTCCTGCCAAAGCGATTGCTGCGGATCGTGCAGTGTTCCGGTCGAGCGTTCCCGGTCTACGCACGACCTCTACACGAATGCCATGTGCCTTCTCAATCGCCTGGGCGCATTGACCACCGTAGGCCCCATCGGTGTAGAGCCGCGCGATCGTGGGAGCCTTGCGGCAGGCCTGCGCTACGACGTCTGCAGCACCGTCGCGATCCTGCACGCTGGCGGCCGTCACCGTGACCGCGAGCAACAGCCCGAGCGTGTCCACGATGATGTGACGTTTGCGGCCTTTCACCTTCTTGCCAGCGTCGTAGCCGGATTCGCCACCTTGAGGTGATCCTCTATTGGACTGTGCATCAATGACTGCTGCAGTCGGCTCGGTACTGCGGTTCATGCGCGATCGCCACTGCTGGCGCAGCCGGTACGCAGCACATAGCAGCAGGCATTGACCAGAGCCGGCGCTCATAGCGTGCCGGTGCACCGCGGCCACCGTGCGGACGCTCGAAGAGGTCTGCCACCAGCGCCCATTCGGCATCGGTCAGGTCTGTGCTGTAGTGCGGACCTGCCTCGCGTCGATGGGCCGCGGTGTAGCCGTAGCGCTTGGACAAGGCGGCTTTTGCTTCGGGCTCGATCGACCTGCGGGTCTCACGTGTTGGCATCGAACGCACAATGCCCTGCGCACGCAGCGTTCTGCGAATGGTGGCCGTGCATACCCGGACTTGGCCGGTGTGATCGAGCTCGCCAGCAAGCTCGTCGAGTGTCGCATGCGGCATTCGAGAGACGATCTCACGCAGCAAAAGGATGTGCTGTGGCGTCAGCGCTGCGGGCCGTCCTCCTCGATTCATCGCCTTCGAGGCATCGTCGACATGCCTGTCTTTCGCCATTGCAAACTCCTGCCGTGAAGACAGATCACCTGCAATGTTCAGGCCAGTTGATTTCGTCTACACCCTCTTAGCGCCGGCATAGGGCTGAGCAAGCTAGGCTGCGCAATCGCGGGCATGCGACTTGTCGAGATCCGCTCACAGCGACAGGACGATCTTCGCGCCCGCAGCACGCGAGCAGCAAGCCATCATTCGCTGATTTGCTGTGCGCTCAGCCTTGGAGAGAACCTTGTCGCGATGATCCACGTCGCCCTCAACAATCGCGACCTCGCAGGTTCCGCACAGCCCTTCTCCGCAATCGCAGGGTACGTCGAAGCCCGCGGCCTGCAACGCCTGCAGGAGAGTCTGGTCGGCGCGCACATCCACGCTGACATTTGAGTCCTTGAGTTCGGCGACGAAGGCATGCTCCTTGGCTGGATCCAGCGCCAAGCCTTCTGCATGGAAGTGCTCGAAGTGCAGCACGCCTTCCGGCCAGGCGCTGCTCAGGTTCTCGAGCGCGTCGATCAATCGATCCGGGCCGCACGCATACACGCGCGTGTCGCCATTGACGTTTTCCAAAGTCGCAGCCAGGTCCATACGCCGGCCTTCAGACTTCAGGTAGAGCGACAAGCTGGGGCCGTGCTCGCGCTCCAGGCACGCCAGTAGAGCCAACTGCTGCCGTGAACGGCCGGCGTAGTGCAGCTCATAGGACTTGCCGAGGCGCTTCAGCCGGTCGGCCATCGCGCGCATCGGTGTGATGCCGATGCCTCCGGCAATGAGGACATAGTGCTGCGCAGATTCGTCAAGGCGAAAGAGGTTCTTTGGACCGGAGAGCTGCAGCGTGCTACCGACGGCCAATTGATCGCAAAAGTACCGCGATCCACCCCTGCCTTGCGATTCGCATTGCACGACGACTTGGAGCGTGCGATGGTCGTCGGCCTCGCCGCACAGCGAATACTTCCGGCGAAAGCCCCCAGCAATCAAATCTACGTGCGCACCAGCTGTCCAGGCCGGCAAAGTCAGACCATTCGGATCTGCGAGCACCAGGCGCACCAGCCCCTCACCCTCGCTGCGCTTGTCGCGCACGACGACCGGCCGCGAGATGCTGCCCTTGGCTGGCGGACCGATATAGAAACCGCCATCCGGTCTGGCATCAGCTTCAGCGGTGCGCTCCGGATTGACCGCAGGATCCCACTCAACCCACAACTCGGAAGGCCCGCGAAACGACGTGTTGGGCAGGAAGCTGAGATGCTGATCCTCAACCAGCCGGATATGCGGCAGGCGTCGGGTGAACTCTTCAAGGAACACCCGCATCTGCATGCGACCGATATTCTTGCCCATGCACTGATGGGCGCCATAGCCGAACGTCAGGTGTTCGACGGCACTCTCGCGGTAGACGTCAATCTCGTCCGGATTCTCGAAGTGCCGGTCATCGAAGTTTGCAGAGGCTAGCACGAGAAGCAGTTTGCTGCCCTTGGGAATGGGAATGCCACCGACGTTGGCGTCCCCCGTGGAAATGCGCCGCCACGCGATGATGGAGCCTGCTACCCGCAGGCACTCTTCGACCGCATTCGGTATCAACTCAGGGCTCTTGCAGATGGCTTCCCAGGCATGACGTTGCTTGAGCAGCGTCATGAACGCATTCGAGGTCGCATTCGATGTGGTTTCATGCCCGGCCGCAAGAATTGCCATCATCATTGAACGCAGATAGGACTCTGGCACGATGTCCGGGTTTTGATGATGCTGCCGGATGCTGTCGTACATCCAGCCCTCGCCGTCTGGCTTGGCCATCATGTCGTTGAGAATCCTCTGGGAAGCCTCCCAGAAGCGGCCAACGTTCTCCGCAATGGATATCTGCTCCTCGGGTGTGGGGCGGCCCCAGGTGTTGAGTCTGTGGGCCACGGCAAAGTGCCGCAGCTCTTCAGCGCTTTCGTCGGGCACTCCGAGGAACTTCAATGCGATGGTGAAGGGGATGTCGTGAAACATGGCACCCACCAAGTCGACGCGCCCCAGATCAACGATGCGATCCATGTACTGGCGCGCGAGCGTTCGCACCATGGGCTCGAAGGTGACCAGCTGTTCCGGCAGGAAGGCGTCCATCAGCAACCGCCGACGTTCCTTGTGGTCCGGCTCGTCCTCATTGACCATGGTGCGCTTCATGGCGTACCCATAGCGCTCGAGGATGCTTGACACCTCGTGGGTGGCCGGCGTGATCTTCTCCAGCGCAATGGAGGGAGAGAACAGGATGTTGTCGCGGAACACCGCCTTCACATCCTCATAGCGCGTGACGATCCAGTAGCCCAACTGCGGGCTCCAGAAAACCGGCTCCTGCTCGCGCGCCCAGCGCAAGTAGTCCGCCGGCGCTTGCATGTACGCGTCCTCGAATGGATCGAACGCGGCGGCACGTCCGCTGACCGGGCAGCCATTGGGAGCTGTTGCGCCTGCCAAGGCACCGTGGTCGATCGGGCAGCGCCCGGCGGAAGGGAAAGCGGAAGCATTCATGGCATCACCCGGTCGATCATCATTTGCGTAATTTTATTCCGCAATGCGTAAATGCCAGAACGTATGGTTTACCCTATGCTCCTCGCGCGCGATCGAAGAATGGCTCGGAATCAGGGCGCTTGAATCAGGGCGCTTCGTACCCCATAGCCATGCTGATGTCGCTGGCCTCCTTGATCATTCTTGGACAGATTGCCCCGCCTGGCCGACTGTCAAAGCCATTGCTCGCGCCCAAGGACGTCAGCACTGCACAGACGTGTCCGTTGGAGTCGAGGACCGGTGCCGATACCGCGCTGATCCCTCTCAGGAGCGTGTCATTCACGATTGCGCAGCCTTGATCGCGTATTTGCCGCCGCAGCCTGTCGACAGGCTCAGACCCAGACATCATGGATTGCTGCTCGGGAGTGCCCGCCTCATACTCGGCTTGCGCCTTGCGGTGGATCTTGGTGTCGTCCGTGAAGGCGAGGAACGCCTGCCCGGTCGCTGACCACAGTATCGGGAGAACCGAGCCCGCTCGAATGTTCACAGTCACCGGCACGGGCGGCTCCTCGATGCGCAGCACCGTAGGCCCCATATTGCCCATGACCGCGATGAAGCACGTGACCTCCAGCGACTCACGCAAACGCACCAGCGCGCTCTCGCCGAGGCGCACCGGATCGCACTGGCGAAGCGCGGCCAAGCCCAGCCTGATGGACTCTGTGCTGAGGTAGTAGTGCTGGGTCAGAGGATTCTGGGCGACGAAGCCTTCCTGCACAAAGCTGGAGATGTACCGGTGCACCTTGGAGGCACTCTCTCCCACCTCGTTGGACAAGTGACTCAGGCTGGCAACGCCACCCAGCCGCGTCAAGGCCTTGAGGATAGACATGCCTGTCTCGGCGGATTGAACGCGCTGACGCCGGGCGTCTGTCGAACTGGTGGCGGTCGAACTCATGTTTAAAGTATCCGGGTAAGCACGAGATTATGTTACGCATTGCGTAACGTCCTTCGCGTACCTACATCGCGATGGAGCGCTCGATGGCCTCGGCCGACAACCCGCTATTGCGGACGCCTACTTTTTTGCAAGCGCGCTCCCGACCGCACTCGCTCCGAACCAGTCCTTGCTTGCCAGTGCGTCGGCAACGCCTGATATGACCAATCGCCGGCCTTCCCTCACCGCCTGCGAATGCATGCGAGCCGGGTTCTCAAAGAGCGTCCACGTCATGTAGAGGCCACGGATGGGCGTCCACGAAATCTCATTCAGGATCGGGTTCTCGAAGAGCGAGCAGGCAGGGACCACCGTGAAGCCCACACCCTGACGGGCCATGTCCAGGCAGAGCGTCAAATTGTCCGTTTCCACTGCGAGTCTGAATGCCACGCCTTTGCGGACGAGGGAATGCTCAACGAGTCCTCGCAGCACATTGGGGCGCCCCGGCAGAACGAGCTTGACGTCGTCCAGCCTTGAGATGAGCGCCGGCTCTGTGGCATCGAGTCCTTCGTTCGGCGCGCCCACGAGAATCAACGGTTCGCGAACCAGCGATGTTTGGCGGTAGCCGGATGCAGGAGAACTGTCGAAGGGGACGATGCAGAGATCGAGCAAGCCCGCCAACATGTAGTCGCGCAGCACGTTGCTCACGCCTTCATAGACCCGCAGCGTGATCCCCGGGAGCTCCTTAACCATTCGAGCGGCGAATTCCGAAGTGAACACCCCGTGCCAAGAAGGCGGAATACCGATGGCGAGCTGGCCCGTGGCCTTCTCGCCGACCTGCTCCTTGAGGATCGAGAACTGCCGCAAGAGCGGCCTGGCCCGGTCTGACAGAAGCCTGCCCGATTCCGTGAGGTTCACCCCGCCTTGTGTGCGAACGAACAGCTTCGTTCCCATCTCGTCCTCCAGGGCTGCGATATGGCGGGAGAGTGCGGGTTGCGAGAGGTGCAGATCAGCAGCTGCGCGGTTGATGCTGCCGAGCTCAGCCACGCGCAGGAAATACTCCAGAAATCGAACGTCCACTTCCAGTCTCCGGTCTGAGTTCCGCGAATCACACCCCATGCGATGGGCGTTCGCTTCGCCTGAGCTTAGCGGGTCTACAACTTTCCAAGCGCCTCTCGAATCTGGCTGATCAGCCACTGTTGTGCGGCATTGCCTTCGTGCCGCCTGTCCCAATGGACGCGCACTTCGATGGGCGCTATCTGTATGGGCAGCTCCAGCGAGGTGAGCGGTCCGTAGTGTGCGAAGGTGGTCGCTATCCGAGATGGGACCACAGCGAGGAGGTCGCTCGTGGCGATCAGCCTCGGAAGCACCGTGAAATGCGGCACCTGCAGTGCGACTTGTCGCAGTACGCCTGCTTCTCGCAACGCGTCCTCGACCAGACGGTGGCCCGAGAACTTGGAGGACACATACACGTGCCTAGCGGACGTGTAGGCCTTGAGGCTCAGATGCTTACGAATGCTCGAGTGGTGTTTGCTTAGAAGGCAGACGTAGTGCTCATGAAAGAGCGTTTCATGGCGCGTCTGGCTACAGATTGAGGGGAGGTTACCCACCGCTGCGTCGATCTTTCCGGAGACTAGCCAACCAGGAATATCCTCCGTCACCACCTGGACAATCTCCAGTTCGACGTGGGGGGCTCGCGCCTGCAGCAACTCGAAGATCGGTGGAAGAAAAATCAGTTCGCCGATGTCCGACATGGCGACTCGAAACCGTCTTCGCGACTGCGCGGGGTCGAAGCGATGGGCCTTTTCGAGCGCGCTTTCTATCTGGAGCAGCGCACCGCTGAAGGGTTCGTAGCAGTCCTGTGCCCGCGGGGTCGGCAGCATCCCGTCCGCGCTGCGTATGAAGAGCGGGTCATCGAGCAGCGATCGGAGCTTGGCGAGCGCATAGCTCACCGTGGGCTGCGTGACGAAGAGCCGATCGGCTGCAGCCGTCACGCTGCCCGTCTCGAAGACGGCAACAAAAGCGCGCAACAAGGACGTATCGAGTTGGGAGGCGGCGACGGGCACTGGATATATAGAATTTTTAGATTCTACTTCGATTATAAATCGATTTGCCACATAGTGTCCTCGCCGATAGTCTTAGCGTCCATCCGATGAAATGAAAGAGGCGGCCGTTGCAGAGCAAGCCTCAACGAAGACTGAGACATACCTATGCTGGCAACTGCCGACGCACTGAACGTCACCCATGCATCCGAGGGCGCTGGACGGGTGGACAACAAGGGTGCCCTCGCTATTCGCGCGCCGTCGCTCGCTGATCGCTATGACCTCCGGGAAGGCCGCGTATTCCTGAGCGGGATTCAGGCGCTCGTTCGACTGCCCATGGAGCAGATGCGCCAGGACCGAGCCCACGGCCTTCGCACACGCGCCTTCATCACCGGCTATCCAGGCTCGCCGCTTGGTGGCTACGACATCGCGCTCGGGCAAGCCGGCAAGTCTCTTGCCGAGCACGGCGTGGTGCACCTGCCCGGCCAGAACGAGGAGCTGGCGGCCACGACGCTCATGGGCACGCAGATGCTCGACGAGCATCCCAATCCCGAGCTGGACGGCGTCGTGGCCTATTGGTACGGCAAAGGGCCCGGCATCGATCGCTCCGGAGATGCGCTGAAGCACGGGAATTTCGCGGGGACCAGCACCAGTGGGGCCGTCGTCATCCTCAGCGGCGAAGACCATGAGGCGAAGAGCTCGAGCGTTCCTTACCAGCAGGAGTTCTCCTTTGAGCACCATGGCATTCCGGTGCTCTACCCGGCCACGGTCTCCGAGTTCGTCGAGTTCGGCTTGCATGCCGCGGAGATGTCGCGCTACAGCGGCTGCTGGGTCGCGCTCAAACTGGTCGGCCCGCTGTGCGACGGCGGTGAGGTCGTTGAATTTCGCCCCGACCAGTTCAGATTCATTCGTCCCGAGCTGACCATCGATGGTGCGCCATTCAAGAAGGTGGCGAACTTCAAGTTCTTTCCGGTCACCAACATCGCGACGGAGCGTCAGCTCTACGTCGAGCGGCACGCCGCGGTCAAAGCCTACGCCCAGGTCAATGGGCTGAATCGCGTCACGGTGTCCTCGGACGCGGACCGCATCGGTATCGTCTGCGCCGGCAAGACCTACACCGATACGCTACAGGCGCTCAAGGACCTGGGTCTGGACGAGGCCGCATTGCGCGCGGCCGGAATTCGCTTGGCCAAGATCGGCGTGCTCTGCCCGCTCGATGCCGACTTCATCCGCGACTTCGCGAGCGGCCTGAAGAAGCTGATCGTCATCGAGGAGAAGCGCGACTTTCTGGAGCGGCAAGTGGGGCGCGCGGTGTGCGAGATCGGCCCCATTCAGATCCTCGGCAAGTTCGACGCAGACGGCCGTCCTCTCTTTCCGCAGGAAGGCGGGATGAACAGTGACCTGGTCGCGACCTTGCTGGAGCGCGTTCTACGCTCGGACATCGCACTGCCAGAGCATGCACGCTGCCGGGTTGCCGAGCTCGCCGCGCTGCAGTCGCATGACTGGGGAGTCCAGCCTCGCCGCACCTTGAACTTCTGTTCTGGCTGTCCGCACAACGTGTCGACCAAGTTGGCTGAAGGGCAAGTCGCCTGGGGGGCGCCTGGTTGCCACATCTTCGCCGCAGTGATGGACACGCCCGACAAGCGCATCGAGGCGGTGACTCAGCTAGGCGGTGAAGGCCTGCCGTGGATCGGTCTCGCGCCATTCACTGCGAGGCCGCACATGGTGCAGAACATCGGCGACGGCTCGCTCATGCATTCGAGCTACCAGAACATCCGCTTCGCCGTGACCGCCGGCGTCAACATCACGTTCAAGATCCTCTTCAATGGTGTCATTGCCAATACCGGTGGCCAGGTCTCGCGTGGTGCGCCGTCGGTTGTCGACCTGCTGAGGCACCTGGCCATCGAGGGCATTGCAAAGATCGTCCTGATTGCGAAGGAGCCACAACGCTACAAAGGGAAGGCCCTTCCTGACGTTGTGTCGCTGCGTACGGCCGACCGGCTCGAGGAGTCGATGGCCGAGCTCGCCGAGGTCCGAGGTACGACGGTGCTGATCTACGACGGGGAATGTGCGAATGAGCGCCGCAGACGTCAAAAGCGGGGCAAGGCGCCTGCACCCACGCGCTTCACCGTGGTGAACGAGGACGTTTGCGAGAACTGTGGCGACTGCGGACGCAAGGCGAACTGCATGTCCTTGCAGAAGGTTGAGACCGAGTTTGGCGCCAAAACCCAGATCCACCAGTCCTCTTGCAATCAGGACCAGGCTTGCATCAACGGCGAGTGCCCGTCGTTTGTGACGGTGGAGGTTAGCGAAGGCACAAAGGTTCGGCGCCCCTCGCTGCAGCAGATCGACGAAGCCAGCATTCCAAGTCCGAACACGCCGCGGCTGAGCGGCCCGTACAACGTCTACGTCCCCGGCTTGGGCGGCACAGGCGTCATCACCGCCAATGCCATCCTGGCGCAGGCGGCGGCACTGGACGGAAGCGAAGTCAAGAGCTACGACCAGACCGGCGCCGCCCAGAAGTGGGGCGCCGTGCTGTCGAGCCTGATCATCTCGCCCTTGGGACAGCCGGCGCTCTCTAACCGGGTCGCACTCGGAAAGGCCGACCTGTATCTGGCGCTGGACCTGCTGGCCGGCGTGGATCGCGTCAACCTCGCGTGCTGCAATCCCGGCCAGACGCGCGCCGTCATGAACTCCGACGTGCTCCCGAGTGGCGACATGATCCGGAATCCTCGCATCGTGCTCTCCAAGACGGACATGATCGCGACCATCGCGTCGGCGACGAACGGCGCACAAGCCATCGTCGTGGATGCGCGGAAAGTGGCCGAGGGGCTCTTCGGTGACTACGTGATGGCCAATATGGTGACAATCGGCGCTGCCTACCAGGCTGGGCTTCTGCCGATCAGTGCGGCGAACATCGAGACGGCCATTCGCCTGAACGGCGCGCAAGTCGACGCGAACATCCTGGCATTCAGAGCCGGGCGTCTGTCCCAGCACGACGCCCAGGCGCTTGCGCGACTCTTGCATCAGCCGTTCTCGGTGCTTTCCGACCGCGTCGCAGAGCAAGACCGACAGGGCGGAAATGCCACGCGGCAGGCTCAGGCCCTGGTCAAGAGCCTCGACGACTTGGCGCTTCCCCGCGCACTCCTAGAGCGTCTGGAGATCCGGGTGGCCGATCTCATTGGCTACCAGGACATGAACTATGCGCGGCGCTACCTGGAGCAGGTGCGCAGCGCCGCGAAGGCCGAGCGCGCGCTTGGCGGCCCGAGCGACGAACTTCCTCTGACCCGTGCCTTTGTGCAGAACCTCCACAAGGTGATGGCATACAAGGACGAGTACGAGGTGGCCAGATTGCTCGTGCAGCGAACCTTCAGTGATCGCGTGCAGGGCATGTTCACGGGCCCGGTGCGCATGGTCTACAACCTGCAGCCGCCGTTCCTGCGCTGGTTCGGCCTGAACCGCAAGGTCGGCATCGGCCCGTGGGCCAAGCCATTTCTTGCGGCCCTTGCCTCGGCCAAGCGCCTGCGCGGCACCGCGTTCGACCCGTTCGGCTATCTGGCCGTGCGCAGGGAGGAACGCGAACTCATGACCTGGTACGCGGACCTCGCCGCGCAAACCATCGGACAGCTGAATCCGCACAACAGACACACCGCACTGGCATTGATCTCGCTGCCCGACGACATCCGCGGCTACGAGCACATCAAGTCCAAGGCCATCTCGCAAGCCAAGTCCAAGGCCCTCGACCTCATGGAGCAACTGCGCTCGAACAAGCGCGTACCCAAGGTGATTCCGCTCGTGGTTCAGGCGCATTGAGACGCGAAGGCCTCCCGCACCGAATCCTCTAACCCTTCCCGCAACCTTAGCCAACCAAGAAAGAATGGAGACAAAAATGACCACGCACTTTTACCTTCGCACGCTGAGCACGGTGGCGTTTGCAACCGCCTGCCTCATGACTGGCGCGGCGCATGCGCAGGACCCGATCCGCATCGGGTCGGTGCTTTCGACGACCGGTCCGGCCTCCTTCCTCGGCGACCCGGAGGAGAAGACGCTGAAGCTCTACGTGGACCAGTTGAATGCCCAAGGCGGCGTGGACGGTCGCAAGATCGAACTCACGATCTACGACGATGGCGGCGACGCGAACAAGGCGAACACGTTCACCAAGCGCCTGGTCCAGCAAGACAAGGTCGACTTCATCATCGGCGGCTCGACGACCGGGACCACGATGGCCATGCTGCCGCAGGTGGAGGCCGCGAAAGTGCCCTTTCTTTCCATGGGCGCGGCATCCGTGATCGTGGAGCCCGTCCGCCCCTACACCTTCAAGCTGCCCCATTCCGATCGGATGGCTGCCCAGAAAGTTCTCGAGGACATGAAGAAGCGCGGCATCACGCGTTTCGCGCTGCTCTCGGACACCGGTGGCTTCGGCAAGGGTGGTCACGCGGAGACCCTCAAGCTGGCTGAATCGATGGGCATGACGGTCTCTAGCGATCAGAACTACGGCGAGAAGGACACGGACATCACGCCACAGCTGCAGAAGATCAAATCCTCGGACGCCCAGGCGGTGTTCGTGTTCGGCACCGGCCAAGCGCCCGCGATTGCGACGCGCAACTACCGGCAGCTGGGGATGACCATCCCGCTCTACATGTCGCATGGCCAGGCCTCCATGGAGTTCGTCAAGCTCGCGGGCAACGCGGCCGAAGGCGTGCGCATGCCCTCGCCAGCGCTGCTCGTTGCTGAGCAGTTGCCCGATAGCGACCCGCAAAAGAAGGCAGCAACTGGCTACAAGCAGGCCTACGAGGCGCAATACAAGACCGATGTCTCCACGTTCGGTGCCTATGCCTACGATGGCCTGCAGATCGCGCTGGCTGCTGTCAAGAAGGCCGGCTCCACCGACAAGGAAAAGGTTCGCGCTGCCATCGAGCAGACCAAGGACTACTACGGCGCCAACGGCATCTACAACATGTCGGCAACCGATCACATGGGTCTCGATCAGAAGGCGTTCCGCATGACCGAGATCAAGAACGGCGCCTTCGTAGAACTGAAGTGAGCGCGATCGCAGCGAAGCCCCAGGCGACGTTGCTGAATTTCGAAGACTATCGCAGTGCCGCTCGACGCGCGCTGCCGAGGTTCGTCTTCGACTTCATCGATGGCGCGGCCGAGCGGGAGCTGAGCAAGACCAGCAATGAGCGAGATCTGGACGCGATTTCGCTGCTGCCTCGGTATTTGCGGGATGTCAGCCGGGTCGACACGAGTCAGACGCTGTTCGGGCAGCGCTGGCCGATGCCCTTCGCGGTGGCACCGATGGGATTCAACGGTCTCCTTCGACCCGGGGCCGATCTGGACATCGCGCGCGCGGCCGCCTCCTGCGAGGTGCCCTTCATCCAGTCGACGGCCTCGAACATGAGGCTCGAGGACATCGCGCAGGGGGCAAAGGGTGTGCGGTGGCTTCAGCTCTATTTGATGGGCGGGCGAGCGATCGCGGAGCACATGCTGCGCCGCGCCCAGGCCCAGGGCTTCGGTGCGCTGATTCTCACGGTGGATGTGGCAGTCGGCGGGGACCGCGAGCGCGACACCCGAAACGGCATGCGCATGCCATTTCGCCTGACGCCGAAGACGGCCATCGACATCCTCACGCATCCGCGGTGGGCTCTGCGATTCGCCGGCAAGGGTCAGCCAGACTTCGCGAATCTCAAGGCGCAGGACGAGGCGCCCGCCTCGGCGGAACTTGCCGCGGCGCTCGGAAACCGGGAGATGGATCGTTCGGTGGACTGGGACATCATCGCTTGGCTGCGCGAGCGCTGGGACAAGCCGATCCTGCTCAAGGGCGTTCTGCACCCGGCGGATGCTGCGCTGGCAGTCGCCGCGGGTGTTGACGGGCTGATCGTCTCCAACCATGGCGGCCGCCAGCTCGATGTCGCTCCGTCCACGATCGCCGCGCTGCCCTCGGTGCTGCGTGCCGTCGACGGTGCAATCCCGGTCTTGATCGACGGCGGCTTTCGCAGTGGAAGCGATGTCGCTCGGGCTCTCGCGCTGGGAGCCCGCGCTGTGCTGATCGGCCGCCCGCTGCTCTGGGGGGTGGCCGTCGGTGGAGAGGAAGGCGCTGCCAGGGTGCTTCACATGATCGCTTCGGGGCTGCTGCGCACGATGACGCTGCTGGGCGCCGCCTCGCTCAATGACCTTCTGGAGACCCATCCTGGGACTGCCCATGTCTGATCTACTTCAATTCATCTTCTCGGGCCTGACGGTCGGATCGATCTACGCCCTGACGGCGCTCGGCTTCACGATCATCTACAACGCCAGCCGGGTGACCAACTTCGCCCAAGGCGACTTTCTGATGCTGGGTGGCGTGTTCGCGGTCAGCTGTGGGCAGTTGGGACTGCCGATGCCGCTTGCGCTACCCCTGGCGGTCCTTTGCACGACCGCGGTTGGCGCCGCGCTCGAGCGATTCGCGATCGCACCCGCGAAGAACGCCGATGTGATCAGCCTCATCATCATCACGATCGGCGCATCGATCTTCATCCAGGGGGTCGTGCAGATCCTCTTCGGAAAGAACCAGCATACGCTGCCGCCATTCAGTGGCGAGACGCCGATTCCGATCGGCGGCGCGATGTTGCTTCCCCAGAGCCTCTGGGTGATCGGCGTCGCCGCGCTGATGGTGACCGCAGTGGGATGCTTCTTCCGCTTCACGCTCCAGGGCAAGGCCATGCTCGCTGTCTCGACCAACCGGATGGCGGCGCAGATTGTCGGTATCAACACGGGCCGTCTTCTCCTGGTCTCGTTCTGCATGTCGGCCATGCTCGGCGCGACGGCCGGCCTCGTCGCCGCGCCCATCACAACGGTCGTCTATGACCTTGGAATGCTGCTGGGCATGAAGGGGTTCGTTGCAGCCATTCTCGGCGGGCTCGGTAGCGGTGTCGGCGCGGTCGTTGGCGGTTTGCTGGTCGGCCTGCTGGAGGCGCTTGTTGCAGGCTACATCTCATCGGCCTACAAGGATGCGGCGCCCTTCTTGCTGATCATCTTTGTTCTCATCGTGATGCCCAACGGCATCTTCGGCGCCAAGTCGGTGGATCGCGTATGAAAGTCTTCCTGCGTCCCTCGATTCTGGCGACGATCGTCGTGCTCGCGTTGCTGCCCTTTGTGATCGCCAACGACTACGTGATGGACGTCGCCATCCGCATCGGGCTGGCCGCCATCGTGGCCATCGGCCTGAACCTGCTCATGGGCTTCGCCGGCCAGGTCAGCATCGGCCATGCGGCATTTGTCGCGCTGGGCGCCTACGGCAGCGCCATCTTCACGAGCAGGTTTGGATTGCCCGCGCTCGTCGCGCTGCCTCTGAGCGCGGCCGTTGTGGGATTGCTGGCCTGGGTAATTGCCAAGCCGATCCTGCGATTGAAAGGGCACTCGCTCACGATGGCCACGCTCGGACTCGGCATCATCGTCAACATGGTCCTCGTCAACGAAGTCGGATGGACCGGTGGGCCTGATGGCATGGCGGTCGGTCCGCTCGAGTTGGCGCAGCGAGCGCTGGAGGGCGCGCTGGCCTGGTATGGACTTGTGGCGTTGCTTCTGGTCATCGCCATCGCGCTGTCGCTCAATCTCTTCGCATCCCCCGCCGGGCGCGCACTGCGCGCCCTGCACGGCTCGGAAACTGCTGCCGCGGTGATGGGCGTTGATGTTGCTGGTTTCAAGGCCCGCGTCTTCGTGCTGTCGGCCGTCTTCGCAAGCGTCGCCGGCAGCCTGACTGCGCACTATTCGGGCTTCATCACGCCTGGACTCGCGGGGTTCATGCCTTCTGTGGAGCTTGCCACGATGGTGGTCGTGGGAGGAATGGCTTCCACCTACGGGGTCGTGTTCGGCGCCTTCCTGCTGGTGTCCCTGCCGCAATTGCTCGGTGGCTTCGAAGGCTACGAGATGGTCCTGTTTGGTTTGATCCTGATGCTGACCACGATCTTCATGCCCAGGGGCATTGTCCCCACGATCGCCGCGAAACTTCAGCGGAGGACGCGATGAGCTTGCTTCAGGTCAAGGAACTCTCGAGGCATTTCGGCGGCCTCAAAGCCGTTGACAACGTGAGCTTCGATGTCGAGGAAGGCACGGTCCATTCCGTGATCGGGCCGAACGGTGCGGGAAAGACCACCCTGTTCAATCTTCTGACGGGGGTCTACAGGCCGAGCAGCGGCCAGGTCTCCTTCGCGGGCAAGGACGTCACGGGTTTCGCGCCCATGGCGTTGGCACATGCGGGCATGAGCCGGACCTTCCAGAACCTGCAGATCTGCCTGAACATGACCGCTTGCGAGAACGTCATGCTGGGCGCGCATCGACGCCTTCGCCATGGTCTGTTGACCGGCATGCTGAACTCCGCGGCGTTGCGCCGCCGTGACGCTGAATGCCGGAAGGAGGCGTTGGAGTTCATGGAGTTCGCCGGCGTCGGTGCCTACGCCGACGCGCACACGACCGAGATGTCCTTTGGCGCACTGAAGCGCCTGGAAATCGCCCGTGCGCTGGCGAGCAAGCCAAAGATGCTGCTGCTCGATGAGCCAGCCGCGGGCCTCAATCCGACGGAGACATCGGAGATCAGTACCCTGATCCAGTCCATCGCCCGGGGCGGGCTGACCGTGATGCTGGTCGAGCATGACATGAAGATGGTGATGGGAATTTCGGACCGTGTCACCGTGCTCAACTATGGCGTAAAGCTGTTGAGCGGGACGACGGCGGAGGTGCGTCGCGATCCCAGGGTCATCAAGGCCTACCTAGGCGTCGACGCACCCATGGCAGCCGCGGAGGTCGCGGCATGAACGTCCCAATCCCGAAGCGCGAGTGTGTACTCTCTGTGAGCGGTCTCAAGGCGGCCTACGGACCCATCGAGGTCCTGCATGGGCTGGACCTGGAGGTGCAGGCCGGACAACTGGTCTCTCTCATCGGTACCAATGGCGCTGGCAAAACGACGCTGCTGAAAACGCTTGCGGGCGTCATGCGTGGAACCGAAGGGAGGATCTCTCTCTTTGGCCAAGACGTCACAAGCGTCTCGGCGGATCAGCGTGTGCGGGCTGGCTTGAGTCTTGTCCCGGAGGGCCGACAGGTGTTCGTCGCCCTGTCCATCGAGGACAACCTTCGCCTGGGCGCCTATACGCGCCGCGACGATCAGCGTTCAGATGACGTGGAGCGCATGTACGCGCTTTTCCCGATCCTCAAGGAGAAGCGGCGTCTGCCGGCCGGTACGCTCTCGGGCGGCCAGCAGCAGATGCTGGCGATCGCGCGCGCGCTCATGGCTCGACCGAAGATTCTGCTGCTGGATGAACCCTCCATGGGTCTCGCTCCACTGCTGGTGGCGGAGATCTTCGAGGTCATCGCTCGACTCAAGCGCGACGGCACACCGATCCTCTTGGTGGAGCAGAACGCACAGCTTGCGCTTTCCGTCGCCGATCGCGGCTACGTGCTGCAGACCGGCTCCATCACCATGCAGGGGTCGGGTCAGGAACTGCTCGGCGACGAAGCGGTTCAGCAGGCTTACCTCGGCATGTAACTTCACTTCCAAAGGCAGATATGTCCATCCCGATCATTCGTTCGCTTCGTGCGCGTGCTGTCAACGTTCCGCTGGAGTATCCGGTGAGAACCTCCGTCGGGGTGGTGGAAACCGCTCCTCTCGTGCTGCTCGATGTGGAGACCGATCAGGGCATCGTTGGCCGCTCGTATGTCTTCACCTATACCCCGCTCGGCATGGTCCCGGTGCGCGAGCTCCTTCTCTCGCTCAACCTGGTCCTCGCGGGGCAGACTCTGGCCCCATTCGACATCGAACAGCTGCTCCTGCGACGATTCCGCCTTCTGGGCAACACGGGGGTCGTGAAGATCGCTTCTGCTGCGGTGGACATGGCGGCTTGGGACGCACTTGCACAGTATCGAGGCCTGCCGCTGGTCGAGCTGCTGGGTGGCAGCAGGCGATCGATTCAAGCCTATGACAGCCACAGCATGGACGGTCCGGCGATCGGGCCCGCTCGCGCTCGACGGTCCGTCGACCAGGGACTCAAGGCCATCAAGATCAAGATCGGGCATGCCACTCTGCGAGAAGACGTCGACAGCGTCGCCAGGATCCGGGAGGTCATCGGTGACGGGATCGAACTGATGGCCGACCTGAATCAGGGGGTCTCCGTGCCTGAGGCGATTCGACGCGGCCGCGCGCTCGAGCCGTTCAATCTGGCGTGGCTGGAGGAGCCCACCTTGCAGGAGGACTACAACGGGGCCGCCTCGATCCGATCGGAACTGAAGACGCCAATCCAGATGGGCGAGAGCTGGTTCAGCGTTGAGGAAATGCACAAGGCGATCGTCGCCGGCGCGACCGACCTCGTGATGCCGGATGCGATGAAGATCGGCGGCGTCAGTGGATGGCTGCGTGCGAGCGCCCTCGCGGCCACCTACGGCATCCCAATGTCTGCGCACATCTTCGAGGAATTCAGCGTTCACCTCTTGGCAGTCACGCCGACCGCGCATTGGCTCGAGAAGATGGGCCTGGCCGATCCGATCCTGGCCAAGCCGCTGGCTTACCGCGATGGCCGCGGTCTCATTCCCGACGGCCCGGGCGTCGGTATCGAATGGAACGAGGCGGCTGTCGAGCGCTATCTGGTCTAGCGGCGGGGGCGCACGTCGCTCGTGCGCTCTTTCCCAAATCGGTCGCCCTCGCTCTTGGCTTCTCGCGAAGTGATTGAGCGCCGAAGGCGTTACTCAAAATTCGGATGGCCAATATCCTTTGCTGGCATTATTCAGATAACGCCTGCGTCACTAGCATCGCCTTGCTCGCACACTGGAGACACAACTGATGGGAAACCCCCAATCCACGCAGGCCACGCGTCAGGCGAATCTGCAGCGTCTGCTCAATCCGCGTTCGATCGCTGTCGTCGGCGCTTCGGCTGACCCTGCAAAGGCAGGCTCGCAAGCATTGCTGTCCCTGAAGTCGTTCCCGGGGAAGCTGGTGGCGGTCCACCCCCGCGAGAAGGCGATCCAGGGAGTGACCTGCTACTCGTCATTCGAGCAGCTTCCCGAACCCGTCGACCTGGCAATCCTGGCGATTCCAGCTCAGCACTGCATCCAGGCCGCCAAGGACGCAGCTGCGCGCGGGGTCGGTGGAGTGTTCATCATCTCTGGCGGCTTCGGTGAAACGGGTGAGGAAGGCGCCCGGCTGCAGCAGCAGCTCGCTGACGTCTGTCAGGAGACAGGTCTGCGATTGCTGGGCCCGAACACCTCGGGCTTCATCAACACCCACGAGCGCTGCGTGGCGAGCTTCGTCCCGGGCGTAGATCAGCTGCAGCAGGGCTCGGTGGCGGTGGTCGCGCAGTCGGGCGGTGTCAATCTCAGCATTTCCTTTTTGCTCGACCAGTTGGGCAAAGGCATCTCGCTCGCCGTGGGCCTTGGAAACGCGGTCGACGTCAACAGCGCCGACGTGATCCGGATGCTGGGAGGCGCGCCGAGCACAAAGGCGATCGCGCTGCACCTGGAGGGTGTGCCGAACGGCCGCGAGCTGTACGAGGCCCTGCGCCAGGTCACGCCTGTCAAGCCGGTTGTCGCCCTTGTTGCAGGGCGTGCCGACATCGGCGAGTTCGCGGTCTCGCACACCGGCAACCTGATGGGTTCCCATGCGCGCACAGTCTCCGCGCTCCAGCAGGCTGGCGTGGTCGTGGTCGGCTCGACGGAGGAACTGGCGCAGGCCGCGGCCGCGCTGGCAGACGGCCGCCTTCCGCCCAAACGCAAGAACGGCATCGGCCTCGTCACCGGACAGGCCGGCCCCGGCCTCCTCATCGTCGACGGCCTCAAGTGCGTTGACGTGGAGGTCCCGATGCTCTCGCCGGCTTCCATTGAAGCGGTCCAGGCGCTCCTGCCGCCCATGACTTTCGTGAGGAACCCGGTGGACACGGGGCGGCCAAGCCCCTCATTTCCCCAGGTCGTCACTGCGGTGGCCGAGGACCCGAGTGTGGATGCGGTACTCGTCTTCGGCTTGAGCGAGCCGGCCGTGCTGAATCCAGTGGCCGCGCTCAAGCCAGCCAAGGCCGCAACCGGAAAGCCCGTGATCTTCGGCAGCCTCGGTCTCGCGCGTGACCTTGTGGGGCCGTTCGAAGAGTTCCAGCGCGAAGGCATCCCGGCGGTGCGCAGCCCCGAACGACTGGTGCTCGTGGCCTCGGCGCTGGATGCCGACTCTCGGGCTCAGTGGCGCCTCGCGAACACCACGTCCGAGGGCACGAGCTTGACCGGAAGTCAGTCACCCCTGCGCGGTCCGCTCAACGAGGACAGCGCCAAGGCCCTGTTGGCCGAATACGGCATCGATAGCCCCGCGCGCCGCCTGTGCTCAGGCCGCGCGGAGGCGTTGGCAGCATTCGAGCAATTGCGCAAACCGCTCGTTGTGAAGATCGCCGCTGACGACGTCCCGCACAAGACGGAGGTCGGTGGCGTATTTCTGGGCGTGCGCGACCCGATCGCGATGGAAAAGGCGTTGGCCTCCATCGAACGCATCCCGACTTCCACGCCAGGTCGATTCCTCGTGGAGGAGATGGCCAGCGAAGGGGTGGAACTGATCGTGGGTGCCGTGCGCGATCCTTCTTGGGGCCCGTGCGTGGTGATCGGCCTCGGCGGCATCCTGGCCGAAGCCGTCTCCGACTCGAGCGTGCGGCTTGCACCTCTGACGGAACTGGACGCTGACGAGATGCTTTCAAGCCTGCGCGGCAAGAAGCTCCTCGATGGCTTTCGGCACCTTCCGAAGTGCGATCGAGCCGCGATTGCGAAGGTGGCGATCGCCCTGGGAAATCTGCTGGCGGAACACCCGGAGGTCATCGAGGCAGAGATCAACCCATTGCGAGTCCATGCGGAGGGCGCATTGGCACTCGACGCCCTCGTGGTCCTCAAAGAGACAACCTGAGAATTCGGAGAAAGATGATGAAGATTCGCGTGATTGGCGGCGGCCCCGCCGGGCTGTTCTATGCGTACCTGATGAAGCGCGACGATCCGAGCCACGACATCGTGGTGTACGAGCGCGACCCACAGAACGCCACATACGGCTGGGGCGTCGTGTTCTCCGATGTCGCGCTGAACTTCGTGCGCGACATCGCGCCGGAGGTCTACGAAGCCATGACTCACAATCAGGTCGTCTTCGACGAAATGGCTGTCGTTCACCAGGCCACCCACGTCACGCTCGCGCACAACACGTTCCATCGGATGGCGCGCATCGACCTGCTTAAGGCGCTCCATGAGCAATGCCAGAAGGTGGGAGTCGCAATCGAGTTCGATACCAAGATCAACGACACTGGCGCGCTTGCCGGCGCCGATCTGATCGTGGCTGCCGACGGGGCCAACAGCGCCATTCGCACCAGGTACAGGGAATTCTTCGAGCCCGAGCTCGACGTGCGACCCAACATGCTCGCCTGGTACGGGACGACCCAGCTCTTCCAGGCGCTCTCGCTGATCTTCCGGCAGAACGACGACGGTCTCGTCATCTCTCACACCTACCAGTTCAGCCCGACCCACAGCACGTTCCTCGTGGAAGTGGACCCGCAAACGTTCCGCAAGGCGGGTCTGGATCGGATGTCCGAAGCTGAAAGCCTGGCCTACTGCGAGAAGGTGTTCGCAGACGACCTGCAAGGCCACAGGCTGCTGTCCAACAAATCGAACTGGTTCCAGTACACCATCGTGAAGAACAAGCACTGGTATCACGACAACATCGTGCTGCTGGGTGATGCGCTGCGCACTGGCCATCCTTCCGTGGGCTCCGGCACCCGACTCGCACTGCAGGACTCCATCGCTCTTTACGAGGCCTACAAGGTGTGTGGCGCGGACGTGCCGAAGATGCTCGCGAAATTCGTCGAGCTTCGCCAGCCCGGCTCCGATTCGTTGCAGAAGGCCGCGATCAAGAGCACGGAGTGGTACGAGGACCTCGGACCCAAGCTCCATCTCGATCCCATCTCGTTCGCCTATGACTACGTCACGCGCAGCGGCCGTGTCGATCATGCCGAGGTCCGAAAGCGTGATCCTGAGCTTGCCGCCGCTTATGAAAAGCTTCACCCCGAGGTGGCGGCTGGGAGCGTGCGTGTCTGAGGGAGGCCGAGCGGCGGGAAGCACTTCCCAAGAAGCAGACCGGCAACCGATCGATTCCCCCCAGGCAGCCCTCGCGTTGAAGGGGGCCGTGCTGGGCCCATCGCAGTGGCATTTGGTGACGCAGAAGGATGTCGACGTGTTTGCGCGCGTCACCGGCGACACGCAGTGGATCCACGTCGATCCCGTGCGCTCGGGGGCTGGTCCTTTCGGTGCCTGCATCGCCCACGGCCAGTTCACACTCTCGCTCGCCGGCGGCAAGTTCTTCCACGAGCTGGTGCGGACTTCCGCGAAGTCGGGGATCAACTACGGCCTGGATCGGGTGCGCTTTCCGAGCCCGGTGCGCGTGGGCAGCCGCATCCGTGCGACTGCTGAACTCCGGGAGGCCGAGCGCCTCGACGATGCCGGCGTTCAGCTGGCGGTGCGAATTGCCGTCGAGGTCGAGGGTGAACAGCGCCCCGCGTGCGTGGCGGACTTCATCGCTCGATACGAATTTTGACTGGCCTGAACCGTTGCAGGTCTGGAGACCAAAAATGAAAGTGCTTGAACTGTCATCGTCGCCTGTTCGGTTGAAGGCGGTTGCAGGGCCTGGACAGCCGGAGCCCACGCCGGAGCTCGAACAGCTCTATCGCGGATTCGAGGAAGAACTGCTCGTCCCGTTGTGGACCGAGATCAGCGGCTTGATGCCTTCGCAGCCTCGAAGCAAGGCGGCGGCCCATCTTTGGCGGTGGGAGCGTCTGAAGGAACTGGCCGCCGAGGCGGGTCGTATCGTGCCAGTAGGACGGGGGGGCGAGCGCCGCGCCATCGCGCTGGCCAACCCCGCGTTGGGCGGCCGGCCCTACGCCACGCCGACCTTGTGGGCTGCCATTCAATACCTCATGCCGGGCGAGAACGCCCCCGAGCACCGCCACACGCAGCACGCCTTTCGCTTCGTGGTGGAGGGAGAAGGCGTATGGACCGTCGTTGGCGGGGACTCCATTCGAATGTCTCGCGGTGACTTCCTGCCCCAGGCCGCCTGGAACTGGCATGCACATCACAACGCGGCGAGCGAGCCGATGGCCTGGATCGATGGCCTGGACATCCCGTTTGCGTACTACACCGAATCGCAGTTCTTCGAGCACGGCCGGGACGCGATCAGCGATGCTGAGCGTGGAACTCCGGAGCGCTCGCGCTCCGAGCGGCTATGGGGCTATCCCGGCCTGCGGCCGCTTTCGCAGGCAGCGGACAGTTCGGGCACCCCCTTGTTGGCTTACCGTTGGGTCGACACTGATCGGGCGCTTTCGGAGCAGCTGGCCCTCGAAGAGGAGCGTCACGCCGGTGTGATCAGCCCGGGTCACGCGGCCGTGCGCTACACCCATCCAGGTACGGGCCGAGATGTTCTGCCCACTATCCGTTGCGAGATGCATCGCGTGCGACGCGGCGGCAAGAGTCAGCACTGGCGTGAAGTCGGATCCTCGGTGTATCAGGTCTTCGAAGGCACCGGAGAGGTGCGCGTCGGCGACAAGCAGTGGCAGGTACAGCCTGGCGACATGTTTGTCGTTCCGTCCTGGGTTCCCTTTCAGGCCTGCTGCGACAGCGATTCCGCTTCGTTGGACCTCTTTCGCTTCGGTGATGCGCCCATCTTCGAGGCGCTCCACCAGCACCGCGTGCAGATCGAACCGGCAGCTGAGATCTAGAGAGACGCTGCCAACGCCTTTTGCCCGATCAATCCAGGGTGGCGGACCCTCGCCATCAGACCGTAATCGACTGAAATGACCATGAACCAAACCGAATATCTTTGGACCCCGCCTCCTGTCTACTCGCTGGCCGTGAGCGGCAGCCAGAAGCGCCTGCCCATCCATCGCCTGTTCTTCGTGGGGCGCAACTACCACGCTCATGCCGTTGAAATGGGACGGCCCGTCGACAAGAGCGCCGAGCGGCCGTTCTACTTCACCAAGGCGCCCTCGACGCTCACGCCGTCCGGCGCCTCGGTGGCCTATCCCTCCGAGACCAGCAACTATCACTTCGAGATGGAGTTGGTGGTCGCGATTGGCAAGGAAGGCTTCCGCATTGCCGCGGAGCGCGCTCAGGACTACATCTACGGCTACGCCTGTGGTCTGGACATGACCCGACGCGACCTGCAACTGGTCGCCCGCGACAAGGGCCGGCCCTGGGACCTCGGCAAGGACGTCGAAGGCTCGTCGGTCGCGAGCGAGATCGTGCCGATGCCGGGCGTGCTGCTCGAGGCCGGCGAAATCGAACTCTCGGTCAATGGGGAGACCAAGCAGAAGTCGAACCTGGACAAGCTGATCTGGAACATCCGGGAGATCATTGCTGACCTTTCTCTCTTCTATCACCTGCAGCCCGGAGATCTGATCTACACAGGAACGCCCGAAGGCGTGAGCGCCGTGGTGCCCGGAGACCAGATTCGCGGACGCGTCGAAGGCGTTGGCGAGATCTCCCTGACGGTCGGCGAGCGCGCCTGACCAGCAGGACGAGAGCCATGGGGGGCTGTCTGAATTTTTGTGTGCGAGGCGCTGCGTAGACTTGTCCATGGCGGTGGGCGTCGCTTGCGACGAACGACCGACGTGGTGGACAACTCGGTCTCATGCTACACGGCGGCTCGCATGAACCGATCGCCGTAGGCGATGGCGAATTGATTCATCGCTTCTCTCCACTCCTTGGCCGCGCGGCCCCAGTCAGCCGTGATGTTGCGCAACGCCAGCCAGATCAGCTTGGCGGCCGCGTCGTCGCTGGGGAAGTGACCTCGCGTCTTGATGATCTTGCGCAAACGCGCGTTGATGCTCTCGATGGCGTTGGTCGTGTAGATCACCCGGCGAATAGATGGCGGGAATGCAAAGAACGGAATCACCCGATCCCAGGCCCGGCGCCAGGCCAGCACCACCGTGGGGAACTTGCGGCCCCAGGACCCGGCCTCGAAGGCATCGAGCTCGGCCGCCGCCGCCTCGGCGCTGGGCGCGGTGTAGGTCGGCTTCAAGGCCGCCGCCAGCAGCTTGCGTTCCTTCCAGCTCGCAAAGTCCAGGCTGTTGCGAATCAGGTGCACGATGCACGTTTGCAGCGTGGTGGCTGGGAACACCGCGGCCAGCGCCTCGGGGATGCCTTTGAGGCCGTCGGTGACGGCGATCAGGATGTCGGCCACCCCACGTGTCTTCAGGTCGTTGAACACCTTCAGCCAGAACTTGGCGCCTTCGGTGTTCTCGATCCAAAGCCCCAGGATGTCACGGGTGCCGTCGGGCAGCACGCCCAGGGCCAGGTAAACGGCCTTGTTGCGCACCACCGCGTCCTCGCGGATCTTCACGCGCAGCGCGTCGAAGAACACCACCGGGTACATCGGCTCCAGCGGCCGGCTCTGCCAGGTTGTGACCTCGGCCATGACCTCATCGGTGACCGAGCTGATGAACTCCGGCGACACCTCGGTGGCGTACTGCTCGGCCAGGAAGGCCTGGATCTCTCGCACCGTCATGCCCCGGGCGTACATGGCGATGATCTTGTCGTCAAAGCCGGTGAAGCGCCTCTCGTGCTTGGGGATGAGGATGGGCTCGAAGGAACCGGCGCGGTCGCGCGGCACCTCGATGCGCAGGGGACCGTCCTCGGTCAGTACGGTCTTGGCGCTGCGGCCATTGCGGTGGTTGCCTGCTTGCTCGGGCCTGACCGCCCCGGGTGGATAGCCCAGGTGATGAGACATCTCGGCGCCCAGCGCGCGCTCGATCAGCGCCTTCTTGAAGGCCATCGAAGCGGCCTGGACCGCCTCGGCGCTCATCGGGCCAGTGACGAATTGATCAATGAGTTCTTGCGGGATGAGGGTCGGCAGGGATTCATGTAAAAAACCGCAGAAACGACCCTATCTCTATGATTCCATTGGAATTATTGGCGCGTCGAAGTTCAACGGACCGATCTTTCGCCGGAAGTCCAGCGTGTAGTCGCCGAACCGGTTGATGTGGGCCGTGCGAAACGGCGCAAAGCCCGCCAAGATCTCCGGCGTGATCTCGACGCCTTCATCACGGAGTTCCTGTAAAACCCGCGTCATCCCCACCACGTTGTGCAGAATGATCATGTTCGCCACCAGGTGGTTGTATTTGATGACCTTGCGCTGCTCGTGCCGGATGTTCTCGGCAATGATCCCCTCTCCCCCAAAAAACCACCAGCCTGCAAAGCCGTTGAATTGCTCGCTCTTGTTGGTTTCGGCATGGATCACCTTGCGCAACCCAACATCGCCGATGTAGCTCAGCAGGAACATGGTCCGGATGACCTTGCCAAGCTCCACAAACCCAAAATACAGCTTGTTCTTGCGGCTGTAGGTGCCCAGCCGGCGCAGGATGGCCGATGGCGTGATCTTGCCGGTCTTGATGGAAACGGCCACCCGCAGCATCGCCGGCAAATGCGTTTCAATTAGCCGCCAGTCAATCACGTCGCTGAACAAGGCGTTGATGTTGGGATACCCATTGCCCGGCTCGGGGCGATGGAATTTGAGGTCCTGGATGCCCCGGATGCGCGGCATGAGCTTGATGCCCAGCAAATGCGCGAGCGCGAAGACGGGGTAACTTTGTGCCTGGGTGTCCCCGTGGATGGTGTCCGGCCGAATATCAGACTCGTTGGTCATCAGCCCGTCAAGGATGAAGAGTCCTTCATACGTACCGCATGAAATGAAATGGCTGAACAATGCAATGTATTTGTCGGACACATGGTAGTAGCCAATTCCGCCGTACCCGCCATAGCGGATGTGGTGCTCCGACAGCAGGTTTTGCTCGTACAAGTTCCACTTGGTGCCATCGGCTGAGACGTGGGTGCCCGTGCCCCAGTAGCCTGGCAGTTCAAACTTGTTGTACGCGTTGATCACCTTGACAATCGCTTTGTCCAAAAGGTCATCGCTGACGTATTTCAGGTTGAGCCAGGAGATCTGGCGGCGGCTCAGACCTTTGATCGATTTGGCGGTCTGGACCGGCCCCAGGTTGCAGCCGTAGCAAAACAGCGTCGTAATGACCCGCATGCGCAGGTCCTCAAGGCGGCTGTCCGTCCCGGCCAATGGCCGGAACAGCTTGTGCAGGTCCAGCCAGCGTTCGGTATCGATCATCACGTCCACGATGCTGGCCGCCTTCATCCGCTCCGTGATCATGGCGTCAATCCGCGCGACCGCCTCCAGGGTTTCGGAGGGAGGTGGTTTCCTGAGGATCAGGCGCCCATCGACAATTTCCGCGTGGGCGTTTTCCGGGAAATTTGCGTCTATTTCCCTCGCCCGCTGGGCCATGGACGCTTTGAGCATGGACACAAAGACACCGGGATCTGTCTCGATGCCGGTGACCTGGCCATAGTTGCCTACCTCTTTTTCAAAGGTTTCATCATCGACCAGCTGTTCGCGGTAGTCGTCATAACGCTCCCCGTACTTGATGAAAAGATCGCCGGACTTCAAGTCGTCCTTGACGGCATGCATGACCGCCAGCTCAAAATATTTACGATGGACAGCCTCCACCTGGCCTCTACCTGATGGCTTGATCAGCACCAGTTTTCTCCACTGGGCCGACATCCAGCGAAAATCCCTGTCTTCAGCCAAGCCCAACATGTCCAGCGACACGATATCGGCGCGGTTATCGCGCAGCCTGTGAAGCGCCTCAATCAACCGCTCCACCACCAGGTCCTCGCTGCTGGCCTTGGGCGCAGCGATGCCGATGCAGTTGATCAACTGGGCCCGGACCATCTTGTAAGGCTGCAGCAAAAAAGGCAGGTGGTTCCGGCCGGCATAGGCCAGGTGCTGTTCGCATTCGTTCAGCAGCTCGTCCACGTCGGCCACCAGGGTCGTGCCGATGGCATCCACGCGTTGGGTGTCCGTCCCCTCCAGCTGGTAGGCGCCCAGGATGTCTTTGAGCTGGCCGACAAGCATGTCGGTTTTCTGGACCCGCTCCTGCTGGAAAGAAAGCAGCTTTTGCCGGGCATTGTTTTCCAGGTTCTGCATGAGGCGGATAAATAGGTCCGCAGCGTCATCCAGAGATTGGGCATGCTGCGCCCGGATGAAGATCACCGCCAGGGCGTAGCGCTTTTGCGGCTTGAGCTCGGCCATCTCGGTCGCATTGAGGGCGCGCGCCAGGTGCCGGAACTGCTTGAGCTTGGGCACCGGCACGTCGGGTTTGGGAAGCTGCTCCACCAGGTACTGCAGGCGCCGGATGTGCTGGATGTAGGTGCGCGTTTCTTTGTTGGTCGGCCGCTTGGGCTCGCGTTTGAGCATTTGCCAGGCCGAAACCGACTCGCCCGAGGCGGTTTTAAGCAAACCATCGATCAGGGCCCTGGTGTGAGCCGTCAACTGGCTGGTGATCGCTGAAAAATACCGGTTGTTGCTCTTTTCCCGGGCACGAAATGCCGTCCGGTCCAGCGTCGAGAAGGCCGGCAGCTCATAGCGGTGGTGGAGCAGTTCCTCCAGCATCACGTTGATGATGTCGGCGACCGCGTGTTTGGTCTCGGCCGCCGTATCGGCCACGACATCCAGCCAGGCGTAGCCAGCCGGGTTCAGTGGCTTCACATTCAGGTGTCGGCGCACAGCATTGAAGATGACCATCCGCGAGCCCGAGGCCTCAAAGCGCCGCAGATCTGCCGGCGTGGGCACCTTTGCGACCCCTGCCTGCTGCGCAATATGCTCCCTGATGGCCAGAGGCACGTCGCTCAGGGGGATGAAATAACCCAGGCGCTGGAAGACCTTCAGATGAATCAAGGCCGCCATGCGCGGCAAGGGCCGCTTGCCGATGCCGGCCACCAAAACCCGTTCCCCCTCAGTCGGTGTGTAGAGTTCGGCGAGCTCCCGTGCTGTGGGGTCAGGTTTCAGGCTGGGATAGGCCGTTTCATGGAGCGTGGTCATTCGCGGGGACTACCCCGCCTGGCGGCAATGCTTCCCATCGCCTCAATCCCAATAGGTGTCGGTGGCGGGTTCGTGAAACGAGGTTTCCAGCAGTCCTCGGCAATGCGGTACATGTCATCCAACAGCGTGGCGATCGCCTCGTCCAGCAACTCGCGGGACAGGTAGGGAATCGCCAGCTCGTAGAGCGTGCCCTCGGTGTTCAGGCGTTGCATGGCGAAACGCTCGAAGCAGGTCTGCTCGATCAACCGGTGGCCGCGGGCCAGACCGCGCGACTGCTTGCTGAAGCGGGCCAGCACCATCGTGACGCGCAGGACCGCCACGGGCGTCGTTCCTTCGTCCTGCGGGCGGGGAACTTCGGCTGGTTCGGTCAACAGCAACAAAGGCGGCGGTGGCTGCGGAACTGCCGGCGCCAGCGCTGTCAGGCCCTGTTCGAACCGGGCTTGCAGGCTGGAATCCGACGTATCGAGGTAGCGCATGGCCGATTTAACATCCTTCCAGCCAACGTATTCCATCAGTTCCTTGATGTCCCAGCCGCTGGCGCGGGCCCAGCCGGCAAAGCCACGGCGCATGGAATGGCTGCTGTATTCTTCGGGCGATTCGACGCCGGCTTCGGCGAACAGGCTGCGCAGCAGAGGGATCAAGCTGTTGGCGTGCAGGCTTTCGTCGGCGACATGCCCCCAGCGGTCGATCTTGCGAAACACCGGGCCCTCGGTCAAACCGGCCAGGCTAACCCACGCATTGAAAGCGGTCACAGGACACAGACGGGACAAGGCCGGGCATTTGAAGACCCGGCCCTGCAGCTGCCGGTCGCCTTTGCTGCGGCCCAAGTAGCAAGCCATGCCCTGGCCGAGGGTGACCTCGGTGTTCTCGACGCGCAGGTTGACCAGTTCGTCAGATCGGAAGCCGCGCCAAAACCCCAGCAGCATCAGGCTGCGGTCGCGCGTGTGACGCAGCAAGGCTGGTCGGTCACCGGAGCGCTGGGCGTTGCTGATGGCGGTATCGAGCCATTGGTCGACCTGCTGGAGCACCGCCAGTTCCAGGGGGCGTGCGCGCTTTTCTGGCACGGCGTGAACGGCACGAATGCCTTTGAGGACCTGGCGCACCAGGGGCGACTTGGTAGGGTCCGCAAAACCTTGGTCGCTATGCCAGCGGGACAGCGCCGCCAACCGCTGACGCAACGTGTTGATGGCCAGGGTAGCCGCGTGATCGGCCAGGTAACGGGAAATGGCGTCAGCCGTGGAAGGCAGCAAGCCTTTCCACTCGATTTCAAAATGGCGGATGGCCGAAGCGTAGCTGCGGCGCGTGTTGTCGCGCTCGGCAGCCTCAATATATTGGGCAAGGCTGCTCATTTCACAGTCGTTGGAGCGTGCACTTTTGAAGCTTGCTGAATTCCAACGCGGAAAGTGTGGAAGTAACAAGCAGCCCGACCATATCGCAAAATGTACACTCGGGCTCAGTGAGTTTCAGCCAGGCCGTTGAGAATGCCGCATTCCTTGGCAGGACGGACGGCAGCGCAGGAACGGCGCAATTCCATTAATTCGCGCTCTAGTTCTTTAAGCGCGCGAATCTTGGCTCTGACCTTCGAAATATGTTCATCGACGAGGTCGTTGACCTCGCCGCAATCCAATTCCGGTCGGTCCCGGAAAGTCAACAAAGTGCGCACCTCCTCAAGGGTCATGTCCCTTGAACGGCACTGAAGAATGAAACGCAGCCGCTCCAGATCGCTCTCGCTGTAAACCCGAAAATTGCCCTCGCTGCGGGCTGGCGCGAGCAACAGACCTTCTGCCTCGTAGTAGCGGATGGTCGGGACCGGACAGTCCGAGCTTTTGGCGAGTTCTCCAATTTTCATGGCTTTGCGCAGGGTTAAGGTTTAAGCCACTTGACTCTAAAGCAACTTTAGGTTGTCCAATAGCTTACATCTGCATAACCCGTCCGTAAAGAGGAAATTTTCATGACCCAGCCTGCTTCGACCAGTTGCGGTTGCACTGCCGCCTCATCCATTGTCGGTACCTCCGACCAAACCCAGACAACTGAATTCCGTATTCAAAACATGGACTGCCGCAACGAAGAGGCCTTGATCCGCAATCACCTTGGCAGCATGGAAGGCATTCATGGTTTGGCTTTCGACCTCAAGCAGCGCAGGCTCTCGATCACGCACAGCCTGCGTTCGCTATTTGCGGTTGAAGCAACCCTCAATTCCATCGGTATGCCTGCGCAGCGGCTGGCGGCAAGCATGCCGGCACGCACAGCCTACAAGATTGAGAACATGGATTGCCGCTCTGAAGAGGCGCTGATCCGGGACCGTGTGGGTACTCTCGACGGTGTCAAAACCCTGGAATTCGATCTGCCGGGACGCACACTGGTTGTCACCCACGATGATTCAGCGCTGGCGCCTGTCGAGGCAACACTTGCAGCTATTGGCATGAAGGCTCAGCGCCAGGCTAGTGACCAGTGTGGCGTGGCCGGGCCTACACCCGCTCACGCGGTGGTGCCCGCGCAGGACATGGCCGCCCAGCAGACAACCAGCAGCAGCCGCGTTACCTACCGCATCGACAACATGGACTGTCCCACAGAAGAAGCCCTGATCCGGGACCGACTGGGCAAGGTCCGCGGCGTTGCCAAGCTCGAGTTCAACCTGATGCAACGCGTGCTGACTGTTGGTCACACCCTGCCGTCCGCCGAACCCATAGAGCAGGCTCTCGCCGCGATCGGCATGAAGGCGCAGCGCCAAGGTGCCGCCGGTGCGACCACGACAGTGCTGCAGATCGCCAAGATGGATTGTCCGACCGAAGAAGGACTCATTCGAGGCAAGTTGGAGGGCATGACAGGGATCGCCGGCTTGCAGTTCAACCTGATGCAGCGCACCTTGACGGTCCAGCATTCACCTGAGGCCATCGCCCAAGCCGTCAAAGCCATCGAATCGCTGGGATATGAAACCGTGGTGCAAACCACGGATGAACCACGTGATGCGCACTCGCCGGCGCCGAAGACCAACTGGCTGCCGATGATTTTTTCGGGGGTGGCGGCTGTACTGGCCGAAGTCGTCTACTGGGCCAACGGCGGCAACCACTGGGTGGTGGTCGCGCTGGCTCTGGTGTCCATCGCCACCGGAGGGCTCAGCACCTACAAAAAGGGCTGGATCGCGCTGAAAAATCTCAACCTGAACATGAACGCGCTCATGTCCATCGCGGTGACCGGCGCCATGGCGATCGGCCACTGGCCCGAAGCAGCGATGGTGATGTTCCTGTTTGCGCTGGCGGAGGTGATCGAAGCCAAGTCACTGGACCGCGCCCGCAATGCGATCCGCGGCCTCATGGAGCTGACACCGGCCACCGCCACCGTCCGCCAGGGCGACGGCGCCTGGCTGGAAGTGCCGGCCAAGGAGGTTGCCCTGCAGGCCCTGGTGCGGGTCAAGCCGGGGGAGCGCATTGCCTTGGACGGCATCATCACCTCTGGCAGTTCCGCGATCAACCAGGCCCCCATCACCGGTGAAAGCCTGCCGGTCGAGAAAGCCGAAGGCGACCAGGTCTTTGCCGGCACGATCAATGAGACCGGGTCCTTCGAGTACAGGGTCACCGCTGCCGCCAACAACTCGACGCTGGCACGCATCATCCATGCCGTCGAGTCGGCCCAGGGTAGCCGCGCGCCGACCCAGCGTTTCGTCGATCAGTTCGCCAAGGTGTATACGCCGGCCGTGTTTGCGGTGGCCGTGCTCGTTGCTGTTGTTCCGCCGCTCGCTTTCGGTGGCGCCTGGTTTGACTGGATTTACAAGGCGCTGGTACTGCTGGTGGTAGCCTGCCCGTGCGCGCTGGTCATCTCTACGCCAGTCACCATCGTCAGCGGCTTGGCCGCTGCCGCCAGACGCGGCATTCTGATCAAGGGCGGTGTTTACCTGGAGGGGGGGCGCAAGCTCAAGGTGTTGGCCCTGGACAAGACAGGAACCCTGACCCACGGCAAGCCCGAACAGACTGATTTCGTTACCCTGAGCGGCGACCAGCCAATGGTGCAGCGCTGGGCGGCCAGCCTGGCAGCGCGCTCAGACCACCCAGTGTCCCAAGCGATTGCCCGGCACGCCAAGCAAGCCGCAACACAGGCTATGGAGGTGCAGGACTTCAAGGCGCTGCCCGGTAGGGGCGTCAGCGGGCAGATTGCAGGCACTTTGCTACACCTGGGCAACCATCGGCTGACCCAGGAGCGCGGCTTGAGCACGCCCGCAGTGCAGTCGACGCTGGAAGGATTGGAGCGCCAAGGCAAGACAGCGGTCATGCTGATGAACGAATCGGTGGTGTTGGGGATTTTTGCCGTGGCGGACACGGTCAAGGACAGCAGCAAGAAGGCTATCGCGGACCTTCACGCCATGGGTGTGCGCACCGTGATGCTGACCGGCGACAACCAGCACACGGCCAATGCGATAGCCGCCCAGGTAGGCATCGATGAGGCACGGGGTGACCAGCTTCCCGAGGACAAGCTGCGCACCATTGAAAGCCTGGCGGGCGGCCAGGGCCAGGTCGGCATGGTGGGCGACGGCATCAACGATTCGCCGGCGCTGGCGCGCGCAGACATCGGTTTTGCCATGGGTGCTGCCGGCACCGACACCGCCATCGAGACGGCCGACGTCGCCCTGATGGATGACGACTTGCGCAAGATCCCCGCGTTCATCCGGCTGTCGCAGAAGACCGCGCAGGTGCTTACGCAGAATATCGTCTTGGCTCTGGGGATCAAGGTGGTCTTTGTGGCTCTGACGTTCACTGGTCAAGCCACCATGTGGATGGCGGTATTTGCCGACATGGGAGCGAGCCTGCTGGTCGTCTTCAACGGCTTGCGCTTGCTGGGAAAGAAAGATGCAGCGTGACTGAACTCAGTTCTGCGTGCAGCGGCCGGTCATGGATCTGAAGCTCGCCCTCTACGACTGGTATGGCTGGAACCGCGACTTGTTCCTGACCATCAATGGCGGCCTGCCCGAATCAGCCGCGTTTCTGGCGCACATGGGCAGCGCGCTGGGCAGCTATTGGGCTGCGCCCCTGATGCTCGCCGCCCTGGTGGTCTGGGCGCGGTGGGCCGGTACCCAGGGTCAGCACGTGTTTGCCAAACGGATCTCCGCCCAGGCGCAGCGCTTCGGTTGGGCTTGCCTTCTGGCCTTGGCAGTCGCAAGCCTGCTGAAGTGGGGTGTTGATTGGGCTCGGCCAGCCACCGCCCTGGGAGCTGTCGCTCGGGTTTTAGCGCCTGTCGAGGCGAGACACAGTTTCCCCAGCGGCCATGCCGTATATGCCGCACTGGTCCTGGCGGCTCTTTGGCCAATCTCGAACAAATTCGTTCGGCCTGTGCTGATCGCTGCGCTGCTCTGGGCGGGTTGGGGACGTATTGCCATGGGCGCCCATTTCCCCGCCGACGTCCTGGGCGGCTGGCTGGTGGGACTGCTCTGTTTCGCGGCTGCCGCCGCATTCACGGGCAGAACAAAAACATTATCGACCTTCGAGAAGACCTCATGACTGCTACAAAATCGCGCTACACCTTCAAGGAGCGTTTGGCCACCGGCTGGATCTGGTGGTGTCTGGGCGGGGCGATTGCGCTGGCAGACTTCGCTACCAAGCAACTGGTGCGCATGACCATGCCACAGGGGAATCAGATACCGCTCACCGGTTTCTTCAACCTGGTGCATGCCAGCAATGCCGGCGCCGCGTTCAGCATCCTGGCGGGCGCTGGCGGATGGCAACGGTATTTCTTCACCGTTATTGCCGTAGTCATTTCTGCCTGGCTGGTATGGATGCTCAGTTCGGCACTGACTCGCATCGAGGCTCTAGCGTACAGCCTGGTACTGGGTGGCGCGATCGGAAATGCCGCAGATCGGATCATGTACGGCGTGGTCACTGATTTCCTGGATTTCCATTGGCGCAACTGGCACTGGCCGGCCTTCAACCTGGCCGACGTGGCTATTTGTGTCGGCGCCCTGGCGCTGATAGCCGCTGCCTTCCTGGGCACGGCCAGCCGGGCAGAACCGGAACTGAACGATTCTCCTTGAGGGTGTGGTGGTTAATGCGGTTGTTTGAAACGATGCAACCGAAAGATCGACCGCCATGGCCAACAAGATGACTGATTCCACAGCTCGGGACCTCCGCCGCGAATTGCGCGGCGTGGTGATGGGTGCGGCCAGGGGGCACAGCCGTGTGCGCGTTTGTCCTCGCGACTGGATCTTTCTCGCTACCAGGCTTCTTTTCCCGAGGATCGAATTCAGGCGCTATCTGCACGATGCGTGTGGACCTCTTTTTGCTGCTCTGGATAGCGATAGGTATTGGCAGGCTAGCCGCAGGACCGATGTCAGGCTGGCACACAAACTAATTAGTCCGACCGCAGATAAAATGATAATGATTCATATTCTCACTACAAAAAAATGAAATTGCTTACTCTCTTTGGTAGAAGATTCCTGGCGATCGCGACGGTGTTCGCTATGGCGTCGTTATCGCTAGCCTGGGCTGCAGGCTCGCCTGTAAGCGATAAAGCGAAGCAGACTTGGCAGTTACTCGACTATGTTGCCGTCGACTACGGAAACGCAGTGCGCGATGGCAAGGTCGAGCGAGCCGCAGAATACGAAGAGATGAAGGAATTCGCTGCGACCGCAGCGCAGCAACTCACTGGGCTTCCAAGCACGCCAACGCTTCCCGAGCTTCAGCGTCAAGCATCGAAGCTGATCGAGCTCATTGCGAGCAAGGCCGACCCGAAAGCGGTGGCCGATGCCGCCCATGCGCTGGCCGCGGCATTGATCAAGGCTTATCCATTTCCGGTTTCTCCTGCTAAGGCGCCGGATCTTACGCGCGGCGCTGTGCTTTTCCAGTCCAACTGCGCGGCATGCCACGGCGAACGCGGCGCGGGCAATGGTCCCCTTGGAGCGCGGCTCGAGCCAGCGCCTACGGCCTTCACGGACCGGGATCGGGCCCGCAATCGATCACCGTTCGCGCTGTACCAAGCCATGACCCAAGGCGTTCAAGGTACGGCCATGGCGAGCTTCAGGGAAACTTTGTCCGACGACGATCGTTGGGCCCTGGCCTTCTTCGTGGGCGGGCTTTCTTACTCCGATACTGATCGCTCGAAAGGTGAGACGCAGTGGAAAAACGACCGGCGTGCCAGACAGGCCGTGGGCGGTCTGGAGACGGTCTCCCAACTTTCTGAGAGTTCCCTGGCTGCCAAATTGGATCCGGGAACCGCACCGTTGATCGTGGCCCATCTCCGCGCCCATCCAGGGGAAGCTGCAGCTTCGCAGCAGGGTACGGCGGCGACCAAGGCCAAGCTTCAAGAAAGCCTGGCAGCCTTTACGCAGGGTGATCGCCAACGGGCAAGTAAATTGGCCTTGTCGGCGTACCTGGACGGCTTCGAACCATTGGAACCGTCGCTCAGAGCCCGCGATGCAGCCTTGTTGATCCAGATCGAGACCGCTATGGGGGCGTACCGGAACGCCCTCGGCGCCGGCGACCGAGCCAAGGTCGAGGACGCCGAACAATCGCTTCAGTCGCTGCTGAACCAAGCGGAGACGGCCCTGCAGCCCAGTGACAACGATGCGCTCACGACCTTCCTGGCGGCGTTGACGATTCTTCTGCGTGAGGGCCTAGAGGCACTGCTTGTCGTGGTCGCGATGATTGCTTTCCTACGAAAGGCCAAGCGACCCGATGTCTTGCGCTACGTGCACGCCGGTTGGACACTAGCCCTCGCGGCTGGCGGTCTTACCTGGTTCGCTGCAACCTACCTTGTCAGCGTGAGCGGCGCGAGCCGTGAGCTCACCGAGGGATTCTCTTCATTGTTTGCCGCCGTTGTGCTGCTCGGCGTCGGCATCTGGATGCACCACAAGAGCGTTGCAGGGCGCTGGCAAATCTACCTCAATGAAAAACTGTCGCACGCGCTGAACCAGCGGACTGCTTGGTTCCTGTTTTCGCTAGCGTTCATTGCGGTCTACCGCGAGGTCTTCGAGACCGTGCTGTTCTTCGCCGCGTTATGGACAGAGGACAACGGACTGCCACTGTTGGCGGGACTCGGAACCGGTTCGGCTTTGCTGGCATTGCTCTCAGTGGTCCTTCTGCGTACCAGTGCACGCCTGCCAATTGGAAAGTTCTTTGCGGCAAGCTCTTTACTCATCGCAGTATTGGCGATCGTACTGACTGGCAAAGGCGTGGCCGGGCTCCAAGAAGCCGGCCTCCTGAGCTTCTATCCGGCTCCCATCCCACGCGTTGAACTTCTTGGGATCTATCCTTCTTGGCAAACTGTGTTCGCTCAGCTCGCTGTTCTGATCATTGTCATTGGAGGTTTCATTGTGAATCTGCGGCCAACCAAGGTGTCTCTACGTCCAACGACCTGACCCCGATCCCTGCGGATGCCTCACACCAAGCCACCAGGTGCTTCAACCTTCGCACTTCAGGTCCCTGGTGCCGCTTTCCACCGTCGTCGGTATCCCCAGCACGTTTGCGCTCGGTAAGCCAAGGCGTCCGCCAAGATCGAGATGTCGTCCAAGTGGTAGACACGGGTTCACACGGGAAATTTCCTTTTGAACTTTAGCCATCGCTTTGAGTCAGTTCAATTAAACTACATCGACACCATGACCCGAAATCGCCGCAACCGCCTGATCACAGTGCTCTTCGCACTGCTCAGCCTGATGTTCATGCAACTGGCGGTGGCTGGCTATGCCTGTCCGGGCAGCGGGGCAAAGGTCGCCGAAGTCGCAGCAATGGCCGAGGCGGGCATGCCCTGCGCCGAATCCATGGCGCTAACCATGGACGACGAGCAGCCGGGTCTGTGCCACGCGCACTGCCAGGCGGGACAGCAGTCTGCCGACAAGTATCAATTGCCATCGCCGGTAGCCATTGATGCGTTGCCTGCAGATTTCAGTCTACAAATCGTCATTCCAGCATTTTTGGAAGCGCCGCTGCAGGCGCCCCATTTACAGCGCACCACGGCGCCCCCTGTAGCCATCCGGAACTGCTGCTTCCGTCTCTGACCTCCCAGACCACTTAGCTCCTGTCTGATGCATTTCGTGTGCATCGACAGGTCGTTCTTTGTGCTCTGGAGGTTTTATGTCTATTTCATTTCCGATACGTCGGATCACCGTTGCCGTGTTGTCGGTTGCCATTTGGGCACCTGCGTGGGCGGCTGAACCTTTAACCCTGGTTGAGGCGCAGCGCATTGCCGTCGGCCGATCCCAGCAGTTGGTCGCCCAAGGCGCGCTCACCGCCGCCGCCCGCGAGCAGGCGGTGGCTGCTGGGCAACTCCCGGACCCAGTCCTCAAGTTCGGCATTGACAACCTGCCGGCCAATGGTCCGGACCGCGGCAGCCTGACGCGCGACTTCATGACGCAGCGCCGCATTGGTCTTTCGCAGGAAATCACCCGCTCAGAGAAACGCCAGCTGCGGTCGGAACGCTTTGAACGCGACGCACAGCGGGTGCAGGCGCAGCGCCAGTTGACACTGGCGAACCTGCAGCGCGACACGGCGCTGGCCTGGCTGGACCGCTATTACACCCAGGCCATGCGCGAGCTGGTGCAGCAGCAAGTCGAGGAAACCCGGCTGCAGGTACAGGCGGCCGATATCGCGTTTCGCGCCGGCCGGGGCACCCAGGCCGACGTGTTCGCAGCACGCAGCGCCGTGATTCAGCTGGAGGACAGGCTCAGCCAGATCGACCGGCAGTCACGCAACGCCGGCCTGATGCTAGCCCGCTGGGTGGGCACGCCGGATGCGGGTCGCCCACTGTCCGGCTCGCCGCCCTGGCAAACCACACCGCTGCAAGGCGAGGTTTCAAGCGACCACCTCAAGCAGCACCCAGATCTGCTGGCCATGAACGCGGAGGTTGATGCCGTGGAAACCGACGTTCGGCTGGCCCAGGCGAACAAACAAGCCGACTGGAGTATTGAAGCCAGCTACGCCCAGCGTGGCCCGGCTTATTCCAACATGCTCTCCATCGGCGTTTCCATTCCGCTGCAATGGGACCAGAAAAATCGCCAGAACCGCGAGCTGGCCGCCAAGCTGGCCCTGGTTGACGAAGCCAGGGCCCGCTACGAAGACATGCTGCGCAACCATGAAGCCGAGGTGCGTGGCTGGCTGAACGATTGGCAAACCGGCAAGGACCGGTTAAGCCGGTACCGCAATGAGCTGATCCCGACAGCCCGTCAGCGCACCGAGGCCGCACTGACCAGCTATCGCACGGGCAAAAGCGACCTGGCCGGCGCGCTGTCCGCACGCCGCGATGAGATCGACACCCGTATGCAGGCCCTGACGCTGGAAATGGAAACCGCGCGCTCCTGGGCCCAGCTCAACTTCCTCGTCCCCGAACACAGCATGCCGGCGCAAGCCAAGGAACAACCATGAACAAGAAATACCTCGTTGCCGCGCTGATCGCCGCCGGCGTCCTCAGCGCCGCAGGCTATGGCCTGTATGCCCTGGGCATGAAAAACGGCGGTAGCATGGCCACCGCTGCCACACCAGGGGAAGCACCGCCAACTCCAGCCGCCGCGTCCACAGCCGGCCCCCAAAGCATTGCCGAAGGCGAAGAAGCCACTCGCCGTCACATCAGCGCGGGACTCAAGGCGGGCGACACCGATCCGGCCAGCGGCCGCAAGATCCTCTACTACCAGGACCCCATGGTGCCGGGCAACAAGTTCGACAAACCGGCCAAGTCGCCGTTCATGGACATGATGCTGGTGCCTGTCTATGCGGATTCCGATTCCGACCAGGGGAAGGTCACCGTCAGTCCGCGGATTCAGCAAAACCTGGGGGTGCGCACCGCAGCCGTTACCGAAGGCACGCTGTCGCCCCAAGTCTCCGCGGTCGGCAACATCGCATTCAACGAGCGCGACCAGGCCATCGTGCAGGCCCGGGCGACCGGCTATGTTGAGCGTCTTCATGTCCGCGCCACGCTGGATGCGGTGGCCAAGGGACAGCCTTTGGTGGACCTGTATGTTCCGGACTGGGTGGCGGCCCAGGAGGAGTTCTTGTCCCTCAAACGCATGCAGGGCAATGACTTGGGATCGCTGATCGACGGTGCGCGCCAGCGTATGCGCCAGGTCGGCATGAATGACGAGCAAATCCGCCTGGTGGAAGCCAGCGGGAAGACGCAACCCCGCACCACGATCACGGCGCCATTGGGTGGCGTGGTGGTGGAGCTGCTGGCACGCGAGGGCATGACGGTGTCGGCGGGGATGACCTTGTTCCGCATCAACGGGCTTTCCACAGTCTGGGCCAATGCCGAAGTGCCCGAGAGCCAGGCGGCGCTGCTGCGCCCCGGCGCCAAGGTGCAAGCCCGCAGCCCGGCAGTGCCCGGCACGACCTTCGAAGGCAAGGTGCAAGCCATCCTGCCGGACGTCAACGCGGCGACGCGCACGCTCAAAGCCAGGCTGGAGCTGGCCAACCCGGGTTCGCGCCTGGTGCCCGGCATGTTCGTCACCATGCAGTTCATGGACATGCGGGCGGAGAAAGCTCTGCTGATTCCCGCCGAAGCCGTGATCCAGACCGGCAAACGCACCGTCGTGATGCTGGCCGAGGAGAACGGTCGCTTCCGGCCTGTTGATGTCGAAGCCGGCATTGAAAGCGGCGGCCAGACGGAAATCAAGCGCGGCCTGCAGGCCGGCCAGCGTGTGGTGGTGTCCTCGCAGTTCCTGATTGACTCGGAAGCCAGCCTCAAGGGCGTGGAGGCGCGGCTCAACAGCGAGGCCGCCCCGCCATTGACCCGGCACCCCGGTGAGGCGCAGGTGATCGCCATCGACAAGGACAGCGCGGTGCTGGCCCATGGCCCACTGCCCACAGCCGGCATGGGTGCCATGACCATGGAGTTCAAGGCACCAGCCGGCGGCATGCCGCGCAATGTGACCAAGGGGGACAAGGTCCAGTTCGAGTTTGTGATGCCCAAGGACGGCGAGCCGACCTTGACCTCCATCACGCCTGTGGCACCTGTTTCGCCGCAGTTGCCTAAAACCTTGGCGTCGGGAGCCCAGCGATGATGGCCCGCCTGATTCGCTGGTCCATAGGCAACCGGTTCCTGGTGTTGCTGGCCACGCTGATGATCGCGGCCTGGGGCGTGTACTCGGTGATGAGAACGCCGCTGGACGCCTTGCCCGACCTGTCGGATGTGCAGGTCATCATCCGCACGACCTATCCCGGCCAGGCGCCGCGCATTGTTGAGAACCAAGTCACCTACCCGCTGACGACGACCATGTTGTCGGTGCCGGGAGCCAAAACGGTACGCGGCTATTCCTTCTTCGGTGACTCTTACGTCTATGTGCTGTTCGAGGATGGCACGGACCTTTACTGGGCACGCTCCCGGGTGCTGGAGTACCTCAACCAGGTCCAGTCGCGCCTGCCGGCGGCGGCCAAGGCCTCTCTGGGACCGGACGCCACCGGTGTGGGCTGGATTTACCAATACGCCCTGATCGACCGCAGCGGCACGCAGGACGCGGGGCAACTACGCGCCCTGCAGGACTGGTTTCTCAAGTACGAGCTCAAAACCGTGCCCAACGTGGCCGAGGTTGCCTCGGTCGGCGGCATGGTGCGTCAGTACCAGATCGTGCTGGACCCGGACAAGCTCGCCGCCTATGCGATTCCGCACACCAAGGTGGTCGAGGCCATTCAGAAGGCCAACCAGGAAGCCGGCGGCTCAGTGCTGGAGCTTGGGGAAGCGGAGTACATGGTGCGGGCCTCGGGTTACCTGCAGAGTCTGGAGGATTTCCGCTCGGTTCCGCTCATGACTTCGGCGGCCGGTATTCCGGTGCGCCTGGGCGATGTGGCCCGTATCCAGATCGGCCCTGAGATGCGCCGCGGCATTGGCGAGCTGGATGGCGAAGGCGAAGCCGCTGGTGGCGTGATCATCATGCGCTCCGGCAAGAACGCGCTGGAAACCATTGCCGCCGTCAAGGCCAAGCTTCAGACCCTGCAGGCCAGCCTGCCTAGGGGCGTTGAAATCGTTCCGACTTACGACCGCTCGGGCCTGATCGAACGCGCCGTGGACAACCTCACGCACAAGCTACTGGAGGAGTTCCTGGTGGTGGCCGTAGTGTGTTTTATCTTCCTGTTCCACCTGCGCTCGGCTTTCGTGGCCATCATCTCGCTGCCGCTGGGCATTCTGGCCGCCTTCATCGTGATGCACTACCAGGGCGTCAACGCCAACATCATGTCGTTGGGTGGCATCGCGATTGCCATCGGCGCCATGGTGGATGCCGCCGTGGTGATGATCGAAAACGCCCACAAACACCTGGAGCATTGGGGGCATGACCATCCGGGTGAAACGCTGGAGGGCGAAGCGCGCTGGCGGGTGATTGGCGACGCGGCGGCCGAAGTCGGGCCTGCGCTGTTCTTTTCGCTGCTAATCATCACCTTGTCGTTTATCCCGGTGTTCACGCTGGAAGCCCAGGAGGGACGACTTTTCTCGCCACTGGCGTTCACCAAGACCTATGCCATGGCGGCCGCGGCCGGACTGTCGGTGACGCTGATCCCCGTGCTGATGGGCTACCTGATACGTGGCCGAATTCCGGACGAAAAATCCAACCCGCTGAATCGCCTGCTGATTGCCATCTACCGGCCGATGCTGGAGGTGGTGCTGCGTGCACCCAAGCTCACCTTGCTGGCGGCTGGCATCGTTCTGGTCATCAGCCTTTGGCCACTGCAGCATATCGGCGGCGAGTTCATGCCAAGGTTGGACGAAGGAGATCTGCTCTACATGCCTTCGGCACTGCCCGGCTTGTCGGCCGGCAAGGCCGGTGAGTTGCTGCAGCAGACCGACCGGTTGATCAAGACCGTACCCGAGGTCGCCAGCGTGTATGGCAAGGCCGGCCGCGCAGAAACGGCGACCGACCCGGCGCCCATGGAGATGTTTGAAACCACCATCCAGTTCAAGCCACGCGGGCAGTGGCGCGCCGGCATGACCCAGGACAAACTGGTGGAGGAACTGGACCGCATCGTCAAAGTGCCGGGCCTGTCCAATATCTGGGTGCCGCCGATCCGCAACCGCATTGACATGCTGGCCACCGGCATCAAGAGCCCGGTGGGCGTCAAGGTGGCCGGCACCGACTTGATCACGATAGACCGGCTGACCGGGGAGATCGAACGGGCGCTCAAGGACGTGCCGGGCGTCACGAGTGCCTTGGCGGAACGCCTGACCGGTGGACGCTACATAGACGTCAATATCAAGCGCGATGCGGCATCCCGGTTCGGACTGAACATTGCCGACGTGCAATCGGTCATCAGTTCGGCCGTGGGCGGCGAGAACATCGGTGAAACCGTCGAAGGTCTGCAGCGCTTTCCGATCAACATGCGCTATCCGCGCGAGATTCGGGACTCGATAGAGAAGCTACGCAGTCTGCCCTTTGTAACGGAACGCGGCCAGCGCCTGGTGCTCTCGGACGTGGCCGACATCCGCATCACCGACGGTCCGCCCATGCTGCGCAGCGAAAATGCCCGCCTCTCGGGCTGGGTTTACGTGGACATTCGAGGGCGCGACCTGCGCTCGGCTGTGCAGGACATGCAGAAAGCAGTGACAGACAAGGTCAAGATGCCGCCGGGCTATTCCGTCTCCTGGTCTGGCCAGTTCGAGTTCCTGGAGCGCGCCACGGCCAAACTCAATGTGGTGGTGCCGTTCACGCTGCTGATCATCTTTGTGCTGCTGTATCTGACCTTCAAGCGCTTTGACGAAGCCTTGCTGATCATGGCCACGTTGCCATTCGCCTTGGTCGGGGGCATCTGGCTGCTGTACCTGCTGAGCTACAACTTGTCTGTGGCCGGTGCCGTCGGGTTCATTGCCCTGGCCGGGGTCTCCGCCGAGTTCGGCGTGATCATGCTGCTCTATCTGAAATCCGCATGGGATGATCGGGTCGACCAGGGCAAAACAACAGCGGCCGACCTGCTTGATGCGATTCGGGAGGGAGCCGTACTGCGGGTGCGACCCAAGGCGATGACGGTGGCGGTCATTCTGGCCGGCCTGTTTCCCATCATGTGGGGAACGGGGACGGGCTCCGAGGTCATGCAGCGCATCGCCGCGCCCATGGTCGGCGGCATGATCACCGCCCCCTTGCTGTCCATGTTTGTGATTCCTGCCGTGTACCTGCTCATGCGCAGGCCTCGAGAACATCGGACCGCGGGCAAGCGTTTCTGGGTCCGACGCAATCCAGCCGCCTGATTCATTTTTGTTAGTTTTATCAACCACTCTCAAAGGAGCTTTCATGAAGAAGATCGTAATTGCCTCTCTCGTTATAGCCGCAGCGTCCACCAGTTTCGCTCAATCAAAGATGGGTGATATGAAGGGCATGGACATGGCCAAGAAGCCCGCTGCCGGCGCTCAAACCACGCATGAAGCGAACGGAACGATCAAGAAGATCGATACCAAAGCAGGCAGCGTCGTGATCTCTCACGGTCCCGTCAGCAGCCTCAACTGGCCGCCAATGACCATGAGCTTTAAGGTCAAGGACAAGGACCTCCTTGGCAAGCTGGCCGTCGACAAGAAGGTTGACTTCGGGTTTGTCAAAGAGGGCGATGATTACGTGGTGACCTCGGTGAAATAAGTCCCCGACGGTCATTCGCCGACTTTAGAGGGGTTGGCTATACCATGTGTGCCAGCCTGCCACGGCAACCACCAAAACCGCGTGTCGAAAGTCGCAATGAGTACCCGAACCAACAAGCGCAGGATTTATGCAATGTTTGAAGGCCGTTTCGGCGGTAAACCCTTTAGGCGATCCGCAGAGGAACAAGCCTGGCTGGATGTGGTGCCCGTAGGCCGAGAATTTGGCAGTCCGGACTATGAGCGCTTACAAATCTTGGATATGTATGAGGCTGGCCAGTTGACTGCCGAAGCAGTCATGCAGAAACTTGGGATCAATAACCTGGACGATCTGCGCCGGCAGATGCATGCGGCAGGGTTGACTGCGCCTTAAACTGCGGCTAAGTGGCTCTTAGGCAAACTGCAGTTCAATCTTGCCGGCGCGGCGCCGCACCGGGCCGACCACGATCTTCACGTCGTGGCCTAGCCGGGCCACCAGCTCCAGCAGCTTGGCTTCGCTGACACCGCGGAACTGGCCGCGGGTGATGCGAGAGACCTTGGACTGGTCGATCCCGAGCAGGGTAGCGGCGTCCTCCTGCGTCAGGCGTCGCGCCTTGATTGCACGGGCAATCTCGCCGGCCAACTGGGACTTGCGCTGCATCTCGGCCGCGTCGGTGTAGCCCAGGTCGGCGTAGACGTTGGTGCTGCCTTCTTCGATGGTGATGTCGTTGTGTTCATTCATTTGCGTGCTCCTTGCTGTGCCTGCCAGGCCTCGAAATCCTGTTTCGCGGCCTTCAGGCGGGTGTTGATCAAATCCAGGTCCGGCTTTGGCGTGGCGATGCCGCTTTTTGACTTCTTCTGGAAGCAGTGCAGGACATAGACCCAGCCGCTGAACTTGACCGTGTAGACGGCCCGGTAGGTGTCGCCCTGATGATCCTCGACCACCTCCAGCACGCCGGCCGAGCCGAAACCCGTCATGACCTTGGCATCCTGGTGCTTGCCGCCGGCTTGGGCCAGGTCGATGGCATGGCCAAAAACGTCTTTGACATCCTCCGGCATCGCATTGAGGTCACGCTTGGCGGAACTGACCCACTTGATGGGTTTGCGGGCTTGCTTCGACATCCCCTCGATTATGCCTGTTTAGGCATAATTCCGCAAACTCACCCAGGGCCGACCTTTTTTGGCGGCAGCGGCAGTGAGATTTTTCCGCGAGGGCACATAAGCGCGCTTATGGCGCCCCAATGGGTATTGGGCTCCCGCCATACCGGCACGAAGGCTGAAACGGCCAAAAACCAGCATCACATTGGATAATCCACTATTACCCAATGTTAATTTTATGAAGAATATCAATTTCTTGACCGCTTGAATAGTATGTAATATCATGGTATGTACTGTGGTACGAAATAAAGGGTTCAATCATGGCCAGAGCCGGAATCTACAAGTCTGAAGTGCTGCGCGCACGCGATAAATTGGTGGCCATGGGGCGCAATCCGTCCATCGATGCAGTGCGCGAAGAGCTGGGCAGCGGCTCCAAAACCACAATCCATCGCTACCTGAAGGAGATCGAGGAAGAGGAAGGGCCGGCCACCGGCAGCCGCGTGGCCGTCAGCGAGGCGATCCAGGACCTGGTGGGCCGCCTGGCCGCCCGCGTCAACGAGGAAGCCGAGGAACGGGTCACCGCAGCGCAGGCCAAGCACGCCGAGCAGTTGACCCAGCACCAGCAAGCCGCCGTGGCCCTGAAAACCGAGGCGCAGGCCACGCGCCAACAGCTGGAACAAACCCAGCGCGCGCTGGCCGACGAAAAAACCGCCCACGGCAAAACCAGCGAAGCGCTGGGCGGCAAGACCCTTGAATGCACCCAGCTTGCGCAGCAGGTGGCCGACCTGCAGGAGCGCCTGGCGGCGGAGGAACGCCATCGCCTGTCCCTGGAAGAAAAGCACCAGCATGCGCGCCAGGCGCTGGAGCATTTCCGGGAATCCACCAAGGAGCAGCGCGACCAGGACCAGCGCAAGCATGAGCAGCAGGTGCAGTACCTGCAGGCCGAGCTACGCACCGTGAACGAGACCTTGGCCACCAAGCAGCAGGAAGCCGTTCACACCCTCCAGGACAACGCGCGCTTGCTGGGTGATTTGTCGCGCGCCCAGGGCGATTTGCACCAGGTCCAGGAAGAGGTGCGGGGCCTGCGGCCGCTCAAGGATGAACTGGGGTTTGCGCAAAGGCGCACCGAGGAGTTGGGCCGGCGCCTGGTCGAGCAGGACGCGGCCATCCAGCAGCTCGGCGCCTCGAACCAGGAGCTGCTGTCCAAGATCGACGAGTTGCTCACCGCAAAACAGCAGCTGGAATTGGCGCTGGCGACGGCCAGGTCATCCGTCGCGGCGCAGGAGCAGGTGGTGGCCAACATGCTGGCACGGCTGAGCGCTACGGCGGCCGAGCCGAATGTAGCGACGGCGAGGGCTGTTCATGGCTGACGACCTCGAAGCGCAGTTCAAGGCCTACCAGCAAGAATTAGTCGAGCCGGCCGCCTTGCTCTTTTCGATGCAGCGCTTACATGGGGATGAAATCCGCCGGCAGAGTATGAGTGCCTACGGCCGACTTCGGGACGCTCATCTTTTGCTCACCGGCGTGCTCGGTGCGGCCTTGCTACGCGTGAATGGCAAGATCACCGAATATCTCCCCGCTTACGACCTATGTGAGCCTCTATATGCGTCGTTTGTCATTGGGCTGGAGTCCAGCGAAGGAGCGATTGCCGAAGGCCGTTACCTGCAGGCCCATGCACTACTGCGGCAGGAGATGGAGACGGTGGCACAGTTGGTTGCCATCCGCCAAGGCAGGCGCCAGGAGGGAAAGCAAGCAAACGTGGCGGTGCTTGAAAAATCCCTGGCGCGGCTATATGGCGAACTGTCCGCTTCTGCCCACGTCGCCAAGCACAACAACATGCGAGCAGCGACGGAATGGGACATGAGCGGCTTCGAGGTTCCGGGGCCGACCAGCGGTACTCGTTACTTTCCGGCTTTCGACTCAGATCTGGCGCGCCGCTCGTTTGGCTTGCACTTGATGCTGATCCTCCGGATTATTGAGCAAATGAGCATCGATTACAGCGAGCTTTATACCGAGGAAGACAGGTTCAGTGAGCGCGATAGTGAGGCCCTCAATCTGGCTATATTGCTGATGCGCGCGGAGGGGATGGTTGAGCTTGACGACTGAATCCGAGAGGTAATACCGGAAGCGACAAGCGTTGGTAAAAAGCCAGTACCGACAAGGACTTAGGGTCGTTTCTGCTGGGTTTTACATGAATCCCTGCCGACCCTCATGTACAGGCCGAGCGTCACGAGCGCCAGCGCGACGCGACGGCCGAGGCGGTCGATCCCGCTCAGCATCCTGGCATCCGGCTTGATCGACAGTTGCAGCAGGTCACCCTGCCGCAAGACGCTGTGCAGACGCCGCGCCATCAGGGAGGGCAGGGCGTGGGCCGCGTTCCCCAGTTCATATGGCAGACGCTGCGATGCCGCAGACTTGGGCTCGTCGAAGACGCCCGTGGTCGTGTGGCGAGAGATGGCTTCGATGATGGAAAACTCGGGTGCCAGCAGGCGCACCGTCCCTTCGAGCAACAACAGGGTACGCGTGAGCACGAGGAGGTCCCTGGGCAGCCGGACTTCCTGGGTCCGGCCCGCCGCCACGAGCTGCGCGAGAGCACCTGAGAGCGACCAGTCCTTCAGCGGCCTCTGTGCGCAGTCTGCGACCAGGGCACGCACGACAGGCACGAACACGGCCCGATCGGTGCCGTCGCCGAGCAGGCCCAGGTCCAGCCAGGCGTCGACCACCCATTCGGCATCCTGCTCGACGAAGGCCAGGGCGAACGCCACCAGCGCCCGCCGCATGTTGCCGTCGACCCGGCCCACGATGCCGAAGTCGTGCAGGCAGATGCGGCCATCGTCCATCACGAAGACGTTGCCGGGATGGGGGTCGCCGTGGAAGAAGCCATCGCGGAAGATCTGGGCGACGTAGCTGTCCACGAGTTTGCCCGCGGCCGCCACCGCGGTGGGCGAAGGCAGACCGTGCAGGTGAGCTCCGTGGCTGAACTGCTGGACCATGACGGTCGGCGTGCACAGGCCGTCCACCACGTCGGGGATCACGATGTCGGCAGAGCCGCGCCAGGCGTCGGCGAAACGTCGCACGGAAGCTGCCTCGCGCGACAAATCCATCTCGTAGCGGAAGTTGGCCGCAACCTCGTCCACGATGGCTGCCAGCCCCCAGCGACGCAGCGAGGGCACGAGCCCCTGCATGACCAGGACGATGCGGCGCAGGATGCGCATGTCGATCTCGGCCTGCTCGGCCGCGCCAGGGCGGCGGATCTTCACCACCACTTCCGTTCCGTCCGGCAGGGCTGCACGATGAATCTGGGCGATCGAGGCCGCGGCGAGCGCGTGCATGTCGAAGCGTGCGAAGACCTGCTGCCATGGGCGGCCGAGCGCCGCCTCGACCTCCTGGACCGCCTGCTCGGGAGGAAACGGCGCCACATTGGCCTGCAGGCTGGCCAGAGCCTCTTGCGCATCGGGCGCCAGAATGTCGGCCCGCAGGCTGAGATGCTGGCCCAGCTTCACGAAGGTCGTGCCCAATCGCTGCAGCACTTCGGCGAAGCGGTCGGCCGCCCGGTGGGTATCGCAGCGCATCAGGCCCCGGTGCCAGGCCACCCAGAGCAGGAACCCGCTCAGGGCCATAGCGATCTGCGTGGCCCGGCGCAGCGCCGAGCGTTGCGTTGGGCGGCCCGCAAGACGCACGGTGGAAACGGGGCGGTTCGGTCGCGTCATGGCTCATCCAACCTGTTGCGCAGGCGGCCCGCATGCCAGGCTGCGATGTTCGAGATGGTCTCGTCGAGGATGCGCGCGATCGCCTCCGACGTATTGAACCCGACATGCGGTGTCACGAGCACACGCGGATGCGTCAGCAGTGGGCTGGATGCCGACCAGCCGGTATCGCAACCCAGTCCGCCGCAGCCCGTGGGCACTTCGGGAGACAGATCCCCTTCCTGTTCCAGCACGTCCAGTCCTGCTGCGGCGACGGTACCTGCCTCCAGTGCGTGCAGCAGGGCGGCCTCGTCGATGAGCGCACCCCGTGCCGTGTTGATCAGTACCATGCCCGGTTTCATGCGCGCGAAGGCCTGGCCATCGAGAAGGTGGTGCGTGGCCTGCGTGGCCGGAACATGAAGGCTCAGAACATCGCTGCTTTGCAGGATCTGCTCCCACGTCACCACGCGGACGCCGGCGATGGGTGCTGCCGTGATGTCGAGCGATGGGGCGAGGGCCGGGTCGTACGCGAGAACTTCCATGCCGAAGCCCAGGGCGATACGGGCCACGTGGCGCCCGATCCGGCCCAGCCCGACGATGCCCAGCGTCTTGCCTTCCAGCTCGAAGCCGGTGAGGCCGCGGTAAGCGAACGAACCTTGGCGCGCCCGCTCGTGGGCTTGTGTCAGATGGCGAGCCACGCCCAGCAGCAGCGCGAAGGCATGTTCGGCGACGCTGGCAGACCCATAGTCCGGCACGTGGCACACGGCAATGCCGCGTCGGCGGCAAGCCTGCAGGTCGATGTGATCGAAGCCCGCGGAGCGCGTTGCCACGAGCCGCACGCGCGGCAGCAACCGGAGCACCGATTCGTCAACGCGCGTGCGCACGAAGACGCACAGCACCTCGGTGTCTTCATCGCCGACATCGGATACCACCAGGCGTTCGTTCTGGACGAAGTGCGCGTGCCAGTGGGTCGGAAGCCTTTGCTGCAGCGCGGCCTGGTCCGCCGGTGCGATGTCGGAGAACAGAACGGACAGACGGTTTTGTGCGGTCATGAGCCCTCCTCGATTACCCGGTGCAGGGACAGGATGCAGAACGCGGCGATGAAGTGCCCGGTCTTGGTGCCTTGCGCGAGTTCCGCTTGCGCGAATACCGTCGGCAGCCGGCCGGCGACCGCATCGCGCATGGTCTCGAATCCGTCGAGCAACTGAACCGTGAAGAACGCCGCGCGGCGCATCGGGCCCTGCGTGCGGCCGCAGTCCGCGTAGGCCAGTGCGGGCTTGAATCTGGCCGGAGGATTCGTCATGGCACGGCCAGCCTCGCTCGGGGCTCACGGAACTGCCACAGCACGATGAAGCTGAGCACAGCGGCAAAGAAGCACCACACCGAGATGAACCAGGTTGCATAGAACATGTAGGCGGCGATTGCGGAGACAAAGGCGGCCACCCCAAAAGCCGCCACGCGCCGGTGGCTAGAAACCATCAGGCTTGCGCAGGTGCCGATCAGATACAGGGCCATCGTGGTCATCACGTAGAAGTGCGGAGAGTCGTAGAGGATGTGCTGGCCGACCACGCGGGCCGTGATGGGCAGCTTCACCAGCATCGCCAGCAGGTACAGACCGACGAGCGCGCCCGCGACTGCAATGGCCACCAGAACCCGACGGCGCCAACGGACGCTCTCCAGCGCCAGCGCAGCCAGCGGGACGTAGATCGGCCACAGGACGTGCGAGAAGAACGAGTAGAGATGCGTTAGCGCCACGTTCAGCAAGGGCGCGCGGTCGGGGAACGTCAGCCACAGCATGCCTTCGAGCAGTTGCTGGACCCCGAACAGCAGCGGGATGGCGGCATACGGCAGTTCGCGCCGTGAGCGGGCCCGGCGCATGGTGACGGTCCCCAGGCCCAGCAGAACCGCTGCGGCCGTGAAACTGGCGGGTGCGGAAAAGCACATGGGCAGTCATCTCCCCTCGATCGTGAGCGTCATGACGAGCGTGGCGCAGCGGCTCATGGCGCGCCGACTTCCATCAGTTCCTGCACCGCTGTCGCCAGCGGTGCCACCACGCTGATGCCGTTGGAGACATGCGGCACGGTGTCGCAGGTCACCACCCGCTGGGGCCCTGCCGCAAGAAGTGCGTGGTACGCGTCGGCGGCGAACAGGGCGTGCACCCCGATGCACACCGGTGGCGGCAATCCCACGCTGCGCACACTGACGATTGCCTGGATCATCGTGCGCGCGCTGGACACGATGTCATCGATGAGCACGGGCTGGCGGTCTGCCAGGGCCGCGGTGTCGGGAAGGCTGACCTCCACGTCCTTGTCGCCCCGGCGGATCTTCTGCAACACCGTGAACGGCGCGCCAGCCAAGCGCGCGACTTCCTGGACCCATTGCTCGCTTTCCGCATCGGGTCCGATCAACACGGGACGGTCCACATGGGCTGCGACCCAGGCCGCGATGGCGGGCGCGGACTGGACCACACGGGTCGGCACCCGGTAGACCTCGCCGAGCGAGCGGTAGCGGTGCAGATGGGGATCGACGGTGACGATACCGTCGAACACCGTCGACACCAGCGCAGCGAACGTGCGGGACGTGATGGCTTCGCCCGTGTTGAAGCGCCGGTCCTGACGCAGGTACGCCAGGTACGGGGCAGCCAGCAACACGCGGGTGGCGCCGAGGTCGCGCGCTGCGTCCGCGGCGAACAACAAGGGCAGCGCCTTGGCGTCCGGCTGTGCCAGGCTGGCCACGATCACGACGGTGCGGCCGGTGACGTCGGCGTCCAGCCGCACCAGCGACTCGCCGTCCGGGAACCGGTGCAGCTGCAGGGCAGCCCGCTGCGCGCCCAACGCCCGGATCAGTCCATCGGCGAAGTCTTCGTCGCCCGGCAGGTGAAAAATGAGTGGTTTCATACGTTCTCTGAAATCTGGAAGATCGGTGGGCGCGCGCGGACGAACTCCAGGGCATAGGCCAGTTCGCCTGGTGCCTGGGCATGCAGCGTGAACAGCGGCT
>LNAP01000573.1_pt1 | contig 50709 bp, 39 predicted proteins | sample 602601 | NCBI WGS metagenome assembly LNAP01 (sample SAMN02440304, study PRJNA202911) | soil metagenome | biome: Subtropical and temperate rainforests or woodlands; isolation source: soil samples (1 kg each in a 20% v/v slurry with milli Q water) were... ...
TTCGTCCATTGTCTTTATGCCAAGTTTAGAACTGACCTCAAGAACAAAAGGGGAGTCGACCAAGCCTGAAAGCACGGTGAAGTCTTCGAATGCATCGTATTTCACATTTGACTGCAGATACTTATTCAAGGGCAGTGAGACGGAAGCCGCATAAAGTGTGTAGCCGTCGGGCTTTTGCCGGCTAACGTAGTTGCTGGCAACTGTCGTGGCAGCTCCTGCACGGTTTTCCACCACTATCGTTTGCCCAATATGTTTCTCCAGCTTCTGGGCAACCATACGCATGGACACATCAGTAATGCCGCCTGGTGCATACGGAATTACAAGGCTAATGGGGCGGTCGGGATACTTTTCAGCGTTGGCTGATCCCATGAAACTTAAGAGGCCAACGAGGCCGGCGGTTATCAAATTCAACTTATGCATGTGGTGTCTCCTCCGTAGATGCGTTAAATGTTGTAGTAAAACCGGATCAATGTGCGCATGTTTCACACTGATACGTAAGTTTGATGATGACGATCAGATTGGATCCCACGACAGCACGTCGCCACTTCGATCCAGCGGATAGAAGTCTTTTTTCAGCGCGGGTAGCATATGGGAGCCTAATGTCTCCTGAGTCCAGCCGCCATCACGATGCACGGAACGGATGGGTCGTGATTGGCTCAGCAAGGTGATTTCATTGTTGCGGACCACAAAAATCTGGCCGTTGATTTCAGAAGCTGCGTCAGATCCAAGAAAGGCCGCCAAAGGCGCATTTTTTTCGGGGGTCATTTTTTTAAGCAGTTCGACACGCTGCTTTTGTGCTGGCGTTTCGGCCGGGATGTCTTCCGACATGCGACTCCAAGCAAAGGGGGCCAGACAGTTGGACCGCACGTTGTAGCGTTGCATGTCAAGCGCGATTGACTTGGAAAGCGCGCATATGCCCAGTTTGGCTGCTGAATAGTTGGCCTGTCCGAAGTTACCGATCAGTCCCGACGTAGATGTTATATGGACGAAGGCGCCGCTTTCCTGATTGCGAAAGTGTTCCGCAGCGGCACGACTGACGAAGAAGCTTCCATTCAAGTGAACATCGATAACCTTGGTCCAGTCGGCTTCCGACATCTTATGGAAAATCTTGTCGCGGATGATGCCGGCGTTGTTCACGACAACGTCAATGCGGCCAAACGTATCCAGCGCCGTCTGAACGATGGCATGTGCGCTGTCCCAGGCGCTTACGCTATTCGTGTCCAGAACCGCTTTTCCGTTTATTGCCTCGATCATGCGCACGGTTTCCATGCCAGGGCTGTCGGACCCGCCCTCTCCGGCCAATGACACCCCGATGTCATTGACTACGACACGGGCTCCCGTTCGGGCATATGCCATGGCAACTTCGCGACCAATGCCGCCGCCGGCACCGGTGACGATTACAACCTTTCCTTGATTCATCGATTCTGTTCCTATTGGGTTTTGATATTTTGTTTGTTCATGTCAACTCAGGACGGCAAGTTCAGGACGGTTTTCGAGATGATGTTTCGCTGTATCTCGGAACTGCCGGCGTATATAGTCGCTGCCCGGGCTTGCAAGAATTGCGCCGAAGGGTTCAGTGCGCTGTCCTGGTTCAGGCTGTCGATTACCCCGCCCATTTCCGCAGTCAGCTCCAGCATGTATTCGGTGATGCGGCGGAACAATTCGGACTGGCTAATCTTGAGCAATGACACATCGGGTCCTGGTTGCTTCCCGCGTGAAATCAACTCCAAATACTCCGCGAAGAGCGTCTTGTGGTTTTCCAGGTCAAGGAAAAGCGTCGAGCTGCGATCCCGGAAAGCCGGGTCGTTCTGAATGTTGTAAAACCGGCCAAGTTCCAGCAACCGCGAGAAGGCGTAATCGGCCTGACGCGGGGAGCCGATGAATATACGCTCGAATCCCAGTAGGGCCTTGGCCATGGCCCAGCCTTTGTTCACTTCGCCGATAAGGTTTTCGGCTGGAACCCGAACATTGTCGAAGAAGACTTCGCAGAATTCATCGTGCATCTCCAGATTGAGAATGGGCCTGACGGTGACCCCGGGGCTGTCCATGGGAACCAGCAGAAAGCTGATGCCGTCCTGTTTGCGCGCCATGGATGCCGTGCGCACGAGCAGGAATATCCAGTTTGCGTCATTGGCCATGGTGGTCCAGGTTTTCTGGCCATTGACGATCCATTCATCGCCGTCCCGGTCGGCTTTCGTGCGAAGCGAAGCCAGATCCGACCCAGCGCCTGGTTCGCTATAGCCCTGGCACCAAATGTGTTCGCCTGAGATGATCTTTGGCAGGAAATGCTGTTTTTGGACTTCGGTGCCATAACGAATCAGCAGCGGGCCCAGCATGGTGATACCGTGATCGTTCAGCCGTGCGCAACCATGCCGTTCGAATTCCTCGGTCATGATGACCTGCTTTTCAGGCGACAGCCCCATGCCCCCATATTCGAGCGGCCAGCCGGGGCACAGCCAGCCTTTCTCGGAGAGAGCCTTATACCAGGCCCAGTTGTCCCGCAAATGGAGGCGTTTGGCAGGCGAGCGGATATCTGGGGGATAATTTGCTTCGATCCAGCTTCTTAATATTGCCCTGAAGTCGGTATTGTCCAGGGTGTTCATGTCGTTTGAGTCAGTCACGATTGGCCTCCATCAATGAAAATGCGCGATTTCGGTGGAACGATTCGGTGCCAAACATGCCAGACATAGTCATGCTTTTTCGCAGGTACAGTCCTATATCGGCTTCGTCTGTATAGCCGATGCCGCCATGAAGCTGGATGGCCTCGCGGGTAATCACGCTGCTGGCTTTGCTCAAGCGGGCCTTGGCCAACGACACCGCCAGCTCGGCTGCACTGCCTCGGATTCCATCGGCAAAACTTTTGGTCGCGGCATTCAGCGCCGCGTGCCCCAGTTTCAGCTCGAGGAACAGGTCGACCATGCGATGCTGCACGACCTGAAACGAACCGATGGGTTTGCCGAACTGCACACGTTCCTTGATGTAGTCTTGCGTGATCTGGAATGCTTTTTCGGAGAGGCCTGACAAGTAGGCGCCGGCAACCAGCGTGGCTTGTTCCCGAATGACTGCCATGTCACAAGATAAGCGCTGTGCCTGTGTGCCATCGAGTTGCAAGGCGCAGAAATGTCCGCCGTCATGGGTGTCATGCACAGTCAGCGATACACCTGTTTCATCGGGTCGAACCAGAGCGGCGCCTTCCTCGAGCTGAATGAGAAACGCATCGGCACCCAGCGCATAGGGAATGCACGCGATACGCCCCGTTATCTTGCCGTTGTCAAAGGCGGGCGGAGGTTGCCCATAGGTAGCGAAACCAGGGAGGATGATCTGTTTACATTCGAATAGCTGCTGCCGTTGCGCGTCGGGCAAGACGCCGGCGATCAAGGCGCAAGCCGGTATCGGCTCGGGCGTCAGGTGCTGCCCGAGGCGATGTGCGAGAGTGCAAAGCTCGCGAACACCCAGCCCCAGGCCGCCTTCTTGTTCATCGACACACAGCGTGAGCCATCCGAGCTCGGCAAACTCATTCCATTTCGATTTTTCAAAGCCCGGGGTGGTGAACCGCTGCTTACGTGCGCGAAGGAGATCATCCTTCAGTACATGCGCAGCGCTTTCATCAATCATCCGAATCAGATCTTCGGTCTCATTTGGTTCAGAGGTGAGGGAAGACATACTTATTGTTCCTTGTTGGGCCGATCTTCTGGAAGAATTTCGGCATGTCCATGTGACAGGACTACTACGTTGCGTTCTTTGGCGACGGCCTGTACAGCGCCGTTACGCCATATCCTGATCTGCAGCGTTTCACCGGGGTAGGCGGGAGCGGAAAAGCGTGCATAGAAACTGCGCATGCGGCTGGCGTCGCCATCGGCAAGTTGAAACAGCGTTGCCGTTGCCGCCAAGCCAAAGGTACATAATCCATGCGCAATAGGCCGCTCGAAGCCGGCGGCCCTTGCCGCTTCGGGCTCGACGTGAAGAGGGTTGTCATCGCCATTGAGGCGGTAAAGAAAGGCCTGTTCCGGCCGGACATGCACATCGCATACGAAGTCGGGATTTCCTTCGGGAGTGATTGGTGCCGGACGCGGCGTGCCACTGGGGCCGCCGTAGCCGCCGTCCTTGCGCAGCATGACCGTGCGATCCACCTGCGCCAATTTTGTGCCCGTCGCTGCATCGGTCACTGTTTTTTGGAGATAGACCAGTGCCCCTTTGGCCGCACCTTTGTCCACGACATCAACCACTCGTGTTTCGCCGATCACGTCCGCTGAAGCCGGAAGGGGGGCAAAAAGAGTGAATTTTTCTTCGGCATGGAGCACACCGCTCGGATCGACGGTGGTGGCGGGGTCGGCCATCCAGAACCCCGGATGGCCGAGATCGACAGCGAACGAAGGAAGAACGCAGGGACCTCGGGTGTCGCTCAGGTAAGAAATGGCATGCGGGTTGTCGAGGTGTTCGGCGGCGCCAACAGAGAGCGCATAAATAATTGCGTCGCGAGCGGTGTATGCATGCCTTCCAACGGGGATTCGAAAGTCCCGGAATTTTTGATAGTTCATCTTGCCTCCTGTCGTGGATAGTGGCATAGCTCTGCATTAAAATCAAATTCTATAATATTTAGTTCCGTGTAACGGAACAAATATATTCAAACTAAAATTCCATATTGTTAAATAGATGTTTATTATCAATATGATGTGAGAATTCATAAAAAGGCATAGAATTTAATAGAAGATATAAATCATTATGTTCCATAAGGCGGAACTTATTGCGTTAACCATAACAACGGAGGAAACGGCTCATGAGCCAGCAACCAGCCATAGGCCCTGAAGCTCAGTTCAAGTCTTACTTGCAGGAAGGGAAGTTCATGATTCAACGATCGCGTGCTACCGGAAAATACGTTTTTTATCCGCGGCTCGCCATCCCATCCACGGGAGAAACCGATCTCGAATGGGTCGAGGCTTCAGGCCGCGGTACGGTTTATTCCATCACTGTCAATCGAAGCAAGACTGAAACCTACAACGTCGCCTTGATCGACCTGGAAGAAGGCGTACGAATGATGTCGCTCGTAGCGGGGCATGAAACTGTGCCGATCGGCACTCCTGTTCAGGCGAGTATTGCTGTCGTTAACAACGGTGCGCCGGCAGTCATCTTCACCCCTGTGCAAGGAGCAAATTAATGACGAGTACACTCAGAGGAAAAGCTGCCGTCGTCGGCATCGGCAGTTTTAACGTGGGCAACGTGCCTGGTTTTAGCGCAATGGAGAACTTGGGTGGCGCGGCACTGCGCGCCATAGATGATGCGGGTCTGCGAGTTCAAGACATTGATGCTGTGTTCTCGGCCAGTTCGGCCCATGCCTTTCCCTCCTTGTCTGTTTGTGAATACCTTGGATTGAAGCCGTCTTTTGTCGGTGGCGCCAATGTGGGCGGATCCAGCTTTGAAATGCACGTCATTGAAGCCGCCTTGGCCCTCGAAGCAGGTCTTTGCAATGCTGCTTTGATCTGTTATGGGTCGAATCAGCGCAGTGCGGGCGGGCGCCTGGTCTCGATGGCGGAAAAGCAATGGCAGGAAGAGCCTTATCGCTTCCGCATGCCCATCAACGGATACGCCCTGGCCGCCGCACGCCACATGCATGCATTCGGCACCACCCGGGAGATGCTGGCCGAGGTTGCTGTCGCAGCCCGGGCGTGGGCCAATCTCAACCCCGAAGCATATGCCCGCGGCCCCTTGAGTATCGATGACGTTCTGTCGGCACGGCTGGTGTCGGATCCCCTCTCTGTCCTGGACTGCTGCTTGGTCACCGATGGTGGTGGCGCCATCGTAATGACCCGATCAGATCGTGCCAAAGATCTCAAGCAGCAGCCGGTCTATTTCCTGGGCGGCGGTATGGCGCAATGGCACCGATCCATTACGGAAATGCCGGACATCACCGTGACCGCGGCAACCGAAAGCGGCCCGCGTGCCTTCGAAATGGCGGGCGTGTCGCAGGCGGACGTCGATCTCCTGATGCTGTACGACGCATTTACGATCAACACAATCCTGTTCCTTGAGGATCTCGGTTTCTGCCCGAAGGGCGAAGGTGGCCGATTCGTGCAGAACGGCGCTTTGGCGCCAGGGGGCAAGCTGGCCGTCAACACCAACGGGGGCGGTCTTTCATGCATGCATCCAGGCATGTACGGCCTATTTTTGATTATCGAAGCCGTGAGGCAGCTGCGCGCAGAAGCAGGGGAGCGGCAACTCAAAAAACCTGAAATAGCGCTTTGCCATGGGAATGGCGGTGTGCTCTCCAGCCAGGTGACCACACTGTTCGGGACGGCCAATACGCTGTAGCAGGCAAGCGAATCTTCGAATCAATTAAACCGGTTATCCATGACAAATTTTTCTTCTCTGTCTTCATTGATAGAACCCAAATCCGTGGCCATTATTGGTGCCTCGAACGATCCGCATCGCATTGGCGGCCGCGCATTGAAGTACATGCTCGAGCGGCGCTTTGCCGGAGACATATATCCTGTCAATCCAAAGCGTGACACGGTCCAGGGCCTGCGTGCTTATTCTGATGTATCTTCACTGCCCGGGTGCCCTGATGTGGCGATCCTTGCCCTGGCTGCCGAACAGGTTCCCGCGACACTCAAAGAACTGGCCTCCATCAATGTCAAGAACGCAGTGATTTTCAGTTCTGGCTTCGCGGAGGCGGGTGCGCAAGGGGAGCTGCTGCAACAACAAATCGTTGACGCGGCAGGCTCCATGCGCATCCTGGGGCCCAACAGTCTCGGGGTGTTCAACGCGAAAAGCAATTTTTGGGGTACCTTCACGGCCACTCTGGAAACAGGATGGCCTTTGCCGGGTCGAATCGGGATCGCCAGCCAGTCCGGCGCCTATGGCGCGCACATGCTATGTGCCGCCCGCCAAGAACGGATTGGGATATCGGTGTTTGTCGCAACCGGCAATGAGGCGGATATCACGGTTGCCGAGGCAATCGGCTGGATGGCCAAAAATGATGGCATAGATATCATCATCAGTTACATGGAAGGCGTGCGTAACGGCCCCGAACTGATTTCCGCCTTGCAGCTGGCCAAAGCGGCTCGCAAGCCCGTGATCATGCTTAAGGCGGGACGGTCGGCGCTTGGCTCGCAAGCCGCAAAGTCGCATACTGCGGCTTTGGCGGGCGACGATGCAGTGATCGATGCGATATTGCGCGAATTCGGGGTAATTCGTGTCAACGGAGCCCAGGAAGCGCTTGACATAGCGAAGGCGGCAACCCGAGGCATCTACCCCGAGCACAACACAATGGGGGTGTTGACCGTGAGTGGCGGTGCCGGCATTATTATTTCGGATGAAGCCGAGCAGCATGGCGTTCTGTTGCCCGAAGTCCCCGCCGATGCCCGTGCTCGAATGCATGGCATGTTGGCCTTTGCGTCGACCCGCAATCCTGTGGATTGCACGGCCCAAGCGCTGAATGAAACCACGCTGACGGGCAATTTTGGCATTGAAATGGTACAAAGCGACCGCTTCAGTTCAATGCTGATATTCTTCAGCCATGCCGGTGGCGTGGCTTCGATTGTGCCCGGTCTGCGCGCTGAACTGCGTCGAATTCGTCAAGCCCGGCCACACATTCTTTATATATTGTCGGTGCTGGCTCCGGACAATCTCGTCAGCCAGTACGAAGAAGACGGCTTTCTCGTCTTTGACGATCCGGGGCGTGCAGTACGTGCAATTGGTGCAATGGGCAGATTAGGCCGGGCTTTTGCGGCCAGGGAACCGTCCATGCCTCCCGATCTTCCCAGTTTTGTCTTACCCGAACAGACGCCGAACGAGGCAATAAGCAAGCTTGTGCTGACAGAGGCCGGTATAAGTGTCACCCAAGACTACGTTTGCACAAGCGCTGAGCAAGCACAGGAAGCCGCCGCTCAAGCCGGTTATCCAGTCGTCATGAAAATCCTGTCACCCGACATCCAGCACAAAACCGAGATTGGGGGCGTGCTGCTCAATGTGGATTCGGCGGAAGCGGTGGGCCGTGGTTACGAAACGCTGATTTCCCGCGCACGAAATGCGGTTCCCGATGCGCGGATAGATGGCGTTTTGGTGTCGCAGCAGGTCAAGGCAGGCGTGGAATGCATTATGGGAATCCAGCACGACCCGATTTTTGGCCCCATGGCTTTGTTCGGGCTCGGTGGTATCCATGTTGAGGTCTTCAAGGACATCGTTCTGCGACGCTGCCCCTTCAATGTCAGTGACGCGCACGAGGTCATCAGATCCATCCGGGGCTTGCCCCTCCTGGAAGGGGTTCGCGGTAGCAGCGCTGTTGATTTCAAGGCGTTGGCAGAAATGCTGTCAAGGCTCTCTGTCTTTGCAGCCAAAGCAGGACCCCGGCTAAAGTCCGTGGATCTCAACCCTGTCATCGCGACCCCGGACGGCGCCTGGGCGGTGGACGCCGTTCTGGAATTGGAGAACGTTCTGGACCTGGAGGAAATTAATGCAGGCGTTTAGGACTGGCTTTTTTGCAGTGGATCATGAAAAGCCCGACTCCAATCTTCTTGTAGGGTGCTCAACCTTTATCACGTCTGTACATTGACCCGCGGTGGGAGAGAGGGTGCTTCCCCAGGTGGCGCTCTCCTCTTTTGAGACATAGGTCATACGCCCAAGTGCGAGAGCATCGCTGCTCAGGGATGCGTATTTTCTTGATGATGTAGACGACGGGGAGGAAGGCGGACGATTTGCCGTCTGGCGGTTGTCGCCAGACCTATGCTATGTGACACTTCTATCGTAGTCCTGCACGGTAAATAGCTCGTCGATCTTTATAATTTCCCGCTTCATTTCACCGGCGATTTCACACGCCCGCGCTTGCGTCATTCTTGAAGGGGCTGCCGCCACGCTGATGGCTGCTCTTGCGCCGCTGGCGGAGTCGAACAATGCAACACCGACGGCCGTCATGCCTCGCGTCGCTTTGTTCGCCAAGTATGAATACCCCCGCTCCCGCGCCAGCTCCACCGCCGAGATCAAAAACTCCATGTCGAAATTACCGAGCACAGGCAATGCGTCGGCATTAACCTTTATGATTTCATCCGCTTGCGCGGTGGGCATTGCAGCAAGAATGGCAAGCCCGCCAGCGCCGATGCCTAGTGGCCGTCTTGTTCCTACATGCAACAACATCGACTTCAATGGATAGGAGCCTTCCCGGTAATCCGCAGTAACCGCCTCCTCGCCAAAACGCTCTGACAAGTAAACAGTATCTCCCGTCAACGTGGCAAGCCTGTCCAGCGCTCCTTGGCACTTTTCCAGGAAATGAAAATGGGGGATCGCCACCAGACCCAGTGCATGGAGCAGGGGGCCTAAATGATATTTCTGTGTACGCTCTTCTTTGTGGACCAGACCCTCCGCCATCAAGGAGCGAAGCGTCCGATGAACGGTGGTCTGAGGAAGCCGGCTGCTGGCCACGATTGTCTTGAATGCCATCCCACGGCGACCCTGCGTGGCAATGGCGCGCAGAATGTGCATGGCGCGCGCAAGATTTTGGCTGGAACCTGTTTGTTTTGCAATCGAAGCCATCAGAGTATTGTTTCTTGTATGCGACTTCCGACCAATGGAACTCTGGCTTATCCGTGAGTCTGCCCGAGGCAAGAATCATTATAGTATGACGGCTCTGGCAAGCCCACCGGGAAGAAAACATCACCCGTATCATGCCCAATCGCCAAGGATAAAGCCCAAATGGTCCGACTCCCCTCCGAGATACTGCAACAGTTAGCGCTAGCCGTTGGCCCAGAAAGAGTCCGAACCGCTGCACAAGAGATAGCCCCATTTTTGACCGATTGGCGCAAACGCTATTCCGGCCCGTCGGATGCGGTCATCTTCCCGGGCAGCACCGGCGAAGTGGCGCAGGTCATACGAATTTGCCATGATCACCGTATTGCAGTGATTCCTCAGGGTGGCAACACAGGCCAAAGCGGCGGAGCGGTCCCCTTGCCGGGCCAAAGCTCGAACATCATCCTGAACCTGTCCCGGCTGAACCGCATCCAAGCGCTGGACAAGGCCAATAACACCATGACGGTAGAGGCAGGCGTTATCCTGCAAACCATTCAGGAAACGGCTGAGGCCGAGGGCCGTTTCTTTCCCCTCAGCCTTGGGGCGGAAGGTTCGTGCCAAATAGGTGGAAATTTGTCCACCAACGCAGGGGGGACCAATGTCCTGCGCTACGGTAATGCCAGAGACCTGGTCCTGGGACTGGAGGTTGTGTTGCCCAACGGTGAGATTCTCAGCAATCTTAAAACACTTAGAAAGAACAACACCGGCTATGACTTGAAAGGTATTTTTTTGGCGGCTGAAGGCACACTGGGCGTGATCACAGGCGCGGTCCTGAAGTTGTTTGCACGCCCCGTCGAGCGTGCCGTGGCATGGGTAGCGGTAGGGAGTCTAGTGAAGGCTGTCGAACTGCTCACCCATATACGGGGTTCGCTGGAGCCGCGCTTGTCCGCGTACGAATATATATCGCAAGAGCAGTTGGACCTGGTTACCCGGTATGTGCCAAGCAACCATGCACCCATGGCAAAGCGGCACACAGGATATGTCCTCATCGAGCTAAGCGACTCGATACTAAGCAATACTCTGACGCCCGCTCTCGAAGCCTGCCTGGGTGAGGCCATGGAGCAAGGCCTGATCGTTGATGCGATCATTGCCGCCAACGAAGCGCAAGCCAAGGCGCTCTGGAAAATCCGCCATAGCGTATCCGAAGCGAATGTCGCGCATGGCGTCAGCCTGAATCACGACGTCGCCGTGCCGACCTCCAGTTTGCCCGCATTCGTCGCTCAGGCAAGCGCTCGAATCGAGGCACGGTTTCCTGCCGCAGACGTCATTACCGTGGCCCATCTAGGGGATGGCAATGTGCATTTTCTGGTCATATTTCCCAGGGCCTTCTGGGGGCAGCTTGACGACTCCGAAGCCTATGCAGCGGTTGTAAAGAAAACGGTATATGACATCGCCAACGAGTTTAGCGGCACGTTTAGCGCCGAACACGGCGTGGGCCAGTCCCTTACCGTCGAACTCGAACGATACAAGACTGCGCCCGAGCTGCTGCTGATGCGGCAAATCAAATCGCTTCTGGACCCACACGGCATTATGAATCCCGGCAAGGTGCTCAGAGACGTGTCTCCTAGCCATCGTTGAAAAGAGGGAAGCTTTGCAACGCGCAGTTCCGCTAGGCGGAAGTTTGGCGCCCGCCGCTCTGGCATATCGCTCGGACTACCTATAACTTCTGACAGACGGGTTCATTAGGAACGAGCGGCGGTCTTGCGAAGCATGTGGAGGCGGAATTGGGTTACACCATTACAGAAAAAATCCTTGCCAGAGTGGCGGGAAAAGAAACAGTCAAAGCGGGCGATGACATTCACGCCCGCCCCGATTTCGTGATTGCCTATGACTTTCCGGGATATACGGATGTCATGTTTCAGCAAATCAAAGAAGATTTCGGCATACAGCAAGTGCAAGACCCTGAACGATTTGCCTTATTCATCGATCACATGGTCCCCGCAACCACGCCTCAAGATGAGGCGCTGCACATACAAACCAGGAACTGGGGAAAACAGCAGCAGGTGCCGGTCTACGAACGCAAGGGAATTGGGCATCAGGTAGCGGCTGAGCTCGGTTACGCCACCCCAGGTGCCTTCGCCGTTCACTTCGACGGGCATATCAGCCAGCTTGGTGCCTTGGGGACACTCGCCATTGGACTGCGGCGCAATTTACTGGAAGCTTTCGTCAGCGCAACGGTATCCATACGCGTACCCGCCACCGTCCGAGTCAATATCCATGGCAGACTGCAGCGCGGCGTGATGGCGCGAGATGTCTTCCACCATCTTGTGCGCATTCTCGGCCCGGCCGGCTGTGCTTTCCAGGTGCTGGAATTAGGCGGTCCAGTCATTGACCAGATGAGCATCGAAGGCCGGCAAGCCGTGTGCGGGCAAGCAATGTTTGTCGGCGCGACCACCGCCATCATCAATCCTGATGAGAAAACGCTGCGCTATGCCAAGGGCCGCTCGCGTGCGCAGCTCGAGCCTTTGTACAGCGACCCTGATGCCCGGTATGCCAAGGTAGTGGACGTCGACGTCAGCAATCTGCAGCCTATTGTCGTCGCTCCGCCCAGCCCGGCGAATACCCGGGATTTGACGGAGTTCATCGGTACGACCATACACGCTGGCTATCTGGGTTCCTGTGCAAGCGGGCGCATGGAAGACCTTCGCATCGCTGCCAAGATCCTGCATGGACGGCAGGTGGCGCCGGGGTTTTCATTGAATATCGTGCCCACGTCGCAGGCCCTCATGTCACAAGCGGCCGATGAAGGTCTCCTGAAAATATTTTCCGAGGCGGGAGCGTTCGTCAGCTCACCTTCCTGCGACTACTGCATGGGCCGTGTCGGGGCATTAGGCAACGGCCAAAGAGCGATCTCGACGGGAACGCTGAACGTGCCCGGACGCATGGGTAATCCGGACTCCGAAATATTCCTGAGCAACGCGGCGGTGGTGGCCGCGACGGCGTTGGAGGGAAAAATCGCCGATCCGCTTCCCTATCTCGACTCATACGACGAAGGGGACTGATTGCATATGACATTGCCTATCATAAACGGGCGGGTAGCCTGGATATTCCCCGAAGACAACTTCGATGTCGACCAGATCATCGGTGTCAAGAACGTAAAGCTGACCGATGTGGACGTGCTGGCCGCCCTGGCAATGGCGCACTGGGATCCTGGTTTCGCTGACAGCGTACGGCCCGGCGATGTGCTTGTGGGCGGCGCAAATTTTGGCTACGGGCACCCGCACTACCCGCCTCTGCACGCGATGCGTCACCTTGGCATACGAGCCTTGATCGCCGAATCGTTTGCACCGGGTTTTTGGCGTGGGGAGATCAGCATGGGTTTCCCGCTGATCGCCTGTCCCGGTATTGTGTCTGCCGTATCAAGGTGGGACACGGTATCCATCGACTGGGCGGCCAATCAGGTGAACAACGCCTCGACGGGTGCACAACTCTCGTTCACACCCTTCAATGAAGCAGACCGGAACACCGTGGAGAGGGGTGGTCTGGTCGGCTACCTGAAATATAAATTCGAGCAACTCAACCTGAAACGCTAAAACACCAAAAACGGAGACTTTATGAACAACAAACTACTTTTCCTGTCGACGATTGCCAGCCTGTCCATATTCGCGGCCTCAAATACGGCATTAGCCGCAACCTATCCCTCCAGCCCCGTGACCATTATCGTCGGTGCCGCTCCAGGCGGGCCCACCGACACCATTGCGAGGGTTCTGGCGCAAGATCTCGGAGAAATCCTGAACCAAAGCGTAGTCGTCAGCAATAAGCCCGGTGCCAATTCGCTGTTGGCCACGCACGAAGTTGCGCGCGCCAAGCCTGATGGCTATACCGTGCTGCTCGCTTATAACGCACACGTCATCAACAAGATCATGACCAAAAGTGCGCAATATGACCCCCTGAAAGATTTCGCTCCGGTCAGCATGGCTGTAAGTCTTCCGATGGCGGTTGTCGTACCGGCAAGCTCGGGTGCGAAAACAATAAATGATCTCGTCAATGAAGCAAAAACGAGCCCGGAAAAGGTCTCCTACGGCTCATCGGGTAATGGAGGCGCGCCCCATTTGGCTGGTGCGTTGCTGGAAATGAAGTCGGGCGCGAAAATGCTCCATGTTCCCTATAAAGGAAATGCGCCCGCACTGCTGGACGTTATCGCCGGCAGAGTCAGTTTTATGTTTTACCCGATGGTGGGCATCAACAAGTATGTCGACGACAAGCGGATAAACATTGTTGCTGTCACCTCGGATAAGCGCCACCCCGACTATGAAGCGGTTCCTTCCATGTCTGAGGCCGGCTTTGACGGCTTCGAGCAAACATCGGCATGGATAGGCATGCTCGCACCCGCCGGGACTCCTGCCGACGTCGTCGAACGCTTGAACAGCGCAGTCAAGCAATCCTTGTCCAATGAGAAAACCGTCGAACGCCTGAGAACGCTAGGCGCGGTACCTGCCTATAAAGCTTCCGGCGAGTTCAGCGCTTATCTCGCGAATGACCTGGACCGCTGGTCTTCCGTCATTAAAAGCGCCGGCATAGAAACGGACAAATAGGCACATTGCCGCAACGCCTTGACATCTGGAATATCATGACTGAAACTGCCATTCCTTATCAGCGCGCCTCTTTCAAGCCGGCAACCTTCTTTGATCGTACTTCCGGCTTCCGTACGGGACATGTTGACCCGCTGCAATACCTGGAGCGCTGTATCGATGTGATTGCCCAACGGGAAGCCACTGTAAAGGCTTGGGTGGTCTTGAATGAAGATGGAGCCAGAAAGGCGGCAAAGGAGTCTGCGCAACGCTGGCGGGCAGGCGCGCCTTTGTCCGCGATCGACGGCATGCCTATAGGGATCAAAGACCTCATTGAAACCAAAGACATGCCCACCCAGATGGGCTGCGCCGCATTCGATGGGAATTTCCCCAAGCGCGACAGCGCGCTTGTCAGAGCACTGCGCGACGCCGGCGCAGTTATTCTGGGCAAGACTGTCACGACAGCGCTGGGATTTCTCGATCCTGGCCCCACTGCCAATCCATTCGACCAGCGTCGCACGCCAGGGGGATCCTCCAGCGGATCGGGGGCCGCGGTCGGTGCCGGCATGGTACCGGTCGCTATTGGCACCCAGCTTGTTGGCTCCGTGATCAGGCCGGCAAGCTACTGCGCGAACTGGGCCTTGAAACCCACGTTTGGCGCATTGAATCGAGGGGAAAGGCTGGGGTTTAGCCAAGGCCATATAGGGGTGCACGCAGGTTCGCCGGTTGATATGTGGCAGGTCGCCATTGAAATAGCCAAACGCGCGGGCGGCGACCCAGGCCATCCTGCCCTATATGGCGCCACGGACGTCCCGCTGGCGCTAAAGCCCCAGCGGCTGATAGTCGTTGAAACGGAAGCCTGGCCCCGGCTCGATGAGCAGTCGAGCAACGCCTTTGAAGGGTTGCTGGATCTCCTTGGGCGGCATGGTGTTTCTATCGTACGCCGTAGAGGCAGTCCCTTAGTCGAGCACTTCGAACGAAGCATCTCCTGCGGCACTGAACTATCGCTGAATATTTGCGCGTGGGAGCAGCGCTGGAGCCTGGAGAACCTGGCCGAACAACATTCCGGCACGCTAGGCCCGCAGTTGCAGGCGCAGCTGGAGCGCGCTCGCAGGAGTACGCTGGATCGCTACCGCCTTCATTTGCTAGAGCGCAAGGAGGCCCGGGAACGCCTGGTTTCTCTTGAATCGGAGGGGGATGCGCTCATCAGTCTTTCTTCCACCGGCCCCGCCCCATTCACCGCCACTGCCCGGCAAACCTCTTTTCCCACGGGAGACGTCGCTTTCAGCTGCGTATCCTCATTACTGGGGAACCCAGCAGTGAATGTTCCAGTACTTTCGTCTGGCGGCATGCCTCTTGGGGTGCAGCTGCTGGGGCAGCAGCATGGAGATCAAAAGACGTTGGCAATAGCGCGATGGATACAGGGTCTTGTCCAGGAGGGCGCGCAGGAGCGGAACGATGGCTAGTCTGGGCTCCATTCAAGGGCTTGCCTACCCCTGAATGGGTAGCGCTGTTTTATATTTAACCTGCTTCAACGCGAAGCTCGACCGGATGTTGCTGACATGCGGAATCTTTGTCAGGTGATCCAGGATAAAACGCTCTAAGGCCTGTATATCGGGCACGACAATGCGAAGCAGGTAGTCTTCATCGCCGGTCATCAAATACACCTCCATAACTTGATCGAACTGAGCGATTTCTGTTTCAAAGCGCTTCAGTGCCGCCGATACTTGCCTGTCTAAGCTGACTTTGACAAACACCGTCAATTGCAAGCCCAGTGCGGCAGGATTCACCAGGCTCACATAACGGGAAATGACGCCTGACGATTCCAGGTTGTTGACGCGGGTCAATGTGGGGGAAGGCGACAAATTGATCTTCTTGGCGAGTTCCACATTGCTCAGGTTCGAGTTCTCTTGCAAAATGCGGAGTATGCGCAGATCGATCGTATCAAGTCGTATTTTGCTCATAAAAACACGAAATTTGGTAAAAAACAGCATAATACACTGCATAACAGTTTTTATAAGGAATTTTCAGTTCCATCTGCCGAGGGCTTCTCTCTATACTGAACGCATAATGTAATCAGGAAGAAGCTCATGGAAATGTCCTCTGCTCAATATATCGGGACCGGCGCCGCGCACGGCCAAAGTGACGCCTATCATGTCGCGGCGGACACCGATGTCGAGGAGACCAACGAATGGATCGACGCATTGCGCGGGGTCGCCCTGAGCGCAGGGCCTGAACGTGCGCGCTATTTGCTCAACCAGTTGGATAAAGCGGCCCAGCGCATGGCGCTTGACTGGAAACCCCTGCGCACAACGCCTTATGTCAATTCCATTGCGGCGTACAACGAACCCGCGTTTCCGGGTGGACAGGATGCGTTGAACACAGAGCAATATCTGGCCAGCGTGATGCGCTGGAATGCGCTGGCTATGGTGATGCGGGCGAATCGCGCATACGGTGAACTCGGCGGACATATTGCCAGCTACGCGTCGGCGGCCGATTTGTTCGAGGTTGGTTTCAATCACTTTTTCCGTGCGCGCTCAGATAAGTCGGGCGGCGATCTCGTTTATTTTCAGCCGCATTCCGCCCCGGGCGTTTACGCGCGCGCATTCCTGGAAGGAGGCCTGGGCGAAGACGAGCTGTCGTTATACCGCCAGGAAGTGGAGGCCAAAAAACACGGTAAACAAGGCTTGTCGTCGTACCCCCACCCGTGGCTGATGAAAAACTTCTGGCAGTTTCCTACGGGCTCAATGGGGCTTGGACCCATCAGTGCAATCTATCAGGCGCGCTTCATGCGTTATATGGAAAACCGCGGTTTGCTGGCCGCCCAGGATCGCAAGGTATGGGGTGTGTTCGGCGATGGCGAAATGGACGAGCCCGAGTCCGTGGCGGCGCTAACGTTGGCTTCGCGCGAAAATCTGGATAACGTCGTCTTCGTCATTAACTGTAATTTGCAACGGTTGGACGGGCCTGTGCGTGGTAACGGCAGCATCGTCAATGAGCTTGAAGGACTGTTCGATGGCGCGGGCTGGAACGTGATCAAGCTGCTCTGGGGTAGTGACTGGGACCCGCTGTTTGCGCATGATAAAACCGGTGAACTGGCCGATGTGTTGGGCCGCACGGTCGACGGTCAGTTGCAGACCTTTGCCGCCAATAGCGGTGCGTACAACCGCGAGCATTTTTTTGGCCAGACGCCTGAATTACGTGCCATGGCCGAGCGCCTGACCGATGGCGAAATCGATCAGCTTCGACGCGGCGGGCACGACATGCGCAAAATATACGCCGCCTACCACGCCGCCGCGCATCATCGCGGTCAACCGACTGTTATCTTGGCGTTGACTAAAAAAGGGTTTGGCATGGGTGCCGCCGGCCAGGGAAAAATGACTACGCACCAGCAGAAGAAGCTGGATGTGGAAGCCTTGCTTGAGTTCCGGGACCGCTTGCGCCTGCCGATCTCGAACGAAGACTGCGAAGCTCTGGTTTTTTACCGGCCCCCGCAAGATAGCGCCGAAATGAAACATCTTTTGAAACGGCGGGAAGAGCTGGGCGGATTCCTGCCACGCCGCACGCCAGGGTCTCACAAGCTTGCTGTTCCGGATATCCAGTCGTATGCCAAGTTCGCATTCAAGCTGGACGGCAAGAGCATGTCCAGCACCATGGCGTTCGTGCGCATGTTGGGCGGCTTGCTGAAAGACCCTGAACTGGGCAAGAAGGTTGTGCCTATCGTGGCGGACGAAGCCCGTACTTTTGGAATGGCCAGCCTGTTCAGGCAAGTAGGTATTTACGCGCCTCAGGGTCAACTTTACGAACCTGAGGACAGCAGTTCGCTGCTGGCCTATCACGAAGTGGTTGATGGACAGATTCTGGAAGAAGGTATTACTGAGGCGGGGGCGTTATCGTCCTGGACTGCTGCGGCGACCAGCTATTCGGTTCACGACACCCCGATGCTTCCTTTTTATATTTACTATTCGATGTTCGGGTTCCAGCGTGTTGGCGACCTGATATGGGCCGCCGCCGACCAGCGCGCGCGCGGCTTTTTGATCGGAGCAACGTCCGGCCGCACGACGCTTGCCGGAGAAGGCCTTCAGCATCAGGACGGAACGAGCCATGTGATGGCTGCCACAGTACCAAACTGTGTTTCTTATGACCCGGCGTATGCCTATGAAGTGGCTGTTATTTTGCAAGATGGCATGCAGCGCATGATGGCGAATAACGAGGACGTTTTTTACTACATCACGGTCACTAACGAAAATGAAGGGCAGCCCAGCATGCCCGCTGGTGTAGAAGACGGTATCCGTCGAGGCATGTACTGCTTGAAGCCAGAACAAGACGCCGCCGTGCGCTTGCTTGCGTCGGGGTCTTTGCTGAAAGAAGCGTTGGCAGCGGCAAAAATACTGAGCGATCGGTTTGGACTCGCGGCCGAGGTTTGGAGCGTTACGAGTTATACCGAGCTGTCGCGTGATGGGATTGCCGCCGAACGCAATCAGCGCCTTGGCATCGAAGCGCCGAATGCCTACGTGACCCGACAGCTTGAAGGCAGCGCGGCCCCGGTCATTGGTGTCAGCGACTATGTCAGGGCCGTCGCCGACAGCATTCGTGCTTTTGTTCCGGCAAACTATGTCGCACTTGGTACCGATGGTTTCGGGCGCAGCGATACGCGTGCCAATCTGCGCGATTTCTTCGAGGTGGATGCCAAGTGGATCGCCTGGACGGCGTTAAGCCAGCTCAAGACCAAAGTCACGCAGGCCGAACTCGACGCGTTTGCGCGTGAAACGGGGTTGAATCTAGATCAGCCCTTGGCATCAACACTTTAGTATGAAGGTAAGCACGTCCTGTCCATTGACATTTTCGATTGCGGATAGTATCTTACGATATATCTTAAGATATAAAGGTACGCAATGCACGAAGCGACTAAGCCAGCCCTCTTACACAGCACGTTCAATCGCCGCGCCTCTCGGATGGCGGCTGGACGGCATCGCGGAGGCCAGGGGGGAAGCGGGGCGATGGACGGCTGGGATGGCATGGGCGGAGACGGCGGGCGTCTGACACGCGGCCGTAAATTCGGGTCCGACGAGTTGCAACTGATGTTGCTGACTTTGCTAGAGGAACAGCCCAGCCATGGGTATGAACTCATCAAAGCCCTGGAAACCCGTTCCAACGGCTTTTACAGCCCAAGCCCGGGCATGGTTTACCCGGCCCTGACCTATTTGGAAGAACTCGATTATGCGACGGTCGAGGCGCATGGCAATCGCAAACGTTATCACCTTGCCGAGCCCGGACGCCTTTATCTGGACGCCAATCGCGAACGCATCGAGCTGCTTTTCGCCGGGCTCAAACATGCCGCGCGCAAAATGGCCTGGATAAAGCAGGCCTGGACCGACGAAGCGGGGGCAGAGCCTGGAGCAGTCGGTGCCAGCGGTTGGCTGCCGGAATTTGTCGAAGCGCGCCGTGCCCTGAAGATGGCCTTATTGCGGCGCAGTGAGGCATCCATCGACGAACAGCGCCGGATCGCCGCGATTCTTGAACGTGCGACCTGTGAAATCCTGGGCGTCGATGCTGCGCCCTCCCGCCATTCCTAGGAAACCAATATGAATACCTTAGTGAAACAAACCGAATTGACCGTACAAAAAATCCGCCACCCCTTAAAGGCTCGCCTGCTGCAAGTGTGCCGCGTCAATCAGCTTACCGCGTCGCGTGTGCGTATAACGCTCACGGGAGATGACTTGGCGGACTTCACATCGGCGTCGTTCGATGATCATGTCAAAGTGTTCTTTCCCTCTTCGCCCGGAGCCAAACCAGTGCTGCCGATTATTGGGCCAAGCGGGCCGACCTTTCCCGAAGGAGAACGGCCCGCTGCGCGGGATTACACGCCTCGCCGATATGATGGCGTTGCGCGCGAGCTGGACATCGATTTTGTATTGCATGGCAGCGGCCCCGCGGCGACGTGGGCCGCCCAGGCAACGGTGGGCCAATACCTGGGTATCGCAGGGCCTCGAGGGTCCTTCGTCATTCCCCACGAATTCGACTGGCATCTATTGATCGGCGACGAATCGGCATTGCCGGCCATAGCCCGCAGGCTGGAAGAGCTTCCTGGCGGCAAACGTGTGCTGGCTGTCATCGAAGTCGCAAATCCCGATGTCGAGCCTGCTCTTGAAACTGATACGGACCTCAGCATCCAATGGGTGCACTGCCCCGTGGCTTCGACCGATGGGATAAGCCCCTTGGAGCGTGTGGTTCGCCGACTTCATCTTCCCGATGGCGAAGGCTATATATGGGCAGCCGGCGAATCTGCATCGATTCGGGCGATACGCCAGTATCTGGTGCAAGAACGGGGCCTGGACAAGTCCCGTATCCGCGCCGCCAGCTACTGGCGGCGCGGCGACATCGCTGCCCACGAGACCTTCGACGAATAAGCCGGGCTACTCTCCCTGGTACGGCGCTAACCGAATTGGCGCTGTTCGCGTTACGTATTGATGAGGGACGCCCGAGGCGTGACGCGATTAGCTGGCTGACGCCATAATTCCGACGAATTCAGCTTGAATAGTACGGTTTTAAGACAAGCGAATCGCAGCGCCCCCTTGAATTAACGCAAAATCCGACAAATCTTAATCTCGCTGGCTGCTGGAGAACATGGCGGCCGGCCGCACGCTAGCTGACAAGATTGGCCGGAAAAGGAGTTCAAGCGTCTGGATGGCATCATGGGCGCCCTGTTGGGGGCCCATGAGAGCAATAAGCTGCATGGCAAGCAGGCGCTCGCGCGCGCCGCTGGCCGTCCCTATGACCCCGACCGTCTAGCCCTGTTTGACACGCTGTTCAGCTGCCTGCGGGCCCAGGCCTTGCCGGAGGTGCGGGCCACGGCGGAAGCGGGCGTCGCGCGCGAGAACTTCGCGTTCTTCGAGTCTTACTTCTCGAACTATATCGAAGGCACCACATCCTGGTCAGCGAGGCCGAGGAAATCGTGTTTGAAGGCAGGCTCATTCCGAACCGGACGGAGGACTCCCACGACATTCTGGGAACCTTCCAGGCCGCGATGCAAGCACCTTGGCGCGACCAGCCGGCAAGCATGGCGGGCGACTTCCTGCACTGGCTCAAAAGCGTCAACGCGCTGGTTATGCAGTCCCGGCTGGAAAAGAACCCCGGGGAGTGGAAGGGCCAGAATAACCAGGCCGGGGCGACGCTATTCGTGGCCCACGAACTCGTGCAGGGCACGCTACGGGAGGGCTTCGAGCGGATTCAGGCGCTGGAGGATCCCCTTGCCCGCGCGCTGATGACCATGTTCGTCGTCTCCGAGGTTCACCCCTTCAAGGATGGCAACGGCAGAACAGCGCGCCTAGCCATGAACTGTGTGCTAAGCGCCGCAGGCCGGTCCCGCATCATCGTGCCGACGGTCTATCGCGAGGATTATCTGTTGCCGCTCAAGAGCCTGTCGAACCATGCCGACGCGCAAGCGCATGGAAGAACCATAGGCGAGTTGTGAGCCGTTGCCGATCAGGTATTAAACAACCCGCGTAACCTTGCCTGCGTGGCATCCCCTTCAGCAAGTGCGACCATAAGCACAATGCGCGCCTTCCAGGCAGATAAGTCGCCGGCGAGTGCTGCGCCGTCGTTCTGCAGCAGCTGGGATGAGCCTTCAAAGCCGTAGCAGGCGCGCGTCCCGCCACGTGGCACACGCGTGGCTACAACAACAGGGATGCTGCTTTGCAAGACTTCTTTGATCGCCTTTGCAAAGCTAGGATTTACGTGGCCCGCGCCCACAGCCTGAATGATAAGGCCTCGTGCGCCATCGGCCACTGCCGCCTTTATCAACGTTCCTGACGCGCCTGCGTACATCGGCACCACGTCCACGCGAGGCAGCGCTTGCCCTTCGTACACCATGTGCAGCCGCTTTAATGGGCTGCGCTGGAAATCCACTCGACCATGGCTTACGGTTCCCAAAGACCCCCAGTCGCCCGAATTAAAGGTGTCCACGTTGAACGTATGCGTCTTGTATACATCTCGCGCGGCATTAATGTGGTCATTCAGGATCACAAGCACGCCTTTGCCGCGGGCTTGTTCGTGCGTGCACACCTGCAGGGCAGCGAGCAAGTTTCGCGGGCCATCGTGATCACGTTCAGAGCTATTGCGTTGGGCTCCCAGCAGAACCACAGGCTTGTCCGAGCCGAGGGTGAGATCCAGGAACCAGGCAGTTTCTTCAAGTAGCCCCGTTCCGTGGCTTACTACCACTCCCGTGATTGACTCGTCTGCAAGCAGAGTAGAGATCCGGGCGTGTAGCGGTATCCATTCGTCAGGACCCATGTGGGGTGAGGGGATGCGCGCAAAGTCCTCGACATCCACCTCAATCCGACCATCCAGCTCTGGTAAGGCGCTGAGCAAGTCTTTCGCTGAGAGCGTGGGCATGGCAAGCCCTGTTGTCGCGTCGATGCGCGAGGCAATTGTTCCACCGGTCGAAAGCAGCACACAGCGGGGCACGCGCACTGCGCTCCCCTGTTCCTGTTGCGCATGAAGTAGTTGGGTCATATTGTCTCGCGTCCTAGTCGATTTTCGCGCCTGACGCTTCAACCACTTCAGTCCACTTGGGTACTTCAGCGGACATGTATTCAGCAAATTCTGTCGGTGTGCTTTTGCTCAGATCGACGCCTCGGTCCACGAGCCTTGCGCGCACTTCAGGATTTGCAAGCACCTTTTGAACGTCGGCATTGATCTTCTCGACTACCTCGGGGTCGGTGCCTGCGGGCGCTAGCAGTCCATACCAAAACGACATATCGTAGCCTGGCACCCCGGCCTTATCGATCGACGGAACATCCGGCAGCACGGCCGAGCCTTTGGCGCTCGTGACGCCTAACGGCCGTAGGGCGCCGCTTTTGATGTGAGGAATAGCCGTCGATACGTTCTCAAAGATCATGGCCGTCTCACCAGCGAGCAAACCGATCATCGCAGGTGCGGCGCTTTTGTACGGGACGTGCGTGATGGACACACCGGTCATCGTTTTGAACATTTCAGCAGCCAGGTGGTTTGAGCTGCCGTTGCCCCCTGAGCCATAGTTGTACTTCTCTGGATTCGCCTTCAAGAGCGAAACCAATTCCTGTACGTTCTGTGCCGGCACTTGGGGGTTGACTACCAAGACGTTTGATAGCGTGCCCAGCATGGCTACAGGGGCAAAATCTTTGACTCCGTCATAGGGCGTGCTGCTATAGAGCAAACCATTCACCACGTGCGTTGCAGTTGTGCCCAGAACCATTGTGTAGCCATCGGGTGCAGCCTTGGCCACCGCGGCTGAACCTATCTGGCCATTGGCGCCCGCTTTGTTTTCGACTACTACGGGCCGGCCCCAAAGCTTGTTAAGTTCAGGCCCGAGCAGACGCGCCATAATGTCGGGGGTACCGCCAGGCAGATAAGGCACAACAATGGTGACCGGCCGCTCGGGGAATTTGGAGCTATCTGCGTGAGCCGCCGAAACTGAAAACGTGCTTAGCGCGCAAAGGGCTAAGACCTTGTGAATTGGACGAAGACGCATGGGTATGTTCCTTTGACGTGGTCATAAAGTGCTACTCATGATAAGAACGCACTATCACGGGGTCAATTCGAATGATTCGAGATATTATTAGGCGATGGCTAACAATATCAAATACCGACAAATAAAGGCCTTTTGCCTGGCTGCGCAAGAAGGCTCGTTTATTGGCGGCGCGCGCCTGCTTCACGTGACGCAACCTTCGTTCACCGCGCTCATTAAGGGCTTGGAAGACGACCTGGGCATCCCGCTATTCGAGCGGACAACGCGCACCTGCCGCTTAACTGCCCAAGGTGAAGGGCTGTACGAGACGCTAAGCCGGGTCTTGACGGACTTGGAAGAGGCTTATCAGCATGCGAAGGATGAGGGCAAGGGGTTGCGCGGAAGGCTTTCCATCGCAGCTCTACCCTCTTTGTCAGTCGGTTTTCTGGCAAAGACGGTGGCAGCCTTCCATGAACGTTATCCCTCAGTCCAAATCTACATGAGTGAACTCAACAGCGACGAGGTCATTGAGGCGGTGCGCACTAATCGCGTAGAGATCGGCGTGGGGCGCGCGCCGGTCGATAAGGAACTGGACTTTGTCCCGTTATTTTCTGATCAATTGCTTGTGGCGGGCGCGCCCGATCATCCGGTTTTTGCTGAAACCCATATTGAGTGGCCCTCTCTTGCCGAGCATGAGCTCTGTATGATTGGAGGCGGCGCCACCGCCCAAGAAATGGCCTTTGTCAGTCGAGGCAAAGTCCAGCCGGTGGAAGTTACGCACCTGGCCACCGCGGCGTCGATGGCCAGATTCGGCATGTTGCTCGCGGTCATTCCGAGCAGCGCCACAAACGCTTTAAATACTGAGGGTTTACGGTTCGAGCCGATCAGAGGGCACGGTGCAACGCGACAGTTGGGCGCAATTTATAAGCGCCGGCGCAGGTTGACGTCGGGTGCCCGTCATTTCGTGGAACTCATGGGGGAAATGGCGGCGTTGCCTTGAGGAACGCGCGCACCTCCACGTGGTTCATTATTACTTTACGCGCAACGCCTCGGTAATCGCCTGTTCCAGAAATTCCAGCCTGTCTTGACCCCAATACAGTTCTTCTTTGAACACATAAGAAGGGGATCCGAATACGCCCTGTGCAACAGCCTCGTCGGTGTATTGCCGGTATAGGGTATTCATATCATCCGTCAATGCCCGTTGCATGATGCGCTCACCGGGTAAGCCCAGCTTTTCACTGACTGCCAATAACACATGCGGATCGGAGATATCCTGCTCATGGCACCATTGGGCCTCCAAGATCGCCTTGGACAGCACGGCCACGTTCAATTCCAGTTGTTCGCAAGCGATCGTGAAACGCGAAGCCAGGTCGCCGTTGGGGCACATGTGGCGGGGCGTAATATTAATGAACATGTCCAGACGGCGCATCCATCGTTGCAACTCCGCTACGCGATAGGCTTGCCGCTCGCGTGAACGCTGGTTTAGCGGAATCCCGCCCGTTCGCGAATACACATCAAGCAGGTCCACCGGCTTGTAGCGGATCTTGACATCGTAGCGGGCGGCAATGCCTTCCAGACGGTCCGCTCCCAGGTAAGCCCAATCCGAGTTAATCCAGAAGTAGTAGTCGATGGTGTTCATGCGTGTTGCCCCGATAGCTCAGGTGCGATTTGCATCAACGGTGGTCCGGATCGCATGCGCCAGGCACTGAAAAAGGCAATCACGCCCAGTCCGCTCAGGTACCAGACGATATACCGCGGGTCGCCGTCGCCGGCGGCCAATAGCCATGTCGCTACGATAGGTGCCAACCCTCCGCCAATCGCACCGGACACTTGAACAGCCAGTGAAATCCCGCTGTAGCGAACTTCAGATGGGAATTGGTTGGAGAACAGGATGCCTTCGGGGCCGTAAAGACAGGCATATACAACGCCGATAGCGACCACCATAGCTACTGTGATCCACGTTTCCTGGCGCGTACCCAACAGCTCGAAGAAGTACGTACTGAATAGGCCAATGCCTATGGCGCCCAGCATGAATACCCATTTATGCCCCATGCGATCGCCCAACATGCCAAACAAAGGCATTGTGAAAAAAGCCAGGAGGGCGCCCCAGATAATGGCGTCCAGCATGATCGTTTTTTCAACGCCGAGCGTACCGGTTGCGTAAGCCAGGGCAAATGTCACCACGGTATAAAACCAGGTCACTTCCGCCAGGCGCGCACCGACCACCAGCAAGACATCTTTCGGGTGCTTTTTCAACACGACCATAATGGGAACATCTGTTTTCTTTCCTGCTTGCTCCATGGCTTCGAAGTCGGGCGATTCAGCGACCTTGACGCGGATGAACCACCCAACAAGCAGCAGCACGACGCTGGCCAGAAACGGAATCCTCCAGCCCCATGACAGCATATCTTCTTCGGGCATGCCGGCTACCGCAGCCATTGCCAGCGATGAAAGAATAAGCCCGGGCGCGACCCCCGCTTGCGGCAAACTGCCAAAGAAGCCTTTCTTTCCCTCGGGCGCATGTTCGACGGCCATCAATACCGCGCCGCCCCATTCGCCGCCTACCGCGATTCCCTGAAGAAAGCGCAGGATCACAAGAAGCACGGCGGCCCAGTAGCCGATGCTTTCGTAGGAGGGAATCAGGCCGATCAATATGGTCGGCACGCCCATTAGGACGAGCGTAATCAGCAGCATGGACTTGCGTCCTACCTTGTCGCCAAAGTGGCCAAAAATGATACCCCCCAGCGGGCGGGCGAAAAATCCCACCGAATACGTGCCAAATGCCGCCAGCGTACCCATTAACGGGTCGATCTCGGGAAAGAAAATCTTGTTGAAGATAAGCGCCGCGGCGGTGCCGTAAAGGAAAAAGTCATACCACTCGATGGTGGTGCCCATCATGCTGGCAATGCCGGCTGTCACGTACTGGCGGCGTGAGCGCGTGCCTTGCCTTCCCGCCGAAGGTGTTGGTTGTATAGAAGACATTGTCTCCTCCTCGATATGAACTGGATGTTTGTTTTGTTTGTTTTTTGTGTGGTTTCGGCTTGTCTATGCCGGGGCGTCGGTCGACGGCCGGGACTTGCCGACTGGCTGCGCCATCGGCGTGTCGCGATCGACTTGCCTGCACCAATAATCAAAGGTGCCTTTTACGATCGATGGCTTGAGCAGGTAGTCGTGGGCTTCTTTGGCCAGGTCGTCAGCCACGGGAGTAAGTGGCCCGTAAACGCGGGCGCGCGTTTGCATGCGTGCGGCACGTTCCAGGTAAACGGACAAGTACGTGGCCTCTTCGATCGTCCCGCCCGTGGTCAGGTAGCCATGATGTGCAAGAATAATGGATCGTTTTCCGCCCAACGCCTCGGAAATCAGCACGCCTTCCTGGTCGGCGATCGGCACGCCGGGCCAGTCCGCCAGGAACGCGCAATCATCATGGAAAGGGGTCATGTCCATCTGGGAAATGACCAGCGGTTGACGTGCCGCGGCCAGGCAGGAGACCCATGGCGAATGCGCATGAACAATCGCGTTGACGTCTGGGCGTTCTTTATATACCCACAAATGGAAGCGAGTGGCCGGGTTGGCCATTCCTTGCCCTGTCAGCGTTTCAAGGTCGGGGCCAACCTCGATGAAATCGTCGGGTGTCGCTTCATCAAAGCCCAAACCGAAACGGAGTGTCCAGTAGGCCCCTGGGCATTCGGACCGCGCGCTAATCTGTCCCGCCAATCCTGCCTCCTGGCCTGTGGCGGCCAGGATACGACAGGTATATGCCAGGCTTTCCTGCACGCTGCGCTTGATTGGCCGGAAATGCTGTTGCATTTCAGACGTTGCGCGCTCGTCAAAATACGCTTTGGCTCGTAGTGGTGCATTCATAATGTATTTCCATGTGAATTTCGCCATGTCGGCCCGATACAAGGCCAGACTTGATGTAAGTCAATTCTAGGAATAAGCACTACAAAGAACCATGAAGCGGCGCTCATAACAGTTATGCAATATTGCTCTGCTGCTATGAGGTCCTGCTGTCATGACTAGGGAAAACCCGTGGCCATTTCCAATAGCTGCTGGGCCAGCAAAGGGACGGTGCCGGTGCTGCGGACAATAGCCACCACCCGGCGCTGCAATATGGGTGCGATTAACGGCAGCTTGGCCAGGCCATGGTCATCCAGCAGCCGTGATGGGGTATGTTCGGGCAATATGCAGCCGCCAATGCCCAGCGACACCAATTGCAGCATGGCGTCGATGGTATTTGCTTCGGCTACGACCAGCGCGTCCAGATTGGCGCTTTTCAACATGCGACGCAATGCAAAGTCTTCGGGAAAAGCGACCAGCGTCAAGTCCGCATCATGCAAATTGATTGCTGTATCGACAGGATAGCGTCCTTTCTGCACGATAAGGCACATTTTGTCGTCGAATAGCGTTACGGACCTTAGCGCTTCCGATGCCACCGCGGAGTCATACACAAAGCCGATATCTGCTTTTCCCTTTTCCACCAGGTCAACCACATCGGGCGAGCTGCGCGCCATTACTGACAGGTTCACCCTACGATGTTGGCTGATGAACTTGGTTAGCAGATTGGAGGCAAAATAGTGGCTCAAGGTATGGATGGTCGCCACGCGCAAACTTCCTTCGAGCGCGCCTTCCTTGATCCTGGCTGCTTCCAGCGCCGCGTCGATCTGTGCATAGTGTTGCTCGGTGCCTTGTTGCAGCTTTTTGCCAGCCTCGGTCAAGGTGACCCCGCGCCCGGTACGCACAAACAGGGGTTGTCCCAAGAAGGCTTCGATAGTTGCCAATTGGCGGCTTAGGCCCGATTGACTGACGTCGAGCTCTTCCGCCGCTTTGGACAAGGAAGAAAGCTCGGCGATTTTAAGAAAGTAACGTAGCTGACGATCGAGTGGGTCCATGGGTGCCTGGGCGGTCGGCGCGGAGTCGCACCTATCCGTTTTCAGTTCGTAAAAGCCACCTTCTTGAAGGCATGCTCGACTTCCTTGCGTAGCACTTCGTCATCCCACGGCTTGGTGATGAATTTATAGATCGCACCGCGGTTGATGGCCTCGGTCACCGAGTTCAAGTCAGTGTAACCGGACAGGATCATCCGGATGGTGTCCGGATACATGTCTTTGATCTTGCTGAAAAATTCTGTACCGTTCATATTGGGCATGCGTTGGTCGGACACGATGACATGAATGCGGTGCTTGGCGAGCAGATCAAATGCCTGGGCGGGACCGTTGGCAGTCAGGATCCGATATCCATCGCGACGCAACAATCGCGTGAGCGCATTCAAAATATTTTTCTCGTCGTCGACCAATAGCAGCACACGCTCGCAAGCCGGCTCATGCAGCGGTTCCGGCGAAGTCAAACGGCAACCATCTTTGCTCAGTTTGTCCACCAGCGCTTCGAAACCCATGGGCCGGGCGAAAAGGTAGCCTTGAAAGTGGTCGCAGTGACTACGCTTGAGGAACGCAAACTGTGATTCCGTTTCCACTCCTTCGGCGACCACCTTCAGGCCCAAGTGATGGGCCATTGAGATAATGCCTTGCGTGATGGCCGCATCAGCCGGGTCAGTTACCACATCAACAACGAAGGACCGATCGATTTTGATTTTATCGATGGGAAGATGCTTCAAATAATTCAGGCTGGAATAGCCAGTTCCAAAATCATCGATAGACGTCCTGACTCCCATTTCCCGAAGCTCTGCCAGCTTCAAAATGGCGGCATCTTCGTTATCGAGCAGCACGCCTTCAGTAATCTCGATTTCAAGGAATTCGGCGGACAATGCGGTATTGTGCAGAGCCCGGCTGATGTTCTGCACGAAATCGACTCGCTGGAAATACAATGGAGATATGTTGACGATGACAGGGAAGGGCGGTAGACCATTTTTTCTCAGGATAGCGCTGTCGCGACACGCTATTGCAAGTACCCAATCGGTCAAAGGAATAATCTGGCCCGTCTCTTCAGCCAAGGGAATAAAACGCGATGGGGAAATGTAGCCGCGCGTCGGATGCGGCCAGCGCAACAAGCCCTCAACGCCGATCACACGCCCCGAGTGCCCGTCGACAATGGGTTGATAATGAAGTTCCAGTCGATTGGCGTCAAGCGCGCTTTGCAGGTCGTTGCGAAGCTCCAGCCGTTCGGCAACCCGTGCGCTCATGTCCACTGTATAGGTATGGCAGGTATTTCGCCCCTCTTGCTTGGCGCGCAGCATGGCAAGGTCCGCTTCGCGGACTAGCTGCATTGGATCTTTGATATCTCCATTGCTGATTGCGATGCCTGCGCTGGCGGTCACGCGCAAGTTCGTATCGGCAATGAGGTACGGCTTGGAAAGGTCGCCAATCAGGCGCCGCGTGTGCTGCTGAGTGTGTGGAAGGTCGATCCCGAAGAACAACAATACAAACTCGTCGCCTCCGAGCCGGGTGACGCTGCCCATCCTCTGGACGCCGCGTTGCAGGCGGGCCGCGACCTCCATCAGAAGCCGGTCGCCAACATCGTGTCCCATTGAATCGTTGATGAGCTTGATTCCATCGAGGTCGAATAACACGACCGACACCGGCAAGTTCTGGCTTTTCGCTCGAATACATGCGTCGCTTAGTATCTGTTCGAGCATGCGACGGTTCGGCAAGCCCGTTAACGGGTCGTGCAGCGCGCAGTGGCTCAGTTGAGTCGAGTGCTCGCCGGCGATACGCGTCAGCCGTAGACTCGAAATAAGAAAAAAGGTGAGCAGTGTCCCTGCCAGCAAGACGAATTCCGGCAAAACCTCGGTACTGATCTCATTGGGCGCTTTCGCGTACAGGTAAGAAAGCTGCAAGTCGAGATCAAGTTGCATGGGGATGGTGATATCGCCTGCTGCAAACGCTTGTGGGGGCGGGACGCCGGCGGTTTGATAAAGAACGCGGTTCCCGCGCGAGATACGGAAGTAACCAACGCCCTCCGCTCGCGACGTTGCTTCCGCGAAGATGCTGGCAAGATCGACGCAGGCGACGACGAGCAAGCCCTTCATGTTCAGATTGAACAGAGGCAAGACCGACAATCCCGCTTTTCCATCCCACGAAGCTTGTTTGCGGACAGCCGCATAAGCCTGGCCCCTGGAATTCAAGCGCCCTAGGCAGTCGTGCAGGCCACGATCGGCAACCGAGCCTTCAGTCCATTCGGGCGGCGCGCCCCGCTTCCTCTCGCGGATGACCGAACGGTTGTAGTCCACAATGGTAAAACTGTGGAAAAACGGAAAGTCTCTCATGTAGCTGTCAAATTCTTGTTCGATCATCGCTTGCGAGGGGATGTGCTCTACGGCATCCCAACGTTCGTCAAGCCTTCTCATCAGCGCCGCCGGCTGCGCAATCCTATCCTCAATGTCGCGCGCTATTGTTTCTACCGTTGCCATGGCGAATTGTTGGTGCCCGACAATGTCATCTTCGATCAGCGCATACGCAATGAGCGTGGACATCGAGACCCCCAGCAGTGCTACGGCAACGGTGCTTCTGGCCGGAGGATTTGCCTTGGGCTTGATGCTGTGGCGCAACAGTACCGCCGCAACGGCACCCAGCAAAATCAGGGCAGTCGCGGAATTTGACGAAACGATACGGCCATTGATCCATGCATCCGACCAGTGGGACGCCATGCCCGCCAGCACCATGGCGCACATTACAGCGATCCCGCATGCACGTGCATACTGGGTATGAATTCGCGCAGCATAGAGCGCGAAGCCGCAAAAGATGACCACCGCGGAAAAATAGGGCGAGACGAACGCAGGCCGGCCAGCCACGTCGTCCAGCCGGACGTACGCCGCATATCCGGCCAATCCCATACAAAAACATGCGAGAGCGACGACCTTTACAAAGAGCCGCAGCGAGTCCTGATGGGGCGTCATGGCGAGACCTCAATAGCCAGCCTATGCGGTCCACGGTCCATCGGTTGATGCATCACTGATCCTCCGGATCAGGACGCCGCACGTAAAGTTCGTAGCTGACTCCGTCGTCGTATTCAAACTTTTGCAATTTGTCGATGAGTCTTTGGCTCAATGCCTTGCCTTCGCCCAGCAGCAACATGCCAGCGGCCGAATAGAGCTTTTTCGCCATGATCATTCCAGGTTCCAGCGCATGCGTACCCAAGGCCAGAACGGATTCGTCTTTTTCGGCTCCTTCCTTGGACATGTTGGCGGCGACTTCGATGAACGCTACGCAGAGCATGGGATCGTAAAGACGGCCCGCGTACTTCGCTATCGCTTCGAGGACGTCTTGCAGCGCAATCTGCCGCGACTGCACCATGCCCATCTGCATCTCGACAGTATCTACGGCGAGCTTGAGCAGCCTGGCACCCCAGGGAATGGATGGTCCGCGCAGTCCGTCCGGAAAGCCCGCGCCGTCCCAGCGTTCCTGGTGATGACGAATCAGGAGCGCCGCATCTTGCGCCGGATCGAGCGCCATCAGCAGATTTTCACCGATACCTGGGTAATCCCGATAGCATTGCTGATCTTCCTTGCCCAGGCGGTCAGATGGGAAGGCAATCATCTCGTCACGCCACGTGAGCTTGCCAATGTTGTATAGGGCTCCCGCCATTTCCAGGTTGCGCGCGTCCTTTTCGGGCAGCTTGTGAGCCAAACAGAACGCACGGATCAGCGCAATGACTGCGTGATTGGTTTGCCGGCTTTTCGGCAGACGCTGGTGGATCAACGCAGAAAAGACCTCGGTGGCGGTAACGTAGCTGCTCTCCAGCTCTGCATTAGCCCGCTCCAGAAGTTGCGCCGTCGCAGCCAGCTCTGCCGTCCGGTCCTGTACGCGGCGCTCAAGATTGTTATTGATGTCCTGAAGAGCCTCGTTTTGTTCCTGCGTCAACTGCTGCAAGCGCAAACGCTCGCGTTCCGTGTATTGATGGGCCAGACTTTGTTCTATGACCAGGCTAATTTCGTCATCATGCCAAGGCTTGTTCAGGTAGCGATGGATTCTTCCCTCATTGATTGCCTTGACGGTCGTGTCGATATCGGTGTGCCCCGTTAGCAAAATTCGTATGCAGGCCGGCCAGCGTGTGCATACTTCGCGAAGAAGCGTGGCACCGTCCATGCCGGGCATCCGTGCATCCGAAACAACCAGATCCACCGGGTTTTCTTGCATCAGAAGCAGCGCCTGCGCACCGCTTTGCGCGGTAAGGACGTGGTGGGGAGTATGGCGCAGGACACGTCGCAAGCTATTCGTAACGTTTGGCTCGTCGTCAACCAAAAGCAATGTTGCCTTTTCCCGGGCAGGGCTCTGTTCGATCTGCATGGGCTACGTCCTCGCCCCGGACAAGTCCGGCTGCACAATAGGCAGCCACACCCGCAGGCGGGTGCCTTTGCCAACCTCGCTGAACACTTCCATGCGGCCATGGTGCTTTTGAATAATGTTGTAAGAAAGCGTCAAGCCCAGGCCGGTGCCTTGTCCGACGGGTTTGGTGGTGAAGAACGGCTCGAACACTCTTGGCACATTGGCCGGCTCTATCCCTTTGCCGGTATCTTGCACCTCGAACCAGGCGATGTCTCCCTCTTTGCCGGTTCTTACGGTGATGGTGCCCGCCTGGTCAATCGCTTGCGCAGCGTTCATGAGCAAGTTCAAAATGACTTGATTGATCTGCGAAGCATTGCACTCGATTTCAGACAGATTCCCGTATTCCTTGATAACGACGGCTTTGTACTTTATTTCGTTGGCGGCCACGCTGAGCGTCGTGTTCAGACTGCGGTGCAGATCGGCCAGGGAAAACACTTCCGAATCGATGTGGCAGAAGTCCTGAAGGGCCGAAATAATTTTCTTTACGCGGTCTATTCCTTCGCCCGATTCAGTAATGAGCGCCTCAACGTCTTCGCGCATATAAGCATAATCGAGCGTGCGCTTAAGCCGTCTTATCTCTTCGATGCTCTGAACCTCATCGACCGCGTCAATAATCTTCAACAAGTCCGTGACGTAGCTGGCCAGCGTTTTGAGATTGGAAAAGACATACCCTACAGGGTTGTTGATCTCGTGCGCGACGCCAGCCGCAAGCTGGCCGATGCCTGCCAGCTTTTCAGACCGGATCAGATTGTCGTTCGCGCGCTCGATTTCCATCAGCAGGCGGCGCTGCTCGTTTCTCGCTTCCCGGATATCCCGGATTGCTCCGCTAAACCCTTTATGGAAACTGCCCGTCTCATCGGCGTCCGGCTCATAGAACAGCAGAGCATGATAGTCGTTGGCGGCCTCGTCCGTGAACGGGAAGCACATCAAACTATGAAGTTGCTTCGTGCGGCCGAGGTCCGTCGCCACATTGATTTCGATTAGTGCGAGCCCATCGTCCAATCGGGGGGTCTTGCCTACGCAAGAGCCGCAAGGACCGAAAGCACAAGCCACCTTTTCGGCGTGAACCACGGAAAAAGCCGACACGAAGTTTTTACCTATGACGTCCTCAGGCGAAATTTCCGCCTGTGTGGCCATATAGGCGTTCACATAACGCACTGTCTGGTGCTGGTCCAACACCACCAGGCCGAGAGGGATATGCTTATCGAGGCCGCGTAATAAATCCTGCATAGTTTAGACAGTCCTTTTTTGATTTTTCTGCCCCACTTTTGCTTCTTATCTGCGAGATCGCCCATTGACTGGACAAGACCTCTTCGTGCTAGTTACCGTCGCCGTGCCGAGGCGTTGAAAAATCCAGGCTTCAATGGGAAAGGCCAGTGAATTGCCAGGCTGGTGCGCCGCTGTCAAGCATCCATGCGATAGCGATATTCCGCTGCTTGATCTGGTCCTGGCTTTCAGGACAAACGAAGGGCGTCACAGTGTTTCAGCAAGGTGCCAAGCTCGCGGGTCGTGCTGCGTCCGCGGGCGCCTTGGCTTCAAGTTCATCGATTCAACGCTGTGACGCGCAGTTCTTTTTACGCTTCCATCCACCGATTCATGCCAGATGGATAAGGAAGCTGAATACACAAGGCCCGAACATTATTTGCGTGCCGAGGCCACAATGCACCACTTATAAGCGTTGGGATGAGCTTTTTTTTACCTGTTCTTGAACCACTATTAAGGGTAGTTTGGCGGGTGCTTTCTCGAAGAGCAGTATAGCTTTGCTTGCGCGAATAGCGGCTTTGCCACTCCAGAAAACATGAGGCAAGCCGCGTTATTTGTAATATTGTGTAGCAAAACCGCAACTTATTTGCTTTTTTACCGATTGCCAACGTAATTGAGGTTTGAACTATTTGGCGCAGCGAAGGCACGTGGATTGCTGCACCTTGCTTGTCTTCAAGATAGGTATCCACATGTCATGCATCCCCCAGACGGAAAAATCCATGTTCTCGCCATCGATGATGAACCCTTGCTTCTTGAGCTTCTGGTAAGTTACCTGGAAGACTTGGGCTATGCCGTTGTCGCTCAAAGTGGCGTAACAGAGACGTGGGCGTGTCTTCTCAGCGATGTGAAAGTCGATTTGCTGATCACCGACGTGAATATGCCCGGTATGGACGGTTTCGAGTTCGCGCGATCGATCAGGGTGGCGCAACCGTTACTTCCCGTTGTTTTTGTATCCGGCTACATGGCAAACTTGGACCGCTGTCCGGTGCCCCATGCTGTTTTATTAAAGAAACCTTATTCGCGCCAGCAGCTGGCACGCGGCATCAATGATGCAATGATGCAATCGGCATCGTAAACACGCCGCGAACACCGAATGTTCGGTATTGGCACACCTTACTTGCCCGTGCGCGGCGGATGCTGGAAGCCTTCGCTGCCCGTCCCGTTCAGGGGTTGCGTTGGGGTGGCGCTGTCGATGCCGGGTTTTCCGGATGGAAGCGCCGGCTTGCGCGAGGGCGGCGGCTTGGGCCATGCCTCATCGGGCGTGACGGGATGGATGTTGCCGGGATCGGGTGGCGCCAGACCGGGTACACGACGGTTGGGAAGGGCGGGATCAATATCGGGCAGGAAACTTCCTGCGCCATCCGGCCGGCTTGGCGCGGTTTGTGGGATAGGCGCCGTGGGCCCGCCCTGCACCCCTTGAGCCCACACGCAAGCCGGTCCCCACAATGCACTCGCTGCGGCAATCGCCACCCAATACTGTAGTTTCATGATCCCTCTCGAGCGTGAAGGCCGAGCTTGAACAATACCTTGAAGATACGGGGGTTTACGACCATGCCCTTTAGCAGAGTTTACGTGCCGCCCTCAGCGCAGTGCAACCGGTATTACAGCCGGACACGACGCTTGCGCCTTGAATAACTAGTCACATTGCCGTTCCCATGCTGTTCTAGTGGGGAATAGTCCTTAAAACGTCTGCTGCCTAAGCTTGAGCCCGTAACGATCACTTGATCAGAAAGGCAGCGAAAGACCATGAGCAGCAACGCCAGCGCCGGTTCCGGCAAAGCAATTTCCGTCCTCATTTCCAGCACCTTCGCCTTCACCATCTGCTTTGCGGTATGGATGATGTTTGCGGTGCTGGGCATCCCCATTAAAGCGCAACTCAATTTATCTGAAACCGAATTTGGCTTGCTGGCGGCCATGCCGGTGCTGACTGGCTCGCTGGTACGGGTTCCGCTAGGCATCTGGACCGACCGCTACGGCGGGCGCATTGTGTTTTTCCTGACCATGCTGGTCGCGGTCGTGCCGATATGGCTCATGGCCTACGCCACCGCGTACTGGCATTTCCTGGTGCTGTCGCTCTTCGTCGGCTTGGTCGGGGGATCGTTCTCGGTGGGAACGCCCTATGTCGCGCGCTGGTTTCCGCGCAATAAGCAAGGGTTTGCCATGGGCGTGTTCGGGGCGGGCAATTCCGGCTCGGCCATAACGAAGTTTGTCGCCCCGGCGCTGATCATCGCCGCGGGCGGAGCGTGGACGATAGTCCCGAAAGCCTATGCGCTGGCCTTGCTGGCGACAGCCTTGCTGTTCTGGGTGTTCTCGGCGTCCGACCCGTCGCACAACATGGGCAAGGGCGTGGGGTTCAAGGAACAGCTGAAGGTTCTCAAGGATCCCCGCGTATGGCGCTATTGCCAGTATTACTCCGTCGTGTTCGGCGGCTATGTGGCCCTGGCGCTGTGGATGACCAAGTACTACATCGGCGAGTATGGCTTCAACATACAAGTCGCCGCATTCCTGGCCGCCTGCTTTTCTTTGCCTGGCGGCGTATTGCGCGCCGCGGGCGGATGGATCTCCGACCGCTATGGCGCTTACAAGACGACCTGGTGGGTGATGTGGGTGTGCTGGGTGGCATTTTTCATACTCAGTTATCCCCAGACCGAATTCATTATCCAGACCGCCAATGGCCCGCAGACGTTTCATATAGGACTGAATTCGACTTTATTCACCGTGCTGATGTTTGTGGTGGGCATCGCCACAGCGATCGGCAAAGCATCGGTATTCAAGTTCATTTCCGATGATTTCGACGACAACATCGGCGCCGTCTCGGGCGTGGTCGGCCTGGCGGGCGGGCTGGGGGGCTTCGTATTGCCCATCATGTTTGGCTTCCTGCTGGACCTGACCGGGATTAATTCCAGTTGCTTCATGTTGCTGTACGGCACGGTTTGCGTGTCGCTGGTGTGGATGCACTTCAGTTTCCGTCCAGCACAGCGCAAGCGCGACGCCGTTGCCATTGCGGGTAGTGCCGCCTGATTTCCACCGGCGCTCAATGGCGCCCGGCTCTCAACCATTTTTTCAGTGAGCGTAGACATGACCAGTCAAGTTTTGACCCATTGGGAGCCCGAGAACGCGACGTTCTGGAAAGACACCGGATCGCGGGTTGCGCATCGCAATCTCTGGATATCGATTCCCGCCCTGATGCTGGCGTTCAGCATCTGGATGTTGTGGAGCGTGGTGGTGGTGAACCTGGATCGCGCCGGTTTTCAGTTTTCGAAAAATCAGTTGTTCTGGCTGACGGCCTTGCCGGCCCTGTCCGGCGCCACGCTGCGAATTTTTTATTCATTCCTTGTGCCGATTTTTGGCGGACGCCGCTGGACAGCGATCTCTACGGCGACATTGCTGATACCCGCGCTCGGCATGGGCTTTGCATTGCGCGATCCCGCCACTTCCTACCCTACGCTGCTGGCGTTGGCGCTCTTGTGCGGCCTGGGTGGCGGGAATTTCAGCTCGAGCATGGCGAACATCAGTTTCTTTTTTCCCAAATCAAAGAAGGGCCTGGCGACCGGCTTGAATGCCGGCGTGGGCAACCTGGGCGTATCGGTCGTGCAATTCGTTGTGCCGCTGGTGATATCGGTAGGTTTGTTTGGCGCGCTAGGGGGCGAGCCCCAGCAGTACACGGTTGACGGCGTCGAGCGCAATCTGTGGCTGCAAAATGCGGGTTTCATCTGGGTGCCGGTAATCCTTGCCGCGTCGCTGGCTGCCTGGTTCGGCATGAACGATATTGCGGACGCCCGGGCGTCCTTTGCGGACCAGGCGATTATTTTCAGACGTAAACACAATTGGTTGATGTGCTGGCTTTATGTCGGCACTTTCGGATCGTTCATCGGCTTTTCAGCAGGTTTCGCCATGTTGACCAAGACGCTGTTTCCGGAGGTGAACCCGATGACATACGCGTTCCTGGGGCCGTTGCTGGGGTCGCTGACCCGTCCCTTGGGCGGCTGGGTGTCCGACAAACTGGGCGGCGCGCGCGTCACGCTATATACCTTCATCGGCATGATCGCCGCTGTCTTCGGTGTATTGCTGTTCATCCCCGCAGAGGGACAGGTGGGCAGCTTTACCGGTTTCCTGAGCCTGTTCATCGTGCTGTTCGCGCTGACCGGCATAGGCAATGGCTCCACATTCCGCATGATCCCGGTCATCTTCCTGACCGAGCGCCAGCGTAATGCCGAAGGCAAGGGCGCGCAGGCCGAGCGGCAAGCCGTGCTCGATGCCAGCAAAGAATCCGCTGCCGTACTCGGGTTTTCCGGGGCGATCGGGGCCTATGGCGGCTTCTTCGTTCCCAGAAGCTTCGGCACCTCTATTGACCTAACGGGCGGGGCCTCTGCCGCGTTGTGGGTGTTCATTGCGTTCTATATGAGCTGCGTGTGCATTACATGGTGGTTCTACGCCCGCAAAAATGCCGCAATGCCATGTTGAGACCTCGATCAGGGACTAGTCCATCCGAACTAGATCCACTACTACCACTGCCGTCGCCTTCTTGTCATAGAGATGAATAGCTCGTATCGCGATCGCTCTTTAAAGTACTTGTATACACAAACGCCGCAGCGCCGAACCTTCGGCAGCATGGAGAAATGAATGAGCCACTTCCTCGACCGACTGAAGTTCATGTCGCGCGTCGTATCCACCTTTTCCGAAGGGCATGGCGAAGTCGTCAATGAAGACCGCAAATGGGAAAACGCCTATCGCAGCCGTTGGCAGCACGACAAAATCGTGCGTTCGACGCACGGCGTGAACTGCACCGGTTCCTGTTCCTGGAAAATCTACGTCAAGAATGGCCTTATCACCTGGGAAACGCAGCAAACCGACTACCCGCGCACCCGGCCCGATCTTCCCAATCACGAGCCTCGCGGCTGTCCGCGCGGCGCTTCTTATAGCTGGTACGTGTATTCGGCGCAGCGCGTAAAGTACCCCATGATGCGGGGGCGGCTCATGAAAATGTGGCGCGAGGCCCGTAAAACACTGGACCCAATCAGCGCCTGGGAATCAATCAGCCAAGACCCGGTGAAAGCGCGCCACTACAAATCGGTGCGCGGCCTGGGCGGTTTTGTACGCGCCGACTGGGACACGGCCATGGAGATCATCGCCGCCGCCAATGCCTACACCATACGCAAGTTCGGCCCTGACCGCGTCATAGGCTTTTCGCCCATTCCGGCCATGAGCATGGTCAGTTATGCCGCCGGCTCACGTTACCTTAGCCTTATCGGCGGCGTGTGCCTAAGCTTTTACGATTGGTATTGCGACTTGCCGCCGGCCAGCCCGCAGGTGTGGGGCGAACAGACCGACGTTGCCGAGTCGGCCGACTGGTACAACTCGACCTATCTTATGGTGTGGGGCTCGAATGTGCCTCAAACGCGCACGCCCGACGCGCATTTTTATACCGAGGTCCGCTATAAGGGCACAAAGACTGTTGCCGTGTCGAGCGATTTCGGTGAAATGGTCAAGTTTGGCGATATCTGGCTGGCTCCCAAGCAGGGCACGGACGCCGCGTTGGCAATGGCCATGGGCCATGTCATTCTCAAGGAATTCCACCTGCCGGGCAAATCGGACTACTTCCGAGATTACGCCCGGCAATACACAGACATGCCTCTGCTGGTCATGCTCAAAGAACGTGACGGCAAGCTGATGCCGGATCATTTCCTGCGGGCCTCGCACCTGGCTGATGCGCTGGGCCAAGACAATAACCCTGAATGGAAGACACTGCTGATCGACGAGCTTACGGGCGAACTGGTCGTCCCGAATGGTTCCATCGGCTTGCGTTGGGGCGAAGATAGCGCCGAGTCGGGTGGCAAGGCCGGGCGCTGGAACCTCGAACTCAAAGATGCGGCCAACGGCCAGGCGATAGTGCCGCGGCTTAGCCTGGCGGACGCTTACGATGCCGTAGCCGACGTCGCTTTTCCCTATTTTGGCGGCGAGCACGGCGACGTCCTGCTTCGTCGTGTTCCAGCCAGGAAGCTGTTGCTGGCCGATGGCGGCACCGCCCTTGTCGCCACGGTCTATGACCTCCAAATGGCGAACTACGGTGTCGATGGCGGCCTGGGCGGCCCTAACGTCGCGGCCGCTTACGATGACGACGTACCCTATACGCCCGCCTGGCAGGAAAAGCACACCACCGTACCGCGTGAGCGGGTCATTCAGGTGGCGCGTGAATTTGCGCAGAACGCCCACGACACGCGTGGAAAATCCATGGTGATTGTCGGTGCCGGCCTGAATCACTGGTATCACATGGACATGGCTTATCGCGGCATTATCAATATGCTGGTCATGTGCGGTTGCGTGGGCCAAAGCGGCGGTGGCTGGGCGCATTATGTGGGCCAGGAAAAACGGGCTGGGCGCCCTTGGCGTTTGCGCTTGACTGGTCGCGTCCGCCGCGCCAAATGAACGGTACCTCGTTTTTCTACGCACACAGCAATCAGTGGCGGCATGAGCAGTTGAACGTCAATGAAGTCCTGGCGCCAACCGCCAACCATGCCAGCTATGAAAAGCTCAGCCTGATCGACCTGAACGCAAAATCGGAACGCATGGGCTGGTTGCCCTCCGCGCCCCAGCTCCAGACCAATCCTCTGGACATCGTCGCCCTGGCGCAAGCGCAAGGCGCGGACCCGGTTGCCTACACGGTAGACGGCCTGAAAAGCGGCAAGCTCAACATGAGCTGCGACGATCCCGATAACCCGGCCAACTTTCCCCGCAATCTATTTGTGTGGCGATCCAACTTGTTGGGCTCCAGCGGCAAGGGGCACGAATACCTGCTGAAGTATTTGCTTGGTACCCAGAATGCCGTGTTCAGCGACGAAAATGACGCCATCAAACCGTCCGAGGTCCGGTTCCGCCAAGAGGCCGGCGAAGGCAAGCTCGACTTGCTTACGGTTCTGGATTTTCGTATGAGCACCACCTGCCTGTACGGCGATATTGTGTTGCCCACCGCTACCTGGTACGAAAAGGACGACTTGAATACGTCCGACATGCATCCCTTCATACACCCGCTTAGCGAAGCCGTGCAGCCCTTGTGGGAAAGCAAGACCGACTGGGAAATCTACAAGCTGCTGGCGCAAAGGTTCAGTGAAATTGGCGGCCCTTATCTGGGCGTGCGCAAAGATATCGTCCTTACTCCGCTCATGCACGATACGCCCGGAGAGCTCGGCCAGCCGTTTGAGCCGCAAGACTGGAAGCATGGCGAATGTGAACTGATACCCGGCAAGACAGCACCGTCGATGACGGTGGTCGAGCGCGACTATCGGGATATCTACCGCAAGTTCACGTCAGTCGGCCCCTTGCTCGATAAGCTGGGCAATGGCGGCAAGGGCATCAACTGGAATACCGAACACGAGGTGGCGGAGCTGGGCGGCATCAATAAACAGGTGCTCGAGCCCGGTGTAAGTCAAGGCCGGCCACGGCTCGACACTGCCATCGATGCGGCGGAAATGATATTGACCTTTGCGCCTGAAACCAATGGCCACGTGTCGCTCAAGGCGTGGCAGGCATTATCGAAAATTACCGGTCGCAAGCATGATCACCTGGCTCTCGGCCGGGAGCACGACAAGATCCGTTTTCGTGATATTCAGGCCCAGCCGCGCAAGATTATTTCTTCACCGACCTGGTCCGGCGTCGAAAGCGAAGAGGTCAGCTACAACGCCGGGTACACCAATGTGCACGAACTGATTCCATGGCGCACCCTTACCGGCCGCCAGCAGTTTTATCAGGATCACCGCTGGATGCTCGATTTTGGCGAGGGCTTTTGTGTTTATAAGCCGGCGGTAGACACCAAGACGATACGGCCTATGCTGAATCGCTACCCCAACGGTGAGCACGAACTCGTGCTCAACTGGATTACACCGCACCAGAAATGGGGCATACACAGCACCTATTCCGATAATCTGCGCATGCTCACGCTCAGCCGCGGCGGGCCGCACGTATGGATCTCCGAGACCGAAGCCAAACAGGCCGGGCTGGTCGACAACGACTGGGTCGAAGTCTTCAACATCAATGGCGCGGTGACGGCCCGGCTGGTGGTCAGCCAGCGGGTGCCGGTGGGTATGTGCCTGATGTACCACGCCCAGGAAAAGATTGTGAACGTGCCTGGGGCGCAAACCAGCGGCAAACGCGGCGGCATTCATAACTCGGTGACCCGGGCCGTGCTCAAGCCTACCCACATGATAGGCGGGTATGCCCAGCAGGCCTACGGCTTTAACTATTACGGCACGGTAGGCAGCAATCGCGACGAATTCGTGGTGCTGCGCAAAATGACGAAAATCGACTGGCTGGAAGGCCCGCTCGAAGAAGAAGCGATGAACGAAGGAGCCGTAAAATGAGAATCCGTGCGCAAATCGGCATGGTGCTGAATCTGGATAAATGCATAGGCTGCCATACCTGTTCGGTTACTTGCAAGAATGTCTGGACCAGCCGTGACGGCGTTGAGTACGCCTGGTTCAACAACGTAGAGACCAAGCCCGGCATAGGCTATCCGAAAGAATGGGAAAACCAGGCCAAGTGGAACGGTGGATGGGTACGCAGCAGCGCAGGCAAGCTGCAGCCCCGCCAGGGCGGCAAGCTGCGCATATTGGCCAATCTGTTCGCCAACCCCAATCTGCCCCAAATCGACGACTACTACGAACCGTTCACCTACGATTACGAACACCTGCAGAATGCGCCGCTAAGCCAGACGCCTCCCACTGCGCGTCCCATTTCGGTGTTGACCGGCAAAAAGATGGAGAAAATAGTGTGGGGTCCCAACTGGGAAGACGACCTGGGCGGCGAATTCAGCGCGCGCAGCAAGGACGCCCTGTTTGAAGGTGTGCAGAAGGAAATGTATTCCACCTTCGAGAACACCTTCATGATGTATCTGCCCCGGCTGTGCGAACACTGCCTGAACCCGACTTGCGTTGCCAGCTGTCCTTCGGGCTCCATCTACAAGCGCGAAGACGACGGCATCGTCCTGGTGGATCAAGATAAATGCCGGGGCTGGCGCATGTGTATTTCCGGCTGTCCGTACAAGAAGATCTATTACAACTGGGAAAGCGGAAAGGCCGAAAAATGTACTTTCTGTTATCCGCGCATCGAGGCCGGTCAGCCCACGGTATGTTCGGAAACCTGCGTGGGGCGTATCCGCTACCTGGGCGTCATGCTGTACGACGCCGACCAGATCGAGCACGCGGCGTCCACACCCAACGAGCAGGATCTGTACGAAGAGCAATTAAGCGTCTTCCTCGACCCTCACTCCCCCGAAGTGATCGCCGAAGCGCGCAAGCAAGGCATTCCCGAAAGCTGGCTAAAAGCCGCGCGCCAATCACCCGTCTACAAGATGGCGTGTGAATGGAAGGTGGCATTTCCGCTGCACCCTGAATACCGCACATTGCCCATGGTCTGGTATATCCCGCCGCTATCGCCGATACAGTCGGCGGCTGAAGCAGGCCGCATGCCGCACACCACATTCGGAACCAATGGCGTGATTCCCGATGTGGACAGCCTGCGCATACCCGTGCGCTACCTGGCCAACCTGCTGACCGCCGGCAAAGAGGCGCCTGTGGTGCATGCCCTTAAGCGCATGCTGGCAATGCGCGCCTATAAGCGCTCTGAGACCGTGCACGGTGAAACCGACACCGCGGTGCTGGAGTCGGTCGGGCTTGATGCCGCAACCGTCGAAGATATGTATCAGATCATGGCCATTGCCAACTACGAAGACCGGTTTGTCATTCCTTCCAGCCACAAGGAAATGGTGGAAGACAGCTTCAACGAAAAGGGCAGCTGCGGCTTCACTTTCGGTAATGGATGCTCCGGCGGCGTGTCCGACACAGGCCTTTTTGGTCGCAAGCCCGAAGGTAGCAAGATCTTTATTGAAATGCCCAAGTCGCGCAAGCAGGTAAATCAGGAGTCGATTATGCGTCTTTACCGGATTCTTTCCGCACTGCTAGATTACCCGCAACAGGACATGCTAGATGCCTTGCCGGAAATCGAGCAAGCGCTGGCTGCATGGCCCGAAGCTGCCAGCTTGCTTGAACCACTAGCGGAATTTCTGGGTGCCAGCGATCTTATTGCCGCCCAGGAAAACTATGTGGCCACCTTTGATCGCAATCCCGCTCACTCACTGCATTTGTTCGAGCATGTGCATGGCGAAAGCCGTGATCGCGGGCAGGCAATGGTTGACCTTCTGAATGAGTATCGCCATGGCGGCTTCGAGCCCAAGGAGGCGGAACTGCCCGACCATGTGCCGCTATTCCTGGAGTACCTGAGCCTGCTTGAGGCAGACGCCGCCGAAGCATTGCTGGACGAAGCCATTCATGTGCTGGCAGCGGTCGGCGACAGGCTGGGGCGCAACGACAGTCCGTATGCGGCGGTTTTCGTGGTGTTGCGCAGCTTGACCAGCGTTGAGCCGCGAGCGCAGGCGGAACCGCCGGTGCGTGATATGGACGAAGCCATGGAGACCTTCGGGGTTGGCGCTGATGGGGTCGAGCCCCTACTACGGAAGCCGGCCATGGGCGAACACACCCTGCGATTTTATCCCCGCGCGGCAGCCGGCTGATCATCAAGGAAAGCAACATGAACACGCTTCATCAATTCATTTTTGGCATTTATCCATACATAGCCCTGTCTATATTCCTGCTGGGCAGCTTGCTGAGATTTGAACGTGAGCAATACAGCTGGAAAAGCGACAGCTCGCAATTGCTGTATCACGGCAATCTGCGTTTGGGGAACATTCTGTTCCATATCGGCATCATTGGCCTGTTCTTCGGGCACCTGGTTGGTCTGCTGACACCGGGAATCGTCTGGGACACACTGGGTGTTTCACACAGCCTCAAGCAGGCTGTCGCGATGGCGGCGGGTGGCGCCATGGGCGCGGTGTGCCTGGCCGGCTTGCTTATCTTGCTGCATCGGCGCCTGACTGACCCGCGTATTGCCGCGCGTACCGGCACCGGCGACAAAATTCTGTTGGCCTGGATACTGGTCACCTTGCTGCTGGGCTTGTCAACGATCGCGGTATCGGCTGGTCACATGGACGGCGACATGATGGTGCAACTCATGAACTGGGCCCAGCATATTGTCACCTTCCGTGGCGATGCCGCCGGCTATGTGGCGGATGCCCCGGTTCTGTTCAAGGCGCATCTGTTCATGGGTATCACGCTGTTCCTGATCTTTCCATTTACCCGCCTGGTGCACGTCTGGAGCGGCTTTGCCTCGGTAGGCTACCTGGGCCGCGCCTGGCAGCTCGTGCGTCCGCGCTAGCCTTTTCTTGCACTGTATTGTTGTGGAGTCCAGCATGGCTGTAATAGTGAATGATGTTGAATTGACCGATGCCGAGATGGCGGCGGAACTATCGCTGCATGCCGGGGCCGAAAACCCGGTCCAGCGTGCGATGACCTCCCTGGTGTTGCGCCGGGTCTTGCTCGACGAGGCGGCCAGGCTGGACGTCATCGGCCTCGACCACGAGGCGACGATAGAGGCCCTGCTTGAAAAGGAAGTACAGGTACCGACCCCCGATGAGCAGACCTGCCGGCGTTATTACGACCAGCATCAAGGCCGATTTACGGTAGGCCAGTTGCTGGAGGTGGATCACATCTTGTTCCAGGTAACGCCGCAGGTGGATCTGGACGCGCTGCGGGGACTGGCGCAAGATACCTTGAACATGCTTATCGTCGAACCGGCGCTGTTCGCCGAAAAGGCGCGAGCCTTGTCGAACTGTCCGTCCGGCGCCGTCGGCGGCAGCCTTGGCCAACTGGCGCGTGGCGATACGGCGCCCGAATTCGAGCGCGCCGTATTCACCATGCAAGCGGCAGGGCTGCTGCCACGCGTGCTGGAAACCCGTTATGGCCTGCATATCGTCAGGGTGAATCGCCGTATCGAGGGCAGGCTGCAGCCCTATGAAGCCGTGGCGGCCAGTATCGCGCATGCCCTGACCGCAGCCAGCCGCGATACGGCCTGGAAGCAATATGTAAAGCTGCTGGTGGGTCGCGCCCGCATTGAAGGCATCGAGTTGGAAGGCGCCGACAGCCTTCTGGTGCAATAAGAAACCGTATATGCACGACATTGAGCGCTTTATCGATGGCTTCAAGAAATTCCAGGCACGCTATTTCCATCAGCAACCTTCCTTGTATAAGGTTCTTCGCGACGGGCAGCAGCCCCGGACCTTGCTGATAGGCTGCTGCGACTCCCGTGTGGATCCGGCCTTGCTGCTGGGCTGCGATCCTGGCGATATTTTTACGGTGCGCAACGTCGCCAACCTTGTGCCGCCTTATGGAGGGGGAGCGGCGCATCAAGGCGTGCTGGCCGCTATACAATTTGCGGTGGAACAGTTGCAGGTCGGCCGCATCATTGTGCTTGGGGATAGCCAGTGCGGCGGTATTCGGGCGCTGGTTAAGTATCGCCGCGCCGGCACGCGCACAGGTCATGCAGCAGTTGCCGCAAGCGGATATCCGCCAGCAAAGGCGCGCCTGCGAATTGGCGTCCATTCTTTTATCGCTGAAGAACCTGGAGAACTATTCCTGTGTGCGCCAGCGTCTGGATCAAATGGCGATTTCCCTGCATGGCTGGTATTTCGACATGGACGCGGGGACGCTGCTGGCTTATTCAGCGCGCACAGATGCTTTTCTGCCGCTGGTTTGTCCTTTTATTCCCGAACTGAAGGGGCACATGCTGGCCTGAGTATCGGGCCAGTGCTTTAATACCGCTTACATGGACGAGACAATACCGCTATCCGAAGGGCCAGCAGTGCGCGACCGGCTCTCCACCCGCATCATCGCCAGTTCGGTGGTGGCGCTGGTCGTCGTGTTGTCCATGATAGTGTGGACGCTATGGCTGTCCTGGCAGCTGGAAGGCGCCGGCGGCGCTATCAACGATGCGGGCAGCCTGCGGATGCGGGCCAATCTGGTTGCTGTGGAACTTGCCAAAATGCATGTTCTGCCCGGCGGCGTCCACGCCCAGCGCGCACGCGATCAAATCAAGATTCAAGACGACATCCTGGCGCAGTTGGCGCGCGGGAATCCGGTGCGACCCTTATTTCTTCCGGCCGATCCGGCAGTGCTTGCACAGATGGACAAGGTGCTGCATATCTGGCGGCACGACATGACGCCGACGGCACTGGAGGCCATCGATGGCGCCGGCAGCGATGCCTATTTGCGGGTGCTGCCCGAATTTGTGTTCCAGGCCGATACGCTGGTGCGCATGATAGAGGCCGATAGCTCCAGCAAGACATCGTTGCTGCGCTTATCGCAGAGCATACTTATTGTGATCGCCTGCATCGGCACGCTGACCATGATCTACCTGTTGTACCTGTGGATCATCTTTCCGGTGCTGCGCCTGGGTGAGGGCCTGCGCCGCATGGCAGCTCGCGAGTTCCGCGTGAGGCTGCCCGTCGATACTCAGGATGAGTTCGGCGCGCTGGCGACGGGATTCAATAAGATGGCTGATGAACTCGAGGGCTTGTATGGCGACCTCGAAGCACGGGTCGTGGAGAAAACGGCGCAGCTTGCGGCACAGAACAGGGAGCTGGGGGCGCTCTACGACATGGCGGCATTTTTGAATCAGCCTAACGAAATAGAAGAGATGTGCCGCGGTTTTCTTGATCGGGTCATGCGGCAGTTCAATGCAGGTGGGGGAACTATCCGCACGCTGGACCCTACGGGCGAGAACCTGAACATGGTGGTTTCACGCGGCCTGTCGGACGCCCATGGCCGCGCGGAGCATTGCATGAAGGCTGATGGCTGTTTTTGTGGCGCCGCCACACGCAGCGGCGTGCTGTTTATTCAGGATGTACACAACATTCCGGTTCCGGACCAATTCCAGTGCTCTGAAGAAGGGTTCCGCGGTTTGGCGGTATTTCGCATTCAGGCGCAAAAAGAAGTGCTGGGTTCCTATTCTTTGCACTTTGCCCATAAGCTGGCGTTCAGCGCCGACGAGCGGCATTTGCTGGAAACACTTGGGCAGCACCTTGGCGTCGCCCTGGAGAACCGCCGCTTAAGCGCACAGGCCCGGCAATTGGCCATGGTGCAAGAGCGCAGCTTGATGGCCCAGGGCTTGCATGACAGCATCGCCCAGAGCCTGAACTTCCTGAACCTGCAGCTGCAACTCCTTGATCAGGCGGCAGCGCGGAGCGATCTGGCCGAGATCAACGGGCTGGTGCCATTGTTGCGCGCCGGCGTAGACGAAAGCTATCAGGATGTGCGTGAATTGTTGGGTAACTTCCGCAGTCGTCTGGGGCAGGGCGATTTACTGAGTGCTGTCGAAGCCACAGTTGCGCGCTTCAGGCGCCAAAGTGGCATTGAAATGATGTTGATAACGGATGGCCTGGCCGGTGCGCCGCTGCCGCCCGAGCAGCAACTGCAGGTGCTGTTTATTTTGCAGGAGGCACTGTCCAACGTGCGCAAGCACTCACACGCAAGCAGGGTGGAAATAAAGATCGAGAACCGGCATGATTTTCGGCTGTATGTATCCGACGATGGGATAGGCTACGATCCTGAAGAGATAGCCAGTCGCACAGATGAACACTTCGGACGGCGCATTATGCATGAACGTGCGCAACGCATGCAGGCATCACTGGAGTTGCAGGCCAGCCCTGGCGGCGGCGCTTCTGTTACTCTTTTGTTACCCGCAAGCGCTCGGCAGGCAGCGTGACCGGTCGATCTTTCCATCTTTCAAGCGATCAATCTCATGGCTATCCGTATCCTCCTTATTGACGATCATAGTTTGTTCCGTTCGGGCGTACGTTTGCTGCTCCAACGCCAGCCTGATTTCGACATGGTCGGCGAAGCCGCGGATGGCCTGGAGGGCATCAAGCGTGCCAAGGCCCTCATGCCAGACGTGATCCTGCTTGATCTCAATATGCCGGGTTTATCGGGACTGGAAACCTTGCAATTATTGGTGCAGGACCTGCCTGATTGCGCAGTGCTGATCCTGACTGTTTCCGAAGAGGCCGAAGAACTCGGCCAGGCGCTGCGCGATGGCGCTTGTGGCTACTTGCTGAAAAATATCGATGCCGATGCGCTCACGGCAGCGATACGTCGGGTGGCCGCTGGCGAGGCGGTCATCACTGAAAGCATGACGGCCAAGCTCGTGGCTCAGTTTCGCTCACATACGCCGGCGGACCCGTCCGCTGACGCGGAGCGCGCTCGGCTGACGGCGCGCGAGCGCGAAATTGTCCAATGCCTGGCCAGAGGCGAGAGCAACAAGGTCATTGCGCGCAATTTGAACGTTGCTGAAAGCACGGTCAAGATACATATACAGAATATCCTGAAGAAGCTGAACCTTTCCAGCCGGGTGCAGGTGGCCGTTTATGCGGTCGGACATGGGCTGCGCGGCGAACCCCACTTGCCGGGCGCAGAGACCTCCAAGTAAGTTTCGGTTTTTGCACTCACCCGGTCACGGCAATCACAACAGCGGACTCATCCAAAGCCGCCATGGCAGGACTGCCACGCTTCAGGCCATGTTTTGGCGCTGCGAATCCGACCAACTGCAGTCCGGATGGCAGCATGATTCCGACTTCGGCACCTGTCGATGCAGAAGAGGTCCGCGCTACGGTTCCGTGCAGCAGGTTTAATTCGTCTTGCTTGGCTATCGTCGTTGCGATGTGAACGGCAGTTGCTTTCATTAGCGCCAGCACGCTTTGCCCGGGAAGCAGGCTCAAAAGGTCGATACTTTCGCGAGTGATCCTGGAGAAGATGGACTGGCCATCGCCAAGTTCTAGCTCTACCCGGATCGACGGGGCATTTTTGCGTATCGCCTTGATGATGCAAGGCAGCTGGTTGCGCATGCTGGTGCGCAGTCCAAGAGAGGCGATCGCAGACATCGACGAGTCGTCGACGGAATCGCTGCCCAGCCTGGCCAGGACCTCACCTCTTGCCGCATCCAGAAGTTCAGAGGCGTGCAATAAGCGGTATCCCGCCTTGGTGAGCTGTGCGCCGCCGCCACCGCTGCCGCCAACCACTTTTTCAACCAGCGGAGCACCGGCCAGATTGGTCAGTGTCTCGATTGCTTGCCATGCGGCCTTGTAGCTGACACTGGCACCGCGAGCCGCTTCGGAAATCGAGCCGGCCTCACCGATGCGTCGCAAAATGTCGATTCTCTTGTCCGCGACCTCGCTGCCCAAGGCTTGTGCAAAATGGACGGGTTTAGCTTTCATACGTTGATTTTCTCAAACAAGGACGTGAAACTCATGATCGCTATTCTATAAATGAATAGCGCATGATATATTCGCTATTCATTTATAGAATAGCGGGGCTGTAATGGCAACAAGATTCTTGATAATGGCGGTTGCTTTAGTATTCAGTGCGTCGATCCAGGCAGCGCAAGTGAACGTTGCCGTGGCTGCCAATTTTACGGCCCCCATGAAGGAAATTTCAGCACAGTTTGAGAAGGATACTGGCCACAAGGCCGCACTTTCATTTGGCGCAACGGGCAAGTTTTACGCCCAGATCAAGAATGGCGCGCCATTTCACGTATTGTTGGCAGCCGATGCGGCGACACCAGCCAGACTGGAGAATGAAGCCTTGGGCGTAGCCGGAACCCGGTTCACCTACGCAACTGGGAAGCTGGTGCTGTGGAGCAAGCAGCCGGGCCTGGTCGATGCCAAGGGCCAGGTTCTGCA
>LNAP01000371.1_pt1 | contig 50642 bp, 38 predicted proteins | sample 602601 | NCBI WGS metagenome assembly LNAP01 (sample SAMN02440304, study PRJNA202911) | soil metagenome | biome: Subtropical and temperate rainforests or woodlands; isolation source: soil samples (1 kg each in a 20% v/v slurry with milli Q water) were... ...
CCGATAAGGAAATTATTGAACGACTTTCAAAACAATCAAAATGTCAATGAACATCAATATAATATTTTTGATGATTAAACTATTTTTTTTAACGCACCAACACTATTTCCAAATCATAAATTAAAAAACTCCTTAAAGAATTTTCTTAAGGAGTTTTTTTTAGGTGCTTTTTGCAACAATCATGCAACAAAAATTATTTACGTTTTTGTCCGCGCGTTTGCGGTTTTTTGTATTTTTTGGCTAATTTCATGCGGTAGGAGCCGCCTAAATTTACGCGTGCATTTTTTTCTTTTTTCTCGTGATAAGCTGGTCCGCTTGGAAGCGTATCAGTTCTTTTTTCAATAGTGTCTTCATGTTCGGATTTCGGCATTTCCTCATCAATCAATTGGGTAGAAATTTCAACCGATTCCGGAAGGTCAAAAACATCGATTTCCCGGTTCATCAACAATTCAATTTCGCCCAAATAATCGGCCTCAGCTTCGGTAAATAAAGAAATTGAAGTTCCCAATTGTTCGGCACGGCCGGTTCTTCCAATTCGGTGAATATAATTTTCTGGTTCCTTCGGAATGTCAAAATTTATAACGTGGCTCACATTGGTTAAATCCAGTCCGCGTGCAATAATGTCGGTGGCGATTAAAACGGAAATGGTGCCTTTTTCAAATTTTTCAACAGAACGCAATCGATAATTCTGTGTTTTGTTGGAATGGATGACGGCCACTTGTTTTGGAAGCGCCAAATCCATTTCATCAAATAAAATGGTGGCTTGTTTTTTGTTTTTCACAAACACCAATACCTTGTTAAAAGTATTCTTGTCTTGCAAAATATTTTTTAAAAAATTGACTTTTGTGTAAAAATTTGGAACCGGATAGGCTTGTTGCTGAATGGTATCTAATGGACTTCCGCTGGTTGCAACCTCAATTTTAACGGGAGATTTGAAGAAAGTGTCCAACAAATCATCAACTTCTTTGGTTAATGTTGCAGAAAATAAAATGCTCTGGCGCTTTTTGGGCAACAAATCCATCAAGGTAATTATTTGCGGCCTAAAACCAAGGTTCATCATTTCATCAACCTCATCAATCACAAATTTTTGAATAAATTTCAACTTTAAAATGCCGTCCAAAGCCAAATCCAGCAATCTTCCCGGCGTGGCAACTAAAATGTCTAAACCTGCATGAACAAGCTGTTTATCGGTATTTATATTGGTGCCTCCGTAAATTCCGGCAAATCGTACATTCATATACGGCGTCAAACTTTTAATGTCTTTAACCACCTGAACCACCAATTCGCGGGTTGGAACGATAATTAAAACCCTTGGATGTTTTTGGTCTGAAAACGTGTGCTGTCTCAATATTGGCAGCAAATAAGCAAAAGTTTTGCCTGTTCCTGTTTGCGCAATCCCAACAACATCTTTACTGCCCATAATTACCGAAAAGGCTCTTTCCTGAATAGGCGTAGGAACGGTAAAGCCCAAGTCGTCTAAAGCGTTCAGTAAAAATCGGTTTATATTTAAATCGGAAAAGGTCATTCTTCTATTTTTTGCAAAGGTAATACTTAATAAGTTACCATGTTTTAAAGTAGGGACAGGTCGCGACCTGTCCGTTCAGTTAATTTTGGGTCATTTCAAACAACAGCCAAGTATTTGGATCGAATTTAACTTCCTTTACTTCTCCTTTTGTCTCAAATTCATAAGGAATCACTATTTCAGAAACTTCAATGGTTTTTATTTCAGAAGTGCCGTCGGTGTAAACAATTTCAACATCAAGCGGAAAATTAAAAGCATTTTCCTGGGTTTGGCTAATGATGAGTCGAAGTATATTATTGTGATAAAGCCAAGATGTTTTTAAAATGGGATGTCCAGCTTTTTGAAGCCATTGCGTAAAAAACGCATCTAAATTTTCACCGGAAACTTCGGCCATTACATTCTTAAAATCGTTGCTTGTGGCATTGCTCAATTTGAATTTTTCATAATAGGTTTTAATGCCTTTCCAAAAAGTTTCATCACCTAATTTTTTCCGAAGCATATGCAACACCCAAGCACCTTTTTCATAGGAATTGGCGTTTAGCAAACTCATTAAATTGGTGTTTTCAGTATCAATAACAGGCGTTTGTTTCTTTTTATAAAATGTTAAAACATCTTCGCGTTCTTCTTTTAATCTTTGTTGAAAAGTTGCTTCGCCATCTGTTTTTTGGATATATAAATCGGTGAAATAGGTTGCAAAACCTTCACTTAACCATAAATGGGACCAGTCTGTTTCTGAGGCGGAATTTCCAAACCACTGATGCACAATTTCGTGGGCTACGGTATCTTCAAAACTTCGTTCGCCTTTAACAGATTTTTCAGCATAAAAAATTGCTCCGGCATTTTCCATGCCGCCAAATTGTGTTTTTGATTGCACGTTTGCTAATTTTTGATATGGATATTCGCCAAATTTTTCTATAAAAAAATCAAGAATATTTTTTGAGTTGGCAAAATCGTAAAAACCCTGCTCTTTTGTTTGTGGATAAACCCAAGTTGAAACGGGGATATTGTGTGTTTCGCCAAGATGTTGCACCGCAAAGCGCGCAATGCCAATCACCATCACTTTTGTTGGCAACGGTTCGGCAGATTTATAGTGATAAAGCTTTAAATTATTGGTTAAATTGGTTTCTTCAAGCAAGTAGCCATTCGCAATTGCCTGATAATGGTTGGGTGCTTTTATGGTGAATTCTACCGTTGCCTTATCAGAAGGATGATCTACGCAGGGAAACCAATTGTGCGCCCTGTTTGGCCAGTTATCAGCAAAAAAAGTCCGGTCACCATGAAGATTTACACCAATAATAAGTCCGTCTTTTGGCACGCCGCCGTAAGTTATTTCAAAGTTATAAATGCTGTCTTTTTTGATGGCGTTTGGCTGAATGGAAATTTCATTATTGGCATGCCTAAATTGTACTGTATCATTATTTTGAAAAATAGATGCGACACGCATTCCTTTTCCTGTGGAATCTTTTTGGGCCAAATCCAAATGAAATTTGTTCACCAATTGTTTAAAGGACAGTGAAACAGTCATTTTTGCCTGAATGCTGTTGGTGGAATCGTTGACTTCTATCGCTAAATTATAATGCTTTACATCAATCTCATTAAATCGTTGTTTGTAGTTTTGGGCAGTAACGGCCGATTGAAATGCCAGCAGCAAAAAAATAAGCGTAAAAAATTTTATCATTATATAAAGGTGTTATAATTTTCAAATATAGCTAAAATGGATAAAAAAAAGTCCGCTGATGTTTTTCATCAGCGGACTTTTTTAATTTTATGTAAAAATTAACCTTTATTGTAAAGTGTCACAATTTCATTTAGGTCTTGTAATTCTTTTGATTTAATTTTTTGGGAAATTTCAGGCGAGTCACTTAAAAAATCACCCAAAACTTTTTGGTATTTTGAGCCAGCTGAAGGAACTTTTATGATTTCATCAAAAACTTTTTCTACATAGTAAGTTGTTAAGCCGTTATAATCTCTTTCATATAAGTTTAATTTTTTTCCGGCGGTAATTTGTTTAACCAAAATCATTTCGCCATTGTTGTATATGCGCGTAAAATTTTCATCGCCTCTGGTATAGCTTTTTATGGAAGCAATATTTGGTTTTTGTTCTTTTCCTTCAGCATCAATATAAGTTAAATGCAATAAACTTTTAGCATTGCTGAGGGTTTCGATTTTCACATTGGTTATGGTGTCATAACGAGCGGTTATAATAGTTCCGTTTACAAATTCTTGTGCGTAACTGCTTATTGAAAAAATAAATAAGGAGAGTGTTAATAATGTGTATTTCATTGCTTTTAGATTTTATTTTAAGATTTATGTCAAAAATTCGCTATCAAAGATAAGGAATAATATTATGCACGCATAATAAATTGATTAAAAAGTTAGTGTGATTTTAGATAAATTCATACAAATATTAAATTCAGATTAAAATAAATAAATACTTCATATATTTGTACACTTAATATTTTAAAACCTGAAAAATGGATTACGGAAAAGAATTTAAAAAATACGCGACAAAACACCAAGGAATCAACAGTATGTATTATGACAAATTGGTTAGCAGTCTTACACCTTATATTATTGAAGAACGTCAGTTAAACGTTGCGCAAATGGACGTTTTTTCTCGTTTAATGATGGATCGAATCATTTTTCTGGGAACAGGAATTGACGATTATGTTGCCAACATTATTCAGGCGCAATTGTTGTTTTTGGAAAGTGTGGACAGTTCAAAAGACATTTCCATTTATATCAATTCCCCGGGCGGCGGTGTTTATGCAGGTTTGGGAATTTACGATACCATGCAATTCATAAAACCTGATGTCGCCACAATTTGTACAGGAATAGCCGCATCAATGGGCGCTGTTTTAATGTGCGCAGGAACAAAAGGAAAACGTTCGGCATTGCCGCATTCACGCGTGATGATTCACCAACCTTTGGGCGGTGCGCAAGGACAGGCAAGCGATATCGAAATTACCACCCGTGAAATTTTGAAATTAAAAGACGAATTGTATCAAATAATTTCAAAACATTCCGGCCAAACCATGAAAAAAGTGCATCATGATTCAGACCGTGATTACTGGATGAAAGCTGATGAAGCAAAAGCCTATGGAATGATTGATGAAGTTTTGATAAGAAAATAAATTGGTTATTGTTTGCACAAAAAAACCAATAAAAAAATAAAGGAATAAGATGGCAAAAAAGGATGAAGTATTGCAATGTTCGTTTTGCGGCCGTAAAAAGCCGGAAACAGATTTGCTTATCGCAGGTTTAGACGCGCATATTTGCGACAAATGTATTGAGCAGGCCCATGGAATTGTGATGGAAGAAATTGCCGGAAGTAATTCCTCTGCCCTTACTCACGATTTAATTGTTAAAAAACCAAAAGAAATTAAAGCGTTTATCGATCAGTATATGATTGGGCAGGATCAGGCAAAACGCGTGATGGCTGTTGCGGTTTACAATCACTACAAGCGTTTGCTGCAACCCGATTCCAAAGACGAAGAAGAGGTTGAAATAGAAAAAAGCAATATTATCATCGTTGGTGAAACCGGAACCGGCAAAACCTTAATTGCGCGTACCATCGCAAGAATGTTAAATGTGCCGTTTTGTATTGTGGATGCCACGGTTTTAACCGAAGCTGGTTATGTTGGTGAAGATGTGGAGACCATTTTAACGCGTTTATTGCAGGCGGCAGATTATGATGTAAGCAAGGCTGAGCGAGGAATTGTTTTTATTGATGAAATTGATAAAATTGCCCGCAAAGGCGACAATCCTTCAATTACCCGTGATGTTTCAGGAGAAGGCGTTCAACAGGCATTGTTAAAATTATTGGAAGGTTCTGTAGTCAATGTTCCGCCAAAAGGCGGAAGAAAACATCCCGACCAAAAATTTATTGAAGTGAATACCAAAAATATTTTATTTATGGCCGGTGGCGCATTTTCCGGAATTGATAAAGTAATTGGGAAAAGGCTTAACCGTCAAGAAGTTGGTTATGGCGCTTCCATAAAAGGCGATGTTGTTGACAAAGCAAATATGTTAAAATACATTATTCCGAAAGATTTAAGGGATTTTGGTTTAATTCCCGAAATTATTGGCCGTTTGCCGGTTTTGACGCACATGGATCCTTTAGATGAAAAAACACTGAGGATGATTTTAACGGAACCTAAAAACTCCATCATAAAACAATACCAAAAATTGTTTAAAATGGACGGTATTGATTTTACCATTGACGAAAAGTCTTTAATGTATATCGTTGATAAGGCGGTTGAATATAAACTGGGCGCTCGCGGACTTCGTTCTTTGTGTGAAGCTATTTTAACCGACGCTATGTTTGAGCTGCCGGGAACCAGTGATAAAGAGCTTAAAATTACGAAAGATTACGCTGAAGATAAAATTAACAGATCAACCATAAAAAAGTTAAAAGCGGTTTCATAAGTCTAAAATAAATAAATTCAGAAAAACTGTTTCGAAGGTTAAAATTCCTTGGACAGTTTTTTTTTGTCGCTAATAATTGTAATTTAGAAAACTTAAAATTAAAAAATAAACACCATTGATTTCCAGAAGCACCATAGATAAAGTTTTTGAAACTGCCCGCGTTGAAGAGGTTATTGGCGAGTTTGTGCAGTTAAAAAAATCGGGAAGCAATTACAAAGGATTGAGTCCGTTTTCCGAAGAAAGAAGTCCGTCGTTTATGGTATCTCCCGTGAAACAGATTTGGAAAGATTTCAGTTCGGGAAAAGGCGGAAATGTGGTCACTTTTTTAATGGAACAGGAACATTATTCCTATCCCGAAGCCATTCGTTTTTTGGCCAAAAAATACAATATTGAAATAGAGGAAACGGAACAAAGCAACGAACAAAAACACCAGGCAGATGAGCGCGAAAGCATGTTTATTGTTTCGGAATATGCGCGTGATTATTTTCACGATACTTTGCTCAAAACCGATCAGGGAAAAGCCATTGGGCTAAGTTATTTTAAAGAACGCGGATTTACTGATGAAACCATTGAGAAATTTCAATTGGGTTATTCGTTAAATGAGTGGGATGCCTTTTCATCTGAAGCGTTAAATAAAGGATACAACCTTAAATATTTAGAATCTACCGGACTTACCATTGTGAAAGACGATTTGCTTTCATCAACAGGAACCAAACAATTCGACCGTTTTAAAGGCCGGGTGATGTTTCCGATTCACAGCATGAGCGGACGCGTTTTGGGTTTTGGCGGCAGAATTTTGGTCAACGACAAAAAAGCGGCCAAATATTTAAATTCTCCAGAAAGCGAAATTTATCATAAAGGCCATGTTTTGTACGGTATTTATTACGCAAAGCAAAGCATCGCCAAAGAAGACAATTGCTTTTTGGTTGAAGGCTATACCGATGTGATTTCGTTAAATCAGGCAGGCATTGAAAATGTGGTTTCCTCTTCAGGAACCGCACTTTCTGAAAATCAAATTAGGCTGATAAACCGGCTCACAAAAAATATCACGATACTTTTTGACGGCGATGCTGCCGGAATGCGCGCTTCCATTCGAGGAATTGACCTTATTTTAGAGCAAGGATTGAATGTGAAAGTGGTGATGTTTCCTGACGGCGACGATCCAGACAGTTTTTCCAAAAAAGTAAGCAGCCAGGAACTTAAAGAATATTTAAAGCAAAATTCCAAAGATTTCATCAATTTCAAAGTGGCTTTATTGATGGAGGAAGCACAGCATGACCCTGTTAAAAAAGCCGGATTAATTCGTGATATTGTTGTCAGTATTTCTAAAATCCCCGACAGAATTCAGCGTGAAGTTTATATTCAGGAATGTTCCAGAATTATGGATATTTCAGAAAATGTCCTATTCAGCGAATTGGCGCAAATCGATAAAAAGGAACAAAGAGATGCTGCAAGCAGGCCTGTTCATGAAAGACCAACGGAACCGGTATTGCAAAAAACGCCGCAATATGAAAGGGTTAACGAACTTCAAAAGTATGAACGGGAAATTATAAAAATCTTATTGTTGTATGGCAATAATGAAGTTGATTTTGTTGATTTTGTCGCAGGCGAAGAACAAGATGAAGATCACGATTTTAATCCCATAAAAAAAGTAAAATTCAGCAATGTGGTTTCAAAAGAAATCTATTTGAATTTGCAGGATGATGAAGTGGAATTTACCGACGAGACCTTTAAAAATATTTATTACGAAATAATTTTCCAGCTAAATCAGGAGAAAACTATTTCTGTAGATATGTTGGTGAATCATGAAAATTATGAAGTGGCTAATTTGGTCACCACTATTTTAATGGACGATGAAAGGTATGTGTTAAGCGATTGGGAACGCAAAAATATTTTTACTAGAAGCAAAAAAAGCGACCTTTCTAAAATGGTGCTCGATGCCATTTACAACATACGCCGCATTCTTATTGAACAAAAAATAAACTCGCTCATCACCAATGTTGGCGTTGAAGCAGAAAGAGATAAAATAATGGAATCTATCGTAGATTACAACAACTTAAAAAACCGTTTGTTTGAAAGGTTAAACAGGGTAGTTTGATAAGTAAGGACAGGTCGCGACCTGTCAGTTCAAAAGTTATTTGTTGCAAATGCTATTTAATTACAAATCAAACTCCCTTTCCTTCGGAAAAGCCTGTCCCGTTTTTAGAACGGGAGGCTGGGGATAGGATTTAAATCTTTTCTTCTAAAACAATGGCTCCGGAATATTTTAATTTAATGGTATTTAAAGCCCTGTCAGCTTCCAATCGCGTTCTGAAGCTTCCGGCATGTGTTTTGAATTCAGGATTATCATACTTAACTTTTGCGCGATATTCAGGAAAATCCGATTCAAAATTTCTCTTAATTGCGTAAGCCTGGGTTTCATTGCCGTTATAAATTTGAATTTTAAAGACAATTATATTCTTATTTGTTTTATTAAATGCCTTCTTTTGTTCAATTAAGGTATTGATTTTTTCATTTTCACTTTGTGAATATGAGCTTGTTATGCTTAAAAAAATAGTAAAAAAAAGCGGTATTATTATTTTTATCGATAATTTATTCATAAAATATTATTTTTTTGTCAAATTTATAATTTTCCTTGAAATGTAAGCGTATAAACAAGTTATTTAGAATGAATATAAATTACATTTAACACAATTTTTACATTTTAAGTTTTGGTATTATATGCTACTTTTGTCCAATCATGCAAAAATGATTAAAGTCATATTTTTATATATGAAAAAATTGTACCAAACTAGAAAGAAAATATCTTTTTTAAATATGAAAAGTGTGAAACAACACAGTCCATTATCAAGATTAGTTATTAGTAGTCTTGCTTTCCTATTCTTTTTCTCGCTTAATTTATCGGCACAAGGAGATCCAGCAAATGGAGAAAAGCTCTTTAAATCTATATGCGCAGCCTGTCATAAATTAGACGCAAAACTAGTGGGTCCTGCATTAAAGGGAGTTACGGAGAAAAGAGATCAAGCTTGGCTTATTGCTTGGATTAAAGACAGTCCGGGAATGATTAAGTCCGGAGATAAACTAGCAATTCAGGTTTTTGAAGAGAACAACAAATTGCCGATGATTGCGAATCCTCAATTGTCTGACCAAGATATTATTGATATTTTAGAATATACCAAAGGCGCGCCGGTTGCAGCAGTTGCCGCTGTGGCAACTGAAGCTGACCCTGGAGTGGAACGCGGTAAGCAAGTTTTTAAGACAAATTGTGCGGCCTGTCATAAATTGGACGGAAAACTAATTGGTCCGCCACTTTTACATATTGAAAAAAAGTATGATGCAGCTTGGCTAAAATTATGGATTAAGGACAATGCAGCTTTAATTGCATCAGGCGATCCATTGGCGAAAACTGCTTCTGAATATTCTCCTATTGCGATGACGCCTTTTCCTCAGCTTACAGATCAGGATATAGATGATTTATTAAAATATATGGCCGTTGGCGATGTTGCTCCAGTGGTTGCAACAACAGCGGCAGATCAAGAAATTTTTAATAAACCGGGTATTGGCATTTTACCAACACTTGCGATAACAATTGGCGTCTTATTATTATTGTCGTTAATCGTTGCGGCCACAACCAATAGAAAAGTTGCTGAAGAAGGTGAAGAATCAGGAGTAAGTGTTTTAAAAACATTGATTTTTAATCCGTTCGTACGGTTCTTGGCTGTTATATTTTTCTTATTGTTAGGTGCTTGGTTTGCTTTTGGATATTTAATGCAAATTGACGTGAATGTAGGCTATCAGCCAATTCAGCCAATTGTGTTTTCACATGCGGTTCATGCCGGAGACAATAAAATAGACTGTCAATATTGTCACTCTTCAGCAAAAAATAGCAAAACTTCAGGAATTCCATCAGCTAATGTTTGTATGAACTGTCACAAATCAATTTCAGAATATAAAGGGGAATTGTTTGGAAACAACACGAAAGAAGATCTTGATAAAGAAATTCAAAAACTATACGATGCGGTTGGTTGGGATAAGACAAATGTAAAATATATTGAAGGTTATGAGCAAAAACCTATTGAGTGGGTTCGAATTCATAATTTGGCCGATTTTGCTTACTACAACCACTCACAACACGTAACAGTTGCAGGGGTACAATGCCAAACTTGCCATGGTCCTGTTCAGGAAATGCACGACATGAAACAATTTTCGCCACTTACTATGGGATGGTGTATCGATTGTCACAGAACAACAGCTGTAGATTTAACTAAAAATGGCTATTATAAAAATATTCATGACCAGTTGTCTAAAAAATATGGTGTTGAAAAAGTGACTGCAGCTGAAATGGGAGGTTTAGAATGTGCTAAATGTCACTATTAATATTAATTACGAAGTAAATAACCAACTATAAAATGGCATCAAACAAAAAATACTGGAAAAGTGTTGAAGAGCTAAACGAAAACAGCTCTATTGTTGATACGTTAAAACAGAACGAGTTTATAGAAGAAATTCCAACGGATCTATTTTTAGGTGATAAAAAAACCTTGGAAGCTTCATCAACAACACGTAGAGACTTTTTAAAGTATGTAGGATTCACAACTGCTGCGGTAACTTTAGCATCTTGCGAAGGCCCCGTAGTAAAATCAATTCCTTATATCATTAAACCAAATGACATTATTCCCGGTGTTGCTGAATATTATGCAACAACAATTGCTGATGGTTTTGATTTTGCAAATGTTTTGGTAAAAGTCAGAGAAGGACGTCCGATAAAAATTGAACCTAACAAAGAAGCAAACGGAACCACAAATGCACGTGTGCAGGCATCCGTACTTTCATTATACGACAGTCTTCGATTAAAAGGCCCTAAAGCTAATGGCGCTGAAATTTCTTGGAATGAAGCCGACCAACAAATCATTGCAAAATTAAATGAAGTTAAAGCTTCAGGTTTGCCAATAGCAGTTTTAACTGGAACTTGTGCAAGTCCTTCAACCAAAAAATTGATTGAAAAATTAAATGAAACTTTTGAAAATGTAGCGCATGTTGAATATGATGCAGTTTCAGAATCTGCAGCATTGGATGCATTTGCAGAAATGTACGGCACAAGAGCATTGCCTGATTATCATTTAGAAAAAGCAGAAGTTATTGTTTCTGTTGGTGCAGATTTTTTAGGAAGTTGGCAAGGTGGCGGTTTTGAAGCAGGCTATGCAAAAGGACGCGTTCCTGTCAACGGAAAAATGTCACGACATATTCAGTTTGAATCAAATATGTCTTTATCAGGCGCCAATGCCGATAAACGTACAATGGTAAAACCATCCGAACAAAACCAAGTACTTCTTAATTTATACCAGGCAGTTGTAAAAGGAATTGTTTCTAAGGAAGCAACCCCATTAAATGTTGCCATTCAAAAGGCAGCAGCACAACTTAAAACGGCAGGAAGCAAAGCGGTTGTTTTAACCGGTATTCAGGATAAAAATGCACAATTATTGGCGTTGGCAATCAATAAAGCATTAAATAGTGAAGCTTTGGATGTCAGCACAACCAAAAATATAAGAAAAGGAAATGATGCAGATGTTGCACAATTAATTGCCGATATGAATGAAGGCAAAATTGGCGCAGTCATTATTCACAATTCAAATCCGGTTTACTCATTGCCAAATTCCACAGCTTTTGTTGAAGGCCTGAAAAAAGTGAAATTATCGGTGGCTTTTTCCATGCAGGACAATGAAACTGCAAATGCGGTTCAATATTCATTGGCCACACCACATTATTTGGAATCTTGGGGCGATGTTGAAATTAAAAAAGGACAATTCAGCCTAATTCAGCCTACCATTAAAACATTGTTTAATACGCGTCAGTTTCAAGACAGTTTATTGGCTTGGACGGGCAGTACAGCGACCTATTATGATTTCTTAAAAGAAACCTGGAACACCGAAATATTGGGTGGCAAATCTTGGAATCAAGCGTTGCACGATGGTGTTTTTACTGCTGATGCAGTTCAAAGTGAGGTCGTTACATTAGAAGTTGATCTGGAAACAGCAGCTTCAGAATTGGCAAAAGTTAAAGGAAGCGATTTAGAATTACAGCTTTATGTAAAAATTGGTTTGGGTGACGGTCAAATGGCAAACAATCCTTGGTTACAGGAATTTCCGGATCCAATCACAAGAACTTCTTGGGATAACTACTTAACCATGTCAAAAGCCGATGCGGATGCATTGGGTGCCATCAATAAAAATGAGGCAAATGGCGCATTAAACGGAAGCTTGGTTGAATTGACCGTGAATGGTGTTTCTGAAATTTTACCGGTTTTAATTCAGCCCGGACAAGCAAAAGGCTCTTTAGGTTTGGCGCTTGGGTACGGAAGAAAGCAAGGATTAAAAGCAGAAATGCAAACGGGTAAAAATGCTTACAAGTTTTATAAAAACTTTAATAATTTTCAGCCTAACGTTACTTTAAAAGTGGTTGAAGGCGAACATGAGTTTGCTTGTGTTCAGTTGCAAAATACCTTAATGGGCAGAGGTGATATTATTAAAGAAACAACATTAGAAACTTACAATGACAATTCAATAGATCCAAAACACACATGGAATAAATCACCAATGGTGTCTTTAGATCATAAAGAAGTTGAAGCAACAACGGTAGATTTGTGGGATTCATTTGACAGATCAATAGGTCATCATTTTAATCTTTCCATAGATTTAAATACTTGCACAGGTTGTGGCGCTTGCGTTATTGCTTGTCATGCCGAAAACAACGTTCCAGTTGTTGGAAAAGCAGAAATAAGACGATCAAGAGATATGCACTGGTTGCGTATTGACCGTTATTATTCTCACGAAGAAAATTTTGCCGGTGACAATGAAGTAAAAGAAAACGGAAAAGGCGCGATGGGATTCAAAAAAGCGATGGATGCCTTGGAAGATCCTTCCGAAAATCCGTCAGTTGCTTTTCAGCCTGTAATGTGTCAACATTGTAATCACGCACCTTGTGAAACAGTTTGTCCGGTAGCGGCAACCTCACACGGTCGTCAGGGTCAAAACCAAATGGCTTATAACCGTTGTGTAGGTACGCGTTACTGCGCAAATAACTGCCCTTACAAAGTGCGTAGATTTAACTGGTTTGAATATCCAAACAACAGCAAGTTCAATTACAATATGAACGATGATTTAGGCAAAATGGTGCTAAATCCTGATGTAGTGGTTCGTTCACGCGGTGTCATGGAAAAATGTTCTATGTGTATTCAAATGACACAAGCCACCATCCTAAAAGCGAAAAAAGAAGGAAGGCCTATCAATACAAATGAGTTTGAAACCGCTTGTTCTAATGCCTGTACAGCAGGAGCCATGGTATTTGGGGATGTTAACAAACACGAAGATATGGTTAAAGGTTTGGCCGAAGATAAAAGAGCCTATCACTTATTGGAGCACGTTGGCACAAAACCAAATGTCGTTTACCATGTGAAAGTGAGAAACATTCAAGAAGCATAAAAATATTATTAATAGATTATAATTAAATAAGAATATGTCGTCTCATTACGAAGCACCTATTAGAAGACCTTTAATTGATGGAGATAAAAACTACCATGACATTTCTGTTGATGTAGCGGCTCCCGTTGAAGGTAAAGCAAATAAATTATGGTGGACAGCTTTTTCAATAGCATTAGTGGCATTCCTTTGGGGAATAGGTTGCATAGCTTATACCATAGGAACAGGAATTGGCGTTTGGGGGTTAAATAAAACTGTAGGCTGGGCTTGGGACATCACCAACTTTGTATGGTGGGTGGGTATTGGTCACGCCGGTACTTTAATTTCCGCAGTATTGTTATTGTTTCGTCAAAAATGGAGAATGGGTATCAACCGTTCTGCGGAAGCGATGACTATTTTTTCCGTTATTCAGGCGGGTTTATTTCCTGTTATTCATATGGGTAGAGTTTGGAATGCGCACTTTGTATTGCCGTTGCCGAACCAATTTGGAACACTTTGGACCAACTTTAACTCACCCTTGCTTTGGGACGTATTTGCCATTTCAACATATTTATCAGTTTCACTGGTATTTTGGTGGACGGGTTTATTGCCCGATTTTGCAATGTTGCGCGACAGGGCAATCAGACCTTTTCAGAAGAAAATATACAGTTTGCTAAGTTTCGGCTGGACAGGCAGGGCTAAAGACTGGCAACGTTTTGAAGAAGTTTCCTTGGTATTGGCCGGCTTGGCAACGCCTTTGGTTCTTTCGGTACACACCATTGTATCATTTGACTTTGCAACTTCCGTAATTCCTGGCTGGCATACCACCATTTTTCCGCCTTATTTTGTGGCTGGAGCGGTTTTCTCGGGATTTGCGATGGTGAACACTTTGTTGATCATTATGAGAAAAGTGTCAAATCTTGAAGCATACATTACCAAACAACATATTGAATTGATGAACATTGTAATTATGATTACAGGTTCAATCGTTGGTTGTGCTTACATCACTGAGTTATTTATTGCCTGGTATTCAGGTGTGGAATATGAACAATATGCATTTTTAAACCGAGCTACCGGTCCTTACTGGTGGGCCTATTTATTGATGATGAGCTGCAACGTATTTTCACCGCAATTTATGTGGTTTAAAAGATTAAGAACGAGCATTACCTTCTCTTTCATCATTTCTATCGTGGTAAATATCGGCATGTGGTTTGAACGTTTTGTGATTATTGTGACTTCATTGCACAGAGATTACTTACCTTCATCATGGACTATGTTTTCTCCAACTTTTGTTGACATAGGAATTTTTATTGGCACCATTGGATTCTTTTTCGTATTATTCTTATTGTATGCAAGAACATTCCCGGTGATAGCGCAAGCAGAGGTTAAATCTATTTTGAAGGCATCAGGTGAAAAATATAAAAAATTAAGAGACGGAAATCATGAGTAATAAAGTAGTTCAAGCAATGTATAATGATGATGATATCCTTATGGATGCCGTAAAAGAAGTACGTGCGGCAAATTATCATATCGAGGAAATTTATACGCCATTTCCGGTTCATGGTTTAGACAAAGCCATGGGATTAAAAGGTACACGAATTGCAATTACAGCTTTTATGTATGGATGTGTTGGTTTGGTATTTTCAGTTTGGATGATGAATTATATGATGATAGAGCAATGGCCGCAAGATATTGGCGGAAAACCAAGCTTTGCCTTTGTTCAAAATATGCCTGCATTTGTGCCAATTATGTTTGAGATGACCGTGTTTTTTGCGGCGCATTTAATGGTCATCACCTTTTATATGCGCAGCAGATTGTGGCCATTTAAGGAAGCCGAAAACCCAGATCCAAGAACAACCGACGATATGTTTGTGATGGAAGTGATTGTTGACGGAAATGAAGCGGAACTCATCGCATTTCTGGAAAAAACAGGAACTGTAGAAATTAAAGTAACTGAAAAGCATTAATTAAAATGAGAAACATTTTAAAAATTACGACAGCATTGGCTTTTTTATTCACCTTATCATCTTGTTGGTTGGATAAAACAAAGCCGAATTACCAATATATGCCCGATATGTATAAGCCTGTTGGTTATGAAACCTATTCGGTAAATCCAAATTTTAGTGATGGAAGAACATCCCAGCCGCCTGTTGAAGGAACTATTGCACGCGGAAAAGTGCCTTACGATTATCCGGATTCGACAGAAGGTTATGATGCAGCACTTTTAAATCTGAAGAATCCATTGGAAGTCAATGAGGAAAATTTAGCCAACGGTAAAGCCATGTTCACCATCTATTGTATTTCTTGTCATGGCGCTGCTGGTGTCGGCGACGGCGAATTGGTGAAAAGAGACAAATTTTTAGGAGTTCCCAATTATAAAGACAGGCCAATAACTGAAGGAAGCATTTACCATGTAATTATGTACGGCAGAAACTTAATGGGATCCCATGCCTCGCAATTAACGGAAAAGGAGCGTTGGCAAGTGGTTATGTATGTGCAACAGCTTAGAAACGAACTATTAAAATAACACTTTTACTAAGATAGAATTTAAAAATATGTATACCTTTTCAAGTAAATTAAAAACATTTTCATTAGCATTAATGATTATTGGACTTTTAGGAGTTGGTTATGGATTTTTATCTGCACCTTCTTCAGTAGAAGATGTTAAAGTGCTATTGCAGGAAGATCATAATGCACATGGGGAAGTTGCCGCAACTGCAGACCATGCTTCTGAAGAAAACGGTGCTGCAGTGCAATCTGAAGAAGCTCACGCGGAACATATATATCATTTATTAAAAAACAAACCTTGGTCGGCATTGTACGTTGCCTTGTTTTTCTTTTTTATGATTTCACTGGGTACATTGGCATTTTATGCCATTCAACATGTTTCGCAAGCAGGATGGTCTATTGTGTTGTTTCGGGTGATGGAAGCGATCACAGCCTATTTGCCTGTGGGTGGAATATTGTTATTTGTGTTTTTTGTGCTTTCGGCTACACAAATGAACCATCTTTTTGTTTGGATGGATCCGGAAGTGGTTGCGACGGATGAACTGATTCAAAATAAATCAGGGTATTTAAATGTGCCGTTCTTTTTGATCAGAGCTGCTATTTATATTCTTGGTTGGGTTTTGTATCGAAATTATGCAAGAAAAATGACCATTGCGCAAGATGCTTCAACAGACTTGAGCAACTACAGAAAATTGTTTAAAAGTTCAGCGGCATTTTTGGTGTTTTTCCTGGTTACCGAGTCTATGATGTCTTGGGATTGGATTATGTCTTTAGATCCGCATTGGTATAGCACCTTATTTGGTTGGTACGTATTTTCAAGCTTAATAGTTTCTGCAATTACAACCATCGCCATGGTTTCCATTTATTTAAAAGGAAAAGGCTATTTGGAATTTGTAAATGACAGCCATTTGCATGATTTGGCGAAGTATATGTTCGGATTCAGTATTTTTTGGGCTTATTTATGGTTCTCGCAGTTTATGCTGATTTGGTATGCAAATATTCCTGAAGAAGTAACTTATTTTGTGTCCAGATTCAACGATTATAAAGTGCCGTTTTTAGGAATGGTGGTTTTAAACTTTGTTTTTCCCTTATTGATATTAATGAATAGCGACTTTAAACGTGTGCCTTGGTTTATTGTAACTGCAGGTGTTATTGTTTTAATAGGTCATTATATCGATATTTTTGTGATGATTATGCCGGCAACTGTTGGCGACCAATGGTTTATCGGAATTTCTGAAATTAGTTCCCTATTGCTTGTTTTGGGCATTTTCATCTATGTTGTTTTTAACGCATTAACAAAAGCGCCATTATTGGCAAAAGGAAGTCCATTCATAAAAGAAAGTGAACATTTTCACTATTAAAAAATAAAAAGACACAGAGAAAAGAATCCTGAAGTTTAAATATTCAGGATTTTTTTTATATTTGGCACCACTATAACAACTATCTAAAAAAATATGACAGCATTACTTTATATGTTACTCGCAATTGTAATTGGCATTGCAATATGGCAAATTATAAGTATTTTTAATTTGAAAGGGGTAATTGCCACTGAAAAGGACAATAATACCCAAGGAATTTTATTTGCATTTTTTGGAATTTTCTTTTACGGACTGATGATATTTTCATTTTGGAAATATTCCGTAATTCTATTGCCGGATTCTGCTTCTCTTGAAGGCGCCCGCATTGATAATTTGTATGTGGTAACAATGGTGCTTATTCTATTTGTCCAAGCGATAACGCAGTTTTTGCTTTTCTTTTTTGCTTTTAAATACCGTGGAATTAAAGGAAGAAAAGCTTTATTTTATGCTGATAGCCATAAACTTGAAATGATTTGGACCATTGTTCCTGCTGTTGTTTTGGCCGGGTTGGTTCTTTACGGACTTTCAGTATGGAATGATGTGATGGACGCTTCTGATGCCGAAAATCCTTTAATTGTTGAAGTATATGCCAAACAATTTCAATGGGAAGCACGCTATGCAGGAAGTGACAATGAATTGGGAAGAGCCAATGTGCGAAATATAAAAGGAATTAATACGATGGGCGTGGATATGACCGATAAAAATGCAATAGATGATATTCCAACCAGAGAATTGCATTTACCAAAAGGGCGACAAGTAATTTTTAAATTTCGTTCCCAAGACGTTTTGCATTCAGCATATATGCCTCATTTTAGGGCGCAAATGAACTGTGTTCCAGGAATGGTCACCCAGTTTTCATTTACCCCAAGCATAACTACCGAAGAAATGAGAGTAAATGAAAAAACAATGGCCAAAGTTGCGGGAATCAATAAAATCAGGGCTGAAAAAGGCGAAGATCCTTATGAATTCGATTATTTATTGCTTTGCAACAAAATTTGCGGCGCATCACATTACAATATGCAAATGAAAATTATTGTGGAAGAAGAAGCGGCATTTAACAGCTGGTTAAGCACCCAAAAATCAATTGCACAGGTTGTACAAGAAGAAAATTAACTACTAGACTACTAAAAAATATAATATGTCAGATCATCATCACAAAGAAACATTTATTACTAAATACGTTTTTAGTACTGACCATAAAATGATTTCAAAACAGTATTTGATTACTGGAATTTTTATGGGCGTTATTGGGGTATTTATGTCTATGATGTTCCGATTGCAAATTGCTTGGCCCGATACTTCTTTTAGTTTAATCGAAGCATTTTTGGGACGCCATCAGGACGGAGGCGTGATGTCTCCCGATATTTATTTGGCAATTGTGACCATACACGGTACCATTATGGTATTCTTCGTGTTAACCGCCGGTTTAAGCGGAACATTCAGCAACTTATTGATTCCATTGCAAATTGGCGCTCGCGATATGGCCTCCGGATTTTTAAATATGGTTTCCTATTGGCTGTTCTTTTTATCGAGTGTGATTATGGTTTCCTCGCTTTTTGTTGAAGCCGGACCAGCATCAGCAGGTTGGACTATTTATCCGCCTTTAAGTGCCTTGCCGCAAGCCATTCCGGGTTCTGGACTGGGAATGACACTTTGGTTAATTTCTATGGCAATATTTATCGCATCTTCTTTAATGGGCGCATTAAATTATATAGTTACGGTACTTAATTTAAGAACTGTTGGAATGAAAATGACCAGATTGCCATTGACAATTTGGGCGTTTTTTGTGACTGCAATTATTGGGGTGGTTTCATTTCCGGTTTTGCTTTCGGCAGCCTTGTTGTTAATTTTCGACAGAAGTTTTGGTACGTCATTTTATTTATCAGATATATTTATTCAAGGGGAAGTGTTGCATTATCAGGGAGGCTCTCCGGTATTGTTTGAACATTTATTTTGGTTCCTCGGCCATCCGGAAGTTTACATTGTAATATTGCCTGCAATGGGTATTGTTTCTGAAGTTATTGCTTGTAATTCACGCAAACCTATTTTTGGTTATCGCGCAATGATTGGTTCTATACTTGCCATTGCATTTTTATCGACGGTTGTTTGGGGCCATCACATGTTTGTTTCTGGGATGAATCCGTTTTTAGGTTCCGTATTTACGTTTACCACTTTATTAATTGCAATTCCTTCCGCAGTAAAAGCTTTTAACTGGATAACAACTATGTGGAAAGGAAATCTCCAAATGAATCCGGCAATGCTTTTTTCTATAGGTTTTGTTTCTACATTTATTTCGGGAGGTTTAACAGGATTGGTGCTTGGAGACAGCGCATTGGACATCAATGTGCACGACACCTACTTTGTGGTTGCCCATTTTCACTTGGTGATGGGCGTATCTGCTATTTACGGAATGTTTGCAGGAGTTTATCATTGGTTCCCAAAAATGTATGGCAGAATGATGAATAAAGCTTTGGGTTATTGGCATTTCTGGATTACAGTAGTGGCAGCTTATGGCGTATTTTTCCCGATGCATTTTGTTGGATTGGCCGGATTGCCGCGCCGATATTATGCCAACACCGCATTTCCATTATTTGATGATGTGGCCGATATAAATATTGTAATTACATTATTTGCCATATTAGGAGGTGCCGCGCAAATAATTTTCTTGACAAACTTCTTTATCAGCATTTACAAAGGTAAAAAAGCCACCCAAAATCCTTGGAAAGCGAATACTTTGGAATGGACAACGCCAATTGAACATGTTCATGGAAACTGGCCGGGAGAAATACCTGCGGTTCATCGTTGGCCTTATGATTACAGCAAACCTGGACATGAAGAAGATTATGTTTCTCAAATTACGCCTTTATATGAAGGTGAAGAGGAATCTTAAATATTATAAAATATTTTAATTGAAAATTCTCATCAACATTTAATTTTTAAAATGTTGATGAGAATTTTTTTAAACTTCAAACCTGAAACCTGAAATATTCGACAAGACTTCCGTCTTCGGTCTTCGAACTCCTATCTTCACCTTTTCAATTATTAATTATTAATTTTTAATAATTAATAATGCTACTTCGTTATCTTTGTTTTTATGAACGAAAACTTGAATCCTGATAAAAATCTTTCTTCGCCTGAAGACTCGGACGTAGAAAAAAAGTTGCGTCCCTTATCATTTGATGATTTTACGGGGCAGGAACAAGTGATAGACAATCTTAAAGTTTTTGTGCGCGCAGCCAATTTACGAAATGAAGCTTTGGACCATACTTTATTTCACGGTCCTCCCGGACTTGGGAAAACTACTTTGGCTCATATTTTAGCAAATGAATTGAATGTCGGACTTAAAATTACTTCAGGTCCGGTATTGGATAAACCCGGAGATTTAGCCGGGTTGCTTACCAATTTAAGCGAACGCGACGTGTTGTTTATTGATGAAATACATCGATTAAGTCCGGTTGTTGAAGAATATTTATATTCGGCCATGGAAGATTATCGGATTGATATTATGATCGAATCCGGTCCAAATGCCCGCACCGTTCAAATAGATTTAGAACCTTTTACCTTAATTGGCGCAACCACGCGTTCAGGTTTGTTAACGGCGCCAATGAGAGCACGTTTTGGAATCAGCAGCCGATTGCAATATTACAATACCGAATTGTTGACAACCATTGTGCAACGCAGCGCAACCATATTAAAAGTTCCTATTTCTATGGAATCGGCTATAGAAATTGCCGGAAGAAGCAGAGGCACGCCGCGAATTGCGAATGCACTGTTGCGAAGAGTCCGCGATTTTGCTCAAATTAAAGGAAACGGGAAAATAAGTATTGAAATTGCCAGATATGCGTTAAACGCATTAAATGTTGATGCGCATGGTTTAGATGAAATGGACAATAAAATTCTTATGACAATTATTGATAAATTTAAAGGAGGTCCTGTTGGCATTAGCACCATTGCAACCGCAGTTGGAGAAAATACGGAAACCATAGAAGAAGTTTATGAACCATTTTTGATACAGGAAGGTTTTATTATGCGTACACCGCGCGGAAGGGAAGTGACCGAACTCGCCTACAAACATTTAGGACGAATTAAAGGAAACATACAAGGAGGTTTATTTTAATAATATTTGTGACATGAATCACAAAACTAAAAATAGTTCATTGTACTTTTGATGAAGTAAAAAATTAGAAACTTATTGTGCTATGAGTTTGCAAAAAATATTTCCTTTTTTAATTTGGCTGCCTTTAGCAAAAAGCACTTGGAAAGATGATTTAATTGCCGGAATTACTGGAACTGTTATTGTAATCCCGCAAGCCGTCGCTTTTGCAATGATTGCCGGCTTGCCACCAATTTATGGCTTTTATACCGCGATGGTTACGCCAATAATCGCTGCCTTGTTTGGTTCTTCCTATCATTTAATTTCTGGACCCACCACAACCAGTTCTATTGTTGTTTTTGCCGTTATAAGCGGATTTGCAAATCCGGAATCAGAACTTGAAGCTTTTATTTCATTGGCCATCGTGTTATCCTTTATGGCGGGAGTTATAAAATTGTTGATGGGTATTGCCAAAATGGGTAAACTAGTAAATTTTGTGTCTAATTCTGTGGTCATTGGTTTTGCTGCCGGTGCCGGAATTTTAATAGGTTTTAAGCAATTGAAATATGTTTTTGGACTTGATGTGCCTATGGGAAGCACATTTTATGAAATTACAAGCTATATCATTTCTCACATTTCAGAAACTAATTTTTATGTATTTGGTGTTGCTTTAGGGACGCTGCTCATCGCTTTTCTAATTAAGAAATTTTTAAAAAAAATATCAAAACTACACATGTTAATTGCAATGGTTATTGGGAGTTTGTTAGCAATTTTATTGGGAGGGAATATGCACGGGATAGATACTGTAGGCAATGTTCCATCTCACTTACCCCCCTTCAGAATTCCAGATTTTAATTATGAAAACATGAGATTACTTACTTCTGGCGCGTTCACTTTGGCATTGTTGGGTTTGGTTGAAGCAGTTTCAATTGCGAGAGCCGTTGCTTTGCATTCTCATCAAAAATTAGACAATAACCAGGAATTTATTGGGCAGGGTTTATCAAATATTGTCTCAAGTTTTTTCTCTTCTTATGCAAGTTCAGGTTCATTTACACGTTCTGGATTAAATTACCAGTCAGGCGCAAAAACCCCTTTATCTGCAATAATTTCTGCAGTTGGATTGATGTTGGTCGTATTATTTTTTGCAAAATATGCATCATTTTTGCCAAAAGCGGCCATGGGTGGTATTATTTTATTGGTGGGCTATAATTTAATAGACTTTCAGCACATTAAGAAAATTATAATAAGCAGTAAAAGGGAATTGATTATTTTCAGTGTTACTTTATTTGGCACTTTATTTTTAGAATTGGAAACGGCTTTATTTTCTGGAATATTGATTTCATTATTTTTCTATTTAGAAAAAACATCAAAGCCAAATATTGCTGAAGTCGGAATAAATAAGGAGGGAAAGTTTATCAATATAATTAGAGACGAAACCACTAGGGAATGCCCTCAAATTAAAATAATCAGGATAGACGATTCCATTTATTTTGGTGCCATTGAGGCCATATCTAATTATTTTGCTGAATTATATGAAAAAAAGGAAAAGAACCATATTCTAATTATTGCAAATGGAATTAATTTTATCGATTTGGCTGGTGCAGAATGGCTGACAAATGAAGTTTTAAAATGGCAGGAAGGAGGCGGCGGTATATATTTTGTCGGTTTAAAACTAGTGAGTCAAGAAATTCTTATAAAAGGTGGATTTGTTGATATCATAGGGGCAGATAATTTTTTTAAAGATAAACATACAGCCATTTCAACAATTTATAAAAAGTTTGATAAGGGCGTTTGCGAAAATTGCGACATTAAATTATTTAAAGAGTGTAAACAAAGTATTCTATAATGAATATCAAAAAATATGTGCCAATTTTAGATTGGCTGCCAAACTATAAAAAGGAATTTTTTAAAAATGACTTGGGTGCCGGATTGGCTGTTGGAATTATGCTGATACCTCAAGGGATTGCTTACGCAATGATTGCCGGGTTACCTCCAATTTACGGGTTATATACCGCCATGATTCCACAAATTGTTTATGCTATTTTTGGAACTTCCCGCCAATTGTCGGTTGGGCCAGTAGCCATGGATTCGCTTATTGTGGCATCGGGAGTTGCAACTTTGGCAGAAATTGGCACAGAACATTTCATTGAATTTGCAATTCTTCTTGCCTTTATGATGGGTGTTTTGCAGGTTTTGTTCGGGATTTTCAAATTGGGGTTTTTGGTTAATTTTTTGTCCAGGCCTGTTATTAGCGGATTTACCTCGGCTGCGGCCTTAATTATTGCTTTAAGCCAATTAAATCATTTGTTGGGGGTTGATTTGCAACGAAACAATAAAATACATAGTTTGGTTTTCGACGCACTACGGCATTTAAAAGACACCAATCTAATCACTTTGGCAATTGGCTTAATTTCAATACTGATTTTAATTTTTTTTAAGCGATTTTCAGTAAAAATTCCGGCTGCTTTGGTGGTTGTTGTTTTAGGGATTTTTGCCGTTCAAATTTTTAATTTGGATCAAATTGGCGTTAAAATAGTGGGTGAGATTCCTAAAGGATTGCCAAATTTTATAGTTCCCCAATTTGATAAAAAAACGCTCATTGATTTATTTCCAATTGCACTAACATTGTCTTTTATTGCTTTTTTAGAGGCAATATCCGTTGCAAAAGCCATTGAATTAAAGCACAATGATTATAAAGTTATTCCCAATCAGGAGTTAATTGCTTTGGGAATGGGAAATATTGTGGGTTCCTTTTTTCAAACTTATCCGGCAACAGGAGGTTTTTCCAGAACGGCGGTGAACAATCAAACGGGCGCAAAAACGCCTATGGCAGCAATAATTTCCGGGTCTGTGGTTGGGCTGACTTTGTTGTTTTTTACGCATGTTTTTTACTATTTGCCCGAGGCTGTGTTGGCCGCTATAATCATCGTTGCCGTTTTTGGGCTATTGGACTTTACAGTTCCAAAACAGTTGCTGAAGTTTTCCAAAAGGGAACTTGTCATTTTAAACATTACACTTTTAATAACTGCCACGGTTGGCATAAAAGAAGGCATTTTTGCAGGAATTATATTGTCATTGGGCATGTTAATTTATACAAGTGCCAAACCTCATATCGCGATTTTGGGCCGAATTCCAAACACTCATTTTTACAGGAACATAAAAAGATTTGAAGGACTTTTAATTACTTCAGAAGAAATATTAATTGTTAGGTTCGATGCACAGCTATTTTTTGCAAATGTTCAATATTTTAAAGATAAATTGGAATCATCCGTAGCGGGAAAAGGAAAAAAATTGAAATTAATCATTATTGATGGGGAAAGCATCAATAGCATTGACAGCTCTGGGGTGTATATGTTAAACGATGTAATCACCAAGTATCGAAGCATACATATTGATATTGCCTTTACCGGAATGAAAGGCCCTGTTAGGGATGTGTTGGAAAAAAGCGGCATTATTAAGAAAATAGGTTATCAAAATTGCTTTTTGAGTATTCAGGAAGCGGTGGATGCTTTTGAAGAAGGGGAAAAAAATAAGGAAACCGGAATCAAATTTTCTGATTACATTAAACAGACAAATAGTTAATATTTTCAAAATATTTTCTATTATGTGATTAAGATTACAAATGAAAGAATATTCATCTTGTAATTTTGAGAAACAACAAATAATTTTAATTAAATATAAATCAATCGATTATGAAATGAGCTTATTGGACGCATGATGAAAACTCTGATTAAGATATGCAAATTACATACGACCGAATTAAAACTAATAAATAGAACGACATGAAAGTAGAGCAATTATTTACGAGCTGTTTGGCGGAAATGGCTTATTACATTGAGTCAAATGGAGAAGCTGCCATAATTGATCCTTTAAGAGAAACCGAACCGTATATTGAAATGGCGAAAGCCGACGGCGCCAAAATAAAATATGTTTTTTTAACGCATTTTCATGCCGATTTTGTTTCCGGACAAGTTGATTTGGCAAAAAAAACAGGGGCGACCATCGTTTTTGGCCCTAACGCAAATCCCAATTATGACATTCATAAGGGAATTGACGGGGAAGAATTTAAAATAGGAAAAATTGCGCTTAAATTATTGCATACGCCTGGCCATACCATGGAATCTTCATCCTATGTTTTAATAGATGAAAAAGGCAAAAAACCTTATGTTTTTACCGGTGACTGTTTATTTATTGGTGATGTTGGACGGCCAGATTTAGCGGTAAAATCCGATATGACTGAAGCAGATTTAGCAGGTCATTTGTATGATTCCCTTCGAAATAAAATCATGACTTTGCCCAATGATATTATTGTATATCCAAATCATGGAGCTGGTTCTGCCTGCGGAAAAAATATGAGCTCCGAAACCTTTGACACGCTTGGAAATCAGAAGAAAACAAACTACGCTTTGAGAGCCGATATGACCAAGGAAGCGTTTATTAATGAAGTGACTACAGGTTTAAAACCACCACCACAATATTTCCCTAATAACGTGAGAATGAATAAGGGAATTAACAAGAGTATTGATGAAATTTTATACAGAGGCACAACGCCTATCGACGCCGCCACTTTTAAAGAAATGAGCGAACGGGATGATATTTTGGTGATTGACACGCGTTCAAAAGAAGAATTTGCTGAAGAAGGAACGGTGCCAGGTGCTTGGTATATTGGTGTCGATGGCAACTTTGCGCCTTGGGTGGGTTCATTAATTACCAATATCAATCAAAAAATTATTTTTATTGCTGAAGGCGGCCGGGAACATGAAGTGGTTACACGTTTTTCTCGTGTGGGTTACGACAATACCTTGGGCTTTTTAAGAGGCGGAATTCACGCCTGGTTGGCAGCAGGTTTTGAAGTTGATAAAATTGGCTCCATATCTGCAACCCAATTTACCAACAAATTGAAGGAAGGAAATATTGTGGCACTCGATGTTCGAAAGGAATCTGAATACCTTTCAGAACATGTTGTTGGTGTTGAGAATTTCCCATTAGATTTTATTCACTCAAATTTTGCTGAGATAAAACCGGACAAAGAATATGTTTTGCATTGCGCCAGTGGCTATCGTTCTCTTATCGCAGCCTCAATTTTTATGGCAAATGGCGTAAAAAAAGTTACAGATGTCAGAGGCGGTTTTAAAGATATTAAAGATACTGGAGTTAAACTAACCGATTATGTTTGTCCAACAACTTTGCTGTAAATGTTCATTTTTAATTTAATATATAGGGGAGTTTTTTACTTCCCTTTTTTTATTAAATAAGGGTAACTTTGGTTACTGCTAAAATTTATTTGTAACTTTACTTTTGTAAAAAAATCAAAAACAGATGAAAACTACATTAAAATTATCAATTTTGGTGCTTGCGACTATTTTAGGCATGAGCTGTAATACCAAATCACAATCACAATCTGATGCAATTAAGGTTCTTACGCCAACTGAATTTAAAGAAAAATCTGCAAATCAAACGATAATTGATATCAGAACACCTCAGGAATTTAGTGAGGGACATATTGAAGGTGCCATAAATATCAATTATTTCGACGATAATTTCTTAGATCAAATTGCAAAATACGATAAAAATCAGCCGATTTTTATTTATTGCAGATCAGGAAACAGAACAACATCTGCTTCAAAAAAAGCAGCAGATTTTGGATTTAAAGAGATTTATGATTTGGAGGGCGGAATTTTATATTGGATAAAAAACAACAATGAAATTGTAAAATAGCACTCATGAAAAATTTGTTGATTTTGCTGGTATTTCTGGCGATGGCAGCTTGTGACAATTCACTTTCGGAAAAAGAAAAGCAAGAATATGCCAACAAAGGAAATGAAATTTCCCAAGCCACTTTTAAAGCCTTAAGCGAAAAATTAACCGAGCAAATGAAAATGGGCGGCCCGGCCAAGGCTATACCGTTTTGCAATGTTGAAGCCATGCCGCTTACCAAACAATTATCTGAAGAGTTTAATGTAACCATAAAACGCACTTCTGATAAATTAAGAAATCAGCAAAATAAACCTTCTGAAAGGGAACAGGAAATAATCAATTATTATCATAAATTAATATCCGAAAAAAAGGAAATTACGCCAATTGTGGAGGTTGACAGCAATAATAACAAACATTATTATGCGCCAATTAAACTAAAAGCAAATTGTTTGGCTTGCCACGGGAAAGTTGAAGAATTTGTATCAATAAAAACCGATTCAATTATAAAATCACTTTATCCCAATGATAAGGCTACCGGTTATAATGAAGGCGATTTACGGGGAATTTGGAGCATCACTTTTGAATAAGAGAAATTCATGTAATTTTACAAAAACTAAAAAGAGAAAAATGACAGTCATTAAAATATTAAATTTAAAATGCGGCGGATGTGCCAATACCATAAAAAAGGGAATTGTAACTATTGAAGGCGTAAATGAAATTTTGGTAAATTTAAATACATCAGAAGTGAGTATAGATTCAACCGATGAATTGGTGATTCAACAAGTTAAAGAAAAATTAGCCAGTATGGGATATCCTGAAGCCGGTGATGCAAATACCGTATTGCATAAAGCAAAATCATTTGTGAGTTGTGCTACCGGAAGAATGACTTCAGAAGAAAAGTAATTTTATTTAAAACAATTTATGATACTTTTTAAACGCGGTTTAAACCGCGTTTAAAAAGTATTTTTTGTTAGAATTTTAAGGTTGCTCCAACTAAAAAGTTTCTTGTGGCTTGCGGATAATAACCAGCGCCATCTAAAGTAGTTGTTTGATTTGGAACCGACCAATCATCATCATACGTGTAATAATAACCGTTTGAAATATATTCAACATTAAAAATATTGTTTACCAAGGCACTTAGCACTATTGATTTGACTACTTTTTTCGGATTAATTTCATAAGAAATATTAAAATCGTTCACAAAATAACTGTCCAGTTTTGAGTTTGCATTGTCAATATTACCCATATATTGTTCCCCAACATATTTAGATAATAAAGAAAATTGCATTTTGTTATTTGGTTGAAATACAAAGGCATTTCCAATGATTAAATTTGGAGAAAATGCGATATCTGTATTTCCTAAATCAACCAATTCTCCATTCCAAGTGGTTAAGAAATCAACATTTTTGTTGCTGCTGATGGCTATATTTGGTTGAACATAAAATTTATCGGTCAATTTAATCTGTGCATCTATTTCCAATCCGAGTCGGTAACTTTTTCCGCTGGTGGTCCTTATTGGCGATCCGGTATCATCAATGGCGCCGGTTAAAACCAGCTGGTCTTTATAAAACATATAGTAAACATTGCTGTTTATTTTTACGGCCTCATTATTAAAACGCCATCCCAATTCAAAATCATTTAATTTTTCTGAGGTAAAAATACCGTTTTCAAAATCGTTGCGATTTGGCTCTCTATTGGCTTTTGCGTAAGATAAATAGAAACTGTTATTTGTATTTGCCTCAAAAGTCAAACCGGCTTTCGGATTAAAAAACGCATAATTTTCGTCAACATTTATGGGTGTTCTGTCTGAAGTCAATCCATTCGTGTCAAATTTTACAAATCTGCCCTGTAAATCTGTAAATAAGGTCCAGGAATCATTCAAATTATAGGTCAATTTCCCAAAAATATTGAAATCATTCTTTTCGGTTTCAGCATCATAATAATGATCTCCTATTTCAGAATTACTGGCGAATTCGGCCCAAATAATTTCTCCGAAATGTTTTCCTTTATAGTTGCTGTAAGAAGTCCCGAAGATAAATTCTGCCGTCTCATTTTTATAAGTGGCATTCGCATTTACCACATAAAAATCGTTGTCCAGCCAGCGTCTTCTTATTAAATCAGTTTCATCAATTGTTTCGCCTCCAATAACAATCGGTGTCAATAAATAATCCGAAAAATTTTCATCAGCTTTAAATTCCTCAAAATAGCCGCTGCCTTTGGTGTAGTTTAAACCAATATTGGTAGACCAATTTTCTGTTAATTTTTCATTCCAGTGCAATTGATAATGGTCTTGTTTGTAATTGTCAATTTGATTTTTATAAGAATACGGATTGTAAGTCCGTCCTAAAGTTTCCATTTCGGCTTTGGTGACGCCAAACCAAGCCTGATACGTTTTTTCGTGTCCGCCAAAAGTCAGCGCTTTAATTAAAGTATTGTCATCAACATAGGAAGCTTGCAAAAAATACGATTTTAAATCGGACCAAGCGCGGTCAATATAGCCGTCAGAATCAATTTTAGAAAATCTTCCCGCGAATTCAATATGGTCATTAATTTTTCCGGTGCTGAATTTCACCGTATTTTTTTTGGTGTTGTAAGAACCAAATGAACTGCTGATTTCGCCATAAGCATTTTCAGAAACAGCATCGGTCAATAAGTTTAAGCTGGCGCCAAAAGCGCTGGAGCCGTTGGTGGATGTTCCAACGCCGCGCTGCAATTGCATGCTTTCGGTCGAGGAAGTGAAATCGGGCATATTTACCCAAAAAGTGCCCTGACTTTCAGCGTCGTTATAAGGAATTCCGTTGATGGTGATGTTTACGCGGGTGGCATCGCTGCCGCGAACCCTGATTCCGGTGTATCCAACACCTGCGCCGGCATCGGATGTTGTCACTACAGATGGCAAGTAATTCAGCATAATGGGAATGTCTTGTCCCAAATTGCGTTTTTCCAAATCTTTTTTGGTGATGTTGCTGTGCGTTACGGGCGATGTTGCTTTTACGCGAACTGCCGAAACCAGCACTTCTTCCAAATTCATAAACCGGTCGGACAAGTCAATTGAAATAAAAGCATCTTTAGTTAAAACAACCTTTACTTCTTTTGGATTGCTGAGCGCGCTTACCAACAAGGTGTAAGTTCCCTTTTTTAAGGATATTGAAAATGTGCCGTCAACACCAGTGGTTGTTCCTTTGTTGGTTTCTTTCACCACAATGTTTACGTCGGGAAATGGTTTTGATCCGTCTGTCACTTTGCCCGAAAGCGTAAAAATTTCTTGTGAATTTGCATTAAAAGAAAATGCAGTGATTAAAAAAGCTGCCAATAATGATGCTTTTTTCAGTTTCATTTTTAAATATTGTTTCATTTTTTTTAAAATAAAACGATTTAAAAAGAGGTAATTAATCGATGTTATGAATAATTAATTTGTTGTCCACGCGATTGTTATCGCTTAATTTCCCTTAACAGCATTACCTGTTCAGGTTCAATGGGTTTGATCTCAGCCGTTTTAGGCACCCCTTTTGAGATGGGACAAAATTAGGAATAAGAATTTAATTATCGGATTTAAATTCAATAAATTTCAAAAATATAATACTAAAATATTTTGTGCCTGCCCGCCTTTTCGGAGGGCCTGCCGACCCTTTTGGTTGGCGTTCCCTTTCAGGTCAGGCTTTTCGTTCCAATCCGTCATTGCGAGCGGAGCGTGGCAATCTGTTGAACATATTGCTGAATAAGCTCGCAAAGCCGGGATTTCCACTTCAATCCTTAACGCAGATTTATTTACGATTTCTGATTTACGATTTTAGAATTAAAAAAATTGTCGACAGGGCAAAATTCGTCAATCGTCAATCGTCAATCCAAAATTTACTTTGCGCCCTTTGCGTATTTCTTTGCGTTTTTTTGCGGTTAAACAAATTTTGACGGAATTGAATTTTTATAATTTTTTACTCGGTTTTTCTTTGTGTTTTTTGCGGTTTAAATTATTTTATTCAAAATTCGTTTTATTGCGCAATGCTTTTTTGAAGGCTGTTTTTTTCTTTTTTTCCAGGCGTTTCAGAATGCTCGATTTACTCGGTTTGGTTTCTTTTCTTGGTTTTTGAACAGTTAATCCGCCCGAAATGATGTTTAAAAATCGGTCAATGGCAATTTCTTTGTTTTTGTGCTGACTTCGACTTTCGTCGCATTGAAGCAGCAATACATTTTCTTTGGTGAGTTTGCTTTTCAGTTTTTGAACCAACAATTCTTTTTCTTCCTCGCTTAAACTTTCAGAATTTCCCAAATCGAATGTCAGTTCAATTTTTGACGAAACTTTATTTACATGCTGGCCGCCGGCACCGCGGCTGCGCACTGCTTTAAATTTCAATTCCTTTATCATCAATTCGATATTCATTCGTTTCGGATATTTAATGTTGCCGATTATTTGCCTAAAAATCGGTGCAAATTAGGCTTCAATTTTAAAAGTTCATCAATTTCACGAATGGCAAGTTCAAGCCGTTCTTTTTTGTCGCCTTTCAATAAAACATACCGTCGATTGTGCTTTTTTAAAGCATTTTCAAAAGCATTGAACATTTCCAGCCGTTGTTCCGGCCGATCTCTCAAATCATCTTTTTTCCAAGGCGCATCAATATAAGTCAGGAAGTATAAATCATAGGTATTTTGTAAGGCGGCTTTTTCCAAATCAGGATGCACAAAACCGCCATAAAATTCTTCAGAATAAACCTTTGTTTCCAGTAAATCAGTGTCACAAATTAAAACCTTATCGGCTTTTAAGGCCAAATCGTTTTCCAGTTTCATTTGCCCTTCAGCTATTGGAAGCATATCCGAATTTTCACAGGTTTTTCGCTCGTTATTCCATTTATTTTGCAAATAATCCCGCGCATATTCAGGCACCCAAACCGTGTTATAATGACGCGCCAGCAATTTAGAAAGTGTTGTTTTACCCGAGCTTTCTGGCCCAAAAAGCACCACTTTTATAATATTTACGGCTGTTTGTTTAAGTTTTTCTTCCATGCATAATATCCTTGAAAAGCTAAAAATAAAAATATGGCATATTGAATACCTGTAAATCCGTATCCTTTTACAAAATATAGCGGAATTGAAACCACGTTTCCAGCAATCCAAAACAGCCAGTTTTCAATTTTTTTGTTGGCCATTAACCACATTCCGGCAAAAAAGATGCCGGTGGTAAAAGTATCTAAAAAAGGGGTTGTTTTCCTAAAATCCTCCAAATTTCCGGCAGTTAAGTTAGTGAACGCGTAATCAACGCTTTCCGTAAAATTTAAGTGATTTGGCATCACGTTATAATGTCTGTAAACTGCAATCACAAAAATGGAAGTGAATAAAAAAATGCCAAAAGCCTTTAATTTTTCACTCGTATTTGTTGTCGAAATGGGCAAATGATGCTGTTTGTCATCTACAATCCTGCTCCACATATACCAGCCGTAAACGCTCATAAGCGTATAATAAATATTGATGATCAAATCGCCGTATAAATCCCATTGAACCAACAAATATACATACAATGCGGTGCTGATGATACCCGTAGGAAATACTAAAATATTCTCTTTTTTGGCATAAAATACACTTAGCACGCCAAAGAAGGCAGCAATTAGTTCGAGCGAAATATGCAGCGCACTTGCGGTTTGGTAGGGTTCAACAAAAAAATTAAGGAGGTCATTCATACGCTAAAATTTGAATGAAGCATTATTCTCAAAAGCGGTGCCAACAACCACCAAATCGGCGCCATTTTCATAAGCATTGTTTAATTGTTCTTTGGTTTTTATGCCACCGCCAACAATAAGCGGAATGGAAATATGTTTTTTTACTGCTGAAATTAACTGGGAATTAACCGGAAATTTTGCGCCGCTTCCGGCTTCTAAATAAACCAATTGTTTGCCTTTGTACATTCCTGCAACGGCGGTGTCTATTGCCAATTGTATGTTTTCTTGTGAAATTGGTTTGGTGTTGCTCATTTTTAATACCGATGAATTGGTTCCTCCATCAATTAAAATATATCCGGTCGGAATAATTTCCAAGCTTGAATTTTTTAAAAACGGAACAGATTTAATTTGCTGTTCAATTAAATATTCCGGATTTCTTCCCGATAGCAATGATAAAAACAACAAAGCATCTGCATAATTGGTGAGCTGCGAAAAATCTCCAGGAAAAAGTACCACAGGCAATTCCGTATGCTTTTTAAGTGTTTTCACAAACAAATCGGTGATACCGTTTTCAACAAAACTTCCGCCCACAAAAATAAAATTCGCCTTAAGGTTTTCAATTCTTGAAGTCATTTCGGGCAATTTACCCAAAGAAGTTTTATCGGGATCCAATAAAATAGCCAGTAATTTTTCCTTTTTTACGGCGGATTTTTGGATGAATTCTAAAATGGATTTACGCATTTTCCAAAATTTCTAAAGCATAAACCAAGGTGAAACCATCCAGTTGTTCAAAACGGATATCGTAATTTTTGTCCCAGCCATCCACTTTTATGTAACCGGTGGTTTTTTTGTCCGCAATTTGAAAAGAATTGATGTCAATATCATTTTTGAAGGTCAATCCGCCGAAAGGATAAATTTTATACAAGGCTTCTTTGGCGCCCCAAATTACCGTTAGTTGCTCAATATAATCATCATCTTTATGAATGAATCCTTTTTCAAAATTGACAAACCGATGTTGGATGGTTTTTATTTTTTCCCTGTTTTTTTCAATGTCGATGCCAATGGCGGAATCGCTTATCGCAATGGCCGAAAAAGTGTAGGAATGGGTGATGGAAATATTTTTCCCGTCGGTTAAATGCGGTTTGCCGTTGTCGTTGTAAAACAAATCAAAATCTGTATAGCCGGCAGCTTTCAACAAATGCCGTACGCTCAAAAATCCGCGTTTGTGAAGATCGGATTTCATGGAAAACAGCCTTTTTTCGCTTCTTTCTGTCAAGGGCATATCTGCACACAAATCGCCCAGCGATTCTTCAATTTTCCACACGTAAATGGTGGTATGGTTATTTGGTTTTATAGTTTTGAATAAAGGCATTTATTTTTTAAAAGGTATTTTGTACTTTTGCATATTCCTAAACAACTTGTTTTAGTTGTTTAAAATAAAAACAAATTTAATAAATATGAGTACAAGTACATCAACTTACGTTAAATATAAAGTAAAAGACATCAATCTTGCTGAATGGGGCCGTAAGGAAATTCAATTGGCGGAAGCAGAAATGCCTGGTTTAATGAGTTTGAGAGAAGAATTTAAAGGTAAAAATCCTTTAAAAGGAGCAAGAATTGCCGGTTGTTTGCATATGACCATCCAAACTGCGGTTTTAATTGAAACATTGGTTGATTTGGGCGCTGAGGTGACCTGGAGTTCTTGCAATATATTTTCAACACAAGACCAGGCTGCTGCCGCAATTGCTGCTGCAGGAATTTCAGTTTATGCATGGAAAGGTTTAAGTGAGGAGGAATTTGACTGGTGTATTGAGCAAACGTTATTTTTTGGGGAAGATAAAAAACCTTTGAACTTAATTTTGGATGACGGTGGCGATTTAACCAATATGGTGCTGGACAGATACCCGGAATTGGCTGCAGGAATCAATGGTTTAAGTGAAGAAACTACGACTGGCGTTCATCGTTTATATGAAAGAGTGAAAGCAGGAACATTGCCAATGCCTGCAATAAATGTAAACGATTCCGTAACAAAATCTAAATTCGACAACAAATACGGATGCAGGGAAAGTGCTGTTGATGCCATCAGAAGAGCAACCGATGTGATGTTAGCAGGAAGACGCGTGGTTGTTTGCGGTTATGGCGATGTGGGTAAAGGAACCGCGGCTTCATTTAAAGGCGCAGGTTCAATTGTGACGGTTACCGAAATTGATCCAATTTGTGCGTTGCAGGCTGCCATGGACGGATTTGAAGTTAAAAAATTAGATACTGTTGTTGGAAATGCTGATATCATTATCACCACTACAGGAAATAAAGACATTGTAATTGCCCGCCATTTTGAAAAAATGAAAGACAAAACCATCGTTTGCAATATTGGTCATTTCGATAATGAGCTGGATATGGCTTGGTTGAATAAAAACTACGGACATACCAAAGTTGAAATTAAACCTCAGGTTGATAAATATACGATTGGCGAAAATGAAATTTTAATTTTGGCTGAAGGCCGTTTGGTGAATTTAGGCTGCGCAACCGGTCATCCTAGTTTTGTAATGAGCAATTCATTCACCAACCAAACCTTGGCGCAATTGGAATTGTGGAACAATAAAGATGCTTATGAAAACCAAGTATATATGTTGCCTAAACATTTAGATGAAAAAGTGGCGCGTTTGCACTTGGCTAAAATTGGTGTTGAATTGGAAACTTTACGTGAAGACCAGGCGAAATATATTGGCGTAACCATTGAAGGACCTTATAAACCTGATTATTACAGATATTAATAAGAAAATTTTGCAAATAAAAAGCCTCCCAATTTTGAGAGGCTTTTGCAATTTCCCATAACTAACAAAAAACATTCTGTTTTTCTTTTTCTCACATCAAAATTAAGACAAGCGTTGCTAAATAATAAGGGGATTAACCCTGAATAAAAAAGGGGATATTTCCCCTTTTTTATTTATAGCTGTTTTAGAGTTCATCATTCTTACAAAATCATCACCCTAACCAGCCTTCCCGGTCTAAACTTCGGTATTGTATAGCTTCAGAAATGTGCGCTGTGGAAATCTCCGCAACACCTTCCAAATCGGCAATGGTTCTGGAAACTTTTAATATTCGGTCATAAGCCCTTGCTGATAAACTTAAGCGTTCCATGGCGTTTTTTAGCAATATGCTGCATTCCGGCAACAGTTTGCAATATTTTCTGATTTGTTTTACGTTCATTTGCGCATTGTGATGCACATTTCCATATTCGGTAAAGCGGAGGGTTTGAATTTCCCTGGCTTTGGTAACGCGTTTTCTGATTTCGGTGCTTGGTTCACTGAGTTGTTCTTCGGAAAGTTTTTCAAAAGGAACGGGATTCACTTCAATATGAATGTCGATTCTGTCCAATAAAGGTCCGGAAATTTTGCTGAGATAGCGCTGCATTTCAAAAGGCGAAGAGGTTTTAGGAGAATCGGGATCATTAAAATAACCGCTCGGAGATGGGTTCATACTTGCCACCAACATAAAACTGCTGGGATAAGTCACCGAAAATTTTGCCCGTGAAATGGTAATTTCCCTGTCTTCCAAAGGTTGGCGCATTACTTCTAAAACAGTGCGTTTAAACTCGGGCAATTCATCTAAAAATAACACACCATTGTGCGCCATGGAAATTTCTCCCGGTTGCGGATATTGTCCGCCACCAACCAAGGCTATGTCCGAAATGGTATGGTGCGGCGAGCGAAACGGCCGCTGGCACATCAAACCGCTTTCTTTTATTTTCCCAACAACAGAATGTATTTTGGTGGTTTCCAGTGCTTCTTGCATCGTCATTGGCGGCAAAATGGAAGCCAGCCTTTTGCTCAACATGGTTTTGCCGCTTCCGGGAGGGCCAATTAGGATAATATTATGTCCGCCTGCCGCTGCAATTTCCATGGAACGTTTTACGGATTCCTGCCCTTTTACATCGGCAAAATCAAATTCGGGGTGTTCCAAATTTTTGTTAAATTCAAATTGGACATCAATAATGGTTTGTTCCAGTTCTGCTTTTCCATCGAAAAAATCAATGACTTCTGTAATATTTTCAACGCCATAAACTTTTAACTCAGAGACAATTGCCGCTTCTTTTGCATTTTGTTTCGGCAAAATAAATCCTTTAAAATTTTCTTCAAGTGCTTTAATGGCAATGGGCAAAGCGCCTTTTATGGGTTGCAGGCTTCCGTCCAACGAAAGTTCGCCCATAATAATGTAATCGCCAATTTTATCGGTGTTAATTTGGTTGGAAGCGGCAAGTATGCCAATGGCCAAAGTAAGGTCGTAGGCCGAACCTTCTTTACGCATATCTGCCGGCGCCATATTGATGGTGATTTTTTTTCCGGGAAAATGGTATTTGTTATTTTTCAGAGCCGCAGAAATCCTAAAACTGCTTTCTTTAATGGCATTGTCGGGCAAGCCAACCAAATGATAACCAATTCCTTTGTCAATATTTACTTCAACGGTAATATTGGTAGCTTCAACGCCGAAAACGGCGCTGCCATAAACTTTTTCCAGCATATTTTTTAATTTTCATAAAAATAGATAAAAAAATGAAACAATAAATTAATGAAGCAATGTTTGTTTCGTTTTTTTATCCATTCTGAAAATATCTTGAGTAAAATAAGTGAACAGTTAAAGAAATAATGTAAAATATGAAATAAACAACTTAGGCCACGCTATGGCGGTTGATCCTGGCCTGGAAAAACAGCAAGGAGGAAATGTGGCTAAATTTGCCGTAGATAAAAACTTTCACACCACTTATTGGGTGGCCAATTTTTTCGGGCTGATGAAAGATTAATTTGCTTTTTAAAATTTTATAAAAAGTTTTTTTGTCGATTCACGTTCAACCAGTTTGGTTTTAACTATTTCGGTTTTAATGTCATCAAATTCAATTTTTTCTTCAATTTTATCAATTAATCGTGTTGCCGCAATTTCACCGGTTGTGTGGGCAAAACGATTTACGGCGGTTAAAGGCGGAATGGTATATCGTGATAAAATTCCGTTGGTAAAACTTACGATGGAAATGTCATCTGGAACTTTTATGCCCCTTGCATTCAGTACTTGTGTGGCGACGGCGCCCGAAACTTCATCAATAATAAACATGCCGTCCACTTTGTTATTGTCTAACATATAATGGATGCGTTCTTTTAAATATGTCTCATCTTCAAGTCTTATAATAAGATTTTCATTTGGCGCAATATCATATTTAGTTAGCGCTTTTAAATAGCCATTAACACTAAACTGACCAATATTTATTTCTTCAGCAGTTGAAATAAGCGCAATATTTTCGCAGCCGGATTTCATCAAAAAACGAGTGGCTTTGTAGCCGCTTTTAACATTGTCGGTCACCACTTTGTCGCAGGGAATGTCAATATGCACGCGGTCATACAACACAATTGGCGTTCCTTCTTCCAAAATGCGGTTAAAGTGTTCAAAATCCCCAATTCTCAAGGTTTCTTCTGAAATACAGGCAATAAATCCGTCGATGGTTCCATTTGAAAGCATTTCCATGGTATCCACTTCTTTTTTGTAAGATTCATTGGTGATGCAGGTAATGATATTGTATCCTTTTTCCGCAGCAACTTTTTCTATGCCGCGAAGCACTCGGGCAAAATAATAATTTAAAATATTTGGGATGATGATTCCAATGGTTCTCGTTTTTTTATTTTGCAGGCTCAATGCCAGTGTATTGGGCTTGTATTTGTGTAATTTTGCGTATTCCTGAATTCTTTTTTTTGTGTCGTCACTAATTTCGTAGCTGTCGTTTAGCGCTTTTGAAACCGTTGAAATGGAAACCTGCAATGCCAGTGCAATTTGCTTTATGGTTATTCTTTTACTCATTTTTTTGGTGAAATAGTTAATTTTGTTGAAACTTTTTTAATTTCTTCTTCATTTAATTTCATTTTTCTGAATTCGCCCTTGTTGTACATTTCAGACTGATCTTTATAATGTTTGCTGAAAGGGTTCCCCGATTGCCCAGTCGGTAAAATGCTGATGCTGTTCTCAATATCAGAAAAATCTATGATTCTTCTGGTGGAAGGCCCTGCATTTACTGCATACAATCCCGAATCTGTAAAGTCGTAACCTCTATTGTCAATCACTTCTCTTGCACCTTTTATGGAAACCGGACCAACATTAAAATAGTTTTTTAATACAGCTACTTTACCAAGCGGATGCGGGTGCTCTAAGGTATGAACTTTTCCCCAATTCCAAGCCTTTATGTCGCTTCCAAGTTGTTTTTCTAAAGAGGCGACTGCTTCAACCAAAGATTTTGACAATATTTCTTTTTTGGTTTCTGTTTTGTTTGAAGTTGAAATATCATCCCACCAAATGGAACTGTCCTTTTCAATTTGCTCCGCAATCACTCTTTTTGACAAATGCGTAGCCAAGAACTGGGTAAACAATTTCGTTCCCATTTCATCTTCAAAAGTGTTTTTTAAGTACAAGTAAATCCATTTATTGTAAATGGTTGGCGCTATTTGGTCAACTGTATTTGAGCCGTCCCAAAGTTGCAGCGCATCAATGGCTTTTTGTTCGCTTTTGCTGAAGGATTTGTAATCCATATTTTCGGCAAATTCTTTTACCAATGCTGGTGCCACCGCAGAAGTTACATCGTTAATCATGGCCGACATAGATTCCTTGTTCCAGTTATTTTTTGGTTCCAGCAATTGCACAATGCGTTTGGCCCGGTCTTCGGATAAATAATAGCCGGGATATAGCATATTTGCAATGGAATCGGGTTGATTGTTGGCGGAATACACGTAATTCCAAGGCGGATTTTCAGCCATCGGGTTTTCGCTGAAATCCAAATATTCAATCGGGTCATCTTCGCCTGATGCGCCATTTAAAATAAAGTTTCTGTTTACGTCTGGCTTTAATTTGTATAGTTTTCCGGTAGCCCACCAAGCCACATTCCCTTTTGCGTCGCCATACATAATATTCAATCCTGGCGCATGAATCATAGATGCGCCTTTTTTAACGTCTTTTATGTCGGTTGCTCTTGAAATGGTGTAAAGGGCATCTAAAACTTTTATGTCAAATTTGGTGTAGATCCAAGACATAGCAACGGGCTCACTTTGCGTAATTGCATCAAGGGCATCATTCATAATTGGGCCGTGGCGGGAACTTCTGACATTGACAATGACATCATCAGCATCCTTAACTTTTATGGTTTTAGTGACTGTTTTATAAGTTTCAAATCCGGTTGGTGTTTTGTATTCCGCATTATTTTCCGGGTTATTTTCTTCTTTATAAAAATCGATATCGTCATTTTCAAACATAGTCAATCCGTAAGCGTAATTTCTGTTATGTCCCAATAATGGAAAGGGAACACCGGCCAAATGGTAACCGTACATTTCGTAATCAGGCGTTACAATATGCGCTTCATACCAAACTGCGGGCTGTGAATAGCCAATATGCGGATCGTTTGCAAAAAGCACTTTTCCGGAAGTGGTTTTTTTTGGGGAAACCACCCAACTGTTGCTGCCGATAAAAGGCGGAATGGGCGACTTTTCCATCATTTCATTTACGCTGGCGACCATTTCCGAAAAATCGGCAATGGTTGATTTTGAATTTTTTATAAACGTGGTATTTGGGCCGATTTCTATATTGAGTTCTTTCAAATAATCATCACCCAATTTTTCTTTGAGGATACTTAGCAACGGATCGGTTTTTTGCGCCATCGCAAAACTGAAAGACATGTAGCCCAAAATATTGTAGATGTCTTTAAGTTGGTAAGGTTCTTTTTCGATGCCAATTAATGTGAATTCAATAGGCGTTGGGCCATTTTCAATAAATTGATTTACACCGTTTATATAGGCAATGGCCAATTTATAGACTTCCCCATTTTTGTCCAATTTTTCCATGGATTTTACGGAAGCTTCTTCAATACCCAAACTCACAAAAAATTGGTCGTTTTTGAGCATGTCCTTGCCAAAAATTTCCGACAATCTACCCGGAGCTATCCTTCTCATCAATTCCATTTGCCAAAGTCGGTCCTGTGCATGAACGTAGCCTAAAGCCGTTGAGGCGTCATATTGGTTTTGGGCGTAAATATGCGGAATTCCGTAGTCATCAAAATAGACAGAAGTCTCATTATCAATGTTTGATAAAGTGATTTCACCTGAATAATTGGGTTTTAGGCTGTTGAAATATATCCAGCCGCCAATCAAAATTAGGGCGATTAGAACGCCAATAATGAGTAAGATTTTTTTTAAAATGCGCATTGTTGAAAAATAGTTTAGGGTATTTCAAATATAATATTTTAAATCATATAAAATTTGAATCCGCTATTTTCAATTTAATTGAAGTTGAATTTGCTTAAATGTTTACGCTATGGTTTTAAAAAAATCGTTATTGAAATCTTCTTTTTGGATAAAACGATTATAAATACCGCTCTTTAATCACTTTTAAATGATGCATTTGGTGTCCGGCTATAATAAATCCCAAAGCTCTTACGGTCATATCACTTCCGTTTGCCATGCCCGACAATAGCAGCATTTCATCGGTAAAACTTTTAAACAAAGAGATGCTTGCGCGGCGTGTGCACATAAATTCTTCCGCCAAATCATTGGAATTTCTGTCGTTGCTGTTTGAATTTTTCACATACCAATTTTCGTCAAATCCTTGTAATTCCGTAGCATCATTTCTTGAAAAACGCAGGGCTCTGTAGCTCATAATACGTTCTGTATCAATTAAATGTTGCAAAAGTTCTTTAATGGTCCATTTTCCTTCATCATAGCGAAAAACCATTTTTTCTTCGGATAAATCTTTAATTAATTCCAATAATTCTTCAGAAGAAGCCCTTAAAATTTCAATTAAATTTACATTTCCCAACATTGAAATGTAGCTTTTGTAATGCGGATTGTACTCGCTTTCGCTTAACTGTGATAAGTTTATCATTATGCTGAATTTCTGCTTGCGTTAATGTTTCCGAACAATGATCGTGTTACCATTTTTTCATAAATCTTAATTAATTCAAGATCTGGATTTTCTTCATTTTGAAGTTCCTGAATTTTAAGCAATGCATATTGCTGAATGGTGAGCAAAGGTAAAACAATATTTTCACGAATAACAATAGATGCTTTTCCAACTTGATTGCTTTGCATCAATTCCGTATAATCGGAAAGTTTTAAAATAAGTCGTTTTGAAGTTTGATACTCATTGAAAATAATTTTCCAAAATTCGCCAAATTCTTCATCTTTTGCCATATACTCCGTCAGTTCAAAAAAAGATTTTGTAAGCGACATCATACTGTTTCCGATCAACGTTTTAAAGAAATCCGAATTTTTATAGAACTGTTTCAGTTTTTCAAATTCACCATTGTCTTCATATTTTTTCAACGCTGTGCCAACGCCATAAAATCCGGGAACATTTTGTTTTAACTGACTCCAGGAACCCACAAAAGGAATGGCGCGCAAATCGGCAAAGTTTAATTCTTTTGAAGCGGAACGTTTGGAAGGGCGACTTCCGATATTGGTTTTTGCATAATATTTTAACGTGCTCATGCGTTCCAAATACGGCATAAACTTCGGATGATTTTTAAAATCGACATAAGCCTGATAGCTTGTCAACGCCAAATCGTTCATAATTTCCGAATCGTTTTTTGTCATAATATTGTTGGCATTGCTAAACAATTCGTTTGAAATTCCCGCACTCAATAACTGTTCAATATTAAATTGGGAAGAATCCAAAGTGCCAAAATTTGAACTGATGGTTTGCCCCTGAACCGTTAATTGTATTTCTTCATCTTCAATGGTTGGGCCCAATGAGGCATAAAACTGATGCGTTTTTCCGCCGCCTCGTGCCGGCGGTCCGCCGCGTCCGTCAAAAAATATGACTTTGATGCCGTTTTTTCTGGAGATCTCAGTCAGTTTTTCTTTGGCTTGATAAATGGCCCAGTTTGCCATCAAATAACCGCCATCTTTTGTTCCGTCTGAAAAACCAAGCATAATGGTTTGTTTGTTTTCCCTATTTTTAAGGTGGTTTTTATAAGTGCTGTTCGCATATAATTTTTCCAAAACGCTTGTTGAATTCGTTAAATCATCAATGGTTTCAAAAAGTGGGATAATGTCAACGTTTAATTGATGGTTAAAACCGCACAAATTGAACATGGCAAATGTTTCCATCACATTTAAAGCAGATTGGTTGTTGCTGATGATGTAGCGGTTTGCGCCGCGTTCGCCGTTATTTTGCTGAATGGTTTTTATGGCTTGAATGGATCCCAAAGTTTTTACGACCATTTCATCATCAAAAATCGACAAATCTACATTGCCTGATACTTTTGAAAGAATTTCAAGCTGTTTGTTTTCAGGAAGTTCCAAATAATTTTCGGGGAAACGTGTGATTCCTTTTTCCGACAAAGTTTTTACGATTTGAACAAAAACATCGTGATGCACACGGCTGTCCTGACGAATGTCCAATGTCGCGAAATGGTAGCCAAACAAACGAACTTTATTGATAAAATCGTCTATTTCCTCCAAATATAATGATTGATGTCTGCTGATAAGTACCTCTCTGATTTCGTTCAGTTTACCCAAAAATTCGTTTAACGGAATCATCGTGTTAACTTCTGTGTTTACGCTATTTTCAAATAAAACATCCTCCAATGCGGCAATAGATTCTTCAACGCCGGCAAAAGTCAGGCGTCTTTTCAACAAGCGAATGTCTTTATAATAATTTTTTAGGATGGTTTGTTTTAAACGTTTTGCGACATCCAACGTAATTTCCGTGGTCACAAACGGATTTCCGTCCCGGTCCCCTCCAGGCCAAAAACCAAGGTTAATAATCTCATTGTCGACTGGCTTATTGTCGAAAATATTGCTTTGGATATAGTTGTAAACGCCGGATACCGAATGGTAAAATACGTTTTCCAAATACCAGATCAGGCTTACTGCTTCATCAAAAGGCGTGGGTTTTACGTGTTTAAAAAATGGCGTTTTTCCCAATTGCGCCAATAACTGATTTATTTTCAGCAGGTCGTTTTCTTGAATGGCTTCGGTCAAATCGGTGATGATTCCCAAAACGGCTCCCGGATAAAATTGCGTTGGATGCGCGGTTAAAACCACCCGCACCTTAAAATTTTCCAAATGCTTTTTCAGCGCTTCTTTTTTATTTTCCAAAGCGGCGGTTTCTTTGCTGTTTCGCAAAGTTCCCACGCCGTCCATATTATTTACGACCGGAAATGCCGCGTCTTCAATGGCGTCAAACAACACCACCTGACGCTCAATATATTGTATAAAACGAAACAATAAATTTATCTTTTCTTTTTCTGAAGGATTTGTGTGATAGGCTTTAAAAAAATCCTCAACAATTTCGCTCGGATTTTTTTTGTTGGAGAAACCATTTTCGCAAACTTCGTGAAAAAGCGGCAGCATAACGCCGGTTTTTGTGATGGCATCAAACGGCAATGTCATAAAAATACTGTTGTAAATACGGTATTTTGCCAATACGTTTTCGTTGAATCTGGTGAGTTTCGGTAGTTTGTGCATAATTTAAAATTCAAGCGTGAAAATTACAAAAGCTTCACTAAAAGGCTGCTTTTAAAATGTTAATTTAACGAAATCGTTATTTTTGTGAAGGAATTTATTACTGTAATAAATTAACTATTACTTATTTCTTTGTGAATCTTCGTGGGTCTTTGTGAAACTTGGTGTAAAAATTATGGCACAAAGATTCACAAAGTAAATTCTCAAAGTTTCATGAAGTAATTTTAAACTTGAAACTTGAAACTTGAAACCTGAAACTTGAAACTTTTTGAACTTCCGACTAAACCGTTATTTTCAAAATTTTTGAAGTGGATTTTGTGACTTTAAATCGGTCGTCCAATCGTTTTCCAACCACCCAAACAATCTCATTTTTTGAGCACAACAGCCAGCTATTTTCTTTGTCGATCAGCGATAATTTTTCGTCTTTAAAAAACTTGCCCACTTTCTTTTTGCCGTTCATTCCAATAGGAAAAAAATAATCTCCTTTTTGCCATTTTCTCAGGATCAAAGGGAATTCAATTTTGTCGAAATCTATTGAAATGGTGTTTTTATCGTCAAAAATCAATTCCTCCAACACTTTATTCTGATGGTTTTTAGTGTCAAAAGGAATATCTACCGTTTCAAATTTCAATGCAATTGGCACATTAATTTCAGTCGTATTTTCGAAAATCTCAAAATAGTCGGTTTCTTCTTGTTTCAGCATATCCGACAAAATCAACACTTCCCGGTCTTTCAGCAAACGATGCGTTTTGCTAAAAACCTGTTTTCCGCTTTGGCAGTCCAGCAAATCGGCAACATCGTTCCATTCCGTAAAGCCGTAATCTTTTAAAATTTCAAACAAATAGATTTTTGGGTTGCTCAGTTTTTTTATTTCCGGAATGCTGAAATGCAATTCGTTTTTGTGGGTTTTTGTGATTTTTTCTTTCACATTTTGGATGCGGTCTTTCACAATTTGCTGACTTCCTTTTAAATTTTCCAACGTGTTGTGAAAAGTGTCCAGCAAATTCGGATTTAGTTCTATTAAAACTGGAACCACTTTATGACGAATTTTATTTCTTACATATCTGATGGAAGAATTGGTACGGTCTTCGCGCCACGCTATCTTTTTTTTGGTGGCGTAAATCAAAATTTCATTTCTTGTGAAAATCATAAATGGGCGCACAATATTTCCCTGAATTTCGGGAATTCCGGTTAAACCGTCCAGCCCAGTTCCCCGCGTAAAATTGATCAGAAAAGTTTCTAAAACATCATCTTTTTGATGCGCAGTTATAATGTAATCGATATTTTTTTCTTTGGCAATTTTTTGAAACCAGTCGTACCGCAAATCACGTGCCGCCATTTGTGTAGAAATTCCTTTTTCTTCGGCATAGGCTTGGGTGTCAAATTTTATGGTATGGGTTTGTATCTCCAATTTTTCGCCTAAAGCCCTCACAAACACCTCATCTTCAGTGCTTTCTTTTCCGCGCAACGAAAAATTGCAGTGCGCCAATGAAATTTTAAAATGTAACTTGTGAAATAAATGCATTAAAACCACGCTGTCTATGCCGCCAGAAATGGCAATGAGGAGGTTCTTATCATATAAAAATGAAAATTTAGCGTCGATATGTGCTGTTAATTCGGCTTTCATATTTTGTAAATATAATTATTTAGCGTTTAATAAAACGTGTTTCATCGCTTTTGCTTTCAACAAACATTCTTCATATTCTTTTTCCGGAATTGATTGTGAAGTAATGGCGCCGCCAACCGAATAGGAAACATATTTTTTGTCGGCATTGTATAAAATACTGCGGATAATCACATTGAAATCGAAATCGCCGTTGGGCGTAAAATAACCGACCGCTCCCGAATACAAACCGCGTTTGGTTTCTTCCAATTCCTCAATTATTTTCATGGCTGAAATTTTTGGCGCACCAGTCATGCTTCCCATCGGAAACGTGTTTTTTATAAGATCAACCGGGTGAATGTCTTTTTTTACGGTACAAGAAATAGTGGATATAAGATGATGCACTTGTTCAAAAGTGTGCACTTTACATAGTTCCTCCACTTTTACGGATCCTTTTACGGCAAATCGGGAAAAATCGTTGCGCACCAAATCCACAATCATAATATTTTCTGCGCGTTCTTTTTGATTTTGTTCCAATGCTAAAATCAATTTTTCATCGGCCGCTTTTGTGGTCGCTCTTTTTTCGGTTCCTTTTATGGGCTGGGAAATTAAGTGTTCACCGTCTTTTTTCAGATAACGCTCGGGCGATGCCGAAAGTAAATAATTGTTGTTCAGTTTTAAAAATGCGGCAAAAGGCGGTTTGGAAATTTCATTCAGATTTTGGTAAACTTCCGCCGGATTAATCCCTGAATTTTCACTGTAAAACTCCTGGCAAAAATTGGCTTCATAAATATCGCCTCTGTGAATATGGCCTAAAAGCGTATTTAATTTTTTGTAATACTCGTCTTTATGGATTCGAAGTTTTATTTTTAGTTCGTTTTTAACTTTTAACTTTTGGCTTTTGGCTTTTGACTTCCATATTTTTTCTAAATCGGTCTCAATTTCCTGTTCAAACGCTGAAACGTATTTTATTTCAACCGTATTTTGGTTGATAAAAATTAATTTTTTAGGCTGAAAGAAGAACAAATCGGGAAAATGAAATCCGTCGAAATTAGAAGAAGTCAAGTTTTCAACGTCATTTTTTAGATCGTAACTGAGATAGCCGAAAATAAAGTCGTTGACTTCAGATTGGTATTTTTTTAATTTTGAGAACGAATTTTTATAGGAAGTTTCAATTTTTGAAACCGCATCAACAGCTAAAACCGCATCAAAGTTTGAATATTTTTGGTCGTAATTATTGCTGTCCAGCCAAACCGCAATTTCAAACTGCTGCGCCCAAAGCAACAATTGCTTTTTGAATTCGGAAATATCTTTTACTTGAAATTTATAACTTGCGCGCTTCAAAGTTGAAAGTTAAAGATTATTTTCAGCTCTACTTTAGAAATTCCCCCTTCGGGGGTTAGGGGGCTTAAGAATGAATCGATCGATCATTCACCGCCAAACAAGCTTCCTTAAAAGCTTCAGTATATGTTGGGTGTGCGTGCGATGAACGCGCAATATCTTCTGATGACGCTCTAAATTCCATCGCAATAACCGCTTCGGCAATCATATCGGCTGCCCTGGCGCCAATCATATGAACGCCTAAAATTTCATCAGTGACAGCATCAGCCAGTACTTTTATCATTCCGTCGGTATCCATACTTGCTCTCGCCCTTCCCAAAGCGCGCATTGCGAAAGTCCCCGATTTGTAGTTCACGCCGGCTTCTTTTAATTGCTCTTCCGTTTTGCCCACTGCGGCAACTTCTGGCCAGGTATAAACAACATTCGGAATTAAATTGTAATCGATATGCGGTTTTTGTCCGGCAATCAATTCCGCGACCATCGTGCCTTCTTCTTCGGCTTTGTGGGCCAGCATGGCGCCTTTTACCACATCGCCAATGGCGTAAATGTTTTTAACATTGGTTTGCAATTGTTCGTTGGTTTCAATTTGCCCTTTTTCGTTTACTTTGATGCCAATAGTTTCCAAGCCCAATCCATCGGTATAAGGTTTTCTTCCTACAGAAATTAAGGTGTAATCTCCTTTAAATTCAACCGGATTTCCTTTTTTGTCTTCAGCAACCACCACAACTTCTTTTCCGTTGTTTACTGCGGATGTCACTTTGTGGCCCGTATAAAATTTAAGTCCTTGTTTTTTAAGCGATTTTTGCAATTCTTTGGAAAGCATGGCATCCATTCCCGGCGTAATGGTTGGCATAAATTCGATTACAGAAACTTCGGAACCCAGTCGGCTGTAAACAGAACCCAGTTCCAAACCGATAACGCCGCCGCCAATAACGATTAAATGTTTTGGGATTTCTGTCAATTTCAACGCTTCCGTTGAAGTGATAATTCTTTTTTTGTCCATTTTAATAAATGGCAACATCGCAGGTTTTGAGCCGGTTGCAATAATGATGTTTGAAGCTTCAATTTTTTCTGAAGTTCCGTCGGTTTTTGATATAATAATATGAGTGTTATTTTCAAAACTGCCAACACCTTGAAAAACGGTGACTTTATTTTTGTCCATTAAAAAATTTATGCCGCCTGAAGTCTGGTCCACGACTTCCTTTTTGCGGGAAATCATTTGTTCAAAATTTATTTTCAAACCGGATACCTCAATTCCGTGGGTGGCAAAATGTTTGGTGGCATCATAATAATGATGCGAAGAATCCAGCAATGCTTTCGACGGAATACAGCCCACATTTAAACAAGTGCCTCCCAAGGTGCTGTATTTTTCAATAATGGCAGTTTTTAACCCCAATTGTGCGCAACGAATTGCCGCAACGTAGCCTCCAGGTCCCGAGCCAATAATGGCAACATCATATTTATTCATAATCTTTATTTGCAAAAATAGAATTTTTATTTATCTATTTATATACAACTTGTTAAACTTATTATTTTGTGAATGGTAGTTAACGATTCAATTTATTTTATTAATTAATTGATAATTAGATATTTAAATATTAAAAATGACAAATACAGTAAGTATGTGACAAATGTCACTTTCAGTCAATTGTAATTCGGGAGCTTTTTTTTACCATTTGTTGATAAATATCACCCGTTTGTTAAGTTCCTTAAAAATAGGTGTTTACGAATATTGCTTATTAAAAGTTACTTATTACATTTGTTATGTAAAATGAAAGTTGTGCCCCACAAAATTCATAAATTTTTTGCCCCACATATAGTAATGCTAAGGAGCATTGTCTATAAAACATTACCCAAAATAATGATTTAATTGCTTAACGGTGTACGTTTTTGCGACCCTGTATTTTTGGGTTTCAATGCTATGTTTATTTAAATAAAAAGATTATGAAAAAAATTACTCTTATTAGTTTAGCGACCTTTTTAGTTTTGTTGTTTTCAACGACGGTTGGGTATGGACAACAACTAGCTCCTGTAACAGTACCTACAGGAGGATTTCATGTAGATGGTGATTTACAATCTAATTTGCCTACAAGTGGAATGGGAGATTGGATTCAGGGTCCATCAGGAAGTGGTGGTTTTGTGTTTGATAATACCGGTAATCCCATAAATATTTCAAGAACATTTCGTGTGGTTGATAAATATGATCCAACCCCTGATAACATTTTTACTGGTGGAGGTAAGTTTAATCAAAATCCTACTACAGCCTGGAGTTGGACAACCGGTAAAGCCGGCGGTAAAGGAGATATCAATAATGTGCTTTTGCATTTAGGGGAAGCTTCAAACAACGACCAATGGTTAATTATTGCAAGTGATCGCTTGGTAACAACAGGCGCAAGTTATATTGATTTTGAGTTTTTACAAAACTCACTTACAGCCAATGTGGGAGGAACATTTACGGCAGGCGGTCCAAACAATGGAAGAACCAACGGGGATTTATTAATAGCCGTGGAATACTCTAATGGAGGTAGTACTGCAATTGTAAAATTTTATAAATGGTTGAATACTGATTATGTTTTGCAAACACCTCCAGCTACTGCCTTTGGTCAAACTAATTTAAATACAGCAACAACATTCATTGGCGGTGCGTTTGGCAACAATTCTTATTCATCGTATCAATTTGTTGAAGCAGCAATTAATATTTCTGCTTTTTTTACTATTAACGACCCTTGTGGGGGAGCTGCTTTTGGAAATATTCTTGTTAAAACAAAATCATCTAATTCACCATCAGCAGCTTTAGATGATTTTGTAAATCCTATTCCTGTCCAATTAAATTTAGGGACAGCAAGTATTAGTTACAATTCAAATGATTTTTGTGGAACAACAGCTTCTGTATACTTAAATGGAGTTCAAGGAGGAACATTTTCTTCGGCACCTGCCGGACTTTCTATTAATAGTTCTGATGGAGAGATAAATGTAGCAACCAGCACTCCTGGAACCTATACAGTTACCTATAGTTATACAACAGCAGGTTGTCCAAAAACGGCGACTGTCCAAGTGATTATTCCTGTAACTTCACCACCACCAGGCACAAGCCCGGTAACTTATTGCGTAGGCGATACAGCGAGCGCATTAACAGCAACGGGAACAAATTTATTATGGTATGCAGCAGCAACAGGCGGAACAGGAAGTGCCACAGCACCAACACCAAACACAGCATCAGCAGGAACGACTACTTATTATGTAAGTCAAACCAATGCAAACAGTTGCGAAAGTGCAAGAGCATCTATAGTTGTAACGGTAAATGCATTGCCATTAGCACCAGGCACAAGTCCGGTAACTTATTGCGTAGGCGATACAGCGAGCGCATTAACAGCAACGGGAACAAATTTATTATGGTATGCAGCAGTAACAGGCGGAACAGGAAGTGCCACAGCACCAACACCAAACACAGCATCAGCAGGAACGACTACTTATTATGTAAGTCAAACCAATGCAAACAGT
>LNAP01000627.1_pt1 | contig 50632 bp, 51 predicted proteins | sample 602601 | NCBI WGS metagenome assembly LNAP01 (sample SAMN02440304, study PRJNA202911) | soil metagenome | biome: Subtropical and temperate rainforests or woodlands; isolation source: soil samples (1 kg each in a 20% v/v slurry with milli Q water) were... ...
CCCCTCGTGGCAAGCCTGCTCGACCGTGCGGGAGCGCACCACGCGCGGCCGGGCATCTACCACACGGGCACCACGGGCAAGCCGCGCATCCAGTCGGCACTGGCCCGCTCCGCCGTGACGGTGGAGCTCAACCACCGCACGATGGTGCGGCTGGGCTTGTATGCGGCGTCAAAGCACAACTCGGGCTTGATGGGACTGGTGACCGCGTCCGGGGCGCTCTGAGCCGCCGACAGCGCCGAAACTCCCGTTGAGCACGCACCCACGGCGCCAGAAAAACGCCAGGCGACGCGCTACGGCTTGTGTTTGGGCGCAGGGACCGCCTTGGACCGGCCCAGGCGCGATTCCTTGCCTTCGATCAGGCGCCGGATGTTGTCCTTGTGGCGCCAGGCCAGCAGCGCGGACATGATGGCAATGGCCACGGCAATGCTGGCTTCGGCATACCATGCCACGCCGCTGACCAGCAGGTAATACACCGGCGCAAACACCGCCGCCACCAGCGAGGCCAGCGACGAATAGCGAAAGAAAAATGCCACGATGAGCCAGGTGGCCGCCGTGGCCAACCCCAGCCAGCCGCTGATGCCCAGCAGCACGCCCAAAGCGGTGGCCACGCCCTTGCCGCCCTCAAAGCGAAAGAACACGGGCCACAGATGCCCCAGAAAAGCCGCCAGCCCCACCAGCGCAACCGTGCCGTCTTCCATGCCGTAAGGCTGGCCAAACCAGCGCACCAGCACCACGGGCAGCCATCCCTTCACCGCATCGAGCAGCAGCGTGACGATGGCGGCGGCCTTGCTGCCCGAACGCAGCACATTGGTGGCGCCGGGGTTCTTGCTGCCGTAGGTGCGCGGGTCATTGAGCCCCATCAGGCGCGTCACGATGACGGCAAACGACAGCGAGCCCAGCAAGTAGGCAGCCACAGTGGCCAGGACGGGGTAAACGGCGTTCAAATCAGCTCCTTGGGGTAACTACAACGCGGCGCAGCGCGCCGGGGCGGCCTATTCTGCCAGCGCGCAGTGCACCGGCGTGGCACCCAGCAACTGAACGCACACCTGCGGGTCGATCTGCACCAGAAAACCGCGCCGGCAATGCGCGGCAGCTCCAGCACCGATGCTTCGATGTACACCGGCATGGCCTTGCGCGTGCCAAACGGCGAGGTGCCGCCCACCAGGTAGCCGCTGTGGCGGTTAGCCACCTCGGGCTTGCACGGCTCGACCGATTTGGCGCCGATCTGCCGCGCCAGGTTCTTGGTGGACACCTTGCAGTCGCCGTGCATCAACACAATGAGCGGCCTGGCTTCCTGGTCCTGCATCACCAGGGTCTTGACGACCATGTGCTCAGCAAGCCCCAGGCTGGCCGCGCTGTGCGCGGTGCCGCCATGCTCCACATAGTCATAGGGGTGTTCGGTGAACGCCACCTTGCTACTCTTGAGCATTTGCGTGGCGGGGGTCTCGCTCACATGCACGCCCTTGCCGTCTTTCTTGGCCATGATTACTTCAAAAACAATAGCTAATAGCGCTTTACCAGCAAGCGCTGCAGGCTGATTTCATCTCAAATAGCGGGGTCGCCCACCTGCCAACGAATCTGGTCGATGGCCGCCAGCAACTCGGGCGACAGCGCGGTGCCCCAGGCGGCCAGGTCTTCGTCGAGCTGCGCCAGCGAGGTCACGCCGATGATGGTGCTGGCCACGCGCCAGTTGGTGTAGCAAAAGGCCAGCGCCAGCTGCGTGGGCGTCAGGCCATGCTCGCGCGCGAGCTGGTTGTAGCGGCGCGCGGCGGCCAGCGCCTCGGGGCGGCCCCAGCGTTGCTTGCGCACCGATTCATAGCTGGCAATGCGGGCGCCCTGGGGCGCGCCCGGCCCCTCGATGCCGCTGGCGTCGTACTTGCCCGTGAGCAGGCCAAAGCCCAGCGGCGAATAGGCCAGCAGCGACACGTTCAGGCGGTGGCAGGTTTCGTCGAGCGCGTTGTCGTAGCTGCGGTTGATCAGGCAATAGGGGTTCTGCACCGTGGCCACGCGCGGCAGGCCATGCTGCTGAGCCAGGCGCACGAACTCGTACACGCCGTAGGGCGTTTCGTTGGACAGGCCAATGTGTCGCACCTTGCCGGCCTTGACCAGCCCGGCCAGCGCCTGCAGCTGCTCGTGGATGGGCGTCTGCTCGGTTTCCTTGGCCGGGTCGTAGTATTTGGTGCCAAAGGCCGGCACATGGCGCTCGGGCCAGTGGATTTGGTAGAGGTCGATCACATCGGTCTGCAGGCGCCGCAGGCTGCCCTCGCACGAGGCCACGATGTCGGCGGCCGTCATGCCTTTGCCTTCGCGAATCCAGGGCATGCCGCGCGAAGGCCCGGCCACCTTGCTGGCCAGCACCAGCTTCTGGCGCGCGCCGGGGTGCTTGGCAAACCAGTTGCCGATGATGGTTTCGGTGGCGCCAAAGGTGGGCGCCCGAGCCGGCACGGCATACATCTCGGCCGTGTCGATGAAGTTGACGCCGCGCGCGAGCGAACGGTCGAGAATGGCATGGGAATCGGCCTCGCTCACCTGCTCGCCAAAGGTCATGGTGCCCAGGCAGATGGGGGTGACATGCAGGTCGCTCTGACCGAGCTGGATGGTTTTCATGCAGGCTCCAAAAATGATGTGCCGCAGTGTAAGAGCTGCTTTGGCATGGCCGCTTGCCGGCAACGGATCGCTCAGTCCGCCAGGGGGGCATTCCCTGCCCGCAAAAGCCGGCGCAATCGGCCAGCACCCGGCAGTCTTGTGGTTGACAGCCATCGGCTGCAGCGCCCCCAATAATGCCGCCATGTACACACCACTCCGCCCGCACCGCAGCCACTCCATCCCCCTGCGCACGCTGCGCTACCACCTGCATCTGTGGGGCGAGGCCCGGCCCGGCAGCACCCCGCTGGTGCTGGTGCATGGCTGGATGGATGTGGGCGCGTCCTACCAGTTCGTCGTGGATGCGTTCTCCGAGGCCTTTGCGGCGGGGCGCCAGATCATTGCGCCCGACTGGCGCGGCTTTGGCCAAAGCCGCCTGCCCTCGCCCTGCGATCACTATGTGTTTGCCGACTACCTGGCCGACCTCGACCAGCTGCTGGACCAGATGGTGGGCGAGCAGCCCGTCGATCTGGTGGGGCACAGCATGGGCGGCAACGTGGCCATGCTGTATGCGGGCGTGCGGCCAGCGCGCATTCGGCGCCTGGTCAACCTCGAAGGCTTCGGCCTGCCCGCCACCCGGCCCAGCCAGGCGCCGGCGCGCTATGCGCAGTGGCTGGACGAGATGAAGCAGCTGCCGCAGGGCGGGATGGCGCTCAAGGCCTATGACAGCGCGGCCAGCGTGGCCCAGCGCCTCATGAAGACCAACCCGCGCCTGTCGCAGGACAAGGCCGACTGGCTGGCCCGGCACTGGGCCGCGCCCAAGGCCGGCGGGCAGTGGGAAATCCTGGGCGACCCGGCGCACAAGGTCACCAGCGCGCAGTTGTTTCGCCTGGACGAAGTGCTGGCGCTTTACGAAGCCATCAGCGCGCCCACGCTGGCCGTAGAGGCTGGCGACGACAGCCTGGGCCGATGGTCGAAGGGCCAATACAGCCTGGACGAATACCACCAGCGCCTGACCCATGTACGCAACTGCCGCATTGCGGTGGTGCCCGACGCCGGCCACATGCTGCACCACGACCAGCCCGAAGCCGTGGCGGCACTGATCGAGCAGTTTGTGGGTGATATATAAAGAAAATGGCTCTAGCGCTTATGTACCAAGCGCAAGCAGCTATCTTTTTTGATATTTTTTGGGCGATATCCCGGTGATCGCCGTGGCCGCCCGGCTGGCCGCAGGGCCTTGGGCACCGGGGATCTGCTCCCATGAGAAAATCACGGGTTATTCCACAAGACACCCAGGACAAGACCATGGACGCAGAACGTATCAACCTCATCGGCAACACCCTCTCCGACCTGTCCGTGCGCACGCAAGAGTTACGGAGGTATCTTTGACTTCGATGCCAAATTCGAACGCCTGCGCACGGTAAACGCCTCGCTGGAAGACCCTGCGGTCTGGAACGATCCCAAGAAAGCCCAGGAGCTGGGCAAAGAGAAAAAATCGCTCGACGGCGTGGTGCTCACGCTCGACAAGCTCACGCGTGAGCTGGCCGACAACGCCGAGCTGTTCGAGATGAGCAAGGAAGAAGGCGACGAGGCCGGCCTGCTCACCATCGAAGCCGAAACCGCCAAGCTCAAGCCCGAGATCGAACAGCTCGAATTCCGGCGCATGTTCAGCAACGAGGCCGATCCGCTCAACTGCTTTGTCGACATCCAGGCCGGCGCCGGTGGCACCGAGGCCTGCGACTGGGCCAGCATGCTGCTGCGCCAGTACCTCAAGTACGCCGAACGCAAAGGCTTCAAGACCACGGTCGAAGAAGAAACGCCGGGCGACGTCGCCGGGCTCAAGAGCGCCACGATCAAGATCGAAGGCGAATACGCCTATGGTCTGCTGCGCACCGAAACCGGCGTGCACCGCCTGGTGCGCAAGAGCCCGTTCGATAGCTCGGGCGGGCGCCACACCAGCTTTGCCAGCCTGTTCGTCTACCCCGAGATCGATGACTCGATCCAGATCGACATCAACCCGGCCGATGTGCGCACCGACACCTACCGCGCATCGGGCGCGGGTGGCCAGCACATCAACAAGACCGACTCGGCCGTGCGCCTGACGCACATCCCCACGGGCATCGTGGTGCAGTGCCAGGACGGCCGCAGCCAGCACGGCAACCGCGACATCGCCTGGCAGCGGCTGCGTTCGCGCCTGTACGACCATGAAATGCGCAAGCGCCAGGAAGAGCAGCAAAAGCTCGAAGACACCAAGACCGATGTGGGCTGGGGTCACCAGATCCGCAGCTATGTGCTGGACAACAGCCGCATCAAGGACCTGCGCACAGGCGTCGAAATCTCGGCCACCCAGAAGGTGCTGGACGGCGATCTGGACGCATTCATCGAAGCCTCCCTCAAGCAGGGCGTTTAAGGAAAACCCATGTTGCAACTGCGTGACGGACAGGGCCCAGTGCCCGCCATTCACCGCGCCGACTACCAGGCCCCGGCCTGGTGGATCGACACCGTCGACCTGACGTTCGACCTGGACCCCGCCAAGACCCGCGTGCTCAACAAGATGCGCCCCGACGTGGCGGCCCAGCCGCTGCGCCTGGACGGCGAAGAGCTGAACCTGGCGCGCGTCATGGTCAACGGCGGCGGCACCTCGTTCAAGATGGAAGGCAACCAGCTGGTGCTGGAGAACCTGCCCGAAGGCACCGAGCCCTTCGACCTGGAAATCTTCACCACCTGCTGCCCTGCCAAGAACACGCAGCTCATGGGCTTGTACGTGAGCCAGGGCACGTTCTTCACGCAGTGCGAGGCCGAGGGCTTTCGCCGCATCACCTACTTCCTCGATCGCCCGGACGTGATGGCCAGCTACACCGTCACGCTGTGCGCCGACAAGGCGCAATACCCGGTGCTGCTGAGTAACGGCAACCTGGTGGACAGCGGCGCGCTGGAAGACGGCCCCAACGGCGCGCGACATTTCGCCCAATGGGTCGATCCGCACAAGAAGCCCTGCTACCTGTTCGCGCTGGTGGCCGGCAAGCTGGTGGCGCGCGAGCAAAAAATCAAAAGCCGCTCGGGCACCGACCATCTGCTGCAGGTGTATGTGCGCCCCGGCGACCTGGGCAAGACCGAGCACGCCATGAACTCCCTCATGCACAGCGTGGCCTGGGACGAGGCCCGCTTTGGCCTGCCGCTCGATCTGGAACGCTTCATGATCGTCGCCACCGGCGACTTCAACATGGGCGCCATGGAAAACAAGGGCCTGAACATCTTCAACACCAAGTATGTTCTGGCCAGCGAGGCTACCGCCACCGATACCGATTTTTCCAACATCGAAAGCGTGGTGGGCCACGAGTATTTCCACAACTGGACGGGCAACCGCGTGACCTGCCGTGACTGGTTCCAGCTCTCGCTGAAGGAAGGCCTCACGGTCTTTCGCGACCAGGAGTTCAGCCAGGACCTGGCCGGCAGCCCATCGGCCCGCGCCGTCAAGCGCATCGAAGACGTGCGCGTGCTGCGCACCGCGCAGTTCCCCGAAGATGCCGGCCCCATGGCCCACCCCGTGCGGCCCGACAGCTATATCGAAATCAACAACTTCTACACCGTCACCATCTACGAAAAGGGTGCCGAGGTGGTGCGCATGCAGCACAACCTGGTGGGCCGCGACGGCTTCGCCAAGGGCATGAAGCTGTATTTCGAACGGCACGACGGCCACGCCGTGACCTGCGACGATTTCGTGCAGGCCGTTGCCGATGCCAACCCGCTCAGCCCGCTGGCGCAGCACCTGGCGCAATTCAAGCGCTGGTACAGCCAGGCCGGCACGCCCCGCGTGCACGCAGCGGGCCAGTACGACGCGGCGGCCCGCACGTACACGCTCACGCTCACGCAAAGCTGCGCCCCAACGCCCGGCCAGAGCGCCAAGGAACCGTTCGTCATTCCGGTGGAGCTGGGCCTGCTCAGTGCCAGCGGCGCCGCCCTGCCCTTGCAGTTGCAGGGCGAAGACGCTGCGGGCGCGGCATCGCGCACCGTGGTGCTCACCGAGCCCACGCAAACGCTCACCTTCGTGCAGGTGGATGCCGAGCCGGTGCCCTCGCTGCTGCGCAACTTCAGCGCCCCCGTGGTGCTGGACATCGAGTACACCGATGCCCAGTTGCTCACGCTGCTGGCGCGCCTTCAACCGCTGGGAAGCAGGCCAGCGCCTGGCGCTGCGCACCGCTATCAATGCAATAGCTGATAGCGCTTATGCAACAAGCGCTAGCGGCAGTTTTGATCATCAAATTCTTGGCACCGACTTCATCGAAGCCATGCGCAGCGTGCTGCGCAACCCGGCGCTGGACGCGGCCTTCAAGGAACTGGTGCTCACGCTGCCGTCCGAAACCTACATCGCCGAGCAGCTCGATGTGGTGGACCCGCAGCGCATCCATGCCGTGCGCGAAGCCATGCGCGAGCAGCTGGCACTGGCCCTGCAGGCCGACTGGGAACAGGCCTGGGAGCAAAACCAGGACACCGGCGGCTACCGCCCTGACCCGGTGTCGTCGGGCCGCCGCGCGCTCAGCGGGCTGGCGCTGCACATGCTGTGCATCGCCGCCCGTCGCACTGGCGATGTGGTGTGGCACGGCAAGGCCTACCAGCGCTTCAAGGTGGCGGCCAACATGACCGACCGCTTCAACGCCCTCACCGCGCTGGTGGCCAGCGGCAGTGAACTGGCAGCCCCTGCCCTGGCGCGCTTTCATGCGCTGTTCAAGGACGAACCCCTGGTCATCGACAAGTGGTTTGCGCTGCAGGCCGGCGCGCCCGACCGCGGCGGCAATGTGCTGCCCGCCGTGCGCCAGCTCATGCAGCACCCGGACTTCAGCCTGAAGAACCCCAACCGCGCGCGCAGCGTGATCTTCAGCTACTGCAGCGCCAACCCCGGTGCGTTCCACCGCGCCGACGCGGCCGGCTACGTGTTCTGGAGCGACCGCGTGATCGAGCTCGACGCCATCAACCCGCAGGTGGCCGCACGCCTGGCGCGCGCCCTGGACCGCTGGAAAAAGCTGGCCGAACCCTGGCGCAGCGGCGCCCGCGAGGCCATCGCCCGCGTGGCCGCACGCCCCGACCTGAGCAACGACGTGCGCGAGGTCGTCACCCGCGCACTGGCCGATTAAGGAGATATCCATGGCAAACAAAGTCAGCCTGACCCGCTACCTCGTCGAACAACAGCGCGTGGACGGCCTCATCCCCGGCCAGTTGCGCCTGCTGCTCGAAGTGGTGGCACGCGCCTGCAAGAGCATCAGCCACGCCGTCAACAAGGGCGCCCTCGGGGGCGTGCTCGGCAGTGCCGGCAGTGAGAACGTGCAGGGCGAAGTGCAGAAAAAGCTCGACATCATCGCCAACGAGGTGCTGATCGAGGCCAACGAATGGGGCGGCCACCTCGCCGGCATGGCCAGCGAGGAGATGGACGGCATCTACGTGGTGCCCAACCGCTACCCCAAGGGCGAATACCTGCTGTTGTTCGACCCCCTCGACGGCTCCAGCAACATTGACGTCAACGTGAGCATCGGCACCATCTTCAGCGTGCTCAAGATGCCCGAGGATGACCGCGGCGTGGACGAAGGCGATTTCCTGCAAAAGGGCAGCCAGCAGGTGGCCGCCGGCTACTGCGTCTATGGCCCCCAAACCACGCTGGTGCTCACCGTGGGCGACGGCGTGGCCATGTTCACGCTCGACCGCGAGCAGGGCTCGTTCGTGCTGACGCAAGAGAATGTGCGTATTCCCGAGGACACCAAGGAATTCGCCATCAACATGAGCAACATGCGCCACTGGGACGAACCGGTCAAGCGCTACATCGACGAATGCCTGCAGGGCAAGGAAGGCCCGCGCGGCAAGGACTTCAACATGCGCTGGATCGCCAGCATGGTGGCCGACGTGCACCGCATCATGACCCGCGGCGGCATCTTCATGTACCCCTGGGACAAGCGCGAACCCAACAAGCCCGGCAAGCTGCGCCTGATGTACGAGGCCAACCCCATGGGCTGGCTCATCGAGCAGGCCGGCGGCGCCGCAACCAACGGCAAACAACGCATCCTCGACATCCAGCCCACCCAGTTGCACGAACGCGTCAGTGTGATTCTGGGCTCAAAAAATGAGGTCGAACGGGTGACAAGCTACCATTCCACGCTATAATCGCAGGCTTACGCCGGTGTAGCTCAGTCGGTAGAGCAGCTCATTCGTAATGAGAAGGTCGGGTGTTCGATTCATCTCTCCGGCACCAAGTCAGTAAAAATGTAGCGGGGTTTTTATTTTTGCGTTCGATGCAAGACGATTTTTTACGGAAAGTCTCCGAACATCGAGAAAGCCCCCCGACAACATTCACCTGCCAGTGGCCTCATCCCGCGTCTCCCGTTCGGAACTGTCGAAATCTTGCCAGCGCAGGTTACCGCGCAGCCCCCCTCCACGAAAAGGGGCCGCACACGGCGGCCCCAATGTTTACTACCAGTCCAATAGCCAATAACGCTTGACTGGCAGGCGCCAGGTTTCATTTCGGCGTGAAATGCCTTATGCCCCGGGCGCCCTGCCCCTTCACGGGAAGGTGAAGTTGGTGGTAGTGCTGCTTCCGGCGGCGAGTACGGGCAGCACGGCGTCCTTGTCGGCGAAGCCAAGTCGGCTGGCGCGCAGGGTATACCGGGCGGCCGCCTGCGTGTTGGCAGCAAATACCAACGGCGCGGGCGCCGCGGCATAAGCGGCAACGAGCGGTGCATTGACCGGCAGCGAGAAGGCATAGGCACCTGTGACGCTGTCCACATACTGCCCGTCGATTTCCACGGTGTTACCCGCCAGCGACTGCAGGGCGCGCACCAGGGTATCCGCCGGTGCAGTACCGGTTGCGCTGGCGCTGGCCGATGCAGCCAGGGCGATGGGCGATGCAGCACTGGCCACCGGAGTCACGATTTCCGCCACCACAGGCACACCCGTCACCACGGCGGAGGTACGGCCGGAAGCCGCCATGACCAGGGTGTAGTTGCCCGGGGCCACCGGTTGCAGCAGGAACTTGCCGGTGCTGTCAGGTACGGTCGCCTTCACGATGGTGCCGTTGAGTTGCAGCGACACCCGCGTAGCGCCAGCACCCAATGCCGGATCGACATACCCCTGCACACCCGACACATAGCGCGGAATGACCGTCACCACCGGCTTGAGCAGGTACTGGCCCGAACCGCCGGCCCGAACCACCGACTTGCAGGCATCGAAGTCCAGCACGAAATCGGCCATCTTGTTCTCGGCGATATCGATATTGATGTTGGTCTTGACACCCGACTGCTGGCCGCTGGGGGTCTTGAGCGCCACCTCACTCTCCCCGGTGGGCATCACCGAATTGGCCAGCGGTTGGGTGGTGCTGTTGTCAGCCAGCACCAGGCGCATCTGGGTGTACTTGCCCGCAGGCAGGGGAATCTGCCCCAACTCCATCAGGACTCCATTGGTGAGACTGAGAAGGTCCACCCGACGGGCGGGGTTCAGCACGATCTCGGACCAGCCGGCATCCGCGTCATCGGCGCTGCTGCTCTGGTGGACACGAATTTTCGAGACCGTCACGTTAACGGTGTCATAGCCACAGCTAGGCGCATCGGTCAACGCCAGACGCAGCGTGCCGCTGCCGGCGGTGTTGTCACCGCCCCCGCCCCCGCAGGCAGCCAAGCCAGTAAGCAGGACGGCACCCGCAGCGAATTTCAGATTTTGGAGCAATTTCATGTTGGACCTCTCGGGTTGGCGCGCTACCAGAACAGCGCACGTGGATGTGAATTTTTCACATCAAGAGAGTAAATGCCCCAAAACCCCGAACCTGTAGGACAAAGCCTTTAGCGGTGCAACAAACGTGACAACATGCGAACGAATGGTGCGACTGAATTGCCTACATGGTCCGCCCAAGGAGAACAAGCTTCTGCATCGTGATGGTCTGAAGGATTTGCCGCCTTCCTTCCATCGGGGCGGTTGGCGCAGTGGTTGCTGCTGCTGCCCATGATGGCTATTCGCGGCTGGGCTCCTATCTCCGGGATGCACTCAAGGTACTGGCGATTCATCGGAATTTCCCAACCCGGTTTGATGCAACGACCGGTTGAATACGCCGCGGAAGTAGCTCCAGGCGCAAACAACGCCCACCTTTCGGCATTTATTCATCTTGCCCCGCGCCCATCTCCGGAAACAGCACCTCGGTATATCCAAACTGCGCAAAGTCACGCACCCGCATGGGATACAACGTGCCCATCAGATGATCGCATTCGTGCTGCACCACGCGGGCATGAAATCCTTCCACTGTCCGGTTGATCGGATCGCCATAGGGGTCCAACCCCATATAGCGAATGCGCGACCAGCGCGGCACCTTGCCACGCAATCCTGGCACCGACAGGCACCCCTCCCAGTCTTCATCTTCCGCATCGCCCACCGGGTCGATCACCGGATTGACAAGCACCGTGGGCGGCACCAGCGGCTGATCAGGGTAACGGGGATTGGGGTTGGCAGAGCCAAAAATCACGACCTGGAGATCGACACCGATCTGGGGAGCGGCCAAACCCGCACCGTTGACGGAGCGCATGGTTTCGAGCATATCGCGCACCAACCGATGCAGCGCATCGGTATCAAATTCAAGGACCGGCTGAGCGATGCGCAACAAACGCGGATCGCCCATTTTCAAGATGGTGTGAATGGTCATGAGAACGCGCCCCTCAACAGCAGCAGTTCAAGGCGGGCATGGTTGAATAGTGAAGCATAACGCGTGCGCAACGCCATTGCCCCCATGCACAATTGCATTCAATGGCCTCACCCACCAACGATCCTCCAGACACCCAGATGCCCAGGGAGCTACCGCTACCGTTGCGCTGGTTACTGAAGATCTTTGCGGTCCTGTGCCTGATTCTGGGTCTGGTGGGCGTATTTGTGCCCGGGCTGCCAACCACCGTTTTCATCCTCATGGCCGCCTGGGCCGCAGCCCGCTGTTCGCCGGCACTGTATCGATGGCTTTGGCATCATCGCCTGTTTGGCCCCATGCTGCGCAACTGGGCCAATGGTGGCTGCGTGAGCCGCCGAGCCAAGTGGAGTGCCACCTTGATGATGGGACTGAGCAGCATCATTCTGTCGTTCACTCAAGCGCCCCTCTGGGCCGTGGTGCTGGCCAGCATTTGCATGGCCTGCGTACTGGCATGGCTGTGGCGAAGACCTGAGCCTGCTCGGAATTCAGCCTGATGCATGCCATTCACGCCTTCACGCAGAAATGCGCATTTTTATGTATATAATTTAAGTCTTGTTCCTCGATAGCTCAGTCGGTAGAGCGCCGGACTGTTAATCCGTAGGTCCCTGGTTCGAGCCCACAAGAATTTGCAGGCCCCGCATGTGAACGCGGGGCCTTTTACATACCGATCATTCCTCGATAGCTCAGTCGGTAGAGCGCCGGACTGTTAATCCGCAGGTCCCTGGTTCGAGTCCAGGTCGGGGAGCCAAGTAAATCAAGAGTCAGCAGGTTAGCGCCTGCTGACTCTTTTGCTTTCTGGATACGCCGTGTCCGACACGTGTCCGAAATTCTCCGCGGAAACATGCATGTGTCCGGATCGCAACAGACCGGTCTTGCCAAGACGGCATCTAAGACGTCGAGAAGCTCGGTGATACAACTCTATGCGCTAGATTTGTCAGCGAATCCAGCATGACCGAGGCGCCCGCAGCGCCCTACAGTTGCCTACATGCCTCCACCGGGAGATTGCCGTGCAACAGACCTCTGCCCCACCCCCGGAAACACAGGATCAAGTTTCGACCGTGTTTCTGCGCATGCCATCCGTCATACAGATGACGGGCTTGGGTCGATCGACGATATACAGGCTCATCGCCCAACAACAGTTCCCCTGCCCCGTTCGTCTCGGTGTGCGCGCAGTGGCCTGGCGCCGCAGCGAACTGGATCTGTGGAGCCAGTCACGCCCAGCGACATCGCACTGAAACGGACAGGTTCTCCATCGGGACGACTCGGAGAGGATAGTCAGGCATTCGAGTCCTCAAGCTTTTGAAGCTGGATTGCCTGCTCAATGAGTCCGAGCCCCTTCGAGTCGCCGACTTCAGGGTCAAAATGCATTCTTCATAGCCTATCGAGGAGCGCAAGTGCGCCCTCAAGGCCCACAAGAGCGCAGCACCATCCCGGTCGATCGCCAGGACCTCGTGCTCGATATGGTCGATGTGGAGTGCATGAAACACCTTGAACCTACAGGCGTGGAAAACGGAGCCGTGTCCGAGCTGCTGGATCTAGTGGGGTTGTACCAGGGCTTGCCGCTGGACGAGGACTGCAAACGCATGCTTCCTCTGGCATCACTGGTGAAACCTTTGACTCGGTACGCGCGAGAGGACTGAGCAACCCATGTCCAGCATCCAGATCATGGCGATTGATGCCAGCGGAGCCATACGCTTCGTCGGCGAAGTCTTACGAGGGGCTACGTGCGGATGTTTCTGCCCCATGTGCAAGAGCCCGCTGGTGGCCAAACAGGGAGACACCAACGAGTGGCACTTCTCACACGAGGCCTCACAGGAGCGCCCCGAGTGCGAAGCCGGTGCGGAGAACCTCGCCAGAAGCCTGGGCATCGAATTTGCACGCGAGTTGGCCGAGCGTGGGGCGCTCGTGTTGCCCGAATACAGGACCTCGGCAGGCGTTATCTCGGCGTGGCTGGACCGCTCACAGGCCGTAGAGTGGAACGCTCAGATTTCAGGCCCTCTCGCATGGAGAGAGCATCCCCCGAAGTCCAAGGTGGTGGCCACCGGTGCGCTGGACACGGGTGCTGCCTTTGCGCTGTTCGTCCAGGTGGACGACGCGGGCGTCCCTCAGGTCGACGACCAGCCTGAGCACTGCGCGTACGGCTCACTGGTGGTCTCAGCCGCATGGCCATCAGGCACCCGCACGCGCGAGGACGCCATGGCCATTCTCAAGCAGACGGTGAGCTTTCGCTGGAGGTATCACCTCGACACGCTGGGTCTCCGGGCCGCCGCACAAGCCGCCATAGAGGCCGAAGTGAGTGCCGTGCGACAGCGCACCGAGGCATTGCAGCGCGAGCGCGCCAACGCAGCGGGGAGACGATGGGCTGAAATCGGCAAACGTCTGGAGCGACCTTACGATGTCCCCCCTGTACTGCGTGATGTAGGCCAACAGGCATCCCCAGAGCCGAAACCCACTGCAAGCACCCTGCCCAGTGGAACCCGTTTTCCCGCCTATCCAGGCCACGCGCTGGGATGCAACTTCCAGTTCTTCCGGCTGGGGGCAGATGAGGCGTGGGTGTTCTATCCGATGGATGTCGCCTTCATCAACGAGCACGTGAAGATGGCCAACGTCGCACAGCCGCTGCCAACCAAGCTCTGGGCGATTGCGCCAGTGGGCGGCCCACGCGAAGGGTGGGATGAGTGCTTTCCGCCCAGCGTGGGCTCTGCCGATGCCGAACTCGGCATCTACTGGGTGCGTGACCACATCACGGCGGTGACCTTCCTCAGCCCCCGCTCCAAAGGGACCCACACGGCCAACGATCCAGCGGAGTTTTCGAACAGATAGCACAGGAAACCTGGGGTCAAACCGAAACAGCAAGCTTCAGAACCACCCCGATCACGAACAGCGAGGCAGCGATACGACCCCAGCGCCAGGTGGTGAACCAGTAGCGGTGATTGACCCACACCGCGCGATGGATTCGCTCTGCTGAGGCCAGGAGCGCAATCGCAACGACCATGGGGCCGACGATCCCGACGGGTGCATCGATCTGGCCCAGCAGGAATACCCAGAACAGCGGCCAGACCACTGCATCGATGGCCGCGAGCCATCGTCGACCGGTCCAGTGCGGTGCATTTGCCCGGGGTTCACGCGCAACGAGCAGCCACATACCAACCTCCAGTCACTTCATGCTTCACAGATCCAATCCACTGTTCTTCTCGTCCTTTTGGACCACGGGACAGTCCTGAATTGAAAGGCAACCGACAAATGCTCAAAGATTGCCAGATCGCACCCGGTGATTGAATCCACACGGCAAACAACCGTAAAAGATGTTTCATCGATCGCGGCCTCAGGGCCTGCCCAGTGATCCAAAAAAGTCGTGTCGTCTGCGCCCCAAGGAACACTGCCCCAATTTCCGAGGGAGCTGGATTGGGAATCCGTCCCCCGGTCATCGAGTCTGCTCAGGTTTGCACCCTGCCCCGCATTCGTCGGTCGCCGTGCGAAACCCAAAGCGCTGCGTCTAGGCGCGAACGCCTGGGCACCGTGGAATAAATGGAAGGGGCCCACCAGAGTGAAACGGCGGTGGGAAGGCGGCCGTTTATGCCGCGAAAGGCCTTGGCGAATGCGCCAGCAGCGCTATGGTTCGCAAGTCGGCGAGCGGCGAATTTTGAGGAGCGGCACCTTGTGGAGACTATCCGAAGGACCATCCACAAATCGGAAACGCAACTCCATGAGTCTCGGTTCGTGAAACGCCGCGTGCCATAAATTCGTTCCAAGAAGCTCAGACGGACGGAAACGACTGGAAACCATTGAGACGCGCACGATACCCGCGCCATCTAGACAGGATTTCGCAGCTCCCAGCTAAATGGATGCAGACAGCGATCTGCCTTCGCTGGCACTGCCGGAGCCGCCCCATATGCTGGATCGTGATCAGTTGGAAACGTTTGCCACTGTGGTCGAGCAGCAAAGCTTTGATCGCGCGGCCAGCGTGCTCAGCATCACGAGGGGCGCTGTCTCCCAGCGAATCAAGGCGCTGGAAGAATCTTTGTCCACGGTGCTGGTCAAGCGCGAACGGCCGGTGGCGGCTACGCATGCCGGTGAAGTGCTGCTGCGCCATGTGAAGGCGCTGCGCATCCTTGAAGGATCGGCACTCCAAGAACTTGCGCCAACCGCTAAACCACACGCACCCGTCTCCCTGGCCATTGCGGTGAATGCCGATTCCCTGGCCACCTGGTTTCCTGAAGTGCTCAAGGATTTGCTGATGGGGCAGCTGGTGGCCCTGGAGGTGATCGCAGACGATCAGGACCACACCTCCGCCCTGCTGGCTCGTGGCGATGTGATCGGGTGCATATCGACATCTGCCAAACCCGCCGATGGGTTCTTGGCCGAATGCCTGGGCGCCATGGAATACCGCTGCTATGCGACGCCAGCCTTTGCCTCCACGCACTTTCCGAGCGGACTCACGGTCCAAGCAGTGCTCTCAACACCGGCTGTGTTGTTCAACCGCAAGGACTCGCTGCACGACGATTTCCTGAAAAGGCATTTCGGGTTTGCCGTTGAGCGGTACGCCAGACACTACCTCCCCTCGCCCGTCGCCTTGCTAGAAGGGGTTGCCATGGGCGCTGGCTATGGCCTGATTCCCAGCTGGCAGGCGGCTCCCTTGGTGGAAGCTGGACAGCTCGTGGACGTCTGCCCGACTGAACGAGAGATGGTGGACCTGTTTTGGCACCACTGGGACCTCGAACCACCAATGGCCAGCGACATCACTGCCCTGATCGTCAAAGTGGCCAGAAATAGCCTGGAGCCTTCGGTCGGATTCGAGCCATCAACGGCGCAGACTGGACCATCGCCGAGCCCACCTTCCGGCCACAAAGCGGAGCCACAGGGCGGTGCCAGCGGACAAGAAGCATCCGAGCAGCAGTGACACCACGTCGGTGTCTTCACCATACCGTCCCAACCAGCCCGCCAGATGCACGGCGACTGAACCTGCGAAGCCAACCGCCACGATCCACTTCGCGTGCTGCGGCGGCACGACGATGCCCGAGACCATGGTGGCAAAGCAAACGCCGATGCTGGCGATGTAGACCACGTTGACCGACACCATGGTGTCCACAATGCCCTGGTCAAGTGAGGCCAGCAACGCGCTCAAACCCAAGGCAATGAGCGCAAACATCGGGTGACCCGCCGAACGACTGCCAGAAGCGGCGCACGCCAACGCTTCCGTCATGGCGCGCAAGATCGCCGCGCCTGCACCCAACGCTGCCACGGACAGGGCGATGAGCATCAACTTGTCAGCGCCCTGCCCCACCGATCCAGCGACCTGACCCAGCACCCAGGGAACCACCTGCTTGGTGTCCGTCAAGTCGCCCAACATGCCACCGCTCTGCATGGCGACCACCACGGCCGACGGCAGAAAGGCGATCACAAAGAGCAGCAGCCCAGCCAGAACGCAGCCACCCACGGCGGCCAAAGGTGAGCGCGCGGCCAACACAAATTGCTGGTAATCGGCACCGGTACACACCAACAATCCGACGGCCAATGAAATGGCCACCAAGCGGGATGCACTGAACGTGGACAGGTCTTCGGTAAAAGCAGGGATCGCCTGCAGGTAGACGCCCATGCCTTTGGCAACGACCAGCGCGTAGACCAGAACAGCGGCGCTCGCAAGAAGACACATGGCGAACAAGGCCGATGCGAACCGCAGATCCAATCGCGATGCGCCGTAGATCAACAGCAAGATCACCAAGTAGCTGTTTGTCTGTTCAAGGCCCAACAACTCCAGCACCGCGACACCACCCTGAATCTGGGCGGCCAGCACTCCCGACATCCAGATCAATGACAGAAACGCCACAACGCCTTGAAGCTGCTTGCCATAGGCACGGCCAAACAGATCCCAGACCGGAAGTCCAGTTGCCCAGAGCTGCCGTGCGAACGCAGCCAACACCAGCATGCCAAAGCCGGTGGCTACCCCATAGATGCTGCCTGCCATGCCGTGGGAAAGTGCCAGTTCGCCCGAACCGAAAAGGAAACCAATCCCGTAGCTGGCCGAAACCAGAAGTGCAGCAACCTGCAAGCTACCCAGCGCCCTGTTCATGGAACCCGCCCTTGCGTCTGCCAGGCGCCAGTCACTGGATCGGCGCCGGTGAAGTAGGCACAGCAGACCTTGCCGCGATCCCGAAAGACATCTTGCCCTTTGAGTAACCGGTGCGCCTCGGGCAGTCGGTAGTAAGGCACTGCCGGCAGAAGGTGATGGGTGAGGTGGTAGCCGTTGTTGCGCGGGTGGATAAACCAGCGCCAGACACCGTGGCAAGCCATGTCACGCGTAAAGGTGAACACGCCGCCCGGCTGAAGGCCGAAGTGATCGCACATCTCGCGGAAGGTGGTGATCAGATGGAATGCCGTCGCCCTGGCCAGCAGCCATAGCACCAGAAAGGTGACCGTGAAGTCGGGGCCGGCCACAACCCACATCAACGCTACCGCCCCAAGCCACCACCCAACGATGTAGAGCTGACTGGCCGTGCGAACCTGGCGCGACAACAGGTGTCCACCCATCGACGACAGCCATGCATTTAGGGAAAAGACTTGGTCCAGGTAGTTCGAGAACCAGGTCGTCGGCCGACTGCGAGCGAAAAACAGGAGATCGGGGTCACCCCCATCGGTTCCCAGTTCCATGTGGTGTTTGAAGTGCTTTTCGCGGTAGCGGGTCAGGCTGGCGAACAGCAAAGGCGCGATGAACAGGCGCGCCACCAGGTCATTTCGCCGTCGGTCCCGCCACAGATTCCGATGACCCGCGTCGTGGAGGATGTTGCCGAGCGCGCGTTGGCGGTTGGCGATCAGCACAACAGCCAGTGGCGCGAACAGCTCGCTCCACCAAACGACCAGCGCCACCAAGCTGAGGACGATGAGCCAGTCGAAGGCAATGTCCAGCACGGCGCGCCAAGGCGCCACCCGAAACAGTTCACAGTGCGGGTCACCCTGTTGGCGCAGCTCTGATCGAAGCGCGGCCATGTCCGAAAGGACATTCGAAGTCGTTGTCATGGTGGACACTCCTTCTTCACGGCGTGCGGCTGCGGACGGCCTCGCAACGCACGGTAACGTATGTCGGAGCACAAGGCCCAGGCCGCGCCAAAAGGTATCAGGAGATCCCAACTGCGCGCGGTGGTTTAGGAACTTTGGCCGTGCGTCAATTCAGCTAAACCAGTCCCTTCTGCGGTGCACTTGCGCACTTGTCCACACGCCGGGTCAACGCCAGCCGCCCATAATCAACGCCGAAAGCCAACACCATTTCCCTGCGCAGGAGGACATCGGAGTGAGCGGAGAAAAAGACCACGTTCGGCTGCAGCAAATGATGGCCCCTGACCTTCGGCCAGAAACCTACGTCTACTGCACCTTCCAAGACCATCGCCTCCCTGCTGACCTCTCCCCCATCTGCACGTTCAGGGAGACCGAAGGATTGACGGCCATCGTTGAGCGCGCTCAAGCCATTCAGGCCAAGGTGCCCTACATCTTTGAGGCCAAACTCATCACGCTCACCGTGCACTCCTCACTGGAAGCCATCGGCTTTCTGGCCATGATCTCCTCGGCCCTGGCCAAAGCAGGCATCCCTTGCAATGCGGTCGCCGCCTTCCACCACGATCACCTGTTCATTCCGGTTGAGCGAGCCGACGACGCGTTCTCTTTGCTGAACGCTTTGAGCCACAGCAGCGCACCGGCAGCGATTTGACGCGCTTCGTACGCAGGGTCTTCTTCGTTTAGCGCGACTGAACCCGCTGCAGATTTGGGCGCCCTGCCCTGATTTCCTTTGACATCGCGCGACGCGCTTGTCTACCCTACCATCTATCCAGTCTCTTGAGACTTGGTGCTTGGGTCACGCGGTGTCAGCACTGCGTGGCCTGTCGGTCAACCAGACCTGCAGGAGTGGGGATGAACAACCTTCAACTTCCCGAGGTGACGCCGTCAGCATCTGCGGTCGTGACACGCCCATCGGTCAAACGCCGTATCGATCCTATCGACGCACCCGCCCGCCCACTGGGCTCCAAACGTTTGGCGCTGATCGCAAAGCGCACCAACGCTGCCGCATCAATGTCAGACCGCCATTTGGAACGCATCGCTGAGGGCGATACCTTGCTGGCAAACCACGACGGCACCGTGACCTTCCTCCTGCGCGCCACCCGCTACGGTCTGCTGATGGAGCGCACCCAACGCCAAGCTTCGGGCATGCGGCTGGTACAGACGATGGTCTTTCATGACGTGAAGAGCTTCGACCGCTGGTGTGCGGTCGAGCCGTTGCGTTTTGATGATGGCCTGCTGTTCAGCAAACTGGGACGACAGGGTCATGCTGCATTTGCAATCCACCCCTGACCGCATTGAGCCTGCTTCAGGCAGACCTGCGATAGGGGACAACGCGCGCGTTTTTCATATCCTCCCATTGATCACAGATGCGAGGTCCCCGGGCGAAGTGATCTCATTGTTTCGCGAGGCCGTTATGGGTCTGGGAGCTGATGCAGGCTACTTCCTGAGTTGCCTTCGAGACGATGCAACCCGAACCTCATTTCGATCGTTTTGGGCCTGCGATCCAGCATGGCCGGCTGAGTACGCTTCTCAACGATGGTTCGAACATGATCCCTGGTTGCGCTATGCATCGTGCGACGCGGAGCCCACCCGTGCCAGCTACCTCAACTGCTCATCCCCCGAAGAAAGCGCCTTCATCCGCGCAGCTGCCAAGCATGGCTTCGCATCTGCTCTGATCGCACCTGCACCCAGCTCAGTTGGCCTATCAAGGGTAGGGGTCCTGTGCCTGGGATCAGCTGACCCCGAAAGGTTCGAGGGCGAAAGCTACCCGAGGGCCAGGGTACTGGCGCGCGCGCTTGCCATGGAGCTGCATCACTCGATTGCAATATCCATGCGTGAGGAACTGCTCCGGGGCACGAGCCTCACAGAAGCCGACCTGCACCTCTTGCGCTGTGAGGCCGCAGGACACAGCAGCAAAGTGATCGGTGCAGCCATGAATCTTGAGGCCAAAACCATCGACAGCCGATTTCAGCGCGTCAACGCAAAGCTGAACGCGCCGGACAGACGCACAGCTGTGCGCATTGCCCGTCTTTACGGCCTGCTTTAGCAGGCCGTTGAAAAATTCTCCGCCGGTGCCCGAGTCGGCCGCTACGATCTGAAGCCATCCCAGAACGACCCAGCCGAGGAAGATGAGAGGCAACCAAGACTTCCAGAGTGCGATGCTCAGCTACATCAGCCTTGAAGAGAGAGTGCCGCAGGCCCACCCGCTGCGCAAGTTGCGCGCCGTGGTCGATGCGCTGCTGGCGACGATGAGCAACGACTTCGAGGCGGTGTATGCCCGCCGTGGGCGCCCCTCGGTACCGCCGGAGATGCTGCTCAAGGCACTGCTGCTGCAGATCCTGTTCTCCATCCGAAGCGAGCGGCAACTGGTCGAGGCCATCAACTACAGCCATCCTTCAATCTCGCCCACTCCCTACCCTCAACCCCTCCGCCGCAAATGGCACCAGGAACTGTTCACTATGCTCAGCCGTCGCCGTCAGCCACGCTTCATAGGCCGCCTCCGGCAGCACCACTACCATGCGTTTCTCATCGGTCGGCTTGTGGAACTGGTTCATCAGTTGGTGGGTATCTGCGTTGATCGTCCGCATTGTGTAGCTGTGCACCCATTCCCCCTGGGGAGACTTCCAGGCAGACCACAAACCCGCAATCCCCATGGGCCGACCGTCTTCTCGTTCGATGCGCGTGGGAATGGCCTTGCCGCTGCGCCAGTCCGGTTCGTAGATGGCTTGGGCCGGGATGATGCAGTGCTGCGCCCTCTTCCAAGCTTCCCGAAAACTCGGTTTGGTGGCCACCGTCTCGCTGCGGGCGTTGTAGGTACTGCGGCAGATCTTCAGGTCGGTCGCCCAGTGGGGTACCAGGCCAAACAGGCCGGGTAACGCTTCCCGATCTGGTGCTGCGTCATCGCCCGAGTCCTTCTCCCGGGGGCGGCGGATCAGCAGGCCGGGGTATCCCGGCCAGAGATCGGTTTTGCCCAAGTCGGCCGGTGGCTCCACCTGGAACACCTTTCGCAAGACCTGTGCGTCCCGCACGCCTTCGTAGTGACTGCACATGGTTCAATCCTATGCGCGGATTCGCGCCGGTTTTCTGTGAAGCATTCCCAAGGGATGGGCTTGGCTTCTATACTGTTGTTATGTAAGGGGTATCCACTTAGCTCCAGCAGATGCAGAATAACTGGATGGATATCCATACTTTAGCGCCAACGCCCGGAAAAGACTATCCGCAGACTTGGAACGAGTTTCTTGACTGGTTTGCCACCGAAGAGGCGTGCCTTGCCTATCTGGAGCGGCTGCGGTGGTCCCAAGGTTTTGTCTGCCCGCGCTGCGGCTGCGTAGGCGATGCCTATCGTGCGACGCGTACCCGGCTGATGTGCCCGAGTTGCCAACACCAGAGTTCGGTGACCGCCGGCACCATCTTCGAGAAGACCCGAACGCCACTGCGCGTTTGGCTGGCTGCGGCTTGGTACCTGACCAATCAGAAGCAAGGCGTGAGCGCGTTGGGTCTACAGCGCGTGCTGGGACTGGGCAGCTATCAGACCGCTTGGACCATGCTGCATCGGCTTCGTCGTGCCATGGTTCGACCGGGTCGCGAACAGCTCAAAGGGTTGGTCGAAGTTGACGAGACCTATCTGGCCATCACAGACAGGCGAAACCCCATCTCACCCAAAGGGCGCAAGAGCAGCACGAGCAAGGTGCTGGTGGTCATGGCCGTGGAGATGCTGGACCCCAAAGGATTCGGCCGCATCCGCCTGCGCCGCATTGCCAATGACTCCGCTGCTTGTGTGATTCCGTTCGTGGAGGAGGTTATCGAGCCTGGCGCACAGGTGCGTACCGACGGCTCGGCTGCCTACCTGACATTGAAAGACCTGGGCTTCGTCCATCAGCGCACGGTCATGTTGGGCTCCAACGTTCCGGCTCATGTCTCGATGGCTGGCGTGCATCGGGTGGCGGCTCTGGTGCAGCGCTGGATTCTGGGCACACACCATGGCTCGGTGCAGCCCGAACACCTGGATGCCTACCTGGATGAGTTCGTGTTCCGCTTCAATCGCCGCACATCCAACTCACGCGGCATGTTGTTCTATCGGTTGCTGCAACAAGCGGTCGTGACAGCACCGGTGACGTACCGGGACGTGGTGAAAAAGGCTTGACTGTTTGCCTGACTGGCATACCATTCAATACTGGTTATCCATCCAGCATTTACGATGACTGGAGCTAAGTGGATACCCCTTTGTTATGTCCAGTATTGTAGAAGATCACCTGTTATCAGCCCAGTTCCCTGGTGCAGCGTCAGGAAGCTGCAGCCCACCGAGGCCCTTGGTCGAATGCGCCCTTCCCGCCTTCCAACTTGAATCCCGGATTCGAGCGGGTTTTCCGTCGCCGGCGGAGGATTTCCAGGCCAAACGCATCGACGTGCTCGAACACCTGATCAAACATCCACAGGCCACCTACAGCATGACGGTGCGGGGTGAGTCCATGCGTGAGGCGGGCATCTTCGATGGGGATGTGCTGCTGGTGGACCGGGCAATCAAGCCCAGCCACGGCCAGATTGTGGTGGCGGTGGTCGATGGGGACTTCACCTGCAAGCAGCTCTGGCAACGCGGGGGGCGGCTCAAGCTAAAGGCTGCCAACCCAACCTTCGCCGACATCGTGCCCACCGAAGGCCAGACGGTCGAGGTCTGGGGCGTGGTGATCGCGGCGATCAAGCAGTTCAAGCGCTGACGCAGGCGAATCTGGTTGAGCGTGTTTCATGGCTTTTCCGCTGTATGCCCTGGTCGATGGCAACAATTTCTACGTCTCTTGCGAGCGTGTGTTCCGCCCCAGCCTGAACGCCAAACCGGTGGTGGTGCTTTCCAACGACGGTTGTGCGATTGCCCGTTCCAACGAGGCCAAGGCCTTGGGCATTGCCATGGGCGCACCCTGGTTCAAGATCCGGCACATGGCCGAATCCAACGGCTTGGTGGCCCTGTCGGCGAACTTCCCCCTGTATGGCGATCTGAGCGACCGGATGATGAGCCTGGTGGCCGGGCTCGGGCACCGGCAGGAGATCTATTCCATCGACGAGTCGTTTGTGGATCTCTCGGGCATCCGGGGTGACCTGGTCAAACGCAGTCGGGTGATCCGCGAAAGGGTGTTGCAGTGGGTGGGCATCCCCTGCTGTATCGGCATCGGGCAGACCAAGACCCTGGCCAAGCTGGCCAACCACATCGCCAAGACGGCCGAACGCAAACCCGGCAGCTACCCCGTCGAACTGGCTCAAATCTGCAACCTGGCTGCACTGGAACCAACAGCACGGGATGCGGTGCTGGCGGCCACGCCGGTCGAGGAAGTCTGGGGCGTGGGCCGTCGCATTGCGGCGCAGCTCAAAGAGGGTGGCATCCACACGGTGCTCGATCTCGCCCGCATGGACCTGGCCACGGTACGCCAGCGCTGGTCGGTGGTGCTGGAGCGCACGGTGCGTGAGTTGCAGGGGCAGTCCTGTGTGGTTCTGCAAGACACGGCACCAGACAAACAGGAAATCGCCTGCACCCGGTCGTTTGGTCGCCCGGTGACCGCACTGGAAGACCTCAGTGAAGCCGTCAGTGAGTTCGCCAGCCGGGCGGCCGAGAAGTTGCGGCGCCAAGAAGGGCTCGCCAACCAGGTGCTGACCTTTGTGCGGACCAGTCCGTTCCGGCCCGATCCTCAGTACAGCCGGTCCATCGTGGTGCCGACGTCCCCACCGCCGACAGTTCGCTGATCGCCGATGCGGCCCTGAACGGCCTGCGCTGCATTTACAAGCCTGACTTCCTGTACGCCAAGGCTGGGGTGATGCAGATGGAGCTTCAACCGGCTTCGGTGCACCAGGGTGAACTGCTGCTTGACGAGGAGCCTGGTGAGAGACGGGACAAAGGCCGGTTGATGGGCGCCCTGGATGGGCTCAACCGGCGCTATGGCCGGGGCACGGTGCTGCTGGGCAGTACCGGTCTGGAGGGAGATCGCAGGCGCTGGTCGATGAAACAGGAGCGGCGTACGCCGCAGTACACAACGCGATGGGAAGACATGCCCGTGGTGCGGACGTGAAGTACTCCCAATGAGGGGCACTGCTGTGCATCAGGCCGAATTTGTCGTAGGCGTTTCAAGCGACCTGAATCGATAATGGTTCCGAGTCGGCCTGAACAGTCGGCCCTCCTCCCTGAAAAGTCGTGTGACAGCGACTTTGCATTTGCCCGGCCTTCGCGCCGGGTTTCTTTTTTCGGCGTGCCCAGCAGACACCGACTGCGCATGGTGCGAATGTGCTGGAAAACAGCCCAAATCCAGCAGCAGCACAGGGGGTTTCAAGTCCTACATTGACCTCACGGTGTTCAGAGAAACGGCAAGCACTGCCACCTCACGAACAACGTCGAACCGAGGACTTGACCATGAACCATGCACCTCTCGCCAACACCCTGTGCTGGCATTCCACGAAAGCGGCAACCTTGCAGAGAAGCCTGGCGGCAACGCTGGCGAGCGCCGCCGCCAGCTTGTTGCTCACCTTGGGGCTCCTCGCACCATCGGCGGCGCGCGCCGTCGATGGCTGCCTGGTTTTACTGTGCTTTGCGGCACCGAGCTGGAAGTCGGTCCCTCAGTGTGTGCCACCGATCCGAAAGGTGCTTCGGGATCTGGCTCGGGGCAAGGCCTTTCCTACGTGCGGTATGTCTGGCGCAGGTAACTCGGCTCGGCATGTGTGGGCTCGGGCGCCGGGCAACTGCCCACCCCAGTACACCCGGGTGCATGAGTCCGAGAGCGGACCGATCTACACCTGCGACTACACCGGGGCGATCACGGTCACGATCGACGGCAAGCAGTTCACACGCACCTGGTGGGATATGGGTGGCGACACCGTGACGGACTTCAGCCCGGTCGCGAAGTCCCAGCTGGGCACTTGGGACACCCAGTACGACAACGACCACGCCACCTGGCTTCGCTCCCGTCCGTGAGGGCTGCGCCATGGAAGCATCCACCTTCGCGGCACTGGCCTTGGCCTGCGCGCCACAGGTCCACCTGACCACAGCACACGCGCTCGTCGCCGTCGAAAGCGCCTTCAACCCCTGGGCCATTGGCGTCGTAGGCGGTTCGCTGCAACGCCAACCCCGCCACCGCACCGAGGCATTGGCCACCGCGCTGGCTCTGCAGGCCGCTGGCCGCAACTTCAGCGTGGGCCTCGGCCAGATCAACATGGGCAACTTCCAGCGCCTGGGCCTGTCGCTGGAATCGGCCTTCGAACCTTGCTCCAACCTGGCCGCCATGCAGACGGTGTTGAGCGAGTGTTTCGAGCGGGCGCGACGCAAGTCACCCAGCAGATCGGGCGACCAGGTAGCCCTGCGCGCTGCGCTCTCCTGCTACTACAGCGGCAACTTCACCACCGGCTTTCGCCATGGCTACGTGGGCAAGGTGGTCGCCGCAGCCCGCAACCCTCTCCCCATCAGTCAACACACCCCCATTAAGGAGCCGTCATGACCCGCATTCGTCTCTTCGTACCACAGCGCCACCTCGCAACCGCCCTGCTGATGTTGGCTGCAGCCTCAAAGAGCTGGGCACAGGGCTTCGACAAGATCAACACCACGGTCACCAACGTCAACACCATCCTGGTGACGATATCGATTGCGGTGGTGACCATCGCGATCATCTGGGCGGGCTTCAAGATGATCTTCCAAGGCGCTCGCCTGGCCGATGTGGCCAATGTGCTGATTGGTGGCACGCTGGTGGGTGGAGCTGCGGCCTTCGCCAGCTACATCGTCAGCTGAAGGCTGAAGGTGCAGACCATGCAGGCCGAAGCCATCTACAAGGGCGCCACGCGCCCGGCCATGAAGCTGGGCATTCCGCTGGTGCCGCTGGTGATCCTGTTTGGCACCGGCATGTTGCTGATCATGTGGGGCGGCATCCTGGTGAGCTGGTGGCTTGCGCTGGGTGTGGTCCTTTCCATTGCACCGGTGTTGCTCTGGATGCGCTGGTTGACAGCCCGTGATGACCAGCGGTTCCGGCAGATCTTTGTGGTCCTCAAGCTGAAGCTGCACGACCGCAACCGGCGGTTCTGGCGCGCGCGCAGCTACTCGCCTACGCTCTACCGGGGAGGCTCCGATGTTTGGCATGTTTGACCGATCTGTCGGCGCGGGCCCTCGTCGCTCTGGGCGCCCTGCTACAGGTCAGCCACAACCGCGCCATTGGGCACAGGCGCTGAAGGAGAACCCGCTCACGCGGTTTGTGCCTTTCTCCTCACTGGTCAGCGAAAACGACGTCATCACGCGTGGGGGCGACTTCATGCGCGTGTGGCGCCTCGACGGCGTGGCCTTCGAATGCGCTGATGAACACCTGATCGCCGAACGGCATGAGGCCCTGTGCAGCCTGTTGCGCAACCTGGCCGGCGGCCAATGGGCCGTGTGGACTCATCGGCTCCACCGAAAGATCCACGACCAACTGGAAGACCCGCTGCAATCTGGCTTCGCACGGGACCTATCACAGGCCTACCAGGCCAGGCTGGGCAAGCACGCCATGATGAGCAACGAGCTGTACCTGACGCTCGTCTACCGGCCCAATGCCTCACGCCTCAGCCGGGCGCTGCAATCGACCCAGCGTTCAAAGACCGCCATTGCCGCAGCGCATGCCGAAGCCTTGCGCGTGATGGAAGAACGAACGGCTTTCGTGCGCCGGGTGCTGCGCGGCTTTGGCCCTCAACTGCTGGGGGCTCGCATGCAAGGTCCAAGGCGGTACTCCGAACTGGCCGAGTTTCTGGGCTACCTGGTCAACGGCAGCTGGAGGCCAGTGCCCCTTGCGGCAGGGCCGCTGTACCGCACCTTGCCCACCACCCGCCTGTCCTTCGGTGGTGACAAGCTGGAACTTCGACATGGCGAACAGCGCCGTTGCGCGGCCCTGGTGGACATCAAGGAATACGCCGACGCGGTGGAGCCGGGCATCCTGAACTCGCTGCTGTATGAAGACAGCGAATTCATCGAAACTCAGAGCTTCTCGATACTGCCCCGGCGCGAAGCCATGCGTGCGCTGGAGCTGCAACGCGACCAGCTGATCGCCAGCGACGATGTGGTGGCCAGCCAGATCGCCGACATGGACGAAGCGATGAACGAGCTGGGCGACGGTCAGTACTGCATGGGCGAGTACCACTACAGCCTGGTGGTGTTCGGTCAGCCAGGGGAAGACAGCCTGGCCGATGCCGGGCGACGGGCTGCACAGGCGATTGGCGCGGTGGGCGAAGCGTCCAGCCTGCAGATGTCGCCGGTGGATCTGGTGGCCGATGCCGCCTGGTTTGCCCAGATGCCCGGCAACTGGCAGTGGCGCCCGCGCGATGCCAAGCTGTCGTCCCGCGCTTTCGCGGCCCTGGCCAGCGGTCACAACTTTGCCCGGGGCAAGCGCGACGGCAATCCTTGGGGGGAGGCGTTGGCCTTGCTGCGCACCCCATCGGGCCAGCCCTTCTATTTGAACCTGCACAGCAGCCCGGAAGGCGAAGACTCTGCCGACAAGAAGCTGCCCGGCAACACCATCATCATCGGATCCACCGGCGTCGGTAAGACCACGCTGGAGATGTTCCTGCTCACGCTCACCCGCAAGTGGAACCCGGCTCCAAGGCTGGTGCTGTTTGACCTGGACCGGGGTTGCGAGATCGCGATACGGGCCTTGAACGGTCGGTACTTCACCCTTGAAGCGGGCAAGCCCACCCACCTGAACCCGCTGCAGCGCGACCCCACGCCAGCACGCATCCAGTTCTGGGAACAGCTGATCCGGATTTGCATCGCCACGCCCGCCCTGCCTTTGCTGCCGGCCGATGAGCGCGCGATTGCCGACGCCGTCAAGACGGTGGCCACGATGCCAACAGCTCTGCGCCGCTTCTCGACGGTTCGCCAAAACCTGCCGAAGTCGGGTGAAAACAGCCTATACGAGAGGCTCGGGCGCTGGTGTGAAAGTGGCGCCCTGGGCTGGGTGTTCGACCAAGCCAACGACCAGTTGGCGGACCTGGACGCGGCATCGGTGATTGCCTTCGACACCACCGAGTTCCTGGACCTGCCCGAGGTGCGCACGCCGGTCATGCTCTACCTGCTGCAGGTGATGGAAGAGCTGGTCAACGGCGAACGCCTGATCTATGTGATCTCGGAGTTCTGGAAAGCGCTGGGCCACGAGATCTTCAGCGACTTCGCCAAACAGAAGCAGAAGACCATCCGCAAGCAAAACGGCCTGGGCATTTTCGACACCCAGAGCCCGTCCGATGTGCTGCGCCACCCCATCGGGCGAACCATGGTCGAACAAAGCGTGACCAAGATATTCCTGGCCAACCCGGAGGCGATGCGCGAGGAGTATGTCGAAGGCTTTGGGCTCAGCGAGGCCGAATTCAGCATCGTGCGCAGCCTCGGCGCACAAGGCGGGCGCCGATTCCTCGTGAAACAAGGCCACAGCAGCGCCATCTGCGAGCTGGACCTCAGTGGCATGGACGATTTCATCACCGTGCTCTCGGCGACCACCGACAACGTGGCCCTGCTCGACACCGTTCGTGAACGGCACGGTAGCGATCCGTTTCTGTGGCTTCCCGAGCTGCTGCGCGAGGTTCAGGATCGCAAATCCCGTACTTCAAGGAGAACCCCATGAAACCCCACGCTCAATGGTTTGCGCTGATCGCCTTCGCGTTGGCCGCCAGCGCCGCCTCGGCCCAGTTCGTCAAAGGCAATGAGGCGGTCCGTGTCATGACCGATGGCACCCAAAAGGTGGAAGTGCCGCCGCTCCCGTCGGTGGCCTTAGGCTCGCCATGCCCAGCCGCCAAGCCTGGCTGCGCTGGCGGTGGCTGGAAGATGCTGGAGAGCAATTCGGGGCTGGTCGAGTGCACCGAAGTCTTTGCACGGCCCACGACCTGTCGACCCTCGACCTACGGGGTTGAAAAGCGATCACGCACGTGGATCGTGAAGATCAAAGGCCAATGGGTGCAGTGCGCGCAACCCGACATTTCGGGAAACTGCGTCAGCCTGAAAAGCCTCCCTGTCAGCGCTGTTCAATAGCCGAGGAGAAATCCCATGTTTGCCTGGGTCGGCTCACAGTTCGATGCGGTCCTGAGCACTTACGTGCTCGGCGTCGTGGGTTCGCTCATGACCGGGATCGCACCGATCGCACTGACGGCGATGACGATCTGGGTAGCGCTGTATGGATGGGCCGTTCTGCGCAACGAGGTTCCAGAGACGGTGCCCACCTTTCTCTGGAAGGTATTCAAGATCGGCCTGGTGCTGGCATTTGCTCTGCAATCGGCTTTTTACATCGCGAATGTGGCCGACACCGCCAATGCGCTGGCTACGGGGGTGGCCACCACGTTTCTACCGGCAGCCGCAGACCCCACCACGATCTCCTCTCCCTACGCGCTGTTGGACCGGTTCAATGACGGTGCCAGCCAATTGGTACTCGATCTGCTGAAGGACGCGGGAATCATGCGTCTGGACCTGCTCTTCGCTGCCGTGGTCTGCTCCATCGGCAACGTCGTCTTTCTTTGCATCGCCCTCTTCGTCGTCACGCTGGCCAAGCTCTTCCTCACGTTCGTGATCTCCGTAGGTCCACTGTTCGTCTTGTGCCTGGCCTGGCGCCCCACCGCACGCTTTTTCGACAGCTGGTTGTCGATGGTGTTGAACGCCGTCGTACTGACCTGGTTTGCATTTTTCGCCTTGGGTATCAGCGCGTTCATGGGCGATGCGATTGTGCAAACCGTTCAGGTCAACGGTGGATTTCAGGGCTCGACATTCAACGTCGTCGGGGAAAGCCTGAAGTACTGCGTCGTCATGGTCCTCATGGCGATCATCTGCTTTCAGGCGCCCAGTCTGGCCTCGGCCCTCACCGGAGGTGCCGCCATCCAACAGGGCATCCAGATGATCCAGAACGCCATGATGGTTTCGGGCCTGCGTTCTGCGTCATCCGCCCGAAGCGCCAGCGCCGCCGCCGCTAGCGCTGGCGGCGTCATCCGCGCAGGCGCCGGTCTTCCACACACCGCCGCATCCATGGCCCGCCGAGGCGTCGGCGCTGCCCGCTCCGCCGCTTACAAACTCGCCGCCCAACGCGGCCGGTCCTGACCACCCCACCCACCAAGGAGTTCACCATGCACACCCGCCTCAAAGTTGCCGCTGCCGTCCTCATTGCTCTGGGCGCAACCCAGGCCCGAGCCACCGGCATCCCCGTGATCGATGTGGCCAACCTGGTCCAGACCGTCCAGCAGGTCATCAACGACATCACCAAGATCAACAACCAGATTCAACAGATTCGACAACTGCAAACCCAAATCGAGAGCATCAACGGCATCCGGAACCTGGGCGATGTGTTCAACAACCCACTGCTGAAGAACTACATCCCGGCCGAGGCCTTCACCTACCTCAACGCGGTCAACACGTCGGGCTACAGCGGGCTCAACGCCACGGCCAAGGTGCTGCGCGACGTGAGCATGATCTACAACTGCATGGACCTCACCGGCGACGCACGCACCCAATGCCAGGCCGCTCTGGCTCAGCCCTATCAACAAAAAGGGCTGCTGCAAGACGCCATGCAGACCGCGGCGGGCCGACTCACGCAGATCCAGTCGCTGATGTCACAGATCAACGCCACCACCGATCAGAAGTCGGTGCTGGAAATCCAGGCCCGCATCGGCGCTGAAAACGCCCTGCTGGCACACGAGGTGTCGCAAGTACAGATGCTGCAGGGCATGGCCGACAGCGAAGAGCGCATTGCCCGATCTCGCGAGCGCGAACGGCAGCTTCAGATGCTGGGTCGCACCGGCAAGGTGGCTGACTTTCTGCCGTAAACCCGCCTGAGTCCCGCCGCCACCCAGACCCACCGGAGAACCCCATGAGTGCCATCCTGTTGTCAGGTAAAGCCGCCGCATGGCCAAAACGCCCCCCTGAACCTTCCACCGAGGCCGAATCGGCGCCATTCAACGCGAACCGCGACTGGGAAATCGACCGTGCGCTGATGCTCGAACGCTCGGAGCGCAGGGCCTGGCGGGTCGCGGTGGCCGGTTTGATTCTGGGCCTGATCGGCATCGCTGCCGTGTTCGTGCAGGGACCGCTGCGCCGCGTGGTGGAGATTCCCATCGTGGTGGACCGCGTCACCGGCGAAACCACCATCCAGCAGCGGCTGAGCGAAGAAACCATCCCCGCCATGGAGGCGCTGGACAAGCACAACCTGGCCGCCTTCGTGCGTGCACGCGAAAGCTACAGCTGGATGTTCCTGCAGCGCGACTTTGACCAGGTGGCGCGCATGGCCGTGCCGGGCGTGTTCGCCGAATACAACCGGCAGTTCGAGGGCGAAGGCGCGCTGCAGAAGAAGATCGGCGCGGCTGAAGAATGGCGCATCAACATCGTGGGGGTGCGCTTGCGGGCTTCCGGGCGCAGCGGCAACCTGAGCGACGCCACCGTCACCTACGACAAAGTGGTCCGTCTGACCGACCGCAACTTGCCGGACGTCACAACCCGCCACGTGGCCAGCATCGTCTTCCAGTACCAGCCCAAGGTGCTCGCCAAAGAAGCCGACCGGCTGGAGAACCCTTTCGGCTTCGTGGTCACCGCCTACCGGTCAGACCCCGAAATCAACACCCAGGCAGCGGGAGCACGGCCATGAAGCGCACTGTCTTGACGCTGCTGGCAGCCTGCGCCGCGTCTTTGAGCCTGTTCGCTCAAGCGAATCCGAAATCCGCCGACCCGCGCCTGCGCGACGTGGTCTACGACCCAACGGCAGTGGTGACCGTCCCCGTCAAACGGGGCATGGTGACCCTGGTGGTGCTCGCCCAAGACGAAGTGATCACCGAAGTGGCCGCAGGCCAAGGCGGCGATTGCAGTAAGGCCGATGCCGTCTGGTGCGTGGCCGCTCAGCCAGGGGGCCGTAACCTCTTCGTCAAAGCCAAATCCGGTGCGGATGCGCCCAACAACCTGGCCGTGGTCACGGACCGTCGCACGCATGCGCTGCGCTTCGTGGTCCTGCCCGACGGCGATCGGCAACAGCCGGTCTACCGCTTGACCGTCAAGGCGCCGGCACAGCCCAAGCCCGCCTCGGGCCTGTCAGCTAAAGACCTCGCAGCACTCGCCACCCTGCCCCCTTTGCCATACCAGCCGACGCCCCAACAGGTGGTGGCTGAACGACTGCAGGCCAGTCACACGGTGATGAACACCCAGTATTCGCTGGCCGAAGGTGCGGGCTCGCAAGACATCGTGCCAACCCTGATCTACGACGACGGGCGATTCACCTACCTGCGCTTACCGGGCAACCGCGAAGTCCCTGCGGTCTTTCATGTGCTCGGCGATGGCAGTGAAACCCTGGTCAATGCCCGGATGGAAGACGACCTGCTGGTGGTGGACCGCGTCAGCCGGCAACTGATGCTGCGAGCGGGCAACGCGGTCGTGGGCATCTGGAACGAGGCCTTTGATCTGGACGGCGCCCCAGCGGAAGGTGCGACCACCGTTCCGGGCGTGCAGCGGGTGCTTAAGGCTGCCAACGCCTCTCTTGACAACCGCCCCAACGGAGTCAGGCCATGAACGACCAAACCAACGCCCACAACCCGTCGACCGCAGATCCTGCGGACGGCAACACCATCACACCTTTGCCGGGAGAGCCCGGTATACCCCAGGTGACGGCCGCACGCAGTACCAACTGGTCGCGCAAGGGCGCGCTGGGGCTCGGCATGATGGTGTTGACCCTGGTGCTTTTTGCGGGCTTTGCCATCAACCGCTACCTCACCAGCGGACCGGCAACAGACCAAGACGCCAAGCTGGTGCGTGACAAACCCTCGGCCGCCAGCGCCGGTACACGCGCACTGGACATGACGGCACCACCCGCGCCGCGTGTGCCCGCTTTGCTGCCAACCACTGAGGCGGCTGAGCCCATTGGGGTGCGCAGCGGCGGGACTGCTGCGCCCAAAGGCCTCTCGGCCGACGATGCACCGGTGCTGATCGTGTCTTCTCGTCCTGGCGGGCACTCCAGCTCGGCGGGCATGCCCAACGCAACGGTTCCCGGCCAAGCCACGGCCGACACGGACGATCCAGTGGCCAGCACCAGCCGCAACCTGCAGTCCTACCAGAGACAACTGCAGGGCCTGCTCGACAACCTGACCCAGAGCACGGCGATGGCCAGTGGCCAGGGTAGAGATACGGCCGACCTCGGCGCCCTCGGCTCGATGGCAGGTGCCTCATCGGGCGCGGGTCTGCCTGCGTCTTCTGCGGGCCTGTTCGGCGGTCAACTGCAAGGCTCCGCCACACCCAAGGTCGCGGCCAGCACACTGGGCGACCGCAGCCTCACGCTGCCCAAGGGCACGGCCTTCACCTGCGCCCTCAAAACCAGGGTGATCAGTGCCACCTCAGGCCTGGTGGGCTGCCAGGTTCAGCGCAACGTGTACGGCGACAACGGGCGCGTGCTGCTGATCGAACGCGGCTCGCACCTGGACGGTGAATACCGCATTTCGTCGGTCCGCCCCGGCATGGTTCGCATCCCGGTGTTGTGGACCCGGGTGCGAACACCCCATGGCGTGACGGTGGACATTGAGTCGCCCGGCACCGGCCAACTCGGCGAGTCCGGCATTGATGGTTACGTGGACAACCGCTGGGGTGAACGCATCGGCGCCGCCATGCTGCTCTCGCTGATCGACGATTCGGTCAAGCTGCTGATCCAGAACCAGACGCAAGACCAGCAGGCCGACACCATCGTCCTGCCATCCACCACCGACAACACCAGCAAGCTGGCCGAGAAGGTGCTGGACAGCACCATCAACATCCCGCCCCTGCTGTACCAGAACCAGGGCGGCATCGTCGGCATCTACGTCGCCCGCGACGTGGACTTTTCCTCGGTCTACGAACTCCAGCCGCGGGAAAGGTGAAAGCGATGAACACCCTGCCCGGCATTGAAGAAGACCCGCTCGACGGCTGGTGCGGCGACGCGACCTCGGTGGTGGAGTTCCTGCGCCCGCTGCGCGAAGAGCTGGACGCCCCAGGCGTGCTGGAGGTCTGCGTGAACCGCCCCGGCGAGCTGCAGGTGGAAACCGTGAACGGTTGGCAAGCGGTCAACGCACCGGCCATGACCCAGGAGCGTTGCCTGTCTCTGGCCACGGCGCTGGCCACCTACTGCGACCAGCAGATCAACCAGGAACGCCCGCTGCTGTCGGCCACTCTGCCCACTGGCGAGCGCATCCAGTTCGCCATACCACCCGCAGTGCCACGCGGCACCGTGTCCATCACCATCCGCAAGCCGTCGAACGTGGTGCTCCGGCTGAGTGACTTCGAGCAAGACGGCTTGTTCGGCCGCGTAGGCGAAAAGGTCGCCGCACCGAATCCGGAGCACAACGACGGCCTGCAGCCCTTTGAGCGCGAACTGCTGGCCTTGAAGGCCGCTGACCGTTACGCCGACTTCATGCGCCTGGCCGTGCGCCACCACCGCACCATCGTGGTCAGCGGCAAAACCGGCTCGGGCAAGACCACGTTCATGAAAGGCCTGGTCGAAGAGGTGCCGAAACACGAGCGCCTGATCACCATCCAGGACACCGCCGAACTCACCTTGCCCAACCACCCCAACGTGGTTCACCTTTTCTACAGCAAGGACGCCCAGGGCACGGCGCGGGTCACCGCCAAGTCTTTGCTCGAAGCCTGCCTGCGCATGAAGCCAGACCGCATCTTCCTGGCCGAGTTGCGCGGTGAAGAGTGTTTCTCGTTCATCCGGCTGGCCGCCTCGGGCCACCCGGGCAGCATCACCAGTGTGCACGCCGGCAGCTGCGATCTGGCGCTGGAACAGATGTCGCTGATGATCCGCGAAAGTGGCGCGGGTGGCGGCCTGCGCATGGACGAGATCAAAGGTCTGCTGCGCATCGTGATCGATGTCATCGTGCAGTTCGACCGTGACGAACGGGGCCGATTCATTGCCGATGTGGCCTACGAACCCCGCCGCAGGTACCACGCCGCCAGCCAAAACCCGCTGCGCGCCAGCACCCCGCAAGAGCCCAGCGCTGTAGCGAGCGAGGGGGCGCGATCATGAGCCAGGCATTGACCTTGCCCTTCACCGCCTGGTCCGTGGGCCGACGGGTTGCCGCTGGCACCTTTGCAGCGGTCGTGGCCACTGCCCTGCTCTGTGCGGCGGTCTATGTCTCGGGGGTGTTGTTTCTGCTGCTCAGCAAGGCCGACCCCAGGCAGGCCCGGTGGAGCAGCATCACCACCTACTGGCAGCTCTATTCCGGAGATGCTGTTTTGCGCCAGCGCCTGTTCACCGCCATGGCCCTGTCTGGCACTGGCTTGCTGGTCATCCTGCCCGGCGCTCTCATCGCAGCGGCCCGGCCACGCCGGGCCTTGCATGGCGACGCGCGTTTCGCCTCGGCTGGCGAGGTGGCCCGCGCTGGGCTTGTTGATTCGGCCAAAAGCCCTGAATCCCCGAGCATTCTCATCGGGCGATTCAAAGGCCGTTACCTCGCCCTGCCCGGCCAACTGTCCGTGATGTTGTCCGCCCCCACCCGCAGCGGCAAGGGTGTGGGCGTGGTGATTCCCAACCTGCTCAACTGGCCCGACTCCGTGGTCGTGCTCGACATCAAGGGCGAAAACCACGCCATCACGGCGGGCTACCGCGCCGCCCATGGCCAGGCGGTCTACGCCTTCTCCCCGTTCGACGAACAGGCCCGCAGCCACCGCTGGAACCCGCTGACGGCGGTTCGCACCAGCCCGCTGCACCGGGTCGGCGATCTGCTGGGCATCGGCCAGGTCTTCTTCCCCAACGACGGCAGCGGCACCTCGTCCGAAACCTTCTTCAACGACCAGGCGCGCAACCTGTTTCTGGGCCTGGGCCTGTTGCTACTTGAAACCCCCGAGCTGCCCCGCACCGTGGGTGAGCTGTTACGCCAGTCTTCTGGCAAAGGCCAGCCGTTGAAAGACCACCTGGGCAGCCAGATCACCCAGCGCCGCGAGCAAGGCAATCCGCTCACCGACGAATGCGTCGATGCGCTGCAGCGCTTGCTGAGCAATTCCGAGAACACGCTGTCCAGCGTGGTCGCCACCTTCCACGCGCCGCTCACCATCTTTGCCGATGCGGTGGTCGATGCCGCCACCAGCGCCGACGACTTCCGGCTCGAAGACCTTCGGCGCCAGCGCATGTCGGTCTATGTGCGCATTCCGCCGCACCGCCTGGCCAATGCCCGCCCCTTGCTGAACCTGTTCTTCTCGCAACTGGTCAGCCTCAACACCCGCCAACTGCCCGAACAAGACCCAAGCCTGAGGTTTCAATGCCTGCTGGTCAACGACGAGTTCACCGCCATGGGCCGCGTGGGCGTCATCACCCACTCTGCCGCCTTCCTGGCTGGCTATAACCTGCGCCTACTCACCGTGGTGCAAGCCATGTCGCAGCTGGACGCGGTCTACGGAGACAAAGAAGCCCGCACCTTCGCCACCAACCACGGCCTGCAAATTCTGTATGCCCCACGCGAACAGCGCGACGCCGACGAGTACAGCGCCATGCTCGGCCATTTCACCGAGCGCGCCACCTCACGCGGGCGCAGCCGTTCTTTCAGCGGACACGGCCACAGCACCGTCAGCCGCACCGAAAGCGAGCAACGTCGCGCCCTGCTGCTGCCGCAGGAGTTCAAGGAATTGGGCCGCGAGCGGCTGGTGGTGATCTTCGAGAACTGCAAACCAATCCTCGGCGAAAAGATCCGTTACTTCCAGGACAAGGCCTTCACGTCGCGCCTGAAGCCTGCGCCAGCAGTGAAGTCGATGGACATGGACCTGCACCTCGCCAAAGTCCAACAGCGCTGGCGCTTAGCTGATGACGAACTTCCTCCGGGACAAACCAGCATGGACATCGGCGTTCTGAATCACGACGTCAAGCTGACCAAAGACCAGATGGAAGGTCCACCTGACAAGCTGGCGGAAACCTGCATCGGCTTCTTTGACGACAGGCTGGAAGCTGTCGGCGAAGGCGGGTTCATCGAGCCGGTCGAAGAGATCGATGAGGTCGAGTCCACCCCAAACACTACTTCCGCACCGTCCGCTACCAGCAACACAGAACCCATCCGACTCGAAACCCTGGAGGAACAGCCATGACCACCCACCTGACCTTGCGCTCTGCGCTGACCCTCTCAAGCCTTGCGCTGCTGGGCGCCTGCAGCTCACCGCCCAAGCCCCCCACCGTGGACGAATCTCAGAAGCGGCCCGCCAATGCGCTGATGGCCGTCGAGCTGCAGATGTGCAGGAACGATCTTCAGAACGCCCGCATCGAGGCCAATGAATCCAACCGCCTCGCAGAAACCACCACCGCCACACTGGCCCACATGGCCGCGCGCCAGCAGTTGATGGCGTCGATTCAGGAGAAAGCGCAAGCCAACAGCGTTCGCATCGTCCACTTCGGTTTCAACAGCACCCGGGTGTCGATACCCGCCGAGGAGGCATTGGCTCTGGTGGAAGAAGCCAAGACCGCACCACTCGTGGTGCTGAGGGGGCGCACCGACGGCACCAGCGACTCTTCCGCCGAAAGCCGTATTGCACAGGCCCGGGCCAACGCTATGCGTGACTACCTGATCGCTGCCGGCGTGCACGCCGCTCGCATCCGCACCACCCACCAACCCAGCGGCGACCACATGGCCGACAACGGCAACCCACGCGGCAGAAATCTCAACCGACGGGTCGAGATCGAGGTTTACCGGGTGCCACCGGTATCCCTACAGTCCTCGACCCCACCCCAACCCTGACACCCCGTCTGCTGGCCTTGACCAACGAAGGAGACCACCATGGATGAAAGACCTGCACCGGCCCGGCGTTTGGACCAACCCACGGCAGACACCAGCGCCACCTTGGGCGGCACAGTGGAACCCGTGGATCGCTCCGCCATCGCCATCCGGACCTTCCAGACACCCGAGCCAGAGCCGGGCGAGCGGTACGAACTGCGCGATCCGTTTGCCGAAATCACCTACCGCACCGACCGCTACCAGGACATGGTGGCCAAAGCCGACCAGCTCGGCGCCAACCGGTTTGTCGTCGTGGATGTGCGCGGGCAAAAGTCCTTCGTCCACAAGATCGACGGGCAATGGCGGCGGGACGAAGCCCGAGATGCCCAGCCCCCCGCGACCGCCACGCAAGCGAAACCGGCAAAGACCGATCCAGCACGCCAGACGGCAGAGTCGAATGTCATCCCCTTACCGGCCAAAGACAAAGGGGTGGAAACACCCGACGCATCCAACCCGCAAACAAGCGCCCGCATGGACGCGCAGGCCGAACGCGAAGCGCTCGTCTCCCGGCTGGAAGCTGCCTTGATGGACCGCTACATCATCAAGCGCACCCCGGTCACGCTGGGCGACGTCAGCCTCGGCCTGACCGAATACCGCTTCCGGGGCGACACCGCGCGCGTGGCCTTCACCGAATCCACCTTCCGACTGGCGACAGACACCAACAGCCCCTCGGTGGCTCGCTCCATGGTCGACGTGGCCGAAGCCCGCAACTGGCGGTCCCTGCGGGTCACGGGCAGCGAAGACTTCCGCCGCCTGGTCTGGCTGGAAGCCGCAGCGCGCGGCGTGAAGACCCTGGGCTACGAACCCAACCCGGCGGACCAGGAACGCCTCAAGGTGGAACGCGAGCTGCGCCAGATCAACCGCATCGAACCACACCGGGACGCCAGCACCCCAACAGCCGCAACCAATGCCGACAAACCATCAGGCCGTGGCAGTGGTGGCCGCAAGACCGTGCTGGCCGCCATCGAAGCCATCCTCGTCGCCAACCGGGTGCCCGAGAAGCGGCGCGAAGCCGTCATGGTCGCAGCCGCCGAGAAGCTGGCCCAGCGCATCCGAGACGGCCAGAACCCCAAGGTGCGGATCTACGACAAGAACGCCCCGTCCCAGCGCCCGGTGGTGGCGACCCAGCAGGACCCGCAGCGCAGTCGCGAACGCGCTGCACCTGCCCGCTGAAGTGTCGCGATGAACACAACTGCGGCCGTGGAAGCGGCCTACGCCATCGGCGATCAACGCTGGGCGAGAGACGCCCCCGGCTTCGCGAATGCCATCGCCACGGCGCACGAGAAACACCTGCGCCCCCGCTGCCTCTGCCAGCCTGGCCAGCCGGGCATCGAGATGTACGTGGCCCGCGTCCTGAACGGTTTCACAGTCAAGCGCATGCCCAACACCGGCAGCCAACACGCCACCACCTGTCCGTCCTACGAACCACCAGCCGAGTTCAGCGGCCTCGGCCCGCTGGTTGGCACGGCCATCGTCGAGAACCCGGCCACCGGCATGACGACGCTCAAGCTCGACTTTCCGATGTCCAAACTGCCCGGCCGGGCCGCGCAGCCCCCATCAGCCAGTTCCAGCAGCAGCGTGGTCGCCCACGGCCACCGGCTAGGCCTGCGCGCCCTGCTGCACTACCTGTGGGACCAGGCCGAACTGACCCACTGGAAACCCGGGTTTGCCGGCCGTCGCACCTGGAGCACCGTGCGCAAACACCTGCTGCAGGCCGCCGAAAACAAGTTCGTCCACGGCCACGCCCTGCTGGGCAGCCTCTACATCCCCGAGGTGTTTTCGGTGGAACAGCTCGACGCCATCCAGTCCCGCCGACAACGGTTGTGGGCGCATGGAGCACCGCGACACGGGCAACCCCAGCCCCTGCTGCTCATGGTGGCCGAAGTCAAGGACATCTCACCCACCCGCTACGGGCACAAGGTGGTCTTCAAACACCTGCCCGACCAAGCCTTCGCGCTGGACGACGCGCTGTACCGGCGCCTGGGCAGAAGCTTTGAACACGAGCTCACTCTCTGGGGCACCGAGCCCGACCTGCACTTGGTCATGATCGCCACCTTCCGCGTGGACGAAGCTGGCACACCGGGCATCGTGGAACTCTCCCTCATGCTCACCACCGCGCAGTGGCTACCGGTGGACGACGGCTGGGACAGGCAACTGGTCGCGGCGCTGCTGCGGCAGGGTCGCAACTTCATCAAAAGTCTCCGGTACAACGTGCCCACCACCCAGGCACTGGTCTGTGCCAGCCTGCTGGACTGCAGCCCTGCGCCCTACCCACTCTTCATCGACCGCGAGCACAACCCGGAAGCATCCCCGGCGATGGCAATCACAGAGCCCGACAGCGACAACCCTGAATGGCGGTGGAACCCAACCCACGGCGACATGCCCGCGCTGCCGCTGCGCCAGCAGACCGACCCGATCCAGCTTCCTCAACCAGCCCCTTCCAGTTCCGATATCAGGAATTTTCCAGATATCCGAATCAAACAAAATATATAAACTTATATCCGAAAAGGATTTTTGGACTTAGAGTCCAGATATCCATCCACCCCATTTCAGATACCAGCCACCATGGTTCAGTTTGTTCACCACCCGCTGCGGCTGCTGAACCCCAGCTTTGACTCGCCGCTGCTGGATGTATTGACAGACCTGGAGCACCTGCGGCGCCTGCAGATTCAGGGCACCACGCCCATGCCGGTGTTCATGCAGCTCAAGCAGGTCTTCCACGTGCTGGAGAGCCTGGCCTCGGCACGCATCGAGGGCAACCACACCACGCTGGCCGACTACGTGGAAGCCAGGGTGATCGACGGCCCGAACCGGTCCGAACAGCTGCAGGAAATCGCCAACATCGAGCGTGCCATGCAGCAGGTGGAAGACAGCGTGGAGCCCGGTGAGCCAGTGACGGAGCACCTGCTGCGCGGCCTGCACGCCACCACGGTGGATGGCCTCAAGCGCGAGGGCGACACCAACCCCGGCGCCTACCGCCAGGGAGCGGTGAAGATCGCCCAGGCCGACCACCAGCCGCCCGAGGCACCCCAGGTGCCGGACTACATGACCGAACTGGTCACGTTCATCAACCGGGCGGACCCGCCCAAGTACGACCTGATGAAGGTCGCGCTGGCGCACCACCGGTTCGCCTGGGTGCACCCGTTTGGCAACGGCAATGGCCGGGTGGTGCGCCTGCTCACCTACGCCATGCTCATCAAGTACGGCTTCCGCGTGAATGCGGTGGTCCGGCTGCTCAACCCGGCGGCCGTGTTCTGCGCCGATCGCAACGCCTACTACGCCCGGCTGGGCGACGCCGATGCAGGCACCGACGAAGCGCTGGAGCGCTGGTGTGTATACGTGCTCAGCGGTGTGCGCGACGAGCTGACCAAGGTGGACCGCCTCGCCGATTACGAACACCTAAAAGCCAAGGTGCTGCTGCCTGCGGTGAACTACGCCCGCGAACGGCAGCTGATCACCCCGCTGGAACAGGCGGTGCTGACCACCACCATCAAAGCTGGCACGGTGAAGGCGGGTGACCTGGAAGCTGCCATGCCCGACCTCAACGCCAACCAGCGCACCTACCAGATACGCAAGCTGGTGGACGGCGGCATGCTGCAGCCCATCAACCCGGGCGCGCGGCAATACAGCATCGGGTTCAGCCACAACATGCTGTTGCGTGGCGTGGTGCGCGCGCTGACGGATGAGGGGTTCATCCCCGCTGCGCTGGTCGCGCCGCCCGTCTGAAAGACTGGACTGCAGCTGTGGCAGACAGTTGGTGTTGCCAGGTGGGCTTTTGCTGATTGCCACGAAGCGGCTGCTCAGTTTGCCGACGCACAATGTCCCGAGTGACGACTGTGCGGGGCCATGCAGTCGTCCTTTGGACATTTGCCTATAGCGGATACACTGTACGAATCCACATATCATCGACCATCATCTGAGAACTCAACTGATGGGAAAAGACACCCGCATTGAATGGACCCATCACACCTTCAACCCGTGGTGGGGTTGTGTTCGCGTGTCCGACGCCTGCGACCATTGCTATGCCGAGACTTGGGCAAAGCGCCTCGGGGAAGACGTCTGGGGGCCGAAATCCGAACGTCGTTTTTTTGGAGACGCACACTGGAAAGAGCCCTTGAAGTGGAACCGTGAAGCATCGGAAAGCAAAACCCGTCGACGGGTGTTTTGCGCCTCCATGGCTGATGTCTTTGAAAACAGAGAAGACTTGATCCCGCATCGGCTTCGCTTGCTGGATCTCATTGCAGCCACGCCACATCTGGACTGGCTACTGCTGACCAAACGCATTCACCTGGTGCGCAAGCAGTTGCCCAAGGGCTATGAATTTCCTTCCAACGTTTGGCTGGGCGCAACGGTCGAGAACCAGAGTGCAGCTGACAAGCGATTGAAGCATTTGCTCCAGTTCAAGACACCAGCAGTCCGGTTCCTGTCGTGTGAGCCACTTTTGGGACCACTGGATTTATCCCGATGGCTTCAAGTTGGGGAACTGGGCACTCGTGTGGACTGGGTCATTGCTGGCGGCGAGTCCGGGCCTGGATCACGACCCATGGACCCAAAATGGCCTGACGATCTACGCCAGCAGTGCAATAGAACCGGGGTGGCTTTTCACTTCAAACAGTGGGGGCACTGGGCGCCCCTGGAGCAGGCGGCACCAGCTGTCACTGGTCGCACGCCGATCTTCATAGTCCGGAACGGCGGCTCCGAGGTCAAGCTCGCTGCTGTTGGGAAAGGAAAAGCCGGTCGTTCCTTGGCGGGGCGTCATTGGGATCAATTCCCAAGCACCGGGGATGGGGTGTAGCGGCGAACGACATCAGTTCTGCAGAAAGGCTTGAGCTTGGCAAAGAGTCACTACGACTGGGAGGACGGACCGGCAGAGATCGATCCGCATAGTGTCACTAAGCATGAAGTTTTGGTCGGCTACCTCGTACGGTATTTCGAGCAACGAACCCTCAATGCGCGAGGGCGGGAGCGACTTCGAATCACGCTCGTTGACGGATTTTGCGGGGGCGGTCTCTACACGCTCAAAGGACAAGCCAAGGAAGTTCTTGGCTCCCCGCTGCGCATGCTGAACGCAGTCGAAGAGGCCCGAGTGCTCATCAATGCCAATAGGACAAAGCCCATCGACCTGGATGTTCAATATGTGTTCATTGACAAGGACCAGCGAGCTTTGTCGCATCTGACGATGGTCCTGCAAAACCGGGGCTTCGGTCACCTGATCGGCAATGCCATACACGTCATTCATGAGGACTTTGTTTCTGCAACGCCGGTGGTCTTCAAGCTGATCCAAGCCCACACGCCGAAAGCACGCACAGCCATCTATTTCCTGGACCAGTATGGATACAGCGAAGTACCAGCACCGTTGATTCGGCAGATATTCGCGAACTCACCTGGCAGCGAGGTGGTGCTGACGTTTCATGTCGCGGCATTTGCCACCTACACCAACGACCAATTCACGGACCAGGTCTCCGAGAAGTTGGCGGTAGATATTCGCGCTGCCTTGGGCGGCAGGACTGTCGAGCAGATCAAGGAAGAGGACTCGGCTGATTGGCGTCGCTTTATACAGGCAGCGTTGTATCAAGCGTTGGTGAAGGGGTGTGGTGCCGAGTACTTCACGCCCTTTTTCATTCGTGGTGAAGGCAGCGGCCAAGGTGAGTACTGGTTGGTTCATCTCTCACAACACCACCGTGCCCAGGACGTGATGAAGCAGGTCCACTGGCAGCATCAGAATCATTCCATCCACTACGGTGGAGCAGGTCTCGACATGTTGGCATCACACATGATGGGGTTTCGGCAGGAGTTCACCGGGGGATTCCAGTTCGACGATGTGGCGTTGAGCCAATCGGCCGAGGCGTTGCCGCAGCAACTGGCAACGCACATTTTTGAACGGCGCCAACCCTTGCAGATCGGCGAGTTGTATGCCTCCACCTGCAATACGTCCCCTGGCACTTCCATCATGTACAAGCAGGCTTTGGAACTTCTATTGGGAGCTCAGGACATCGTGGTTCGATCTGATGAGGGCGTCACCCGGAGGCACGCGAAATACATGCGTGATACGGACTGGGTAGAGCGCAGCCCCCAAGGAGCCCTTTTCAGCTTGCCGCGGGGAGACGCGTGATGAGTTTTCGTCTCATCAACGATGCTGACCCTCTTCCGTACTTGCCCGTAGAGCATGGTCGGAACGGTGAGGGCGTGGGTTCGTGGGTCCCGGACATGAAACACACATTCCTTGCCAAGTACGTGGAGGGAACGCGTAGGGCCAGGGAGAAGTTCAAGCAGCGTGTGTACGTTGACCTGTTCTGTGGACCAGGCCGTATCCAGGTCAAGGGCGAAGCAGCAACGCGTCCTGGCGGAGCTCAAGTGGCCTGGGCGCATTCACTTCGGGACAACGTGGCGTTCACTTCGTGTTTTGTCGGTGACCTGGACGCCGAACGGGCATCCGCCTGTGCGGAACGACTTTGCGCAATGGGTGCACAAGCAACAGCGTTGCCTGGTGCTGCTGAATCAACGGTTGACCAAGTACTTGGAAGGATTCCCAGAAGCGCGCTGTGTCTCGCCTACCTGGATCCATACAACTTGCAGTACCTCTCTTTCAGTGTGATCGAAAAGCTGGCACGGCTGAGTTTCGTTGATTTCGCCGTGCACTTCAGCACGATGGATTTGAGACGCAATGTGCTGATGGAGTACAACCCGGAGAGGGCGCGATTCGACGCTGCGGCACCCGGCTGGCGCGATCATATTGATCCTCTTGCGTTCGTGCGCGGCGATGCTGACGAGGCATTCTTTGACTACTGGTGCGGGCTGGTACGGAACCTCGGATTCTCGATCAGTCATCGCATGCCACTGATTCGGGACGAAGGAAATCGCCCGCTCTACCACCTGGTTTTTTTCAGTCGACATGAGCTCCCGAACAGGATATGGGGGGATGTTGCTCAGGGGCCCAACCGAGAGTTCGATTTCTAACCTCACGAAATTAAGTGGCACCCCAGCCAAGCTTCTGTGCGTACGATGTAACTGTCTCAGCAACCTGGAATTCAAGCAATGACTCAGTGCACAGCACCAGTTCGTGGACACAATTCTGCAGCGGCTGCGGCCGCCTGTCCTGCGTGTCGATACCGCTACGGCCGGGGTTACGGCTATAGCAGCGGGTACAGCAGCCCGTCCTACCCTTCGTATTCGTCGTCCACGTCGAGCGGGAGTTCTAGCGGGAGCAGTGGCAGTCGATCGAGCGGCACTTCCCGACCGCGTTGGTCGCGCACTGGCTCCACCGTCTTGTACACCTCGGCCCAAGTGCAATCCCTCACGCCAGTCCGCGAGGCCGTTGAAAGAGTGGCTGTTCAACAGCCCGATCTGCGCGACTGTTTCCTGTGCCACGCATGGACTGACCGGCAGGGTGCAGCCAAGGACCTTGACGACGCGCTCAAGGCTGCTGGCGTCAAAACATGGTTCAGTGAATTGGACCTTGGCCTCGGCGTGCCGATGATGCGAACCATTGATCGGGGGTTGGCCAATTCGCGCATCGGTCTTGTGCTGGTCACGCCGAATTTCATCAAGGGGCTTCCAAATCAGGGCGTTGCCGATAAGGAACTCTCCGCCTTACTCGCCGGCAATCGTCTCGTGCCCATCGTGCACGAGACAACCTACGACGAATTGCGGAATGTGAGTCCTTTGCTTGCCTCTCGGACCGGCCTCGACACCAAGGAAGACACGATGGCCCAGGTCGCCGACAAGATCGCCGAGTTAGTCAAGATCTGGACTTAGCGCAGCATGGAGGGACGTCAGCCCGTCAAAGGCTGCAGCCAATCTCGGCAACACCGGCATGACCCAATCTGGCATGTCACCTGAACAGGTCGACGCCGTCGTCTCTCTTCGGGAGTGTGACCGGCAGTTCTCCGTCCGGATATGTCGTTCAAGTTGCCACGTGCGTGTGAGCAGAGATAGCTGCCTGTGACCACAGATGGGCCTATTCACGGTTCCATCCAGCCTTGGCCGGCCGGCCTGCAGACGCTTAGTGGCTCGGTAGGCTCTGAAGTCAACGACGAATTTGCGAATCGACAGCCGAACCAGGTCGCTGAAAATCCCTGCCGGCCTCATGTGTTGTCTTCTGCATCGTCCACGATGCGGACGCCTCCTGTATGAAGATCGCAATCGATCCAGCCAGCTTCACGTCCCGCGCATTGGCTGATCCCGCCAGGGCACGCCCTATGTGCAGCCAGCCCTTCAAGGCTTCGGTCCTGCTGGCACGTGCCCTGTCTCCTGAAGTGGTGCTAGATCGAGTCTTCCTCAAACGCCCTGCCTCGTTGGCTTTCAGTTGCCACAGGTCCGGGTAGCTCACGCTCCGACCTCGGGTGGCCTGCCGGGTGGCTTCGGCTTCGACCCCGTAGCCACGCAGCTTTTCTGCAAAGGTCTCTCGCCATCGCTGCAGGTCGGCCTTGCGCGGGTTGAGTCGTCTGCCGCTCATTGACTCAGCCCGCACGCTGATGTGCACGTGCGGGTTGGCTTGGTGGTCGTGCAGCACCATCACGTATTTGTGGCCTGCCAGTTCGGTCTGTGCAAACTCACGCGCCGCCCGCTGGACGATCAACGGGTCGGTACCCCGGGGCATGGACAGCATGATGTTGAAAGCCTCGCGCCGGTAGCCTTCGTCCCCGATCAGGCTGCCGCCGTAGCGCCAGTCTTCGCTCAGCTCGTGCACAGCCGATTTGCCGCGGACCGTGTCGCCTTGTTCGGTCTCGATATCGAGCCGGCCGTTCTTGCCGATGTAGCGGAAATGGGCGGCAATGGCCAGCATGCCCCGCCCTCCCCCGGTGACCTTGACCATGACCTGGGGCGCTCTCTTCACCACGGTGGCTTCGATGCGTTTGCGGATGGCGTCTGCGCGCTGACGCATACCTCCATCGCTCAGCCTGGGCTGCGGCTTGACCTTGACCACACGGTTGCCCGGGTAGAACAGGCGATCACCCCACTGGATGAGCACCCCATCGATGTTCGGCGCTTGGCTCATGGCGTTCTCCTGGTAGTCACCGGATGGTCCGGTGGGTGGTTTCAGCGGATGACACACGCGGGCGCAGATCGGCCATCAGGGCCGCCGCCTGGGTGAGATGGCGATGCACGTCTGCGTCCAACGTGTCGAGCATGTCGCGGTAGACCAGCGCCTTTTGCACGTTGCTCTGGGTCAGCAGACGCGTGAGGGCGTGGATGTTGCGGCTGAGGCTTGAGAGCTGTGCGTTGGATGTGGTGAGCGCAGAGAGCAACTCGGTGCGGCTTGCGCCCGTGGTCAACGCGGGGATGCCTGCGATGAGCCCTGCCAAGTAAGCGCCGCGCGACAACCCTGCTGCGCGCGAACCGGCTGCCAGTCTCTCGGCCTCAGAGGTTGTCAATCTGATTGACAACTTGATCTGGGACTGGCGCAAAGGGGCGATGCTCTCGAAACCTGTGATCGGCGGTGGAAGCGATTCAGCCTGCCCAAGTTCGCGGGCCACAGCCCGACGAACCAGTACCGACACGCTCTCACGCCGAGCCTGAGCATGGGCCACCAGCGCGGCCTTCAAGCCGCGCATATCGACCGTGACGAAGTCAGGGTTGTGGGTGTTCATGGGTCAACCGAAAGGTCCAAACGTGAGCGAAGCGAGTCGTTTGTAAAACCGGCGGCGTGCCGCCTATCCTGCACTCAACCATGCACCTATGCTCTCCGAGAACCGACTGGTTCGATGCGCTGGATTCGGTCGAAAATCCAGCAAGACCATTGGGTGTCCGATGGCGGCCAGGTTGTCAATCAGATTGACAACCGGCCAGGCCGAGGTCGCATGCAGAAACCTTTGAACCACATGGGAGGGAACGATTTGAACGACACGTCACAGCCTCGCGGGCTGGAAAGAACACCTGAGCGAGATGAGGTGCTGCGCCGGATCGGTCGCAATGTGGTGAATTTCCAGATGGTTGAGGCCATGCTCAAGCACCTGAACGCCACTGCTTCTGTGCACGGACCGGCAAGCCAGTTGGCAGAGCGCATGGAGGCGCAGAGAACTGCCGTACACCGGAAGACCATGGGCGAACTGGCAGGCAGGATGGTGACCCATGTCCTGCAAGCACCACCCGAACACCAAACGCCGGACGAGATCACAGAGCCTTGGATTGGCTTTCACTTCTCTGTGGAGACCGACGCACAGTTCATTGACCAGCACGACCAGGAGATGCGCGCCCTGGTGGAGGCGCGCAACGATCTGATTCACCACTTCCTGCCACGCTGGTACTCAGCAGTGGACGGCGATGCAGACGCTGCCCTGGCTTATCTGGATGCCAAGCGTGACGAAACCTTTCGCATGCTGGACAGACTCAGGGGCTGGGTGACCACGATGGATGAAGGGCGGAAACAGCTGGCGGCCTTCTTTGCATCGTCCGAGGGCGCGCGACAGATGGAACTTGGATTCCTGCAGAGCAGTCACCTGGTGGCGATGCTTGGCGAGATCGCTCTGAAGACGGCACGACTTGATGGGTGGGCGTACCTCACCACGGCACTCAACTTGATCCGGAGCAAGGCGCCCGACGAGCTGGAGGACCTGCAGAAGCGCTACGGCCACCAGAACCTCAAAGGCATTCTGCTGGCCGCCGAGTACTTCGATGTGATTGATGAAGCGCTGCCCAACGGGGGGAGTCGCACGGTGTACCGGATCAATGATCGGTACACGCTGCATATTGGGCAAGGTGATGCGGCCGAACAGGTGTCGGCTGCCAAGGCCCTCCCGGTTGTCAATCAGATTGACAACTCGTGTCCCGCGTCAGGCCGATAAGGATCAGTCGACCCGTGTCCACAGCCTCCGGTTGGCCGCCCTTCACAGGGATCACGAAAAGCTGTCTTGCCTTGGGCGGGGCCTGCAGCGTGTTCACCACGACCTCGGCTCCATCCAGAAGAGCAATCAATTTGGGTTGCTGTTGACGTGACTTCCGCGCCCCTGTTCCAGCCTCGCCAGTCCTGAGACCAGCTTCCACGGATTCGAGCAGTGCTGATGTACCACGCCGCACACTGCCTGAACCCTCAGCAAGTTCGGCCCGGAGAGCCATCACAACATCCCGGGTAATGGGACTGCGATCCGAAGTCCAAGCCTCAACGTACTGCGGATGCTCCCCGGCCAGCTTACGCAACTCATGGAGTTCGTTCATACCGCGGCAGCGCCCTTCTCGGTACGCGGCCATCAGCCAGTCCGGTGGATCGATCAGCGCCGTCGCCAGGGTCACGTACTGCCGGCTCTTGCCTATGGCCCGCGCGATGTCGGCCTGAGTCTGACCCTGGTTCAGTGCCCGCTGCACAAACAGCGCGATCTCCAGCGGGCTCAGGCCTTTGCGCTGCTCGTTCTCAATGAACTGGTCCGCGCTGTTGGCGGTCTGATCAACGAAGGCGGGTATCTCGGAAAGTCCGACCCGCTTGCAGGCCCGCAGGCGACGGGCGCCGAAGTTGAGCATCCAGCGCCCGGGCTGGGTGGGGTGTGCGCGCACCGAGACCGGCTGGCGCACGCCCCGCTCCCGGATGGTTTCGGCCAGTTCGTCCAGACTTTGCTCGTCGAACTCCTGGCGAGGTTGATCCGGGTCTTCGTCGATGGTGTCCAGCGGAATCCGCAAGGGAGTTCCGCCCTCTCCCCCAGTGGGTGGCAGCAGGTCCAGACTATCCAGCGACAGCGCCATGGTCCGCTCCGTTGATAGGGGTAGTGATGGTGTTTGCCTGCGCAGGTGACTCCGCCAGAACGGCTTTCGCGATCACTGCCATGGCGACCTCGCTCTCGCGCCAGGCGTCGCGCGCGGCGGTCTTCTTCATCTCCCACAGCACCAGGCCTTCGGCCTGCGCTTCGGCCACGGCGGAGCGGCGTGGCATGGACGCGTACTGCCCCGGCTTGGGACCGTAGGGAATCAGGATGGGGTGGAACTTCTGCACCAGCTGCAGGAAGTTCTCCCGCTGAAACGGGTTGGCCTCCACCATCACCGGGAGCAGCCCGATCAGGTGCAGCTTCGGGTTGAGCATCGACGTGATCTTTCGCACCCCCACCCGAGGGTGGTTGAGCAGGGCGTGCACGCCGTCCAGCGCTTCCTGGTTGAGCTGGATCGGCGAGAGCACGCAGTCGGCGGAAGCCAGTGCCGCAATCATGCGGATGTCCGGGTTGGGGTTGGTGTCGATGAGGCAGACATCGAACCGGTCGTCCATGGCCTTGAGGAAGACCCTTAGGTGGTTCGCGAAATCGTTGTGCAGGCCGGGCTGGCGCTCCAGCCCGGACATGTCCCGGTCAGCGGCGACGAGGACGAAGTCCGCAGCCGGGATGACCGGACTCGCCTGCGTGAGCAAGGCGCTGGCCGGGACTTCGGCCACGGCCACGCGCTGGGACTTGCGCAACGGGTCGGAGAAATTGCCCTGGTGGTCCAGGTCGATGGCCAGCACGCGGCAGCCGAGTTTGCGGAAATAGTGGGCCAGCAAGGTGGCGACGGCGGATTTGCCGACGCCACCCTTCTGGTTGGCGAGCACAAGGGTCTTCATAGGAGTCCTCCAACGCGACCGACAAGGGAGGTCGAGGCGGAGGACGTTTCCCGGGCGCCGCGCTCGAT